>Ga0315271_10002027_pt1 | contig 12566 bp, 19 predicted proteins | sample C3_top_MG_FD_204664 | JGI IMG/M metagenome (GOLD analysis project Ga0315271, IMG submission 204664) | Sediment microbial communities from Yellowstone Lake, YNP, Wyoming, USA - C3_top | ecosystem: Environmental > Aquatic > Freshwater > Lake > Sediment | place: USA: Wyoming | collected 2017-08-01
TAGGGGGCGAGGTCATTGTTGCAAACCTGCAGGGATGATGTGCCACTGATCCGTTCGACTTCCTTGCGGAGGCTTGCCTCGTCGTCGCAGCCGCCGTACTCCCGCGTCATTTGAATGTCGAGCAGCTGCCGTAGCAGCCTGTCCAGGACGGCGGCGGTAATCTTGCCGCCGATCTCGTAGCGAATGGGGAAACGGTCTGCCATGAGCGGGTCGGGTCAGGGTTTCTTGGGCGCCTGCTTCTGTGAGTGCTTCTCTTTCGGAACCGCGTAGCAGAGGGCGCCGCACTCGGGGCATTCGCCTGAGGGCACTTCTCCGCCGGGCTCTATTCGCTGGCTCAGGTCGGGAATATCGGGAAAGGCCGTTGACGGCTCCCCTGCCCAGTGGCAATTGGCGCACGCAGATTTCATGGTTGTTTCTGCGTTTGGCGTGTTACGCCTCCGTATCTTGCCCGGTGCTCCTGGGCGATGTCCCTGGCTGTGCAAATACAGTCCCGGCGTATCTGGTGCAAGCTGCATGCCTCGGGGGAACCCAGTGCAGCACTTTGTTGGGAGTCCTGTTTGTGGTTGCCGGCCGCGTAGGAGTGAAGGATTCGGCTGCCCCGAAACGCCTGAACCTCGTAGCCCCACTCGCTGTATTCTCCAACAACGACCGCTTTAGCTTTCTTGTTAGGAATTGAGACCATACTTCCGGTATTCACTGATGAGCCACGCCAGCCAGCGCTTGGCCCTTACCAGTCCGCACCGCTGGTTGTGGCTCTTGAGGAATTCTTCATGGGCCTTCGGGCAAATCGTTCGCCAGCGACAATCCGCCGGAACGTGGACTCCGTCTTCAGGAGCGTGGAACCGAGGCTGCCGGAGATTGTTTTTGGGCCAGGTCACGAGACGGCGATCGTCGGGCACGCTGCGGATGCTGTCGGTTTGCGCATCGTAACGGGCGCGCGCGAATTCAACATCGTTCTTGAGGTAATCGTAGACGGGAGCGTCACACGGGTAGTAGAGCTCGACTTGCGGGCGGATATGCACCGGGCGATTGAGCCGTTTGCTCAGTTCCTCTTCGGCAGCGCGCTTGGCCAGTCCGAGGTCCGTGAATGGCCTCGGCCTCTCCCATTTGCCGTACCAATCGGATTGGTCGCCGCATCCGTTGGCAAAAACCTTCTCGTGTTTCCCGTCGATGGCCAGATCCAGATACCAGGCGGTTCCCGAGGGCACGGCCTGGAGGACGAGACTGAATCCGGGGCTGGAGTTGCCCGGACCCGGCGTCATAAGCGCGTGAGGCTGTGTGCGCAGGGACGCGGAGATCCCCTGCCGCTGCAGAGTTATCGTCAATGGTGTTGGGGTGCCGGGCATCATCAGGCCGCCACCGGGAGAGGTTCGCTGTTGGCAGCCGGCGGCGGAATCGCCAGAGTGATCGGTTGGGTGGCGCTCGTTCCCGTCACCAGCGCTCCCGTTGTCGCGTCGGCCAGTTTGATATTGTTCTTAGCCAGCACGTGGTCGAGAAGCTTCCGATAAATTGGCAATTGCGTGGCTTGGAGGGCGGCCTCCTGCAGTTTTCTGGCCGAAAACCGTTTGACCTCCTCGATGAGAGCTTTGGTGCCGGAAAACGCCAGCATGCTTTTGAGATTTCCCTCCCGCTTCACCGGTTGCACTGCCAGGTAATAGCCGCGCTTGTTAAACCCGCCGGAGAGAAAGCTCATGCCGCCTTCATCGTAGTACACTTCCACATCCAGAAAGCGATTGGGTTCGGTCGTGGGCAAACTTTGGATGATGATTCTGCGGCTCATATTTTGTTGGTTTGACTGATTATTTGGCCCGCGAGCCAAGCGCAGTTCGCGATCTCAATGTTTCGGTTATGATCCCTCCCCTGCGCCAGGGCCGGCTGAACCCCGGGAACTCCAAACCGCCTGCCCTTGGCAGGATTTCTCTTTTGTCTCGACGCCGTGGACTCGTCCCGGGTTAATCCACATTGATGAGGATTTTGGATTTGCCGTCACGAGTGATCCATGTGCGCTCGCCGCCGGCATCATGGTGGGGGAGACTGATAACGCAGTATTCGCCCCGCCAGTAGCAATCGTACTCGAGCCGATTGTTGCGCAGGGTCACTCTTTCCCGCGGGTTGGCTTTGCAGTAGTCGAACGCTCTTTGCTGCCAGGGTTTGCAGCTCGATCGGTGGGTCTGGAGAAAGGTTGCGGTGGGCACAGATTCCCCCACGAGATAGCCTTTCCCGCCCTCGATGCTCCTGTCCCAGCAAGCGTAGTCGTCCGGCTTATCGGGGTTGGCCTCCGGGCCGAATTGCTTCCACCACCACGACTCGTTCGCGCTGACAGTGTAACGATTTTCCCAAAGCAGCGAGGCGTTGGCGGCTCTGTCAATGTCGTGCAGCGTGGTGAGGGCCGGCGCCGCTGGACCCGTCATTGCAAGTTCGAGATCATCTTTCATATCATGCACATGAGGCTTCATGCCCGACCTGGGCGGGAATGCCCCGGATCCAGAATCCTCGCCATATCGTTACTCCCCTTTTTCCTTGTCCAGCGGGGTTCCGCTGAATTCCAGCCAGATCCAACCCTCTACATAAGCCCCGTTATCCGAGCCTTCGGATACAATGGCATCGTCGTCGAACTCGATCGCGCCTTCCCTGGCCAGGGTTTCGCTGGCCATCTCCACGATTTGTTCTCGGCGCGGGTCGTCGAGGTGCTTTTCCGCCGCCTCAATAGCGTCGCGCAGGGCAAGCGGCGGGTTTTCCACAGTCCTGGCCGCCGTTAGCAGGTCCTGAAACGATTTGTTCATGTTCTTATGTTTTAATCGCTCGTCGCCACCAAAGGCATCCGCTCGTCAACGAGATTGGCTTTCAAGAGCTCCACCAACCGTTGACCGATGGGTTCGGTGATGCCGTGCCGTCGGAGCCAATCCAGGACTTGGGCCAAGGAGGCTGCGCCTGGGCCGGTATGTTCAGCCTGCCCGCAGCGAGCCAAGCGGCAACCGTACTGGCCGGTCAAAGCGTGGTACTCCACTTCGCCGAACCTTACGGGCACGCTTTGTTCCGTCACGACGCCAGCTTTGACTTCCAGAAACCGCGCCTCGACCGGCCAGCCGTCCTGGGTGCGGCCTCTCAGCAGAAAGATGGCGCGCCCATCTTCATGTTCATAAAGAGTGCCGGTGAGGTGCAGAAGCTCTTTGTAAACCGGCGGAAAGTCCGTGGGCATTTCTTGCAGCCAATCATTGAGGTAACTGCGTCCGCAAACCGGCAGACCCAACTGCTCGATGTGGCGACATCTCTCGGCCAGCCGTTGAGTCGTGCATTTCAGGTGGTCCTCCCGCATCGCGGAGAAGGTGAAATGCTCGATGCGGCTGCCTTTCCAGTAAACGTAGCCTTGGTGGTCTCGCGTGACGTGCTCCACGCCGGCCAACCATGGATTGGCGTATTGGCCCGACGTCACGGTCGCGTAAAGCTGTTGGAATTTTTCGACTCCACGAGCGGTGAGGTGCTTGTTGACGGCCGCCTGCACCAGCGACAAATGAAACGGCTCGAGGTCCTCCCCATCGCGAGTGCGCTGGAGAATTTCGAGGCTTTGCTCCGTCAAGCTGGGAGCGGTTGCTATCGCGGTGCTCATGCTAAGCGGCCAACGCCAGGATGCGGTCGTAGCTCTCTTGCTCAGAGTCGGTGAGCACGAACAGGTCCTTGATGCGCGCAATGCCTTCCCCTTTCAGGTAGTGCTGAAGCGGTGGGACAGCTTTTCCGCATCCGTCCAGGTAGCCGGCCAGGTCCCCGACGTTAAAGTCTTCACTGCTCTCAGCCCATGCCTCGCGCCCTTCGTCCGTGTTGCGGATCCACTGGTCGATGGCCCGAGTGAGCCGTTGCATGGCCTCGCCTTTCGTACGGGCGTCCGTGGTGATCTCGACCACCCGAAGGGCATCCACCCGCGCGCCGTCCATGCGGATGAAACAAACCCGGATCTTTTTCATTTCGGGGATTTGTTTGGCGGTCGTTTGCGTGTTTTGCGACGTGTTGGCCATAAACTCAGGCAGGGACGGCTTCCGCTGACTCTTGGCAGCATTCGATCGGCACCATCCTCGGCGGATCGTAATTGGTGAGCAGCACCTCTTGGCTGTCCTTGGGCCCCACCTTGCTGACGACGGAGTAGTCGGAACGGAGCAAATGCGTTTGCCATCCTGCGCCGATCAGCAGGTTGAGCAGAGGGCACTCTTTGCCGTTGTGGCGGATGACGCCGCTTACGGCAATCGCCTGTCCCCGATCGCCGAGCCGGAGAAGGTGCTCAAAGAGCCGCCGGTCATCGTCCTTGCGCCAGTAGGCGTTGTAGCCCGCTTCCGTATTGCTGTACGGCGGGTCCACATAAACCATGCTGTTGTCCGGGATGGCGACTCGGGCGAAATCCGAGGGGACCAGCCGAACCCGGGAACGGTACGTGCGGGTGTGGGCTGTATAACGCGAAACCTTCTCGGTGGTCGACGAATTCCAGGTCCGCCGGCCGAAGGTCTGGTTGAATTTGAACGAGGCGTTGAATCTGGCCATGTTGTTGTTGCAGCACAGGGTCAGCGCAAAATATTTCGCCGCCGTGGGCGCAGCGTTGTAGTCGTCGCGCAGCCGGTGATATCCGGGCTTGTCGTCTTTGGCTACACAGAGAGCTTTGGTCTCAGAAATGATCACGTCTCCATCCAGCAGCGCCTGCTGGGCCTCGATCAGGTTTCGGATGATATCGTTGGCGATCACGCGCTCAAAATAGGGCGCGAGGTTGCACCAGACGCTGCCGCCGCCGGTGAAGAGATCGACCAGCGCAGGCCGGCTGTAATCAAACATGGGCATCAACTGAGGCAGGAGCCGGTATTTCGAACCGGTGTAATTGAACGGCGGCTGGACCAGCATGGGCATTCTTGCGGCAGCGGTTTGCTGGGCAAAGCCAATGGCCGTTGGATCGGCATCGCCCGAAAGGGATAGGCACGGCGGGCGCTCCAAACACCTCCAAGCATCTTGGGCCGGCCAGCCCGGCCTCTCAAAACTCGTCGATGGGTTTGCGCCGCTTGGGCTTGCCCAGGAAGGCTTCGTAGCTTGGTGCGCGATGCGTGATGAGCGCTTCCATGCGGTGATTGCCGTCCTGCATGGTCCAGTCCCAGGCTTCGTGGTAAAGCAACACAACGGGGGGAAGTTTCTCGCCCCGCTTGAGCTGGTTGAGATATTTGCGCACTCCGCGCCGGTAATGCCCGCGGCCGCAAGGACAACTCATTTGCCCTGCGACCCGAACATCACGGGGCAGCGGTGGAATCTCAACGGGAGCCCCGTGCGATGGATGTGAGCGCACCGAAACAACCTCGGGTCTTCCTAACCGCACATGACGCGGCGCGCAGCGTTCGCGGAAAGTGGCATGAATGGAGAGCGGCGGGAGTGTGGCTCTCCAGGTTCCACAAACCCAGGACAGCCTTCGCGCTGCCCTTCGACCCAGACGATTATCTGTGGGCCGGGCCGGTGACGTTGAAGCTCGAAATTCCAGAGGGGCGGGAGCTGTTTTACCGCCGCGGGCCTCATTGTTTGCCGCGACGGGCTTTGGTCGCGTCCACGACCTGGCTCTCCCGCCACACCTTGTGCCGTGAGCAGACGAACAGGCGTTCCCCCTTCTCGGTCTTTGCCTGCTGGGTGTTCCAGTCCACATCGGTCTCCCCGCAATATTGCACTTTCAATCTCCCGTTTCGGGAGAGGCCGACGTCGGCGCGGGCGGTCCCTTCGACCACTTCCAGTGTCCCGACGATCTCGTAGCCTTCTGGCGATACCGCTTTCACGTCTTTTTGGTTTCGTCCGGTTTTGCCTCCGGCCTCCAGTCGAGGAATTGGCGGTTCTGGTAAAGCTTGCGAATGGTCTCCGCGCTGGTGGCCCCAGGTTGAAGCAGGCCAAAAGGGTGGGTTGCGGGCGTAAATCCGTAATAGCCCGCCTGTTCCTGTCGCGTGTGCCGCAGCACGTCTCTCACTGGATGCGGTGGCCGCCCGGTTTGGGCCAGGGCCATGATCTCGTCGCGTTGCGGACTGTGTAGCGGAGAAAGGCGGCGCTCGAGATAGGCACAGAGATTGGTAAACCACACCGTGTCGGCCGGCTCTCGTTCCCTGCACGCTTGCGTCCCGTTCCGTAAGTACGCCAGGAAACCGGCAGCCAGGCCAAAGGGGTCCTCTGCCGGATTCATGTCCAAAAGGGCCTGGACCTCTGCACAGGGCAGCAGGTGATAACAGGCGCTCCATACCTGGGGCGGGAACTGCATCTGGACTGCAGGAACACAGTATTTGGCCTTGATGATTTCCGGGGGTGTCGGCGTCGCGGCACTCCACACAGTGCTGAACCCGTTTTCATCCAGGAGGAGGTACTTTTTGGGCTCAAGCTGAATCACGTCCGTGATTTCACTGAATCCCGGGAACCGTCCTTGGGTCAAACGGCACTGCTGCAGGGTGTCTTTCGTGTCCTGCATTCTCTGCCGTAGTCGGGCCTCCAAGTGCGCCGGCAGATGCAGCTTTTTCAGGAAAACGGGGGTTTTGGAAGTTTTGTGATACCAGAGGATGGCATGTTCAACATCACGGCGCCGGACGGGTTCCTCGATCGTGCTCAGTTTGCTGGCCGGGATGCAATCCACCAGGCATTTGTCGAGGTCCTCCTGGCCTCTGAAAAGATAGGTCTCCCCCTGGGCCTTCATCAAAAAGAGGAACTGCGACAAGAGTTGGCGGACGGACGTGTGATAAAGCTCCAAGCGCCGGTCTATTCTTGTTTCTTGGATTCCTTTTTCCAGGGCGGCGAGCGCTTCGTTCCAGCCTTGGACGGCGCAGTAGCGGATTCCTCGCAAAGCCTCGAAGTTTTCCGTCGCCCACGGCAACGCCTCCTCGGCGACGACCAAGTGGGGTCCCTCGCAAGTTTGGTTGCTGGGCAGTCGGTTCAATAACGTGGCCTCGGGCGTGAGCAGGTAAGACCCCTGCAGCTCCTTGTTAATGTCATAGACGTGGGAGAACAGCTCGTCGAGGAAGTAGAACGTTGTGCCGTTCCTCAGGATCAACAGGGTCACCTGTCGCGCATTGGGGAATGCGCTGCGACTGGGCGGCAAGACCTTGGCGTGGACGATCTGAAACGCGAATACCTGGTTGTCTGGGCCGGCGGTAATCCCGGTTGGCCTTCCTCCTTCCGGCGCGAGTTGGCCCAACAACTTTTGAAGTTCAGGGAACCGCTCGAAGACCGCCTGGAGGTCTGGCGACAAATTCTTGCCTTCTGCGGCTAGGCGCCGTTGAAGCAGGTGCGCCTGCGTCTCCAGTGCGTCGCGAAGGCAAAGGTTCATGAATCCGACTCCTCAAATTGCGATCAGCTTTCGATCCGCAACCCCTTTAAGGTCATCCGCCGCCGCCTGGCATTGAGGAACTCCGTTGCGGGCGCCACTTCATCATCCTTGGCGCACCCGGTGCCGTCACGGTACTGGATGTCTTTCATGCCTTTTGTTTGGCCTCAAAGTCTGCCTGCGACGGCGGAATGGATTCACACGCCGCGCGGCATGCTGGTGTAACCTTTGGGCTTTTGGGCCGAGTGAGCCAGGTGGCAAAAGGGGAAGGGGGCTTGCAGCGTCACACAGCGTGCTTGTGCCGTGCGGCCCCGCCAAGCGTTTAGAGCAGGAGTGGCCGGGCGAAAACGGCTGGGCCTTTCTTGATGAATGTGAGGCGCACGTCGATCCCCTCGGCACTGACTGGGAATTGTCCGGTCTGGATGCCTCGGAACAAGTCGCCCAGCTCCGGCGATGACATTCTGTAGATGTATGGCTTGCCCGGCTCGGTGTCCTCGAAAAATGCCACCGCGCAGGAGCTGCCTTTGCAAGAGTATGAATAGCGGATGCGTGCGGAGAATTCGATGTTCTCCTGAAGGGCGGCATTTGAGGGCGGCGAGGCTTTGCGCGAAACGCCCGCGACCCGGATGCCGGTCATTCTGGGGTTGGCGGCTCCCGGGTGCCAATAAAGCGGCTGGAAATACAACTGCCACCCTTTGCTCGGCCTCTTGACGAAATCGCGCATGGCTCACTGTTCACAGGGGTAAGTCTTGCGCGGGTCAAATGCGGCTAGGTTGGTGAGGTTGCCTTCCGCCAGACAGTGGGCCGCGCGGCCGGCGGCGTCTTCGTCGCGGAAGAAGCGTTCGTCGCGGGCGGAATAATCGATCGGATAGTTGCCGTCAGCGCGAACCACGCGGGCTCCTCCCAGTCCGTCCGCCTCGACCGCAATGCGTTCGTCCACATCGCCGTCATACAGCGCAATGACTTCGTTGCGGTCGGAAATCTTGAGCCGCTCCCGCAGTCGTGCGAGCCGGCGTTCCAGGCGGCGGATCTCCTGTTTGATTGGGCGTTGGTCTTTCGGGTTCATCTCGATAGCTTCATGTGCGTGCGGCCAGTTCCTGCTGCAAAGCCTCTCGGGTCGCGCGGCTGGCATTCAGGATGTCGAGGATCAGCCCAAGCAATACGCGGCAATCCTTCGGCAGCTCGATGGCGCAGCGAGCCATGTGGCCGTGGGAATTCTGAGGGGTGAACGTGATTTTATGGTCGAAACAGTCCACGTAAATCCCGGTCGTGATGGAAGTCCCGTTCCGGCCCAGAGACCGCGTTGTGGTGCCTGGTGGAAATCGAACCAACCCGTCTTCGGGGGTGCTCATGTGTGGTGGTTGGAAATCGCTTCCAGGGCCGTGGCGATTCCAGCCACATAACGGTGGTCCTCGACGTTGATCCCGGCGCAGGCGTGAGCCAGCACCAGGCTTTCCAAGCCGTCGATGGATGCGTTGTAGCTGGCCTGGTATTCTGCTCCGAAATCCTCGTCCGCTTCCGTGATGTGGAGCGTGGAACTGCTGGTGCCTCCGCCTCGCTCATCGAGTTGCAGGGTGATGGTGTCGGAGCCGACCCGGATCTTGATTTTCTTCACGCCTTTGTGTTTGGCCCATTTCGGCGTAGCGCGGGGATTCTCTTTTCGAACGGGCGGATTCGGGCACATTGGCCAGGCCCGCAACCGATGCCAGTGGCAGCGTTCCTATTCGTAACGCTTCACGACTTCTCGAGGAGGGCCAGGAGCTCCTGCTCCGAGATGACCGGGATGTTCATTTTCCGGGCCTTTTGGAGTTTGCTGGACCCTGAATGAGGGTCAGCGGCCACGAGGTGGGTGATCTCTTTACTGAAAGTATCCGTGTATTCATGCCCCTTGGCCCGGATCAATTGCTCGAAGTGGCTCTTGGGCCGGGAGAGCGAGCCGGTGATGCAAAACCGATGTCCGCCCGCTTGGCCCGGCGCCGGGGCCTCCGGGGCGATGATCTCCACGCCGGCGTCGAGGAATTTTTGGATGAGCGGCTTTTGGGCAAGCAGATCCTCCTGCAAACGCCGTCCGGTGTTGGGCACTCCCGCTTGGTCCGCAAGCCGAATCAATTTGTCCGAAAGCCAATCGTCCAGCCTTTCGAATTCGCCGGGGACGGCTTTTTGAATCAAGGCCACGCGGCGCTTGCCAAGTCCGAAGATGCCTAAAGAGCCCAGGAGTTGGCTGAGCGTCAGGCGGCGGCGTTTCTCGACCTCGGCCAGGAACTTGTCGGCGCGCTTCTCGCCCAACCGGACGCTGCCGCCCAGCTTGAGGGCGGCCAGTTGGTCGCGCCGGTTCTTGAGCGTGTACAGGTCCGCTGGATCCTTGACCGACATGTCCTGAATCAAAGACTGGATGAGGTTTTCGCCGATGCCGATGATGTCCAGCGATGTAAGGAAGCGATCGATCTTCCCGGAGAGCTTTGCGGAGCATTCCGGATTGAGACAGTAAAGCGCCGTGCTCTCGTCCCCCGAAACATTGCTGCGGCGGCCGACTTGCCCCTGGCAGGCGGGGCAGCATGTGGGCTCCGGGATGTTTGCGGATTCCGGCGCCTTTTTCACCACCTCCAAAATGCGCGGGATGATGTCGCCGGCCTTAATGACCCGGACTTTGTCCCCGATGCCAACGTTGAGCTGGCGAATGTTATCCCAGTTGCACAGGGTCGCGGAGGTAACGGTTGTGCCGCCGATTTGAACTGGGTCGAAGGAGGCCGTCGGCACCACGCAGCCCGTGTGCCCGACGCTCACGGCGACGGCGCGAATGACGGTTTCTGCCCCTTCGGCTTCAAACTTGAGCGCGACTTGGCCTTTCGGGCGCTGGTCGGTCTCGCCCAGGGAAAGTTGTTCAGCGATGCAGTCCAGCTTGACGACGATGCCGTCGATCCAGTACGGCAACGTGGGCCGGTCGTGCTGCGTTTTTAGGTACCAGTCCCAAACCGCCTCGGCGGTACCGGTGAAACTGGGGGCGGGTTCAAATCCCATCGCCCGCATGGCTTGAGTCTGTTCGGTCTCCGTGGCGCACAGCGGCCGGCCGCTGCGGTCAAAAGCGCGGAAGGCGAACACCTGAAGGAGCTCGCTTTGGTGGCCGTTTTTCCGGCGCGCAATGCCCACGCAGCAATTGCGCGGGTTGGATAGAGCGTCCGGATCGATCTGGGCGGACCAGTCCTCCGTGGACAGAATGACTTCGCCGCGCATGAATCCCGTGAAGGGACGGCCTCCCCACCGGCACTGCGCGGGGATGCCGCGGAATTTAAGCGCGTTGGCGGTGATATCCTCGCCCACCAGACCATCCCCGCGCGAAATGGCCGCCGCCAGGCGCCCGTCCTGGAACTCGAAAGAAAAGGAACCCCCGTCCATCTTGTAGGAGGCGTGCAGCAATTTGCCCTCGGCGCCAATCCCCTTCACCCATTTCTGGAACTCCCCGAGGTTGGTGGCTTTTGAGAGAGACCCCATGGGAACGGTGTGCTGCCGCTTCTGCAAGTGAGTTTGCCGAACGTGGGCGCCCACTCGTTTCAACCGCGGATCATCGGGTGCTGATCGCGCAAGTTCCTCCTTCCACTGGTCGTACAGGGCGTCCTCCACACGGGCTTGGCCGCGCGTGTAATAAGCCTCATCGGCTTCGTCGATCAGGCGCCTCAACTCGGAAAGTGGCGTTTTCGTGCTACCATTATGGCTCATGGTTTTTTCGTTTGGTAGGGTTTTCCTGGCTTAATCCCAAAAGAGAATCGGAGATTGTAGCTGGCTCATTCAGACGGGTACTGCCTCCCCCGGGCGGCCCCCCTTCGTTTCCACGGCCCTTCACGGTTTTGCCCAGAACGGCCTGAATCGATTCCAGCAAGCGTATCGCTTCGGGAAAGGCAGCGCTGAAGACTGGCCCCCACACATCCATGCTTAATTCGTCCCCATCCATTAAGAATCGCATTCCGTTCCAGGCGTAGATATAGGAGGCGCTCAACGCCAGTTTGTGTCCGAACGAGGCGCTGTACTGGCAGTTCCAGTCCTCCACGAAACTCTCCCACGAACGCTTGGGTGTGTTCTCTTGGTGCAGCTGGATCAAGTCCGTGGCGATCAATTTGGGCGAGGCGCCGATCTTGTACTTTTTGACTGGCGAGTGTTTGTGGAGTTGGTTGAAGCTCGCCGGGCGCGGGATTATCGCGAGACGAGCGCAACAGGGCTCGTAAACCAAGACCGGACTGCCGGGATTGCTTCCCGTGATGAGGGCCAGTTGGCGTGTCGCCCATTTCGGCTGCAACCGAGCCGCCCATTTCCTCACCTGCACGAACGTGTCCATGACCGCGACCAGTTCAGCCGGGTCTTTGTTCGAGATGAAACTGATCCGGGGGCCGCCACTCGGCCGGATCTCCACCACTGGCCCATGGTAATAAAGGGTTGGGGTGACGGACAGGGCGTATCCCACCCGCTGCACCACCAGGCAGGTCGTCGCGGGGTTGGCGTGGGGGACAAGGCGTTCGGAGAAGGCAATTCGAGCCTTTTGCAAAGCGTCTTTGAGCTTATCGAGGTCCACATTTTTCAGTTTGACCCCCTACGGCACCCCCGGCGCGCCTTACAATGGGGATATGAAAGTGAAATTGCCCAGCCCCGCCCCCGGCAATCAGCGGGTGCGCGAAATCCAGCAGTGGCTCGGCGCCTACGGGGGCAGCGTCGCCAATGCGTATGTTGTCAACGCCGGCGCCCTGCGCGAGCTGGGTGCCGAGCGCGGTATCCTCGAGAAGATCCTCTGGCGTGTGCCGCGGGAGAAGCCTGAGATGCCGCTCACGGGGGAGGCCATGATGGAGCTTCTTGCCCCCAAGCGGCTCATGCGTGAGGTGCGCAAGCAGCTCAAACTGGACACCCAAGAGCACCACGCGCACACCAAGGCATTCGAGCAATCCCGCCAGCAGCTCATTGCCAGCAAGATTCCCGCCGACGCCCAGAACCGGGAAGCGGTCATTCGGGAAGTGGAGTCGTGGTTCAAGATAGTGCTGCCGGAGATGCGGAACACCAAGGCCATTCTGCGCGCGACAGAACTGCGCCTGGAAGCCCGCCGCGACATTCATCCGGTGCTGCCTCCCCTGCGCGCCACGACTGAACTGGTTGAGCAGTTGAACAAGCGCGAGCCCGGCCGGGTTTATATTGACAAGGACGGCGGCGAGTTGCTCCTGCTCAAGCCTGGCGAGCAGGCGGTCCTCAACGAGAAGGGATTGCGCATTGAGAACGGGGC
>Ga0315271_10002030_pt1 | contig 12564 bp, 10 predicted proteins | sample C3_top_MG_FD_204664 | JGI IMG/M metagenome (GOLD analysis project Ga0315271, IMG submission 204664) | Sediment microbial communities from Yellowstone Lake, YNP, Wyoming, USA - C3_top | ecosystem: Environmental > Aquatic > Freshwater > Lake > Sediment | place: USA: Wyoming | collected 2017-08-01
GGCCAAGAGCAACGACAGCAACGTCGCCAAGTTCTGCTATGCGCCGTTCGAGGATCTGGTCGCCAAGGCCAAGACGACCTCCGACCGCGCCCAGCGCACCGATCTCTACATGAAGGCGCAGGTGGTGTTCAAGGAACAGGCGCCGTGGTTCACGATGGCGCACGCCGTCCAGCTGAAGCCGGTGCGCAAGGAAGTGATCGACTTCAAGCTCTCCCCGTTCGGCCGGCACACGTTCTACGGGGTCGACATCAAGGAGTAAGCCGCAGCGGCATCGGCGGGAATTCGATCCTGCCGCTGACACGCGGCGGGTGATCGCCGGAAATCCGCGAGACCCTGGGGCCGACGCCGGCCCCAGGGTCTTTTTCTTTGCCGATTGGCGGAAAAGCCATGCTGTTCCGCGCTCGCCGGCGGTCGGGGTCGCGCGGGCGCCCGAGTCCTCCGCATCGGTACGATCCGGTGCGGTGGCCCCCGCCGTTGACACGCAGCGAGGTCCCGGATTTCGCTGGCGCTCAATCCGGGCTGCGGTTTCGCTGTTGCCGCGTCGCGTACAGGCAGATCCCGGCGGCAACGGAGACGTTCAGGCTTTCGACGCTCCCCACGAGTGGGATGCCGACGATGCGATCGCACAGCTCGCGTGTCAGGCGCCGCAAGCCCGAGCCCTCGGCGCCCATCACCCACGCGATCGGGCCGCCGAGGTCGGCGTCGAACAGGCTCTCGCCGCCGGCATCGGCGCCGACGATCCAGACGCCGCGGTCCTTCATGTCGCGCAGCGCCCGCGCGAGGTTGGTGACGGTGACGACCGGCACCGTGTCGGCGGCGCCGCTGGCGGCCTTGGCCACCGTCGCATTGACCCCCACGGCGCGATCCTTCGGGATGATGACCGCGTGCGCCCCAAACGCGTCGGCGTTGCGCAGGCAGGCGCCCAGGTTGTGCGGGTCGGTCACGCCGTCGAGCACCAGCAGCAGCGCCGGTTCCGCCAGCGTGCCGAGGACGTCGTCGAGGCTCACGTGGACGGCGCTCGCATCGACGGTGGCAACCACCCCCTGATGCTGCGTCGTTCCCGCCATCTGATCGAGCCGCGCATCGTCGACGGTGTGCACGGCGCATCCCGCCGTCGCGGCGCGCGCGACGAGATCGCGGACCCGCGCGTCGTGCCGCGCGCCGGAGAGATAGATCGCGCGCACGGATTCCGGCCGCTGCCGCAGGCGTGCGGTGACGGCATGGAACCCGTGCAGCGTGCTGGAAGCAGTCATGCGGACAGGGTTGGAGACCGTGGTCGGCGAATCAGGCGGCAACCGGATCGGAATGCGGCCCGTCGCCTCAGCGCCGCATGTGAGTGTATCGCAGCGTTGATTCTCCCGCGCCGGCTTCGCCCCGTTGCCAACGACTGCGTCCGGAACTTGGCATGAGCAGCCACGGTCGCGTACAATGCTCTGCCCGTCGCGGCCTCCCGCCCATGGCACTCCGGCGGGTTGCATTCACCGGCCGCGGCAACGGCGCGGCCGGACGCAAGCGGTGACGCAGGGTCAATGCCGGAGTAGCTCAGTTGGTAGAGCAGCGCATTCGTAATGCGAAGGTCGGGGGTTCGACTCCTCTTTCCGGCACCAATAACAGAGAAAAAAGCGGCCTGTCAGCGGTCGCTTTTTTCTTTCAATGCATCCAACGACTCGATCAATTGTTCGCGGTCGCGCTCAACCGGGGCTGCGAGGCCTGCCGAACTGCGCATCCCCGAGCGATTCGCGCCACTCGGTCACCGCCCGCGCGAACGCGTCCGATTCCGCAGCCGGGACGGGCTCGCCACATTCGTAACAGGTGTTGGTCATCCGGTCGAACCAGCGGCAGCCGCACGCGTCGCAGGCGAGTTCGGGCGCGCCCGCCGGGTTGCGGAAGATCATCGGCACGCCCCCAGAAACGCGAGCCCGAGCGAATCGAGAAACTCCTCGTAGCCGGCGTCCTGCAATTCACTCCGGGTCCGAAAGACGAAGAACATCACGTTGCCGCGGCGGACGAGGCGCTTCAGAACGCGCAATGTGCCCGCGGGCGCCGTGGCGGCGAGCTCGGCGCGCGCTTCCTCGTCGGCGACGAACAGCAGGTCGAGGCGGGCCCGGTCGAAACTCTCGAACCGTTCGACGGTGACCTCGATCCGGCCGTTCGCGGCATCGAAGGCGAGCATCGGCATGCCGGCATGCTTCGCCGCGGCCGCATCGAACCCGGCGAGCCGCCGCCCTGCGGGAGCGAACCCAGGTTGTGCGACGAGCCCCATCCGCGCGCCATCGCAGAGCTCCGCGAACAGCGCTTGGCTTTCGTCGGCGACGGCCTGCCAGTGCGCCGCATCGACGGTCATGGCGGCCGCCGGCGGAATCACGATCGAGGGCGATTCGGTCATGTGCGCCAGGAGCCTGTCGGACTTAGGGGTTCGAAAGCGAAACGGTGGGAGAGCGAGGACAGATTATGACGATTTCGACGCACCTATCGGGAATAGGTAAGGAGAAATCGGCGAAATAGGGACCGCTCTCCCACCGTTGCAGCCGAATCATCCCAAGTCCGACAGGCTCCTAGAGTCTTGCCCCGAGCCGGAAGCCTTCGCTGATCGCCGCGTCGAGCCCGCGCGGCACCAACGCATCGCCGCAGCCGTGCACTTCGTCGATCATCCATTCGAACTCGTGGAAGAGTTCCTGGTTCGGCCGGCGCGGCGCCGCGGCAATCACGGTGTCTGCCGGAAGCACCCGTTCGTTGCCGCGTTCCAGAACGACATGCACGGACTCGGTCGTGACTTTGGTCACGCGTGCCTGCGTCACGGTTTCGATACCGAGCTCGTCGACCCATGCCGAATGCCGCCACTTGAACGACGGCATCACATCGCTCGCGATGCGTTTCTCCCGCTCGACGATCGTCACCTTCGCGCCCCTGTGCGCGAGCGCCTCCGCGACCACGAGGCCGATCTTGCCGCCGCCGATGACGACGATCTCGCGGCCGGTGGGCACGCGCCCGTGCGCGACCTCGGCCGCATCCAGCAGCAGGTGCGCCCCCTCGATCTGCTGCAGCCGGTCGCGGTCGATGCGCGCGCCGGCTGCGACGACGGCGACGTCGTATTGGTGGAGCACGCTGCGCATGAATTTGGGTGTCACCTCGGTGCCGAGCTTCACCTCGATCCCGAGCTTGCGCGTCATCACCTCGTAGTGGCGCACGATGCTCATGAGGTCGTCCACCCGCGCGAGGTCATTGCTCGCGTAGGCGACGAGATTGCCGCCAAGGCGATCGCCTTTCTCGTAGACGACGACGTCGTGGCCGCGCTTCGCTGCGGTGATCGCGCATTCGAGGCCGGCCGGGCCGGCGCCCACCACGATGATCTTCTTCTTCACCGCGGCCGGCGTCACCTGGTATTCCGGCTCGATCTCATGGCCGAGCGCGGGATTCATCGTGCAGGTGTACGGCAGGTCGCGGAAGAGCCGCGACAGGCAATTGAGCGAGCCCACGCACCGGCGCACTTCGTCCAGACGACCCTCGGCCGCCTTGTGCACGAGCTCCGGGTCGGCGAGGAGCGGCCGGCAGACTTCCCAGAAGTCGAATTCGCGATTGCCGATGCATTCGTTCGCCATCGCGGGATCGGGCAGGCGATTGCCGAACGCGACAGGCGTGTCGGGGAACATCTTCTTCGCTCGGGCCGCGAGGTAGTTCCAATGCCCCGGCGCGATGTCGCGGCCGATCGAGGACTCCGGCGCTTCCTGCCAGCCGACGGTCACGCTGATCATGTCGATACCGCAGTCGACCGCCTGCTGCATCAGCTCGAAGCATTCGTCCTCGGAGTTGCCGCCCCAGCGGTCCATCAGCTCGGCGCCATTCAGGCGAACGACGAGCGGATTGTCCGGGGTCGCCTCCTTGATCGCATGGATCAGCTCGCGCATGAAGCGGCCGCGGTTCTCGATCGAGCCGCCGTAGTCGTCGGTGCGCTGGTTGGTGAAGCGCGAGTTGAACGTCGCGAGCAGGTAGCCCATGAAGCTGGTAACCTCGGTGCCGTCGAAGCCCGCCTTGACGGCGCGCCGCGCGGCATCGGCGTGCTGGCGGATGACCTCGCGGATCTGCTCCCGCGTGATCTCGCGCGGCGGCCGGAAATGCGGCAGCGTCTGCGGCACGATCGACGGTTGCAGGCAGTAGCCCAGGTCGATGCCGCCATAGCGCCCGGCGTGCAGGATCTGCTGGATCGCGATGGCGCCGGAATCGTGGATGTAGCCGGCGATCTCCTCGAACTGCGGCAGGAACTTGTCGTCGTAGATCGCGATCTGCCGGAAATATGCCTTGCCTTCCCCGAGCGGATCCGGATACGCGCCCTGATTGGTGATGATGCCGCAGCCGGTGCCCGCGATCACCTTCGTGCGCGCAAGCTCGCGCCGGCTGATGAAGCCGTCGCGCGTGTTGTAATTGGACACGCAGCACGCGCCGTACTTGATCAGGTTCTTGGTCGCGAACTTGCCGATTCGCCCCGGCCGGAACAGCTCCGGCAGCTTGCTGTTTCCCAGCTTCAAGCGAAAACCCTCCCATTGGATTGGTAGCCCGGGTCGAGCGGCACCGCCACCCGAGTGGACGGCACCTGTACGCACGATGGTCCCGCGCCTCGCATACGTTCAACCCGCGCTACGCCTCGAACGTTTCCTCCCGCAACAGGCCCAACGCCTCCTGCACTGGCCGATCTGAATAACCGAACAGCACGGCATCCGTCGTTGCCGTCAGCGTCCGCGCCTGCCATGACGGCGCGACGAAGATGTCGCGCGGGCCCCACTCGAACACCTCGTCGCCGATCCTGATCGTGCCGCGGCCTTCGACGCAGCAATAGACGGTGCCGTCGGTCGAGCGGTGCGGCAGCGAGCGAAAACCACGCGGCAGCATCTGCAGGAACGTCCCGAGCGTGGGCATTGCCCAGCCGCCCGTCACGGGGTTGACGTACCGCATCCGCACGCCGTGCGCCGGATCGCGGATGCCGGCGGCGGCGAGCTTTGCGAGGGCAGCGCGGCTTTTCGCGTACGGGTAGTTGAACACCGGCGAAGTCCGCGCAATGTGACGATGATCAAGAAGCGCCATATTCGCTCCCCACCGCGCATCGGCGTCGCCTTCGGGGCGCGTCAGGGGTTGGACCGCTTCCGGGTAGCGCTCGGCGAACTGTGCGTCATGCAGGGCGACGATCGGGATGTCGAGGCCGTCGAGCCACACGACGGGCTCCTCGCCGCCGTTACAGTGGTCGTGCCACGTCCACGACGGCGTGATGATGAAATCGCCGGGTGACATTGCCGTGCGCTCGCCGTCGACCGCCGTGTACGCGCCTGCGCCTTCGACGATGAAGCGCAGCGCGCTTTGCACATGCCGGTGCGAAGGCGCCACTTCGCCGGGGAGGATGAGTTGCAGCCCCGCGTAAAGCGCGCTGGTGACGAGCGATGATCCCGGCAGTCCGGGATTCTCCAGAACTAGCACCCGGCGCACGGCCTCCATCGCGGTGATGAGCTCGCCGGACTCCATGATCGCCGGTCGCACATCGCCGTATCGCCACAACGCGGCGCGCGCCAACGGGCGCGGTTGCGGCGGGACGAGATCGTCGAGCACCTCCCACAGCGGCCGCAGGTTGCGGCCGGCGATGCGGGCGTAGAAAGCGGCGCGGTCGTTCACGGCGGGGCTCCTTCTGGATGCAGGGCCTCGTACGCGGCGGCGAGCGCGGGATCGCGCGCGCGGACATCCTGATGTTCAACGCGCCCGGTGCGGCGCAGGTAGTCGTAGGCAAACGATACCGGATCGAGCGAAAGCCGCGCGCGGACCGTCTCGTACCACTGCGTGCTCCTGATCGCGGCGTCCTGGAGCGCGTCGGAGCCCGGCCGTCGCCGGCGCTCGAACTCGGCAAGCAGCGCCGGCGCGTCGGCAAACGCGACGCACGCCTCGAACAGCGCGATCGCATCCTGCATCGCGAGCCGCGTGCCCGAGCCGACCGAGGGATGGCCGGTGCGCAGCGCGTCGCCGAGCAGCACGAGGTTACGCCAGTACCAGCGCCGGTTGCTGACGATCGCGTAACGGAACCACTCGGACCGGTTCGACAGCAACGGCTGGCCGTCGAGATCGTCGCGGAACACGCGTTCGCAATAGGCGAGGCTTTGCGTTTCCGGCATCCGGTCGAGCCCCGCCGCGCGCCATGTCTGCGGATCGCATTCGACGAGGAACGTGCTGTGCGTGCGGCTGTACCGATAGGCATGGGCGATCAGCAGGCCATCATCGTTCGCGCGAAAGATGAGCGACAGCGGGTCGAAGCGGGCCGTCGTCCCATACCATGCAAGGAGGTTCGGCCGCACGTCGAGCACAGGCTCGAAGTGCTCGGAAAAGCGCGTGCGGATCGCGCTGGCGGCGCCGTCGGCGGCGACGACGAGATCGCAGTCGTCGAATTCGCCAATGGCGCCGACCTTGCGGCCGAACTCGATCGCGATGCCGAGCGCCGAACAGTGTTCGCGCAGCGTGCGCAGCAGATCGATCCGCGCCATCCGGTGGAACGTGTTGTTGGCGAGCGTGATCACCTGCCCGCGGTGCACGATACGCATCGCGTCGTGCACCTCCTGGTTGCGCGTCATCGCCGCGTAGAGCTCGGGGGCGACGTCGCGCACGAACGCGAGCGCGATGTCGGTGAACACGACGCCCCAGCCGTAGGTCGCGGCCGCCGGATCGCGCTCGACGATCCGGATGCGATGGCCGGGATCATGCCGCTTCATCAGGTAGGCGAAAAAAAGTCCGGCGGGGCCGCCGCCAACGATGCCGATGTTCACACGGAACCCCGCGCGCGGGCCTCGCGCGCCAGCCTCTCGGTGATCATCTCGCGCAACTCCCGCTTCAGGATCTTGCCGACCGGGCTCAACGGCAGTTCGGCCACGACCTCCAGGCGCTCGGGCAGCTTGAAAGTCGCGATTTTCTGCTGCCGCAGGAACGCGATCAGCTCGTCGAACCCGAGGGTTTCGCCGGGCTTCGGCACGACGAACGCGCACGCCTTTTCACCGAAGACCGGATCGGGCATCGCGACGAGCGTCACCACCTTGACTTTCGGGTGCGCGTAGATGAGGTTCTCGACCTCCTCGCAGCTGATCTTCTCGCCGCCGCGATTGATCAGGTCCTTGCGCCGGCCGTCGGCAAAAACGTGGCGCCCCTGGCGGCGCACGATGTCGCCCATCCGGTAGAAGCCATCCTCGGTGAAGGCCTCGCGGTTCTTTTCCGGCGCGTTGTAATAGCCGCGGATCGTGTAGGGGCCGCGCGTCAGCAGCTCGCCGGGAACGCCGGCGGCGACCTCGCGGCCGTCGTCGTCGACGACGATGATCTCGTCGTCGGCGCACACGGGCGCGCCCGAGCTTTCGAGGATCAGGTCTTCGGAATCGTCGAGCCGCGTCATGTTGATGAGCCCTTCGGCAGTGCCGTAGATTTCCTGCGGCGTGCAGCCGAAGCGCGCGCGCAGGCGGCTGCGCAACTCCGGCGCGAGGCGGGCGCCGCCGTTCTGGATCACCTCGAGCGAAGACAGATCGAAGCGGTCGGGCGCGTCGGAATCGAGCCAGCCCGAGATCAGCGGAACGACGGCGGCGATCGTCGTCACGCGCTCGCGCTCGACGAGGCCGAACACGTCGGTGGCCTCCCCCGACGGCGCCAGCACGACGGTGCCGCCGTAGTAGAACGCGCCCAGCATGCCGGGCGAGGCGAGATTGTAGTTGTGCCCGAGCGGCAGGATCGCCATCAGCACGGTGTGTTCGTCGAACCCGCCGGCCGCGCCGCACAGCCGCGCATTCAGCACGTAGTCGTCGTGGGTGCGGGGAATGAGCTTCGACAGCGACGTGGTTCCGCCCGACAGCAGCATCGTCGTGACCTCGGCCGGATCCGGACGGACGGCCGCAAGCGTGCCCGCATCCGCCGGTGTCGCGAGCAGCTTCGACAGGCAGTGTTGGCCGCCGGCCGGCTCACCGACCACGAAAACCGCGCGCAATGCCGGCGCCTTCGGCGCGACCTCCTGCGCCATCGCCCGGTAATCGAAGCCTTTGATCGCGTCGGGGATGACGTAGGCGACGGCGCCCGAAGCGCGCAGGAAATGCCCGACCTCGGTGTGCCGGTGCGCGCGCAGCGCGGTGACCGGAATGGCGCCGATCCGCGCCAGTGCAAAGTACGTGTAGACGAATTCCGGAATGTTCGGCAGCTGGACGACGACACGGTCGAGTGGCCGGATTCCCGCGTCGATGAAGCCGCACGCGAGCCGGTCGACGGTCTCGCCCAATGCCCGGTAGCCGATCCGCTCGCCGCCGTGGATCAGCGCGGTCTTGTCCGGTGCCCGGCGTATCGCCTGCGCCAGCATGTCGGTCAGCGTGATGCCCTGCCAATAGCCGAGATCGCGGTACCTCTTCGCGACATCCTGCGGCCACGGCGTGCACCCTGCGAGCATTGCGTCATTCTCCTTCGGCCGCGATGATCGGGCCGTGTTGCCGGCCGCCGGGCGTTGCCCTGCTCGCAGCGGGTGTTCCGGCCGTCGACGGACAGGAACTTCAACCGTACCACAGGGGCCAGCCGGGTGGCGAGAGAAGGTGCCGAATGTGCCTCTGGCGGCTCGACGGAACGCTCGCTGGATCGGCCGGCGGTAGGCCAGCCCTGAATCCGTGGCATCGAGGGCGGGCGATCCTCGCGCTGCGCGGTGGCGGCGCAAAGCGCGACCGACGACCCTACGGCAGGAGGCTCTGCCAGGTGCGGGAGCAAGCCCGGAATGCTTCCCGTCCAGCCCCACCCCGATGGGGCGAACGAGAGCAAGGTCACTTTGACGGCGTCCCCGGGTTCGGCGCCGTCGATATGCACCCGCCCCATCACGGGGTTTACCCGGGCCAATGACAGTGACCCGCCGCGACCGGCGCGCCGGTGACGGTGACCTCGACGGCGCGACAGAAACAGCTTCCCTGGCAAGTCTGGCTCATGGTCCCTCTCGTGTAATGACAGGTGTTTCAATCGCGCAAGCCCGAGCAGGATCAGGTGCCACCATGCGTGCGCCTGTTTTTCGGGGGGGGGCACGCTCGCGGCCCACCGGATGCAACAAGCTGCGAAAGTGCACGACACTGTGGCATAATTCACATGCTGCCATTGGTTGATTCTGCTTGTCGCCGGGTGTCGGGGAATGTTGTGGATCGTCCGAGCGGACGCATTCGAATTCAGTCGGTCCGCGGTTCGATTCCGCGCCACAGCACCAACCAGGTCATGAGCTTCCCGCGCCTGATCTGGGAACCTCGCCGGGATCGGAGCGATCCTGCCGCGCGCCGACCACGGGTCCATGCCGATCGCTTCCTCTTTCTGGTAGCCGCGACGATTTCCCGCTTCGGCACGGCACGGGCCGCGCATGCACTTGCCGTCGATCCTCGAGGTTGCGGGCGGCAAGGCCGAGCGGCGCCCCGGCACTCTTGAACCCTTTTTCGAGATCTCCGATGCGCGTATTCAACTTCAGTGCCGGTCCCGCCGTGCTGCCGGAACCCGTATTGCGGCAGGCGGCTGCCGAAATGCTCGACTGGCACGGCAGCGGCATGTCGGTGATGGAAATGAGCCATCGCGGCAAGGAGTTCATCAGCATCGCCGACAAGGCCGAGGCCGACCTCCGCGCGCTGCTCGCGATACCTGCAAATTACAAGGTGCTTTTCCTGCAGGGCGGCGCCATCGCCGAAAACGCCATCGTTCCCATGAACCTCCTCGGCGAACGCACGTCGGCGGATTACATCCACACCGGCGAGTGGTCGAAAAAATCGATCAGGGAGGCCAAGAAATATTGCACGGTCAGCGTGGCGGCATCGGCCGAGGACCGCGGCTTCACCTATGTGCCCGCCCAGACGACGTGGAAGCTCGGCAAGGACGCCGCCTACGTGCACGTCTGCACCAACGAAACGATTGGCGGCGTCGAATACCCGTGGGCACCGGACACCGGCGACCTGCCGCTCGTCGCCGACATGTCGTCGCACATCCTGTCGCGCGTCATCGACGTCGCGAAGTATGGCGTCATCTACGGCGGCGCGCAGAAGAACATCGGCCCGGCCGGACTGACCCTCGTCATCGTCCGCGACGACCTGCTCGATCGCGCGCTGCCGATCACGCCATCCGCGTTCCACTGGAAGGAGCAGGCCGCGGCCGATTCGATGCTCAACACGCCGCCTACCTACGCGATCTACATCGCGGGGCTGGTGTTCGAGTGGCTGCTGGCGGAGGGCGGCGTCGCCGCCATCGAGCGCCGCAACATCGCCAAGGCGGCGCTGCTGTACGACTATCTCGACGCTTCATCGTTCTACCGCAACACGGTGCAGCGCGAGGACCGCTCGCGGATGAACGTCCCGTTCTTTCTGCGCGATGACAAGCTGGACGAGGCCTTCCTCAAAGGCGCGAAGGAGGCCGGCATGGTCCAATTGAAGGGCCACCGCGCCGTCGGCGGCATGCGGGCGTCGATCTACAACGCGATGCCGATCGAAGGCGTGCAGGCGCTGGTCGATTACCTGAAGTTTTTCGAACGGCGCCACGGCTGACCGGTCATGGGCAAGTACCAGATCCTCACGCTGAACCACATTTCGAGCCACGGGCTGCACCGGTTCCCCGCGACGCGCTATGCCGTGGGCAAGGCCGTCGAGCTGCCGGATGCCATCATCCTGCGGTCGTTCGACATGCACGCGATGACCATTCCCGCGAGCGTCCGCGCCATCGGCCGGGCCGGAGCGGGAACCAACAACATCCCCGTGGCCGAGATGTCGAAGCGCGGCGTGCCGGTGTTCAACGCGCCCGGCGCCAACGCCAACGCGGTCAAGGAGCTGGTGCTCGCGGCGCTGTTGCTCTCTGCGCGCAACGTCCTTCCCGCGCTCGGGTATGTCGCGAACCTCGATCCCGGCGCGCCGGACCTGGAAAAGCTGATCGAGGACGGCAAGAAGAAGTTCGCCGGCGTCGAGCTGCCGCAACGGTCGCTCGGCATCATCGGCCTCGGCGCCATCGGCAGCCTCGTCGCGGACACCGCGATCAAGCTCGGCATGAAAGTCATCGGCTTCGACCCGGATATCACCGTCGACGCGGCGTGGCGATTGCCTTCGAGCGTGCGGCGGGCGACCAGCATCGAGGAGCTGCTGCGGCAGTCCGATTTCGTCACGCTGCACGTGCCGCTGCTGCCGGCCACGCGCCACTTGATCGACGACAAGCGCCTCGCGGTGATGAAGCACGGTGCGGTCCTGCTCAATTTCGCGCGCGACGCGCTCGTGGACGGCGCTGCCGTGGTCGCCGCGCTGCGGGGACATCGCCTCAAGGGCTACCTGTGCGACTTTCCCGCCGCGCAACTGCTGCGCGAACCCGGCGTGGTGGCGCTGCCCCACCTCGGGGCCTCGACGGCGGAGGCCGAGGACAATTGCGCCGTCATGGTGGTCGACCAGGTCCGCGAGTATCTGGAGCACGGCACCGTCGCCAATGCCGTCAACTTCCCGAACATCGACATGCCGCGCGAGGCACCCTACCGCGTGGCCATCGCCAACGCCAACGTCCCCAACATGCTGGGGCAGATCTCGACGGCGATGGCCAGAGGCGGACTCAACATCCACAACATGGTGAACAAGTCGCGGGGCGAGATGGCCTACACGCTGGTCGACGTCGACAGCACGGTCGACAACGCCGTGATCCGCTCCATCGCCGCGATCGACGGCGTCCTGTCGGTGCGGGCGATCCCGCAGGCCGCGTCGTCATGAGTATCAAGTGCTGCTCCCCCGTGGCCCGAGGTCGCGCCGTTCGAGCCCCGCGCGCGGCGCAGCCGCCCGGCGTGGCGGTCGAATCCTGATCCAATTTCAAGGACGCTCTCGATGAACAGCATCTCCCGGTATCTGATCGCCTCGATCGCGATCGCCACTGTCGCCGCGAGCCTTCCGTCAACCGCGGGGCCGCTCGAGGACGGAATGGCGGCCTATGAAGAGAAGGACTACGTCAAAGCACTGCAGCTTTGGCGGCCGCTCGCCGAACAGGGGAACGGCGCCGCGCAATATCAGGTGGGCATACTCTATGCCGAGGGCAAGGGCGCCGAGGTGAGCGACCTGATCGCCGCGGCATGGTTTCAGCGCGCCGCCAGCCAGGGCGTCGCGGCCGCGCAATACAACCTCGGGGTGAGCTATGCCGAAGGCCTGGGCGTGCCCAGGGACGACGCCGCCGCGGCCAAGTGGTTTCGCCGCGCGGCCGACCAGGGCATGGCCTATGCGCAGCTCAATCTCGGCCTGCTGTATTCGGCCGGCCGCGGTGTCCCGCAGGACAACGTGGAAGCCGTGAAGTGGCTGGAACTTTCCATCTTCGCTCTGCCCGCGGGCGGCGCGCGTTCCGATGCGGCCCGCGCGCTGAAGGACGTTGCAGACAAGCTGACCGACGAAGACCTCATCAAGGCCCGCGTTCTCCAGCGCGACTTCAAGGTCAAGCCCGAAACGAAGTGATGCGCGGCGTCAGAGGCTGAGAGTTTTTCGAGCGTGCCCGAGCAGCGCGCCAGAAGGCGGCCGATCGAGGCGCAAAGCGCAGCCATAGCTCGGGCTATGGCGAGCA
>Ga0315271_10002031_pt1 | contig 12562 bp, 12 predicted proteins | sample C3_top_MG_FD_204664 | JGI IMG/M metagenome (GOLD analysis project Ga0315271, IMG submission 204664) | Sediment microbial communities from Yellowstone Lake, YNP, Wyoming, USA - C3_top | ecosystem: Environmental > Aquatic > Freshwater > Lake > Sediment | place: USA: Wyoming | collected 2017-08-01
GAGATGGCGGCGGCGTTCGACCGTGCCGGGTTCGACGCCTACGACGTGCACATGAGCGACATCGCCGCGGGCCGCCATTCGCTGGCCGGGTTCAAGGGCATCGTCGCCGGCGGCGGATTCTCCTACGGCGACGTGCTGGGCGCCGGCGAAGGCTGGGCCAAGTCGATCCTGTTCAATCCGAAGGTGCGAGATCAATTCGCCGCGTTCTTCGCGCGCGCCGATTCCTTTGCGCTGGGCGTATGCAACGGCTGCCAGATGATGAGCAACCTGCGCGAAATGGTTCCCGGCACCGCGCATTGGCCGCATTTCGTGCGCAACGCGTCGGAACAGTTCGAGTCCCGCCTCGTGCTGGTCGAGGTGCAGCGCTCGCCGTCGCTCTTCTTCGCCGGCATGGAAGGCAGCCGCATTCCGGTGGCCACCGCGCACGGCGAAGGGTTTGCCGAATTCCACGACGCAGCGCAGCTCGCGGCTGCGCAACCACTTGTGGCACTGCGCTTCGTCGATCATCGCGGCAAAGCCACCGAATCCTATCCGTACAACTGCAACGGCTCGCCGCAGGGCATTACCGGCCTCACGACGGCGGACGGCCGCTTCACGATCCTGATGCCGCATCCGGAACGCGTGCACCGGACCGTGCAGATGTCCTGGCATCCCGAAGGCTGGGGCGACGCCTCACCGTGGATGCGGATGTTCAGCAACGCGCGCGCGTGGCTCGGATGACAGCGGGAACGAAGGCGCGGCCCGGCATGGCGCTGACGGTGTATGCCATCGACGGACTCACACCAGTGGTGGATCCGACGGCCTTCGTCCATCCGTCCGCCGTGCTGATCGGCGACGTCATCATCGGACCGGGCTGCTACGTCGGTCCCTGCGCCAGCCTGCGCGGAGATTTCGGTCGCCTCGAAGTGCGCGCAGGCGCCAATCTGCAGGATTCCTGCATCATGCACGGCTTTCCGGGGACGGACACGATCGTCGAGGAGGATGGGCACGTTGGGCATGCCGCTGTCCTGCACGGCTGCGTCGTGAAGCGCAATGCGCTGGTGGGGATGAACGCGGTCGTCAACGACAATGCGGTGGTCGGCGAATCGGCCATCGTGGCGGCGATGGCGTTCGTCAAGGCGGGCTTCGTGGTGCCGCCGCGCTCGCTGGTTGCAGGCATTCCCGCGCGCGTCGTGCGCGAACTGACGGAACAGGAGATGGCCTGGAAAGTCGAGGGGACGAAGAGCTACCAGGAACTCACGCGGCGCAGCCTGGCCACGATGACGGCGACCACGCCGCTGGCTGCTCCGGAGCCCGGCCGGCAACGGCTTGCGCTGGGCGAACTGCTGCCGCTGTCCGACCTGAAGGCCAAGTCCAGGACTTAGAAACCGGCGGCGTGGCCGTCGCGCCGCGAATCGGATGCGGCCACGTAGCCGTCGTCCGACCTGACGATGAACTGGCCCGCGCCGAAATCCATGTAGGAATCGGGCACCGATTCGAGCTTGTGGCCGAGCGCGATCAGGCCGGCGCGCAATTCCGGCGACGCCGATGCCTCGAGGTCGAGCGAACCGTCGGCGTTGACCTTCCACCGTGGCGCATCGAGAACGGCCTGCGGGTTCATGCCGTAGTCGACGAGTCGCACCAGCGTCTGCACGTGTCCCGGCGGCTGGATCGGGCCGCCCATCACGCCGAATGCGGCATACGGACGGCCATCACGCGTGACGAAGCCGGGGATGATGGTGTGATACGGCCGCTTGCCGCCCGCGACTTCGTTGGGGTGGCCCGGCTGCAGCACGAATCCCGCGCCGCGATTCTGCAGGCTGATGCCGGTGCCCGGCACGACGACGCCGGAACCGAAGCCCATGTAGTTCGACTGGATCAGCGAGACCATCATGCCGTCCTGGTCGGCGGCGCACAGATAGACAGTGCCGCCGCGCGGGGGCTCGCCCGGGCCGAAATTCTGTGCACGCGAAGGATCGATGAGCCGCGCGCGCGCCGCAATGTAGTCGCGGTCGAGCAGCGCCGTGCCCGGGAACTGCATCGAGCGCGGATCGCTCACGTAGCGGTAGGAATCGGCGAACGCCAGCTTCATCGCCTCGACCTGCAGATGCTGCGCGGCGACGGAATCGGCGGCATGCCGATTCAGGTCGACGTGCCCCAACATCGCCAGTGCCATCAGCGCCGAGACGCCCTGGCCGTTGGGCGGGATCTCGTGCACTGTGAAGCCGCGATAATCCTGTGCGAGCGGAGTGACCCAGTCGGCCTCGTGCGCGGCGAAATCAGCGAGCGAATGCGCACCGCCGTTGGATTGCGAATGCGCGACCATCGCGGCCGCGAGCCGCCCTCGATAGAACGTCTCGCCGTGCGTCGCGGCGATTTCCTCGAGAGTTTCCGCCAGCGCCGGGCAGCTGAAGCGTTCGCCGACACGTGGCGCGCGGCCGCGCGGCATGAACGCCTCGGGCCAGCCCAGGTCCTTGGGTAATGCCGGCACCGCCAGCGCCCACTTTTCCGCGACCACCGGCGACACCTGCCACCCGTTGCGCGCGTAACGGATGGCGGGTTCGAACAGGTCCGCGAACGGCAGCCGGCCGTGGCGCTTCGACAGCGCGGCCCAGCCGGACACGGCGCCGGGAATCGTCACTGCTTCCCAACCGCGCTCGGGCATGGCGTTCCTGCCGGCGAAGCGCCCGGGCGACCACGCCGCCGGCGCGCGCCCGGACGCATTCAGGCCGGTCAGTTCGCTGCCCGTCCAGAGAATCGCGAAGAGGTCCGAGCCGACGCCGTTGCTGCAGGGCTCGACGACGGTGAGCGTGATCGCCGTGGCCAGCGCCGCGTCGACCGCGTTGCCGCCGCGCGCCAGCATCGCTATTCCGGCCTGTGTCGCGAGCGGCTGCGATGTCGAGACGGCGTTGCGCGCGAAAACGGGTTGGCGCTTCGATCCGTAGGCATTCGACCAGTCGAACGGCATCACTCTTCCTGGAATGCTTCCTCGCGCCTGCGGCGGATGTTGGGCAGCGCAATGACGACGATCAGCAGCACGGCGGCGGCCAGCATCACCGCGGACAGCGGACGGGTGACGAATACGGAGGGATCGCCGCGCGACAGCAGCATGGCGCGGCGCAGGTTTTCCTCCATCATCGGACCCAGCACGAAGCCCAGCAGCAGCGGCGCGGGCTCGCATTCGAGCTTCAGGAACAGCACGCCCAGGAAGCCGAACGCGGCCGTCTGCATCACGTCGAAGCTCGCGTTGCTGATCGTGTACACGCCGATCGCGCAGAACAGCAGGATGGCCGGGTAGAGGATGCGGTAGGGCACCGTCAGCAGCTTGATCCAGATGCCGATCAGCGGCAGGTTGAGCACGACCAGCATCAGGTTGCCCACCCACATCGACGCGATGAGCCCCCAGAACAAGCCGGGATTGCTGGTCATCACCTGCGGTCCCGGCTGGATGTTGTGGATGGTCATGGCGCCGACCATCATCGCCATCACTGCGTTCTCTGGAATGCCCAGCGTGAGCAGCGGGATGAACGATGTCTGCGCGCCGGCGTTGTTGGCGGCCTCCGGTCCGGCGACGCCCTGGATCGCGCCCTTGCCGAATTGCGAGGGGTCTTTGGCCACTTTCTTCTCGACCGCGTAGGAAGCAAAGGACGCGAGCATCGCGCCCCCGCCCGGCAGCAGTCCGAGGAACGACCCCAGGCCAGTTCCGCGCAGCACCGCCGGCCACGCCGCCTTGAACTGCGCTTTGGTCAGCCACAGCCCCTTGACCTTGCTCGACAGCCGCTCGCGCGTTTCCTGCGACTCGAGGTTGGTGATGATCTCGGCGAAGCCGAAGAGCCCCATGGCCACGCTCACGACGCCGATGCCGTCGGTGAGCTCCGGTATGCCGAAATCGAAGCGCGCGACGCCGGAGTTGACGTCGGTTCCGACGATGCCGAGCAGCAAGCCGAGAATGATCATCGCGATCGCCTTGATCAGCGAGCCGTGCGCGAGAACGACGGCGCCGATCAGCCCCAGGACCATCAGCGAAAAATATTCGGCGGGCCCGAACTTGAGCGCCAGTTCGGAAAGCGGTATGGACACGGCCGCGATGAAAACGGTTGCCACGCATCCTGCGAAGAACGAGGCCAGGGCGGCGGTCGCGAGCGCGGCGCCGGCCTCGCCATTGCGCGCCATCTGGTGGCCGTCGAGGCACGTCACGGCCGACGATGTCTCGCCCGGCATGTTGATCAGGATCGACGTCGTGGAGCCGCCGTATTGCGCGCCGTAGTAGATGCCGGCCAGCATGATGAGCGCCGACACCGGCTGCAACGCGTACGTCGTCGGCAGCAGCATCGCGATGGTGGCGACCGGCCCGATGCCGGGCAGCACGCCGATCAGCGTCCCCAGCAGCGAGCCGATCAGCGCGTACATGATGTTGATCGGCGTCAGCGCGACCGAAAATCCGAGGGCGAGGTGATTGAGCAGTTCCATGGTTCAGCCGTGGAGGAACGTGGGCCAGATCGGCAGCTGCAGCTTCAAGCCGATGATGAACACGCCCACCGCCAACGCGGCCAGGAAGACTCCGCTGACCAGCGCCTCCTTCCACCGGAATTCGCTGCTGGCGGAACTCGCGAGCACGATCAGGATGACCGTCGAGAGCGCGAGACCCACCGTGTTCACGATCAGCCCGAACAGCACGACGCTTCCCAGCACCACCCCCGTCGACCACCACCGCCAGGCCGGTATCGCCGCGCCGTCGACGCGCAAGGCGCGCAGCGCGATGATGCCGCCCAGCAGGATCAAAAGCATCCCGAGAATGCGCGGAAAGTAGCCCGGCCCCATGCGCGCCGCCGTGCCCAGGTTGTAGCGGGAGCCCAGGACGATGGCGGCCAAGCCGACCGACGCGAACAGCAGTCCCGCCCAGAAATCCTTCGGATTGCGAATGCGCAGCACGTTTCCCCCGGACGATCTTTTCACTTTGGGCGCAAGGATAGCATCTACCCGCCGGGCATTGGACCCGTTCCCGAAGGGCGAAAAGAAAGGGCAGGCCTCGCGGCCCGCCCTTCCTGAAACTGCCGAAACGCCGGCCTTACACGCCGTTCTTGGCGCGCAGGTCCCGGAAATACTTGTCGAGGTAGGCAGCCTGCATGCGCTGCTGCAGCTGCGGCTTCACCTCGTCGAACGGGGGCACCTTGGCTTCGCGGACCTCATCGACCATGATCACGTGGTAGCCGAACTGCGTCTGCACCGGCACCGTCGAGAACTTGCCCTTCGGCGTGGCGACCATCGCGTCCGAGAACGGCTTGACGAAGCCGGCGGGTGCGTTCCAGTCGAGGTCGCCGCCCTTGTCCTTGGAGCCCGGGTCCTTCGAGCGCGCCTTGGCGAGGTCGTCGAACTTGGCACCCTTCTGCAGCTGGACGATGATGTCCTTGGCCTCGTCTTCCTTCTCGACCAGGATGTGCTTGACGTGATATTCCTTGTCGCCGATCTGCGCCTTGATAACGTCGTATTCCTTGCGCAATTCGGCGTCCGGGATCGGGTTCTTCTTGACCCAATCGGCGACGAAGGCGCTGACCAGCACGGTCTGCGACGCCAGGTCCATCTGGTTCTTGACGTCCGGGTTCTTGTCGAGATTGGCCTTCTTGGCCTCGCGCGCGAGAAGTTCGCGGGTGTTGAGCTCCTCGCGGACGGCGTTGCGAAGTTCCGGCGAGTCCGGCTGCCCTGACTGGATGCGCTGCTTCAGCAGGGTGTCGAACTGCGACTGCGGATACAGCGACTTGCCTGCCGAGGCCGGTGCGGCCGCGGCCTTGGGGGCTGCAGTCTGCGCCTGGGCTACGCCCATGGCGAGGGACGCTGCGATCGATGCCGCAAGAATCGCGACGAGGAATGGCTTTCTGGTCATTGCATACATCCTTTCTTCAGGAAGGGAATTCGTCCGGCGTGTACGCGCGAATGGCAAGCGCATGCACCGGATGAGGGATGAGGTCCGCGACGCGATCCAGCACGGCGCGATGCCGCGCGAGCCGCGTGAGACCCGAAAACTGTTCCGAAACGATCAACAGCGAAAAATGTCCGCCGCCGCCCGCGGCGCCGGCATGCCCGGCGTGTTCCGCGCTGTCGTCGGCCAGCTCGAGGACGGTCGGCGCGAGAACGGACAGGCGGTCTTCGAGCGTGCCGGCGACGCTGCGCTGCGCCACGCTCATTGCGGTTCCTCGATGTGGCGCGCCAGCATCAGGCCCTGCGCCAGCGCGAACGCCAGGAAGAGGCCGATACCGCCCCACACTTTGAAATTGACCCAGGTTTCGGTCGGGAAGTGGAAAGCGACATACCAGTTCAGCACGGCCATCGCGAACAGGAAGCCCGCCCACGACCACGTGACGCGCGTCCACACGGACGCCGGCAACGTGATGTCCTTCAGCAGGGCGCCGATCAAATCGCGCCCGAACGCCAGCTTCCCGACGGCGAGTATGGTTCCGAACATCCCGTACAGAACGGTCGGCTTCCACTTGATGAATACCTCGTCGTGCAGAACCAGCGTCGCGCCGCCGAACACGGCAATGATTGCGAACGACATCCAGTGGATGGCCGACAGCTTGCCCTTCCATTTGAACCAGGCGATCTGCGCCACCGACGCGATCATCGCCACCGCGGTCGCGACATAGATCCCCTGCCACTTGAAGGCAATGAAGAAAAGCAGGAGCGGGAAGAAATCCGCGAGTAACTGCATGGGAATGAAGGATGCGCCGGATTACCTTAAGGACGGCTTAGATTCCCGAAGGAATCGCGTCCGGTGGCCGGTCAAGCCTCAAAACAGCCCGAATAGGGCAACCGCCCATTATAACCGATGACGCCCGGGCTCGCCCCTGCACACCACGCCGGGCCTCAGGCGGGTAAGCCACCGGCGTGGCCGTCGGTCGGCGCGGCGCCTAGCATCCGGCCCAGCCGCGGCCAGTCGAACGCGGCGCCGGGATCGGTCTTGCGTCCCGGGGCAACATCGCTGTGCCCGACCATATCCCGGATCGGATAGCGCATGCGCAGTGCCCGGGCGACCTGCGCCAGCATCCGGTACTGGGCCATCTTGTATGGGACGTCGTCGGCACCTTCCAGTTCGATGCCAACCGAGTAATCGTTGCAGCCGGGCCGGCCGCGCCACGACGACACGCCCGCGTGCCAGGCGCGGCGCCCGCACAGCACGAACTGCACCAGCTCGCCGTCGCGGCGGATGAAGAAATGCGAGGAGACCTTCAGATGCGAGATCGCCGGATAGTACGGGTCGGCCGCGGGATCGAGCGTGTTGGTGAAGAGCCGCGCCACGTCACCGCCGCCGAATTTCCCGGGGGGCAGCGATATTCCGTGGACAACGATGAGCGAAATTTCCGACCCCGGTGGTCGCTCGTTCCAATTGGGCGATGGGATCTGCGTGGCGAGTGAAGCGACGCCGTTGTTATCGATTGCAAGACGACGCGAAGTGGGCCCAGCTCGCATGCGCGAGGTCACTTGATGCAAAGACGCGCCATCCGATAGCGCACTGCGAGAACGGTGTTTTACCTTCATTTCCCTGCTGAATTCAAATAAAGACGTCTTGCTTGGCAGGACGCCCCCATCGATGCCTTAGGACGCGTGGTCGAGCATCGACGCGAAGGTAATGCCGGATTCGGCGATGCGCGCCATCGTCGGACTGTGCTGGCTGGCGCGACGAAATTGGCGGCGTTGGTTGCATTGTCGCACTTACCGCGACACCAAGTCTGAATGGTAGCCAGCGCCAGAGCCACAGCACCAACGGCTGGTATTCTTCAACGCAAGACGGCTGCCCGGAGGCAGCCGTCGTTTCACGTTTTCGCGGAACGGGAGTTCCGCCGCAATCGGGAGGGCTTCGCTACCGGAGGCTGCGTCGCCTACGCGCCAGCATCATGCCAAGCAACCCCAAACCAATCAATGCGATTGGCGCGGGTTCGGGCACCTGAAGCGTGCCACCCGTGTCGTAGAAGCTGATGTGGGACAGCCCCGCTGGTTTGCCGGAAGGCGTATTCGGCGTAAACCAGTTGTCCGAATTCGGATCGCCAAGATTGCTGAACAGGTTGAAGCCGTCCGGCCCCCCTTTGGCAACAAAGAAATGGATTGAAGGGTCGCCCGCGCCGGGTGTGTAGGTCCACGTCCCGGTCCCCGAGCCGCCGCTGCCAAAAGCGAAGCTGAACTCGGCCCCGGTGATGGTCGGAAACAACGCGGAGTTGATGGACAAGGTCATGTTTCCCGCGTCATCGAAGTCGAACTTAATGATTACCGGAGACTGGTTCGGATCGTATTGCGCCGAAACTTTGCAATTTTCGAATCCCGTGCCGAACACACCAGAGCAATCGTTGCCGGCGATCGTCGCAATGTAGCCCGCGCTCGCCATCGACGGCATTGCCGCGAGGCCGACGACCAACAACGTTTTTTTCCACCCAAAGACTGTCATGTGCCTACCTCAATCCGGCTGATGTTCTGTACACCCCAACCACGATTAAGTGGGGTTCCTTTGGTATATCACGCAAGATTTGGGCTGCCACGAGGGTGTAGCTGATTTCAAACATCATTTCTGGACGACCGCATGGAAAGGACCTGCTAATCGTAAATTACACCGACAGTAAGTTCCTCGGTGTGTACGCTACAATGATTCGCGTATGCATACTTCCAAGTTGCCCAGACTTGCGCGGTCATTTGATGCCCAGGCGCTCCATCCGGTAGCGCATCGCGCGAAACGTGATGCCCAACAGCTTCGCCGCCGCGGTCCTGTTGTAGCGTGTCTTTTCCAGCGCTTCGTTGATCGCGGCGCGCTCGACTCGGTCAAGGTAATCCTGCAGCGGCCACTTGTCGCCGGGCGGCACCGCCGCGTCGGACTCTTCTGCCAGCGGCGTCAGGTGCAGGTCCTCCGCCGTAATGTGCTGCGGGTCGGCGGCAAGTGACAGGCCGCGTTCCAGGATGTTCTCCAGTTCGCGGACGTTGCCGGGGAACGGATAGCGCTCCAGCGCGGCGACCGCCTCCGGTTCCAGTTGCGCGACGACGCCGCGCGAAAGCTTGGTCAGGATGGCGTTGGCTATCAGCGGGATGTCCTCGCGCATTTCGCGCAAACTTGGCATGGCCAACTCGATGACGTGCAGCCGGTAAAAGAGATCCTGCCGGAAGTCGCCTGATTCGACCAGCGCCGCCAGCTTCTTGTGCGTGGCGCTGATGATGCGCACGTCGACCGGGTCCTCCTGCGTGGCACCGACCTTGCGTACCTTCTTTTCCTGGATTGTCCGCAAGAGCTTGACCTGCATGGCCAGTGGCAGGTCGGCGACCTCGTCCAAAAACAGCGTGCCGCCATTGGCCGCCTGGAAGAATCCGTCGCGGTCGGCCTCCGCGCCGGTGAACGCGCCTTTGCGGTAGCCGAAGAACTCGCTCTCCATCAGGTTTTCCGGAATGGCGCCGCAATTGACGGCGACGAACGGCTGCTCGCTGCGCGGGCCGTTCAGGTGAATCGTCCGCGCGGCGAGTTCCTTGCCGCTGCCGGACTCGCCATTGACGAACACCGGCGCCTGGCTCTTGGCCAAGCGCTCGATCAGTCCGCGCACCTGCTCGATCGCCTGCGATTCTCCGAGCAGCTGGTAGGAACCTGCCGGCTGCGTCTTCTCGGGCACCTTCAGCGCCTGCTTCACCAGAGCGCGCAGCTGTTCCAGCGCCACGGGCTTGGCCAGGTAGTCGAAGGCGCCGGCCTTCAGCGCTGCCACGGCGTTTTCCGCGCTGCCGAAGGCCGTGATCACGGCGACCGGCACGTCGAGGCCCTTTTGGGTGATGTGCTCGACGACGCGCAATCCTTCGCCATCGGGTAGCCGCATGTCGGTCAGGCACAGGTCGAAGGGCTCAGTGTCGAGCAGGCGCACCGCTTCGCCGACGTTCTGCGCGCAGACGGTGTCGAGCCCCATCCGGGACAGCGTCAGCTCCAGCAGCTCCAGCAGGTCCGGCTCGTCATCGACGACCAGAATCCTCGGTTGGCCGCGTATTTTTCTTGCCATCTTTCGTCTCCCTTACATCGGACAGCGCATCAGGTTCATTGGCCCGGCGTCACGGCCCGTTTCAACGTCATTCGGAAATGCGCGCCCGGACCTTTGGGCAGCAATTCGAGCGCGGCGCCATTGGCATCGGCCAGCTCCCGCGCAATGTAGAGACCCAGGCCGGTGCCACCCGGCCGCGTCGTGAAGAACGGTTCGAAGATCTGCGGCCGCAATTCGGCCGGAATGCCCGGTCCGTCGTCGTTCAGTTCGCAGATCACGGCGTCGCCCATGTAGCCGGCACGCGCGACGATGCGGATGCTGCCTTCCTTCTTCTGGCAGTGCTGCCACGCGTTGCGCACCAGGTTCCAGACGATCTGGTTCAGGTGCCCGCGGTCGAAGATGATGAGGAGGTCGTCCGGGATCTGCATCATCACGCCGCCCGGCGGCATGTTTTCCGCCGGCACGATTTCCTCGATCAGCAAGCGCATGAAGTCGGCGAACTGTACGACTTCCGGCTGCTGGCGGTCGCGCCGGTTCAGCTGGAGCACTTCGCCGACGATTCGGTCGATGCGCTTGGCGTTGTTGCGGATCATGCCGAGCAGCCGCGCGCCTTCGGGCGCGACCGCGCCATCTTCCTCCAGCAATTGTGCGGCCTGGTTGATCGCGGACAAGGGATTGCGCACCTCGTGCGCGATAGACGCGGTCAGCCGGCCCATCGCGGCGAGCTTCATCTGCTGCGCTTCGGTCTGCGCTCGCCCAAGGTCCTCGAGGTAGATAAGCGTGCCGCCGTTCAAACCCGACCCGATCCGCACCAGGCGCACGCGCAGCAGCCGCTGCGTCGCGTCCACCTTGAACGGCTCGAGCGTTTCGCTGAAGTCCTCCTGCCAGCGCCGCCAGTAGTCGTGCAGCGTGGTGCTGAATTCGGCGAGCCGCATGCCGCCGCGCATCCGGCCAAAGCCGCCCAGCAGGCGCGTGACCTGCGCATTGTGGCCGCGCACGATGCCGTTCAGGTCGACGACCAGCACGCCGTCCTGCATGTCCTGGATGATGAGCCGATTGACCTGCTCCAGGTTGGCGACGTCGATGCCGCGCTGGGCCGCCAGATCTTCGGACTGCTTGGTATAGCGGCCGAGCGCGACGGCAATGCCGACGGTCGTGAAATAACCGAACCCGATGATCCCGGTCTGGAAAAGCTGCGCGCCGCCGGCCGTTCCGTTCCACAGGCGGAACGCGTCGAGCCCAAGAAGCGCGACCGACGCAAAGCCCGCCTGGAAGAACGCGGTTTCCTGGCGCAGCAGCCAGCCGGCCGCGGCGAGTTGCGGGAACAGCAGGATCGGCAGCGGCGCGCCGAAGCCACCGCCGGCGAACATGACGAGGCCCAGAAAGAATACGTCACCGAACAACAAGGTGAACAGCATGTGCGGCAGCGGCAGCGGAAGCCGCTCCAACTGCACCCACCAGAACGACGCCAGCCCGAACACGAAATAGAGTCCGACGCCGGTGATGAACGCATTGGGCGTGGCGATGCTGAGGAGCTTGGGGTCGACCAGCAGCGCCGCGCCAAGAAGCATGGCGGCGCACGCGGCGCGATACAGGCCGACGATCCACAGGATGCGCCGGCCCGAATCGCTGAGAGACATCGGCAGCGGCGGCGGCTCGAACGGCGGGATCGCGGGGGCGGGTTGCATCGGTGTCGTTTGAGGTTGCTCCGTGCCGTCAAACGGAGGTGCGCTTGCGGTTGGGGCAGGCCGGGTCGCCACAACGATACCCGTCCGGCGCTGTTGTCGCATCCGTCCTGGGCAGGAAGACGCCGCATTCGACGCATTTGATCATCGCCATGTCCCCCGATGCGCGCGCGTTGCCGGAACGGGACGCGTCGTTGCGCTGGCGCAGCTTTGCCGCGTTCAACAGCCGGAGCCCGAAGAGGACGCCGAAGACGACGACCAGCCAGAAGATCACCTTGCCCATCAGAGTATCTTTCCCGGGTTCATGAGATTGGCGGGATCGAACGCGGCCTTGACTGCACGCATCAGCTCGAGTTCGACGCCGGATTTGTAGCGCACGAGTTCCAAACGCTTCAATTGTCCCACGCCGTGCTCCGCGCTGAAGCTTCCGTGAAAGCGGGCGACGCAATCGTGGACGATGCGGTTTGCCGCTTCCGCATTGGCCAGGAACGATTGCGCCGCGACGCCCTCGGGTGCCGACAGGTTGTAGTGGAGGTTACCGTCGCCCAGGTGCCCGAAGACGACCAGCCGCGATCCCGGAAAGGCGCCGGCCAGCGCCGCGTCGCATTCGGACAGGAAGTCGGGAATGGCGGAAACGGGCAGCGAAATGTCGTGCTTGATGTTGGGACCCTCCCGGCGCTGCGCTTCGCTGATGTTCTCACGCAGCGACCACAGCTTCGCCGCCTGGTCGCCCGACTGCGCAACCACGGCATCCAGCGCGACCTCGTCACCGACGGCGGCCATCAGCGCCGCTTCCGTGAGCGCCGCGAGCGGCGCATCGGCAGCGCTGTCGTCGGCCTGGACCAGGACGTACCACGGGTGACCGGGCAACGGGTGAGGGGTAGCGGCATGGTGCTTGACCGACAGCGA
>Ga0315271_10002032_pt1 | contig 12562 bp, 9 predicted proteins | sample C3_top_MG_FD_204664 | JGI IMG/M metagenome (GOLD analysis project Ga0315271, IMG submission 204664) | Sediment microbial communities from Yellowstone Lake, YNP, Wyoming, USA - C3_top | ecosystem: Environmental > Aquatic > Freshwater > Lake > Sediment | place: USA: Wyoming | collected 2017-08-01
CGTACCATTGGGCAAAATTCCGGTGTTCCCGGCAGGTTGTCTACAACTCGATACCTGGTATTCCTTGCACCATTCGGCAGCACAAACTGCAATCTGTCATCTGCTGCCTTGACATAGCCTTCACGCTTGGGCACCGCGATTTCATTTGCCAGTTTTTGGCCTGTAATCCATTCGTACAAGAAGCAGGCTCTGCGCGCGTAACTTGAAGCCGGGCTGTCGTATAGCCACGTTTCCAGGTCAGTTTGAACCGGTTGCGCGAACAGCAGTTCGAGCACGTGCAGGTTTACACCCTCGTATTTGAGTGCGAATTGCAAATGCCCGGTCAAGGTATCGTCGGGTCGATACGCTGGCTCGAAATGTAAAACCGTTTGGTTGTTCACGGCGCGCTCGCCCCTTCCTCGAACAGCACTGTCTGTGCGTGAATACACCTTAAGCGGCAGTGCTTTGAGACGGTATTCAGCGATAAGATGAGCGTAACCCAGTAGTTTTGTCGCCATCATTTTTCAGAAAATTGGCCGCAGCGTAAAATATATGACCGGAATATAGCATTTTTTCAGATATATGGCCGCATATGAATCGTCGCGGCCGTTTTTCTGACGTTTAAACCATTCGCGACCAATGTTCAGGAACAATTAAAGAGGTGAGGAAATGCCCAGTAACTCAGCCAGAAAAGGCCCTCTCAGCTGGATACGCTGCGCCTGCCTGGCCTTTGCCAGTCTCCTGCCGGCCATCGCCACGGCGGGAATCGAATTGTACAAAACCGACGAATCCAAGCTGGATTTCAATGCCACTTTCGTGGGAGCGTTGTTCCAGAACAGCTCCTGGTTCGGGCAGTCCGAGGAATTTCTCGGTGGCAACACCGATTCCTGGGGTGAATTCGGTACCGAGCTTGGCCTTGCCTGGGAATACACCAGCGGCAAATCCACCGTGTTCGCCGAACTGAGTGGCATTTACACCGCCACCGGCAGCAACGACGCATCGGGGCTGACCATTGGCCTGGACAAAACCAGCAGGGCATCGCTGGAGCAGGCGCATCTTGGCTGGCGCTATGACGACCCGTTCAAAGGGCTGGAAGAGGACACGTTTTCCCTGACCGTGGGCCGGCAGGATTTCCTGATCGGCAGCGGCTTGCTGATTGCCGACGGACACAGCGATGGCGCCGAGCGCGGTGGCTGGTACATAGGCTTGCGCAAAGCGTTCCAGGAATCCGTCATCGCCAGTCTGAAAAGCAAAACGCTGCTGGCTGAGGGCTTCTTCATCCAGAATACGCCGCGCCGGGGCGGTACCCAGGGCGAAGCGGTTGGCGGCAATTTCGAGTACACCTTTGACGAATCCCTCACCGCCGCAGCCACCTACATGGTGGTAAATCCCAAGCTGGCAGACACCAACAACCTGGACGTCTGGTCCTGGCGCCTCGGCTGGAAAGGCCTGGGAGGGTTGGAACTGAACGGGGAGTATGTGATTGAGAACAGTGACCAGGTTAACGCCGATGGCTGGTACGCACAGGCAGCCTGGGCATTCAGCGACACCACCTGGTCGCCGTGGATCGCTTACCGTTATGCGGTGTTCAGCGGCGATGATCCCCTTACCGTAAAAAACGAGACGTTTAACTCGCTCGCCTACGGCTATACCGATTATGGTTCGTGGTACCAGGGCGAGATCACCGGCAACTACCCGCTGGGCAATGGCAACCTGGAAAGTAATCAGTTCCGCATCAAGGCAAAACCCAATGATTCGCTGACACTGAACCTGCTCTATTACAGCTTCAAACTCGAAGAGCCTGGAACCCTGTCCCCGGACGTCACCAGTAAAAACTGGGGCGATGAAATCGACTTCACTGCGGACTGGGCCGTCACCGATAACTGGTACCTGATCGGCGTGGCCGCTGTCCTGTTCCCGGGCGATGCCGCCGTGCAATGGACGGGTGGTAACAACGACTGGTGGTACGGGATGCTGAACGCCTCCTACACTTTTTAGCCGGGTTGCCAACCCGTGCAGCAAGCGGGCGCACGCACGGGGTGATCATTTTCAGGTCGGTGCCAGGTCGGTCACTAGCCGGTCCCACATCGCCCGTTCGTTCTTTCTCCATGCGCGCAGCAACTTCTTGCCCTGCTGCAGGGCTTGCTCTTCCCAACCCGGATAGCGCAGGTCTTCGGCCAATTGCCGGCAGGCCGCATCCTGGTCATGCCAGTCGCCCAGCCGGCTCTGCAAGGCAGGGATGTCAGCGCCCAGGTTCCGCGGCGGACCAGGATCAAAGCCCAGGCGCTTGACGGCCAGCTTGCGGTTATCGGAATACTCGCGCAAATCTTTGCGCAGTTCATGCAACTCGCTGCGGCGGCGGCGATGCAGCCCAGCCATTTTTGACGTCATGTCGCCCTGCAAGCTATTGAAGTAGGCCCACAGCGTCTGCGGGGTGCACGCTTCGCCAGCCTGGTGGACGTCCCGGTCAAGTTCCCGCCACCTGGGCCAGTCCGTATTGGCGACCGCGGCCGCAAAGCTCCTGCGTGCCTGTCGCAGCCGTGCGCGTATGCGGGCCCGGTAGTGCGCCGCGAAAACCGGTCCTAGCGGACCGGTGCGGGCCAGGAAGCGGCGCTGCAATTGCCAGAAACGCATGCGGCCCGCGGTGTCGAAAACGGGCCTGAAGAGGTCCGATATTTCCGCGCAAGGAAAGCCTGGATCCACGCCCTGGGCCAGGCGCAGCGCGGCGCGCCACTCTTTCAGGCCCACGCGCAAACGGTGCAGACCCTCCTCATCACTGGTCAGCATCCGTGGCGCTGCAACCATCCGCCGCAGCTTGTGCAGTTTGTTTTTCAAAACGATGTGCAAGGAGGGCGCGGTCATGCATGTGTGCCTGGATCAGGGGCGCCAGTCGATGGAGCAGGCTTCGAGGTAGGCATCGACGGCCGCACCGACGGTCGGGTGGAAACAGCCGGCTCCGAGCCGGTCAAACAGCTCGAAACGTTTCAGCTTGTCTTTGACCGGGTCTTTCATCTCGGCAAAGTGCAACTCAATCCCTGCAGCCTGCAGTGCCCGATGGAGTTCAGCCAGCATATCCGCCGACGTTACGTCCACGCTGGTGACCGGCTCGGCCGCAACAATCACGCGCTGCACGGGCATTGGCGATTCAGCCACGGCCTGCAGCACGCGCTGCTGGAACTGCTCTGCATTGGCGAAAAACAGCGGCGCATCCCAGCGGAACAGGACCAATCCCGGAATCAGCCGGGCCGCGGGAAAGCGCACGATATCGTGGTAGCCGCGCATGCCGTCCACCCGGCCCAGGACCGTGGAGTACGGTCGCCACCCATCCCACAGGAATTCGATGACCGCGATGATGATCGCCATGCCAATGCCGGGAATCGCCCCCAAGGTGGCCACACCTGCAAGACAGGCCATCGACAACCAAAACTCCCAGCGCTGGATGCGCCAGATGCGACGCAGGTCCTTGAATTCGAACAGGCCGATGGCCGAGGTAATCACCACCGCTGCCAGTGCGCTATTGGGCAGATTTTGCAGCAGGTCAGGCGCAAGCACGAGCAGCAGTGCCACCATCAGTGCGCCCACCACCCCGGTGAGCTGGGTCTTTGCGCCCGAGGCCTCCGCCACCGGCGTGCGCGAGGCGCTGCTGCTGATCGGAAAACCCTGGAAGAATCCGGCCGCAAGGTTGGCCACGCCCAGGCCGATCATTTCCTGGTTTGGATCGACATGGGTTTTGTTCCTGGCCGCCAGACTGCGCGAAAGGACACTGGTATCGGCAAAGGACACCAGTGCAATGGCACAACCGCCGATCACCACGGTGCCAAGGTCAGCAAAACCGATCCACGGGATGGAAAACGACGGCAGCCCCTGCGGCAGCGAGCCGAGTACTTTCACCCCGGCGCCGGTGCCGAGGTCAAAAACCCCGACCACGAGGGTGGCGGCCACCACGGCCAGCAGGATGCCGGGGAATCGTGGGAAACGTTTCAGCAACATGATCGTGGCCAGCGTACCCGCACCGATGCCAAAGGCGGCCCGGTTGACCTGGCCATGCAGCACCGATTGTGCGATGCGGGCGAGATCCATCAATGGCCCGGTGTGCTCAATGGAGAAGCCGAGCAGCTTGGGCAACTGACTGATCAGCACCACCAGCGCAATGCCGTTCATGTACCCGTAACGGATGGGTTTGGACAACAACTCGGTGATAAACCCGAGACACAAAACACCGGCCAGGATACACACCAGGCCCGAAACCACCGCGAGCAAGCCCGCAACCGCCACGGCCCGCATCGGGTCGCCGGCAGACAGCGGCACTACCACCGCAAGTATCAGCGCAGCCAGCGACGAGTCCGGCCCAAGAACCATGATGCGGCTGGGCCCGAACAGCGCATACGCCAACAGGGGAATTATCGTGGCATACAAGCCATAGATGCCCGGCACGCCTGAGGCCACGGCGTAGGCAATGCCGACCGGGATCAGCATGGTCGTGAGCACCATGCCGGCAGCGAAGTCGCGCGACAGCCAGGCGGCCTGGTAGTGACGCAGCATGGCCAGCCCCGGCACGCGGCGTTGCCAGCCACTAAGATCGCTGCCGGCCGGAACTACCACCCGCCCCGGCTCAGCATCTGGCCGGGCTATCATGCCTCCGTCAAGGCGGCAGCTTGGGCGGCACCATGGCGGACTTTCAGTTGCTGCTGCAGGGCGGCAAGAATCGCCGGATGGTGCTCAAGCAGACGCTGGAACGGTGTGCGCCGCAGCGTGAGGAAGACCGTGGCGGCCTCGGACGTCACCGTGGCATTGCGCGGGCTGTCCTGCAGCAAGGCCACCTCGCCGAAATTGTCGCCGTCCTGCAGCACCGCGAGCTTGTGCTCGATACCGTCGTCGGTGGTCGCTGAGACGCGCACCCGGCCGCGCGCGATGACATAGAACTTGTCGCCCACGTCCCACTGGCGAAACACCACGGCACCGGGAGCGGCTTCCTCAATGCGGAAGAGACTGGCAATCTGGCTGCACATGGCTTCGTCCAAATCCTTGAAGACGCCGATGTTCCGCAGACTCGCCGGGTCGACCTTCGCGTGCGATCCGTCCTCCGAGATGGCTACGGCGTTCTGTTTTGCCCAGAGGTCCGCGTAGATCCCGCCGCGCGCAAGGAGTTCGCGGTGGTTACCTGCCTCCATGAGGCGCCCCTCCCGGAAGACAAAGATGCGGTCGTAGTTGACCAGCGGACTCAAGCGGTGCGTGACCGTGATGGTGGTCTGCTCGCCGGCGAGGCGATCCAGCGTCGCGTTGATCGCGGATTCAGTCGACGGATCGAGCGCAGAGGTGGCCTCATCGAGCACGAGGATGCTCGGATGGCGGACCAGGGCGCGGGCGATTGCCAGTCGCTGACGCTGGCCGCCTGAAAGCCGGCTGCCGTTCTCACCGACCGGGGAGTCGTAACCATGCGGCATCGCCAGGGCGGCATCGTGGAGTTCGGCGAGGCGACATGCCGCTTCCACTTCCTCGTCGGTGGCATCGGCGCGGCCCATGCGCACGTTCTCCCGCACGGACGTGTTGAACAGTACGTTGTCCTGGAAGACGACACCCATCCGCGCGGCCAAGGAGTTCTGTGTGGCGTCGCGCAAGTCAAGGCCGTCGTAGCAGACGCGGCCCTCGTCGGGATCGAAGAAGCGCAGGATGAGGTTTAGGCAGGTGCTCTTGCCGCATCCGCTTGGGCCTACGAACGCGACCCGCGCGCCCTTGGGAATCTCGAGCGTGACCTCGTCCAGGTTGCGGCTCTCCCCGGTGTAGCTGAACGAAACATTCTCGAGGCGGATTGACGTGACCAGCGGCTTCAATTCAACAGCGCCGGCACGCTCCGTGACGCGGGGGGGTGCATCCAGTAACTCGTGGATGCGCTCCAGTCCGCTCGTCGCTTGCAGCAGCGTCGGCGCGAAACTCGAAAGCGTCATTACAGCGCCGCTGACATTGAGGAAGAGCATGTTGAAGGAAACCAGCGACCCTACCGTAAGGCTGCCCTTAAAGGCCAGGTAGCCGCCCACGGTAAGCACCAGCACGTTGAAAAGCCCCATGCCGATGTTGGGTGTGCGCTCGGTCGCGTAACAGTAAAAGCCGAACGAAGTCCCACATTGACGGATCTTCTGCGATTGTGTGTGGAACTGGTTCACCGCCGAATCCTGCAGGGAAAAGGCCTTGATGACGCGCTGCGCCTGGAGATTTTCCTGGACCATGCTGGCGAGAACACCCTGTTCCCGGCGCAACTGGGAGCCCGCGGTCAGCGCGCGCGGTCCCAGAAAACGCGGTCCGAGGATGCAGAACGGCAGCGCGAGGAAGAGCAGCATTGCGAGTTTCCATTCCAGCACGAACAGCACGGTGCTGCTCACCAGGATGTTGGCGGCAGCCAGGAATGCCATCGGCAAGCCGAGGACCATGACGTTCTCGACCGCCGCGAGATCAGTCGTGAAACGCGATAGCAGATCGCCCGAGCGCATTCGGCCGAAGAAATCCATCGACTGGCGCTGCAGGTGGCCGTACATCTTGATACGGAAATCGTGCAACACCTGACCGCCAAGCCACGCATAGAGATAGTCGCGGCTGATCGCGCTGCCCACAGCAACGATGTACCCCACCACGAGGACGGTCAGGATCAGGATAAATTCATGCCAATCCTGCGGTTCGATCGCCTCATCCACCAGGAATTTCAGGCTCAGCGGGAGGATGGTCTCGTAGGCAACGTCAATGAGCAGAGCCACCGCCAGCAATGTAGTCGCCAGGCGAAATTGTGCGAGTTTTACGAACAGGTTGCGCAGCGTTGCGCCCACTGTTAGCGCGGAAGGCTCTTCAGCACTCCCGCGCTGGGCAGTAGTTGTTTCTCCGCTCATCGGGTTATCCAGGGTTTCCTCCAATTCTCGAATCGAACGCACACCGGGGACGAACTTTACACAAGATTAACGCAAAGTGCCCTCAAGTACACTACCCGGCAGGGTTTCCGGAAATGGGACGGCAAGTACTCTTCACGCTACACTTCGCCGGGCAGGTTCTGGATCGCCGTACCTGCCAACGAAGGGTGTCAGATGCAACACGGACTTCATCATAACTTTCCTTGCGTGTGCACATGACGAAACAAGTTGCTCCTTTGTCCCGTTTCGCATTTGCGACCAGCGGCGTACCGACCCTGGGCATCATCGCCAACGGGATCGACTATTTTCTCTTTTTCTTTTACACCCAGATCATAGGACTGTCCCCTGCCCTGAGCGGGTTTGCACTCGCTGTTGCGCTGGTTTTTGACGCGGTTTCTGATCCGGCCATCGGAACGCTGTCTGACAACTGGCAATCCAGGCTGGGACGGCGCCATCCCTTCATGTATGCATCGATAGTACCGTTGACGGTGCTGTACGTACTCATCTGGTATCCACCGGGCGATTCCGGTGCGCAATGGACTTTGTTCAGCTACCTGCTGGTTGGGACAATACTGCTGCGGGTATCAATGGTGATGTTTGATGCACCGGTCCGCACCATGGTCGCGGAGTTGACTTCCGACTATGACGAGCGCACCCGGCTCGCATCACTGCCAACCACCGTGGGCTGGATTACGAGTTCCGTGGTAACCATTGCGATGTATTCCTTCTGGCTCAGCGATCCGGCCGAAAACGTCAACGGGCAGTTGATAGTCTCAGGATACCAGCAGGCCGGTCTTATCAGCGGCGCAGTGATCCTGGTTTCGCTCCTTGTTGCCACTGTCGGGCTGCACCCGGAAATCCCCCGACTCCATATGCGTACCTCTGAGCAGGCAACCAACATCAAAGACATGTTCCGGTCGCTTGCCCAGCTTTTGCAAAACCGCTCACTGCGGGCGCTGCTTCTGTCCGGCCTTTTTGTGTCAGTCGGCCTCGGGATCGACGCCACGCTGTGGATTTACCAGTACAGCTTTTTCTACGGGATGAGCAGTTACCAGAACTCCATCCTGGCCATCGTCCAGGTGATTGCCACCTTTACCGTTATTCCCATCGTTCGGCTGTATGTTGTCAAGGACGACAAGAAAGTAATGGCAATCCGCTTTCTGTTTGCCTCCGTGGCCATCAGCATTATCCTGCCGCCCCTGCTCATTACGGGAGCCCTTCCACCACGCGGCAGCACCGGCCTGATGTACCTTCTCATAATCTATGATTTTTTCAGCCAGCTCATCTGGGTCGTGGCGGCTTCGATCATCTACTCCATGTGTGCCGATGTCACAGATGAGGTGCTGCTGCGGGCAGGCAAACGACTGGAAGCGGCCACGTTTGCGGGCCAGGCATTTGTTACCAAGGTCGCTGCGGCCCTGGGCGCGATGTTTGCAGGCACATTGCTGGCGTTGATTCATTTTCCCAATGTCACCGACACTTCGCCGGCCACGGACGCCGATCTGACGCGCCTGGGTGCGATCTACACGATTTCCTGGCTGGTACTTGCGTCCATCGGAATCTGGCTGATTTCCAGGTACGAAATCACCCGCTCTACTCATGCTGCAGAAATCGCGGCGCTCGAGGGGGCTATGGGAGAGTGAAGAGCATGCCTGTTAAGCTGCATGATCCAGGTCTGATTCCGCTGCCGAATCCTGTGTGGCGGAAATCGCCATCAGGTACAATTTTGCAAGTCAGCAATGGAGGTTTGCATGAAAGATCCATCACACGGTGAAGGTACCATCCAGGTTTTGCTGGAGCGCCTGAATAAGTGGCGCTTGCCGCGCGCTCTGGCCATGAAAGACCGGGTGGACCGTGGCGAAAAACTCGATGAAAATGACCTGAAATTCCTGGAGGGGGTATTCCAGGACGCAAACCAGGTGAGGCCGATGATAGCGCAGCACCCGGAATACCAACCGCTGGTGAACCAGCTGGTTGGCCTGTACAGCCACATTACCGCGAAGGCTTTGGAAAATGAGCAAAAAACCTGAGAGCAAGAAATCCGGGAGCAAACCCGGCGGCAGCAAGAGCAAGGCCGCTGACAAACCCACCCTCGTCGAGCCGCTTGAGCTAACGAGCAAGATGTACGCCAAAGAAATGAAAAAACTGCACATTGAACTGGTCAAACTGCAGCAATGGGTGGTCAAGGAAGGGCTCAAGGTGTGCATTGTCTTCGAAGGTCGCGACGGCGCCGGCAAGGGTGGCACCATCAAGGCCATCACCGAACGGGTCAGTCCGCGTATTTTCCGCGTGGTGGCGCTGCCGGCGCCAACCGAGCGGGAGAAAAGCCAGATGTATGTGCAGCGCTACACTCAGCACTTTCCTGCAGCCGGCGAAGTCATCATCATGGATCGCAGCTGGTACAACCGCGCAGGCGTGGAACGGGTGATGGGTTTTTGCACACCGGAGCAAAGCAGGCGTTTCCTCAACGTCGTGCCGCTGTTCGAGAAAGCCATGGTCGACTCCGGCATCATTCTGATCAAGTATTGGCTGGAGGTCAGCCCGGAGGAACAGACGCGCCGACTGGAGTCGCGTATCCATGACGGCCGCAAGATCTGGAAACTGTCGCCCATGGACCTGAAATCCTACAGCCGCTGGTTCGATTATTCACGCGCCCGTGACGATATGTTCCGGGCCACCGACACCGGTATCGCACCGTGGTATGTGGTAAAAACCGACGACAAGCGAAAAGGCCAACTCAACCTCATCAGCCACCTGTTGAGCTGCATACCGTACAAAGACTTGCCGCAGGAAAAAATCAAGCTGCCCAAGCGGGGGAAGCGCGGCGACTACAAAGACTTCGATTTTCCCTTCAAGTATGTGAAGGAAAAGTTCTGATCAGCCGGCAGGACCGGTTTCCGGTCCTGCCCATGTCTGCTCTTGGGCTGCTCTTGGGCTGTTCTTGTGACTACTCTTCGGGTTGCTCTGCAGCTTGCTCTGCAGGCTGTTCTGCAGGTTGTTCCTGGGGACCTTCTTCGATTTCCAGCACCGTGTCGCCGGTCGGCGTCCAGCTATCGTCCGGATCGAAGCTGGTGACAGCTTTAGCCGCTTGCTCTGTTTCGGCTCCGAGGTCCTTCTGAAACACTATCCCGCGTTGGTTGATCACGAAGGTCATAACCCCTGAATTACCGTACCTGGCCGGCCAGGCGATCGCCGCAAAGCCGCCGGTCATCAGGCCGTTACCGTCGAGGTAGTTCAGGGCGCCACCCGGCGCGTTTTCGCCCTGGCTGGTGAGCATGCGGTAGAAATAGCCAAAGAAGGGGTGGGGTTCATCGCCCCATGCATCGGATTCGGCCAGCAGATCGCCCAGCGGGCTCAGGTCCGCCTCGTCTTCAGCGCTCCAGTACAGGCCGTCGCGCTTGCCTTCGCTGCTGCGGAACTTCTGGGCATAGGCCGGCAGATTGCCGTCGCGGGATGCGCTGAAGTATTCCTGCTGGGCGCCCACCAGTTCGTGCAGCGCGGTCAGGGTCCACAACTCGTTGCGGCCTATCCTGCGGTTCAGCAGCTCTTCCCGGCCGGTAGCGAGATCAAAACGCCAACCGTCTCCATCCCGCACCAGCGGAACCGGCCACGACCAGGCATCGTCACCCAGCAGGGCGATTTTCGTGTTCTCGTCAAAGTCTTCGAATTGCACCCCCGCCTGGATCATTTCTCCAACCCGGGCGTAGTCTTCGTGGTCCTGCTCCGGGTCACCCGACAGCAGCACATCGGAACTGCCGGGGCCGAAGACCTCTTCGAGGCGCTTGACGTCGCTCTTACCGATCAGTGCAGATAATTCCTGGATTGCCGCCTCAGGACTGTCGAAAACTACAGGTGACTGCTGCTTGGCACAGCCTGACACCAGCACGGAAAGGAGTATCACGGCCAGTCCCCCATAACAGCCTCTGTAGCATCCCCGAAATAAGCATGTAATTTGTGAATTCATTGCTATCGCCTCCTTCCGCCGCCGCCGCGCGAACCGCCACCACCACCGCCGCCACCACCGCGTGAACCACCATACGAAGACGTGCCCCTGCTGGAGGCGCCGCGGGAACTGGACATACGATCGCTTGACGGGGTGCGTGAACCACTGAATGCCGAATTGCCGCCGGAGGATCCACTGCGATTAGCCCCGGAACTGCCCGATTGTTTGTAGGCCGAACTGCCGGCGGACTGGCTGCGATTAGCCGACGAGTCGCGAGTGCCCTGGGAACCGGCACTGCGATTTTGGGCCTGCGCACCTGCACCGGCCGAGCGGTTTTGTGCTTGTCCACCTGCACCTGCCGAGCGGTTTTGTGTTTGCCCGCCCGCGCCCGCTCGATTTTGTGCTTGTCCGCCTGCGCCTGCGCGGTTTTGTGCTTGTCCACCAGCGCCGGCACGGTCAGATGTCCCTGCCGTCGGAGCGCGTCCACGGGCCTGGTCTTTGGTAACCCGGTTGGATCCTGCGCTCGCGCCATTGCGTTGTGCTACATCCTTACTCTTGTAGTCAACGCCTTTGCGATGGCTGGCGTCGTGCTTCCAGCCCTCCTTGCCGCCCTGCCCTCTGTTTCCCTGGCCTCTGTCTCCCTGGCCACGATTACCGCGATCCCCGTTGAAATTGTTGTTGGTGTTGCGATTAAATTCGTTGTGGCGATCAATATCGATGTTGACATTGTTGTTGCCCCAGCCCCAGTTGCAGTTGCCCCAGATGGCAGCTCCAACCGCGACTCCAACGCCGAACGCCATCAGGCCGTAACCGGGCGGATAATACGGGTACATCGCCGGGTAGTAATATGAGGGGTAGCCCCAGGTGGGGCCGTAGACGACGGTCGGTGAGTAGGTGGGCACGTACACAATCTCGGGCGATGACTGCTGGATGACAATGATCTTGTCCGGGTTCTGGGTAACCTGCTGCTGCTCCGTGGACTTCAGATTGCCGGCCTCGTAGGCCTTGCCGCGCATGATTTGCACCGTATCGAGCAGGGCGTTTTCCTGCGCCAGGAACGCATCACCAAGATCCTGGGTCCAGTCCAGGTTCTCGCTCATCTGCTTGAGCACACTGGGCAAGGTGGTCAGTGACTTGACACTGGGATCCCAGTCTTTTTCCAGCAAGGCCTTATCCAGTGCGTCGCCTTTGAGATCCGGCTGTTTGCCGAGCCACCGGTCGGCCTCGACAATTTCCAGCGGGTAGGTCGAGGCCATCAGGATCTGCATCAACAGTGCATCCGGATACAAGGCAATCGGCGCCACCAGTTGTTCCAGCTGTTCCGGGGTAAAAATGTCTTCAGCGGGCTGTGCCTGCGCAACGTTGGTGGCCGCGGCGGTAGGTGCGATGACAGCCGGATCGCTGGCCTGCGCCAGGAGCGTGGCGGTGGTCGGGGGATCATCAGAGGCCGCGATAACGGCATTCGGCAGGCCCTGCAAGGCCAATATCAACAGGGCGCATGTTACAACGTGTTTCATTGAAATTTCTCCAGGGACGGGGCCCGTCCAATGCAGCCACGAATGGTAAGGCAAGATGATAGATTATACCACCGCAAACCTGACTGATCCGGGTCATGGTTTAACCGGCTCAGCCCTGCTCCAGTATACCCTTCAACTTCAGAGTAACATGGCACCATGACTATGCTCCGTCACGCCGGTAAAATTAACCCGGGCATTCCACAACCAGTGAGCCCCACATGAAATTCAAG
>Ga0315271_10002033_pt1 | contig 12560 bp, 9 predicted proteins | sample C3_top_MG_FD_204664 | JGI IMG/M metagenome (GOLD analysis project Ga0315271, IMG submission 204664) | Sediment microbial communities from Yellowstone Lake, YNP, Wyoming, USA - C3_top | ecosystem: Environmental > Aquatic > Freshwater > Lake > Sediment | place: USA: Wyoming | collected 2017-08-01
TGGCCCTCCACGGCGGCCACGCCCGGGCGCGCCTACGGGCGGCCGAAGTGCCCCCACGGCGCGCCACGACCGCCCGCGGTCGTGGGAATTGACTGGCAAACCGCGCTTGTTTCGCTGACCCTCTTCTCGTTCCCGGCGACCTCCTGGGCCGACGGTCCTTTGTGGCACGGCGCTGACCGGTTGAAATCGCGAATGGGATCGAGTCCCGGGGGAGTGTCCCCGGCCTCGCGCTCACCGTCCTGCTGGAACAGCTCGGTTCGAACGCTCGTAGAGCCAGGCCCGGATGCCGCTCTCGTTGAGCGTAGCGCGCAGGAAGAAACCGTCCGGGAGGGGCTCATCGCCCTTCTCCATGAAGCTGGTGAGCAGGATGTAGTCGACCGGGATTCTGGCGAGGATCCGCCCCCACATCGGGGTTGGGCCGATTCGTGTGTCTGCAGCCGGGTCATACTGGAGGAAGCTCCGGCGGACGTACCACGCCACCAGGGATGCCGGGTGATGCGCGATGGCGATGACGCTCCCTGCGGGCGTTTCGCTGGTCGTGAAGGCGCATAAACGCTGAACCGCGGAAGGGCCGAAGGGATACTCACCGACGTCGACCGCCCCGGCTTTCCCTATGGCCTCCAGGTTGACCACCAGAGGAAGCAGGGCGTAGCCAGCCGCAGCCACAAGCCCCGCTCGCCGGGGTTGGGTCGCCGTGCCCAGGCGACGAAGAATCCCGTCGAGACTCGCCGCGACCAACCCGGCGAGTGCGGGCAGGAAGCAGAGGACGTAGGCCGGGTGCAGAAACGACAGCGAACCGCCGATCACGAAAAGGCCGAGGCTGATCATCACCGCGAGCCCCGCCGCCCGTCGCTCGCGCGCGATGAAGAAAGGCCAGGCCAGGGGCAGGAGCATGGGCGAGAACGAAAAGACCTTGGGAAGAATGTCGTGGAGAAACACCCCGAACACCTGGCCCCGGATCTTCGAGATGAGTTCCCGAGGGTGCGCGACGAGGTATTCGACCGGGCGCAAGGCGCTCCAATCGATGCTTTCCCTCCAGTACCAACGGCTGTCCATCTGGGACGTCCCGTACAGAAGCGTTGCCGTCACGGTGGGAAAGGCACCGCCTGGAGCCACCCTGGCGCGTCGCTCGCGATCGACGAGCCACGGGGCCATCAGCAGGAGAGAGAAGGCCAGAATCGCGGGCCCGCCTAAGACCCGATGGGCTCGGTTTCGGTCATGCCACCACGCCGCGATAAGGAATCCGGCGATGGCAAAGAGCATCGTTTCCCGCACCACCAGACCGAGACCTGAAATCAGACCGGCCACGGCCATGGTCGAAGGTGTCGGCCGCCGGAAGAGCAGGAGGAACAAGGCAAGGATCAGCAAAGACTGTAAGGGTGCGTTGCCTCCCGAGACCGCCGTCCCGAACACCCACGGCCCGCTGAGGTCAAACGCGGCCCCCATGTATCCCGCCCAGAGGCTCTGGGTTGAAAGCGCGGCCAGCCAGAAAGCGCCAAGCGCGGCGAGCGCTACGAAGAGGTAGCCCGTCATGGTCTCGACGCGCGGGGTTGCGCCGAACAGGCGGAAGGCTTGGGCCAGGACCAGAGGCCAGCCGGGGGCTTGAATGACGAAGGCCTGCCCGCGCTCGTCGGTTCGGGCGAGCCCGATGAGACCCGGTTGGACGACCGGGGAAACCAGTCCGCTTCCCTCTGCGACCGAGCGGGCGACGACCGCGTAGTTGACGCCGTCGCTGTGGGGGAACTCCCGATAGTGGAGTTCGTCGAGGCGCGCGATGGCAATCGCCGCGAGCATGATCACCAGGGACGAATGCGCGGCGATCTGCCGTTGGGAGAACCCGGGCCGTAGCGGCCGGCGTGCGAAGAGGAGGCTTGCCCCGAGGAATCCGGCCCAGGCCAGAAGGCGCCAGCCGTCCCCGGGAACCAGAATCTGGGTGGTCACCGTTTCGCGAAGGGTGAGCCATTCCGAACCCCGCTTTCGCGCAAGCACGACCACATCCACCTGTCCGCGCAGGCCGGCTGGCCGCGGAATGTCCACGATGACCGAGGTTCCGGGGGCCAGACCATCGGGCCCCAGTTCGATGCGGGCCCACTTTACTGAGGCCATCACTCCGTCCAGGTCCGGCCGTTCCTCTGAAGAACTCCTTGAGTCGTGTCCGGGCCAGAGCGGCCTAACTTCTGTTCCGACCTTGACGTAGTTATTCAGGACCCAGCGGTTGGGATCGAGAGTGTGAAGGTAGGCGGGCGAGTCGTTGCGAAGGACGACGGTGATGGTCGCCCCGCTTACCGAGGAGGATGCCTGCAGCCACGGCTCGGCTGAGGCAACCGTGCCCGTGCCGATCTGCAATCCGAAGGCCAAGACACACGAAAGCACCCAGGCCGGCCCCGGGCCACTCCCTGCTTTCCGGCGGGTTTGGTACATCTGGCCTCGATTCCTTCGAAACGACTCGCGTTCCTGGCCCCTTGCCGGGGAGCCCGCCAATGCGCCCAGAACAGTCGCCACTCTACTGTCGTGAGAGCCTGGGCCGCCGCGTCCAGCGCGCGAAGATCAGGCCGGCGACGAGCAGTCCGGCCCCGGCCAGAACGCGCCAACCATCCCCGGAGACCACAGTCTGAGTCGCCACGGTTTCACGAAGCGTAAGCCAGTCCGAGCCGCGCTTTCGCGCAAGCACGACCACATCCACTTGCCCGTGGAGACTGCCGGGCCGCGGGATGTTTACGGAGACTGAGGCTCCGGGGGCCAGGCCATCGGGTCCGAGCTCGATGCGGGCCCATTCGATATAGGCCATCACTCCGTCGAGATCCGGCCGTTCTTCTGAAGAGCTCCCTGGGTCGTGCGCGGCCCAGAGCGGTCTGACTTCGGTGCCCACCTTGACGTAGTTATTCAGGCCCCAGCGCTTGGGATCGAGGGCATGAAGGTGGCTGGAGGAGTTGTTGCGGAGCACGACGGTGATGGCCGTTTCGCTTACCGATGAGGACGCCCGAAGCCAGGGCTCGGCGGATGCCACGGTGCCTACCACGACCAGTGCGCTGAAGACCGAAATAGACGAAACCGCACGGACCGGCCCGCGCCCGCGGTCCGGCGTCCTCATCCCCTGGTGCACTTTGGCCTCAATTTCTTCGAACGACTCGGTTCCGGACCCCTGCTAGAGTGCCCGCCGATGCGTCCGACGGTCGATCCGGTACTCTACCTTGGGCCTGCTCGAGTCTGCGCCGCTCTCTCCCTTCTTCTGGCCGCCCTGGCCGTCTTGCCCCGGCCATCGAAGACCGTGAACCTCCGATCCGTCTGCCCGCTCGAGGCCGCGGGACGGTTCGGTGTTATGTGCGATCTCACGCCGGCTTCGGCCAAACCCGAAACCGCGTGGCTCGGTCGGTCCTTCATCGCGTTCGAAGATGGCCTGCCCTTGAGGAACGTCGGTGGATCCAAGGTGGTGCGAAAGCAGGGGGTTGGGGCCTACGTCAATGAATTGGACACCCTCTGGTTCTCATCCACCGATGGGTCCAGTCCTCTCGACAACGGGCGAACCTACGAGGCGAGGGCGGTCGACGGTTCGGCGGGAATCCTCAGTTCGCGTTGGCGTGCGGTCGCACTGGGCTTAGCGATCCTGGCCGTTGTTGTCTCTACCCTCCTGTCGACCTCGGCCCTCAGTCACCGCGTCTTTCTGTCCGTGGCTGGCCTGTGCCTGGTAGTTCAGACGTTCGCCGCGCTGAATCACGGCGTGGTCCATGTGGACGCCGGATCGTCACTCCCCTATGCAAGGGAGGTGATGGAGGGCCGCCTGCCCTACCGTGATTTCCTTTACAACTTCACACCCCTTGGAGTGATGGCGCTAGCGGTATGGAAGCGGCTTGGGCCGGCGGAGGGGATGGCCGCGCACACGTTCTCTCTCCTCCTGATCTTGATCCTGGAGGGCCTATGCGCGCATCAGGTGTTCAAGATCTCGCGAGCGCTGCGTATGACCTCGCCTCTTGCGGGTGTGGTGGCCTTGTCGTATTTATCCACGTTCATGTTCTTCGACGGGTCCCGGATGCTCTACGAACCCATGTATCTGCTTGTTGTCCTGATCGCCTTCAGAATCCAGGTGGCCTCGCCCTCCGGCCGCTCGCCGTGGGTGGCGGGCGGACTCGCCTCCCTGGCCTTTCTGATAAAACAATACGGCGGTTTCGCGTTCTGGGGGGCGCTGTTCGCCAGCCGCTCTCAGCCTCGGCCGGTCGCCTCGGCCGCGAAGGTGATTCTCGGAGCCGCCGCGGGCCTGGCCGCGGTCGGACTCGGCCTCCTCGTCGCGGGCGTCGATCTCAGACTGCTCGCCGCCCAAACCCTGACGGGGAACTACCCGGCGCAGCGTGAGAGCGTCTGGATTCGCCTGTACTTCGGGTTCGCGCCTTTTCTCCTCCTTGCTCCCCTGCTGTTCCTGCGCCGTGAATGGAGGGCACAGAATGGTGTGATGGCGCTCCTCGGCTACCTCGTCGCCTCCTGGATGCCGCTCTTGGTCCGACAGCACCAGTATTACCTGCAGAACCCGTCGCCCTTCCTGTTTCTGGCCTTCGGGACGCTGGTGTCGCTGATCGCGGCGGCCTTCTCACCCACGCGCTCTCGCTGGATCGAGACGGCGGCGATGATCTGCCTGGTTTCCGTGCCCGTCCGCGCGGCCCAGTCGCACACCTTCGGAATGCCTCCAGTCAGGGGCGTGCAGGAGAGGCGGGCCCGACTCATGACCAGCTACTGGCCCAGCGGACAGCCAGTCCTGATGTTTGCTTCTCCGAGCTTCCTCGCCCTTACGGGATATCGCTCACCCGATCTTTCGGGGCTCGGATACCGATTCCTGAATGAAACCTCCCTGGAGCAGGTTCGCGCGGGGATGGAGCGCGCGAGCGCCGCCTGGATCGACCCCGACTCGATGTGGGCGCGGGGGGATTTCGCCCGGGCGGGCACGTCCCTCAAAGAGGAGCTCGTGAGGCACGGTTTCGAGCTTCAGATGGCTCTGGAGGATCGGTATGAACTGTGGACGAAAGGCGGGGCTCTCCCTCTGCGGCAACCTCCACCATCCGTCGGCCTGGAATGAAGCGCCGCTCGGGCGGCGCTTCAGCCCCGCACTCGACAAGTGGATCCGCGCCCAGCCGCAGATGCAGCTCCAGGCGGTGCCCGAACCCAGGTGCTACTCGGATCAGGCCGGACCGCTCGCCACCATCCTCAAGGCCCTCGCCGCCTTCGTGCCTATCACGGGGATGGTGTTCGCAGCGCTCATGGGCCTGATCGGCGGCCTGCTGCCAGCACTACGCGCGGCCCGGATGCCCATCACTCGCGCGCTGCGCGACGCGTAGTTCCGACAGGACGAGTCCGCATCTTCTCGCGTTCTTCCGCGAGCCTGATCTCGAGGAATCAAGCGCGATGGTGGCCGTCTATTTCCGCGCCGCCCGGGCACCGAACCGCCCGTACTTCCAGTGGCGATAGTGCCCGCTGACCTCTTCGATGCTTCCATCGCCACGGCGGACGATCAGGGTGACGGACTGCTCGTCCGTAAAGGAGACCACCGTGGCAAACTGGGCCCATGTATCCACACGGAGGCCGTTGACGGTGAGGACGGTATCGGAATAGGTCAGGCCCAGATCCTTCAGCCTTTCATCAGCGTTGGCGAACAGGTTGAGGCTCATTCCGTCGGTGCGTTGCATCGTCCTGATTCCCTCTCTCAATCGCGTCGCCTTCATCTGTTCGGGAGTCACTCCCTTGATCCCGCCGGGGAAGAGTGCCTTCATGGCCTCCTGCGTTCTCGCTTCGAACGGGGAGTCCCCTTCGCGTCTCGCGTGTCGCACGTAGAAGTCGTCTTCACAGCACGGCTGACCGTACCGCTCGGTTATGGCGCGGTACGTCTCCGCGGCGTCCCTGAAACGCCCCAGGCGTTCATAGGCCATTCCGAGGGTCTGAAGCCCGGCGCCGGAATACACCTGTCCGGCCCAGTTCGCCACATGTAGGGCTTCTCTGACCTCGTCGCGATCGAGGAGGAGGTTCACGTACCAGCCCACGTGATTCGACAAATCGATGGCGTGGACCGCACCCCCGAACGCGCCCCGGAACGCCTTCCGAAAGAGCCGAAGGGCCACCTCGTCCTGGTCGAGCTGAGCCAGTTTGTTCGCGGCGGGGGCGCAGGTGTCGATATCGAGTTCGCATGCCTGCATCGACGCCCGGATCGCGAGCGGAACGTCGTCCCGTACGACCTCCACCACCCAGACCATCATGTTCACGTCGTAGTCGACGGTCCTTCCGGCGATGTGAAGAACCTCTTGCGCGGTCAGCCTCCTTTCGTGGCCCCAATACATGCGGGCGGTCCACGGTATATCGCTGTGCCACGGCGCGAGGTCACCCGCGGCGACAAAGGCCGGGGCCTTGACGCCTGGACCCGTTCTCCAGGGGCCCGGGCCCATGCGAGCCGTCCCCGGAACGACGACCGGATCCCAGGCTTCGACGCGAAGCATCTTCAGGGGAACCTCGAGCACGCAATCCCGCATCAGTTTCCAGTCGGAGTCGGTGAGGAGGTCTGGGCGACGCGCTATGAGTTTGGAGCCCGGCGCGCAGAGATTTCCGGTTCCTTTCTCGCCTCTTTTGAGCAGCACCGCTTCGGCCTCGTGCTCGACGAACGGGCCCGCGGGCAGCGAGGTGAGGAGATCCCGCGCCCCGGCGACGGTCTCTCGAATTTCGTCCGGCAAACCACGACTCTTCAGGAAACCGATCTTCTCCTCCAACGCCATGGTGAGGCGCGCGAGACCGGCGTCGGCCCGGACTCCCTCGGGAATCATGGACGAGGGTCTCGAGGGTTGATGGGTGCTCGCATCCGAGGCGGATCTAAGCGCCCTGGCGATGTCGACGACCGTGGCCTCGGGCGCAGAAAGCTCCATCACCTCCGCGGTGTCGCGCGCTTGAAACGCGACCGGGTCGCCGAAAGCCTCCTCGTATTTCTGGTCCAGGCAAGACACCGATTCGAGAGCCCAGTCCGCGGCCCGCGGCAGGCCCCAGCGGCGAGAGAGGTCGTACGACGTCTCGCAGTCGCGCCGGCTGCGGCGCGCCGCAATCAACGCTTCGAGCATCTCCAGACGCGTGGCAGGACGTCTCGCCCGCGCAGGCCGGGGATCGTGCGTGACGCGCGTGCGCAGAGCGCGAGCCCAGGCATCCTTGTGTAACTCCTTTGGCTCCGCCTCGAGTCGGTCCAGCGCTTCGACCGCGCTGGTCTGACGGTAGAGCAACACATCAAGCGCAATTTCGGAGATCCGGCCCTCGAGAGCGGAGGGCTTTCCGTCCCTCAGGGCGCGGGCCAGCGAGATATGCGCCACCAGGCCGTTCAAGAACGGCCGCTCGTCCCGTCTCGCGCCCATCGAGTTTCGAAGCGCGTACGCGGTCCAGAGGAGGGCCGCCTGTTCATGCAGAAGCGAGTCCCGCGGCCGCGCTTTGAGTTCACCAAAGAGGTGAAAGTCTGCCTCGCGCATCGACGAAGTGTCCGAGGTGAGCAGGAGATCACCCAGCCTGGCCGCGGGCGGTCCGTGCGTGGTGGCACCCTCTCCCAACAATGCCCGGGCCAGAGGGACGTAGGCGTCGGGGTCCCATATATGAAGGGCGGGCTGAACCTGGAAGACTCGGGACTCATTTCCCTCCTTCAGCGAGACCTCGAAAACTCCAGGATCGGCGGAGCCGTTTCGACGGTGGACTTCGAGCGACATGTTCGCGGGATCGTCGGCGGAATCGATGCGGGCCCAGGACACGATGTTCCGCGCGGTCTCATAGACGACCCATTCGGCTTCCGTCGCCCACCGCCAGGGGCGCGGTCGGGTTCGAAGAGGCAGCGACGTGCTTCGTTCGATCGCGACGAGGCTCTCGCCGGCGATTCGTTCGGCCCGGCGGGCTCCGAACCACGCCGCGGCGGCCAGCCCGAGGGCAACAGCGCCCACGATCATTCGAGGCCGTGGCGTCACGATCTCCGTCGCTGCGCTTCGACGTTAGCGTCGGTCATGGCCCTTCCTCGGTGGAGGATTGTAGCTGAAGCAATCGGGCTCTGCCCGCGCTGCGTGCGGCGCGGATGCCGATCCGATCCGTCTCTGGCGCCCCCGGCTCAAGGCAGCGCCGCGAGGGCGCGGATCTTCTCGCGCTCTTCCGGACTGAAGGATGGGTCCTTGAGGACGCTCTCCACCCCCTGCGCGGAGAGCGCGGCGGCCGCGCCCACGAGATCCTTCATGGTGCCCTCGATCTGTCCGACCACGTAACCCTTGAACAAGCCGAGGCTCATGATGGCGTTCACCATCGCATTGACCGGCGCGGTTCGGATGCGCACGTCGTAGGCGATGCCCTTGGAATCCTTGAAGCCCGGCCGGACGCGGACATCGACGTAGGCCGAGCCGCTGAGCTTCCACGGACCGAATTTCGAACTGCCCCAGCCGTAGTAGGTCCGTCGCCTGGGTGCGGCGTCGAGGAAGAGGAGCTCCGCATCGCCGGTGAGCTTGTCGGCGCGCGTCGCGTGAAAGCGCTTCGCCGCGGCGTCCACATACTGAATGGAGTACTTCGTCTTCGAGAACCGGGTCGCGAGCTTCGCGGCCAGGGGCAGGTCCTCGGCAAGGGTGTCGAACTTCGCCTCGCTGATGGGCGCCTCGCCCGTGATGTCGTACACGATACGGTACCGTCCGCCCAGGAAAGGGTAGACGAAGGGGCCCATCCCAAGGTCGGGGGTCACGCCATGGGCGAGAAGGTCCCGCGGCTCGGAACAACGCTGCGCGTCATAGACGACGCCGTCGATCGGACGCGACTGTTCGGCCGTGCACGATGGAACCTCGACGGCCAGAGCGCAGGCCTTGACCAGCGCGCAGACGGGCTTCGGTGCGTCGACTGCCGCCGCGTTCGCCGCGGCGAAAAGAAGAACCGGCAGGCTCGCGGCACGCGGCACTAGGCGAGCTTCTTGCGGATGGCCGCGGCCAGCCGGTTCACGTCCTCTTCGGTGTTGAAGATGTGGGTCGACGCGCGGACGACGTCGAACCGAATCGGCAGATGCGTCACGTTGCGGACCACCACGCCGTGCTCCATGCGCATCGAGCGGGAGAACTGGAATGTGCTGCCGCCGCCGATCTCGAAAGAGATGAGCCCCGCGTAGGACGCCGGGTCCTCGGGCGTCACCACCTTGATCTTCTCGATCTTCGAAAGCTCCGCGCGAGCGTAGCGTCCGAGGTCGCGGATGCGGCTCTCGACGCCCTTCTTCCCGATCTCGAGCTGGAAGCCGATCGCCGCGGGCAGGGTCCAGAAGAGCGGACCGAAGTAGTGGAAGTTCGACGAGTACTTGAGGAGCGCCTTCGGCCACAGGTCGCCGAAGTTGACCGCGGGGCCCTGGGCCTTGACCCCGTAGAAGTCGGTGTCGTCCCAGCCGTCGTAACCCTCGACCACACTCGGCCAGAGCTTGTCGCGCATGGCGTCGCGAACGTAGAGAACACCCGTGCCGTAGGGACACCCGAGCCACTTGTGCAGCGAGCCCGCGTAGAAGTCGCAGCCGATGTCCTGGATGTTCAGGTCCAGCATGCCGATGGCCTGGGCGCCGTCCACCACGGTGATGAGGCCGCGGCTCTTCCCCAGGGCCACGAGTTCCTTCACCGGCATGATGAAGCCGTCGGTGTAGTTGATGTGGCAGAAGGAGAGAACGCGCGTGCGCGGCGTGATCGCGGCGGCCACCGCGTCGACCACATCCTGGGTCCGCGTCACCGGCGTCTTCAGGGTCGCGAGCTTCAGCCGGCATCCACGCCGCTTGCCCGCAAGGATCCACGGATAGGCGCCCGCCTGGTGCTCGTGGCTGGTGGCGAGGATCTCGTCTCCTTCACGCAGGTCGAGCCCGTTCGCGATGTAGCTCATGCTCTCGGTCGAACCGGTGGTGAAGGCGATCTCGTCGGGCATAGCACCCACGAAGGCGGCCATCTGACCCACGAGGTCGGGGAGGCGCTTCGTCATGTAGTGGTCGACGAAGTGAACCGGGTAGTTGCGGCTCATGGCCAGACGGTCCTTCGTCTCGATCTCGAGAGCCTCCAGGAGCGGCGGGCCGAAGGTGCCGGTGTTCAGGTACGAGAGGCCCGGCTCGATCGCGAAACGCTCGCGGGTCCGGCTCCAGTCCCGCGAGCCCGGGGGCGGCGCCTGCGAGGCGGCGGTCCTCGACGCGGCGAGTGCGGTCGCGGCCGCTCCCGACAGCGCCAGCAAGGCCTCGCGTCGCGACGCGCGGGGCATCAGAACAACCTGGAGATGTAGACGTCCATCTGGTGCTTCCAGTAGGGCCAGTCGTGGCCGCCCTGGTCGCGCCAGTCGTCGAGGTGATGCGGGATGCCGCGCGAGGTCAGGATCGCGGACATGCGTCGCGCCGGGCCGCTGTCTTCATAGGGACCGTTGCCGGTGGCCAGGCGGATGTCGCACTGATGCAGATACTGGAGGATGTTCCAGTCGGTCAGGTGCGCCATGTAGTCGACGGGGTTGTTGAAATAGAAGTTGTCGTCGAAATGGCCGTCCATGAAGCTGCGCAGGTCGTAGACGCCGGACAGGGCCAGACAGCGGCGCACCCGGGTCGGATGCTTGAAGAGGGTGTTGGCCGCATGGTACGCGCCGAAGGACGCGCCGGTGGTGGTGATGGCGATGCCCTTCTGATTGCAGTGGTGCTCGATGAAGGGAAGCACCTCGTTCGCGATCGCGGAGTCGTAGGCCACCTGGAACTTCGCCCGATCGGCGGGATGGATGTTCTTGTTGTACCAGGAGTCGTTGTTGACCGAGTTCACGCAGAAGAACTTCGCGCGGCCGGCCTGGATGTGATGCCCGAGAACATCGAACATCCCCTGGCCTTCGTATTCGCTCTCGTCGCCGCCGCTGGTGGGGAAGACCAGGATCGGCTGGCCGAAGTGGCCATAGACCCGGACGTGAACATCCCGGCCGATCCGGTCCGAGTACCAGCGGTGGGTTTCGCTCTCCATGCTTCAAGCCTCCGATTTATATCCGCTCAAGACTAGCGCAAAGGCAGGGGCGGAGCGGTCTTCGGCATGGCCGCGTGGAAGTCCTGACCCACCACGGCCGCGATGGTGGCCGCGAACTGCGAGGTCGTCACCGTGAGGTTCTTGCGCACCCCGAGCGGCGGCACCTCGGGGCCAAGCGCGGCCATCCAGGTGTCCTCGGCCGCGGGCACGTCCTTGCCGTGATCCGACCAGTCCTTGACCGTGGCGCCGCGGCCGTGGTCGGTGGTGACGAGGAGCGTGGTGCGGCCGCGGTACTCCGGCAGCGACTGCAGCGTGGTCCAGATCCGCTCGATGAAGCGGTCCGCGCGCCTCGTGGCGTCGAGATAGAGATCGTATCGGCCCTCGTGGGCCCACTCGTCGCCTTCGCCGAGCATGATGTACAGGACGCGCGGCTTCCGGGTCTTGAGTTCCTCGATGGCCGCGTAAACGATGGGGGCATCGAACGTGCCGTAGCTCCAGTAGGGGGGAAGGTCCGCGGCGAACTCGTTGATCTCGCGCTCACGCGCGGTCTTCGGATTGGGCACGGGCAGGAAGCCGGTGCCCACGGGCAGATGAGACCTCTCGGTGTTCAGGATGAAGGGCAGCACATCCCAGGAGCCGAACCCGGACACCTTTCTCGCGAAACCGGGACGGCCGTTCAGCCACTCGAGCACGGTGACATTCGGGTTGGGCACCTTGTTGTTGCTGTCCACACGGGGGTCGGCCACTCCCGAGAGCATCTCGTTGTAGCCCGGGTAGGAGAACCAGAGGCCGTTGGTCACGTGCGAACGACTCTGCTGCGACGGATCTCCGAAGACCTGACCCTGCTTCGCGATGACGGTCCACATGAAAGGCATCAGCAGGGCGCGCCGGGCTTCCGCGGTATCGCCCGCATACTTCTTCGCGACCGGGTCGATGACACCTTTGGCGTCCCGCTTGAAATACGCCTCGTCCGCGCCCCCGAACATTTCCTGCCAGCGGAAGCCGTCGAGGGTCACAACGACGACATTGCGGGCGACCGGCTGGGCGTTCGCCGTCGAGGCGAACCACGCCAGAACCAGGGCACATCGAAAGGCTTTCATGACCGGGGATTATTTCACCCCGACGGACGAGAGCCCCGAGGGGGCTCCCCTACCGCAGCAGGCGGCGCGCGGTGGTGGGCGGCGGAACCAGAGTCTCGAGGAAGCCGCGGTTCGTCTGCGTCTTCGACAGGCGATCGGTGAGGAACTGCGCCGCTTCGATGGAACTCATCTCCGCGAGCGCCCGCCGCAGGGTGTGGCGCTGCCGCAGTTCGTCCGCGGTCATCAGCAGCTCCTCGCGACGCGTGCCGGACTTCAGCACGTCGACGGCCGGGAAAATGCGTCGCTCGGCGATCTGACGGTCGAGGATGATCTCCATGTTCCCGGTTCCCTTGAACTCCTGGAAGATGACTTCGTCCATGCGCGACCCGGTTTCGATGAGCGCGGTGGCGATGATGGTGAGCGATCCGTTGCCCTCGCAGGTGCGCGCCGCTCCGAAGAACTGACGCGGGAACTGCAGGGCCCTCGAATCGACGCCGCCCGACATGGTGCGTCC
>Ga0315271_10002034_pt1 | contig 12556 bp, 7 predicted proteins | sample C3_top_MG_FD_204664 | JGI IMG/M metagenome (GOLD analysis project Ga0315271, IMG submission 204664) | Sediment microbial communities from Yellowstone Lake, YNP, Wyoming, USA - C3_top | ecosystem: Environmental > Aquatic > Freshwater > Lake > Sediment | place: USA: Wyoming | collected 2017-08-01
GCCGCTGTAGTTGACGGGTGCGCCCCCCGCGATCACGACCGCGCTGCCCACGATGTAGCCGCCCCAGCCGGCGATGAGCAGGAACCACCAGTGCCAGCGGACTCTCCCGCCGGGTTGCTCGGGTGGTGCTCCTCGCCCGCGGGCTGCCCGGGCGATCAGCGCGACGGCACCCACCAGGATGCTGAGGACGATGCCCACGACCACGGTGAGCTCGGGCATGCCGCGCAGGTAGAGCGGATCCTCCCTGAGGTCCGCGAGCTTGTAGTGCCAGTCCTCCGCGCCGCGGCCAAATGCCCAGGCGCCGACGGCAAGGAGCACGAGCGACAGGGCCACCGCGCCAGGGCCGATGCGGAGCTTGGACAGCATTTCGCCATGCTCCGTTCGGTTCCGCCGCAACGCCAGAGCCGTTCGGCTTGTGGCGGACTTCGTGCGTCGGGGCGCTACTGGAGGACCCTGCTCCGGTCCGCGAGCAATCGGACCCTGCCAACCGAACGAAAGCCGAGGCCCTCGAGGATCGGGTACGAGGTGTCGATCATCGCGACGACGACGAGCGCTCCCGCTCCGAGGCGGACGGCGTCGTCCCACCGGGCGCGGACGAGGGCGCGGTAGATGCCGCGGCCGCGGAACGAGGGCAGTGTCGTCCCGCCGGCGAGCAGCAGCGGGCCGTGGACGGTGCGGCGCACCGAGCCCTCGGCGACGGGCTGCCCATCGACCAGGGCGAGGTAGCTCCAGCGGCTGGTGTCGGCGGCCGTGGCGGCCCACCGCTCGCGGAGCGTTCCCCGCACCGCCTCGCGCTCCTCCGGGGGCATGTCGAAGCCCTCGAACATGACCTCCCACGTCGCGAGGTAGTCCTCGAACGTCTGGACGCGCCGGAGCTCGACGTCGGTCGGCGAAGGCGGCGGCGCGTGGTCGAGGACCATCGCCATGAAGTCGGACCCGCCCGGATTCGGTTCCGCGCCGAGGTCGTGGAGGCGCCGATCGAGGTCGGCCGGCGTCGTGCTCGGCCCCAGGAGCCAGACGAACTGCTCGCGCCCGCGCGCTGCGAACCACGCGCGAACCGCGCCGACGGGCGCGTCGATCTCCGGCCCGAACCGGATCCGAGACGCTGAGCCATGCTCGGGCATGGGCACCGGGCCGTGGGTCAGGATGACGTCCGGGCGAACCTCGCGAACCTCGCCGGCCGTCGTGACGACGTAGCCGAACGCGTCCTCCGCTACGGCTTCGGGGGTCATGGCTCCCGGATCCAGGTCAGGTTCCTCCATCGCGCCGTGGGCGCCGGGCCGGCGTCGCTGTCACGGCACGACGAGCGCCGTCGTGTAGACCGGGTCGCCGTGCCCGTCGAGGGCCGCGATCGTCCCCGAGTAGACGGTCTTTACCTCGCCGCACTCGTTGCGCCGGGTGCGGGCGGGCTCCACGGCATACGCATAGAGAGTCGTGTCCGCGCTCACCGCCATGCTGGCGATCCACGAACCCGCCTCGACGAGGGTGACGGGCCAGCCGGCCTTCACCTTCCCGTTCTGCGCGACCGCGACGATGGAGCTGCCCCGGACGGTCGGAAGCGTGTCTGCCGCCTGCGCCACGTGGAGCGTGCTATCAGGACCCGCCACGGGGGGCGTGTCGTGGTAGCTGTAGCAGTCGCAGGGATGACACAGGCACGTGCAGGCGCCTCCCGACGATGACGTGACGAGAGCCTCTGTGGACCTGAACGGCCATCCGATACGTGGCGCCCCGCCGGGGCCGAAGGCATAGGCGACAGTGCCGCCTTCACCGCCGATCAGCGGCGCTCTCGCTACGACGTAGACGGACCCATTGGGTGCCGGGACTGGGGGCGGCACGATGGCGCTGCCCTCTCCGGTCCGCCCCCACGTGTCGAGCGGGACGTGGACGGGCCATCCCCTGACAATGTCGCCCTCGCGCGTGAACGCGAGGACCGTGGACGTCGAGTCGGTGCGCACATCTTCGGTGGCGGGGTCGGTTGCTTCGACCGCAACGAAGATGCCGCCCCCAGGCCCGAAGGCCGGATTCGATGCCAGGCCGTCGGTGTGAACCGGCCAGCCGGGGCGGGGGCCGTCCATGTTGATGGCCACGATCTCCGATTCGTATCGGTCGACGGCGTAGACGGTCCCGTCCGGGCCGACCGCGACGCCGGCCGTGTTGACCTCGAACGTCGGACCGGTGCGAACGGCGCCCGTGGGTGAGATGACGAGGAGTTTCCACCGAGCGAAGTCCTGACCTGAAGCTGCCCCGACCAGGTCCCCGTCCACGAAACGCAGGGTGGGCACGTCGCTATCGGGAAGGACGACCGGCCACCCGGCGGGCGCCGTCCCCGTCTCGTTGAAGGCCCATACGACGGCCTGCCAGCGCCCGTCGTCCGCGCAGGGGGCGCGCACGGACCCGGTCGCCGGGTCCACCAGCAGTCGGCAGTCGCTGGCGCGCAGGAGACGCACCGGCCAGCCCGGGAGCGGCTTCCCGCGCCGGTCCAGGGCCACGAGCACGGTGTCCTTGCCGTCGGGAACCGACGCGAAGAGGCGTCCATCGCGGCCGGGGGCCAGGCGGACCTGGAGATTGCCCGCCGACGCCCGGACCGGTAGGCGGGCGGCGGTCGCCGCCGGCGTCACAGCTGCGGCCGGGGCGCCCGGGGAGAGGAAGATCAACTCGGCCGTGGCGAGCGCGCTGTTGTCGTGGGCGGAGCTGCCGCCGGCGACGAGCACGCGGCCGTCGGCCAGGGCCGTGGCGGTGTGGAGCTGGCGCGCGTCGGCCATCGAGCCCGCGGGGGCGAACGTGCCCGAGTCCGGATCGTATAGCTCGGCGTAGTGAAGGATCCCGCGGCTCGAGCCCCCCGCGATCAGCACGCGCCCATCCGGCAACGATGTGGCCGTGTGAACATATCGGCGCTCGGTCATCTCGCCCGTCGGACTGAAGCTGCCGGTCCTCGGGTCATAGAGCTCGGCAGAGGCGAGGCCACCGGGGCCCGCGCCGCCCGCGACCAGCACGCGATCGCCAGGCAGAAGGGTGGCGGTGTGCGCGGCGCGGCCCGCGGCCATCGAGCCCGTCACCGTGAACGTGCCGGTCGCGGGATTGAACAGCTCCGCCGTTGGGTGCTGGCCCTCGGCGCCCGTCCCCGGGGCGTCCGTCCCGGTCAGCAGGACCCGTCCATCGCGCAGGAGCGTCGCGGTGTGGCCGCTGCGTGGCTCCGTCATCGCGGCGCTCGCGGTGAACGCTCCGGTCTTCGGGTCGTACAGCTCCGCGGAGGCGAGGGGCCCTCCGGGCCCGCTGCCGCCGGCGATGAGCACCCGCCCGTCGAGGAGCCGGGTGGACGTGGCGCCGTAGCGACCGGTCCGCATCGCTCCCGTCGGGCTGAAGCTTCCGGTCGTCGGGTCGTACAGCTCCGCCGAGGTGAGGGGCCAGCCGCCCGCCACGAGCACCCGGCCGTCGGCGAGCAGCGTGGCCGAGTGGCCGCTGCGAGCTCCGGCCAAGCCGCCGGTCCGGCTGAACGTTCCGAGGGCGGGGTCGTAGAGCTCCGCGGTGCCCATCTCGCCGTGACCGTCCGAGCCGCCGACGATCAGCACGCGCCCGTCGTTCAGCAGCGTCGCCGTGGAGCTGCTCCGGGCCGTCGTCATCGAGCCGGTCGCGCTGAACCCCGCCGGGATCGTCGGTGTCGCCATCGGTGACGGCGTCGAGACCGGTGACGCAATCGATGCCGGAGGCGTGGCGGCCGCGGTCGCCGTCGTACCCGGCGTCGGCGTCGCCGTCTCTCCGCAGGCTCCGAGGAGGAGCACCGCCAGCCCGAGGAAGCCCGTCAGCTTCGCTCGCATCGCCAGTCCTTCCGGGACGCCTGGGCTCCGATCAGTGGTCAGCGTCGGCACCGCGCGAGCGTTTGTCTACGGCCGTTCGGCCCCGATGGGACGCGCGCCGAGGCATGGCTGTGTCGCCGGTCCAGGCGGCGACTCCCGCAGCCTCGCCCGACGTTCGTGACGACGGGCCCTTGTGCGTCGACGCCCGGGCCGGGACATTCGCTCGTGCGTCCGGCTTCCGCACCGGCTGGCCGTCAACAAGGAGCGCCACTACGTGAGGAGCGCCACTACGTGAGGAGCGCAACTTTCGCAAAGAGCGCAACCACGTGATCAGCGATCCACGGGCGGTCGGAGAGGTCTCGCCCGGCGTCTTCCGCTTCACGCGGTCCCGCGCGCGCATCCTGCTCGACGGCGTCGTGCTGCCGATCGGCGCCGTCGCCTTCCTGGCGATGGCCTTCTTCATGGCCGCGGGCGGCACGGGAATCGGCGTGGTCATGTTCGGGTTCTTCGGCGTGGTCATGGCGCTCGGCTCGTTCACCACGCTTCGGAGCGGGGTGAAGTCCACCGTCTTCGAGGTCGGGCCGGACGGGATCTGGACCTCGGCGTCGGGCCGGCTCGGGTGGCCCGAGATCGCGGAGGTGCGGCTCGAGTCGATGCGCGGCATCGGCGGCGGCAGCTCGCTGGCCACGGCCCGCTACCGGCGCCTCGGCGTGGTGCCCAGGGACGCCGCGCTGGCCGACGACCAGGGCGCCCAGCGGGCGGCGACGGTGCTCGTGAACGCGTACCTGGCATTCGTGCGGCGCATCGCCCCCGAGTCGCGCCTGGCCCCGCTCGACCTGGCGCCCTTCGGCGTGACCGACTCCGAGATCCGGGAGCCCATCGAAGCCGTCGTCGCGGCCGTGCGCCGGTACGCCCCGGTGATCGACGCCGACGAGCGCCGGGCCCGCGAGCGAGCCCCGATCTGGGCTGCCCGCGCCCGGGAGGGATTGGCCACGCCGCCGATCACGGATGCCGAGATCCGGGCCATCGACGCGAGGCTGGAACCGGGAGTGCCGGAACCCGGGGCGCCAGGCTCGTTCGCCCCGGGAGCGCCGCGCGCCTCGGCCGCGTCGCGCGCCGATCCGCTCCCCGGCGGATCCCTGCCGCGTGCGACGTTCGTCAGCCCGGGCACGGGCCGGTCCGCCCTCGCGTCCGCGATCGCCCCCGTCATCGTGGTCGGCATCGGCGCCGTCGTAGGCGTGCAGATGCTGTCGAACGACAGGGCCGGCCCGTTGTCAGGGGTCGCGCTCCTCCTCATCGGGGTGATGGCAGTCCTCGTCGTGAGCCGCCTGGCCAGGATCGCCTGGAGAATCCGCCGGACCTCGGGCCCGCGCGAGACCCTCGAAGTCGGCCCGGACGGGATCTGGGTGCCCGGGCTCGCGGCGCCCCTGCGGTGGGCGGACGTCGCCGCGATCCGGACCGAGCGCGCCCGGATGAGGACCTTCGGGCAAGGTCGGGTGGAGGCGTGGCGCATCGTGGTCGAGCCGGCGCCGAGCGTCGTGGCGGTCACCCCTGCGGCCGGCGCACCCGCCGTCGTCGAAGGCGGACAGCTCGCCGTCCGGTCGGACGACCTCGATGCCGCGTTCGACGACGTCCTCGACCTCATCCGGTTCTACCACCCGGTCATCGAGGGCGGCTGACACCGGCCGACGTGGCGCGTGGCGCCCTCGCGTGACGGTCGGCGCCGTATCTTGAGCCCTGCGCGTCCACGCTCGCCCGGGATCCGCGGCGCCGGGGAAGCACGACGAGCGGAGCGAGCCAGCCGATGGACACCCCTGAGCCGATCCACGAGTCCGATCCCGACCAGGCGCCCGACAGCGATTTCGAGCGGGGCGAGCTCCACCATCTCGTGCCCGGCAACACGGGCCGGATGCTCGACACCCGGCGAACTCCCGTGGCGATCGGGCCGGTCGATCCGGACCTCGGTACCTTCGAGGTCGAGATTCTCGCGTTCGAAGACCGCGGCGCCCGCTGGCTGATCGAAGTCGAGCGGGTCTCGCACTTCCAGTTCCCGCCCGACGCCCCGCGCGCAGGCGTGGCGACCGTGGCCACCCTCGCCGCGGCGGTCGCCCGGTTCGGCCGGCCCCTCGACATCCCGATCGACCTTCGCGCGCGAGCCCGGACACGTACCCGCCTTCGGGAGGAAGAGCGGAGGGCCGCGGCCGTGCTCGGCGACGCACCGCAGCACGTCGACGTCGGCGGACGCCTCGGCAACCACTCCGTCCAGCGCGCCCTGCACGACTTCCTGGCCACTCGTGGGCTGACCGACCTCGAGGCAGGATTCGCCGAGCGCTACGTCAGCAACCCGTCATCCGGCGAGCTGGTGAAGGGCCACGAGATCGTGATCGCGCGCCTGGGACTCGTCCCGTACCACGGCAAGGTCGTGCGCGACCCGCACCTGTTCGTCGGCGAGTGGAGCGAGGAACGGCGCGCCGAGCACGTCGTCGCCCGGCTCGGCTTCGTACGGGCGATGCTGCGGGCCGCGGGGCACGAGCGTGTCTGGCTGTACAGGGGCCTCGCCGCCGAGAGCCGGCTCGGCGTCCCGCCTGCCCGGACCTTTGTGTCGACCACGTTCGACCGGGCCGTGGCCGAGAGCATCGCCGGCCGGGGGCCCGCGACGGTCGTGTCCGTGCTGATCGGGCAGCTCGTCCCCGTGGACCGGGTCTTCATGACCTTCCTCGAGACGGCCGAGCTCAACCGCGTCTACCACGAGGCCGAGGCAATCCTGCTCGCGGACCGGCGCAATCGAGCGTTCTGAGGGTCGCGAGACCAAGCCGAGTCTCGGCTGCCCAGCCCGGTCTACGGCTTCGGCGGGTCGCCCGGGATGATCTGGCCTTGGATCGCCCAGGGCTCCTGTCCCGTCCACAGCTCGAAGTAGCTCAGCCCAGCGTAGCCGCCGGTCCCCTTGTACCAGAAGGCGATGGTGTCGTCCCCGCGATCCGAGGACCAGACGCCGGAGCCCGTGCCCTCCCAGGCCCCGCCGTCGTTCTCCAGGCGCGAGGTGCCCCACTGGACGAGTGCGCCGTCACCGGTCGTCCCCCATAGGTCCATGTTCCAGGGTGCCGCCTCGATGCCGCTGACGCGGGGATCGTCGGTCCTCACTTTGCACTTCCAGAGCATGTCCCGGTAGTGATGGACGCCGTCGGCGTCGGTCGTTGGGGTCCCGAAGTCAGCCGTGGGGCAGGTTGCGGTGCCCGTGACCACGGACGCCGCGTCGTCGGCGACCGGCCCAGTCGCATCCGGCCGCGCGATGGTCGTCCCGCCCTCCGCGTACGGAGGTGGAGGATCGCCGGGGAAGACCTGGCCCTGGATCTTCCAGGTGGGCGGCGACCCCGTGACCATCTCGAAGTAAGACAGCCCGGCGTAGCCGCCGGTCCCCCGGTACCAGATCACGATGATGTCCCCGCGTCCGGGCAGAGAGGCGACACCCGAGAGCTGACCCTCCCAGGCTCCCCCGGCATTCTCGAGCCGTATCGTGCCCCACTGGACGCCCTCGCCAGCCCCCTGGTCGAGCGCTCCCCACACGTCCATGCTCCAGGTCGCGTTGTGGGTGCCGCTGACGCGAGGATCGTCGGTCGTGTCGGCGCACGCGACGGTCAGATCCCGGACCTGCCAGGTACCGTTGGGATCCCGCGTCCAGTCCGGGTTCAGGCCGGGACATGATTCGGTGCCAGTGACCACGGTGACCGGACCGTAGGTCATCGGTCCCGAAGCCGACGCGGTCGGCGTCGGGGCCAGCGTCGGCGTGGCGACCCCCGCCGAAGGGGCGGCGATCGGCGTGGGCGCCATCGGGACCGGAGTCGGGCTCGCGCCGGAGGCGCATCCGGCCAGCAGCGCCAGAGAGGCCAGACCGACGACGAGCCGCCCAGCCGTGCCGCGTGCGTTCATGTCCCTTCTCCTTCGGGACGCTCTCGGTTCGGTCTCCTCAGCGGCTCGGTGGCCCCGGTGGCCCCGGTGGCCCACCAACGTCAAGGCAGGGCCGCGACGATCCCGTCGATGAGCGAGGTACCGTCGGTGAAGACGTAGAACAGGACATCGTCCTTGACGTACAGGTCGAAGCCCATCCCCCGGGTCTCTCGGAATACCTGGACCTCCTTCCCACCGACGGTGGCGGTCGCCCTCCCGATGGCACCGTAGGGGTCTGCCAGGAGCCTGGCCAACTCCGTCGCGTCGACGCCCTTCACCTGGAACGCGATGGCGAAGGTGTCCACCCGCGACCGATCGATCGGGGTCGCGACGGCGGTGTTCAGGTCGGCGAGCTCCTTCCCGTGGTCACTCAGGAACGGGTTCAGCTCGTCGGACCCGAGCGGCATCGCCCCCCAGCCGCCCTTGCCGAGGCGGGTCGAGAGAGGCCGACCGGCCACGCTCGTCTTCGTGAACGCCACGCCATCCGCGTTCGACGGGAGCAGTGCCTCAAGCTCCGCGGCCCAGCCCGGTCGAGGTGACACGGCCTGACCCAACGTGTCGTCGGTCGGTGGGTTCACCACGTCACGCCCTTCGAGCAGGACCGTCCACTGGCGGGTCGCCGGGTCGAACGCCCAGACGCCGTTGCCGCCGCCGAGGCCGACGAGCCGTCCGTTCACCGGGTCATACGTGTCCATCGACCACCCGGATGGGAGGCCAAACCCAAACTCGACCGACCCCTGACCGTCGTCGCCCCCGTTCAGGTAGTCCCAGTGGTCGGCGGTCGCGTCGTATGCGGCTGGGCCCTCGTTGCCGTTTACGACCGTCCGCGCCTCTGCGTCGTCGTAGACGATCTCCGGGGGGTATCGGTTGAATCCCCAGTAGTTCCGGATGTTCGGCGTGACGGCGCCGGCCCTCGACCAGGCGCCCGTGCGGAGGTCGAAGAGCCACGCCTCGTTCCCGGCGTCCGGTGATTGATTGACGCCGTAGGCGATCAACCTGTCCGCCGAGGCGTCGTAGGCGACGCCCACCCCGCGCTCCCAGGCGGGTGCCGGGCCATCCTGTAGGATCGGGGTCCACGTGTCGGTGGCGACGTCGTAGGTCCATAGCGCCGGGCGGGACCTCTTCCACCCGGGTCCCGCGGCGAGTTCCCCTGCCGCAGCGACGACCAGGCCGGTGACCGGGTCGTAGGCCAAGGACGTCGCGAGGGTCGAGGACGACGTATCGATCGGAGGGATGGAGCCCTTCAGGGTCCAGGTGTCGGCCCCGAGGTCGTAGGCCCACACCTCCCGGGCGGTGACCAGGATCGTCACGTCGGAGTCGACGTCGTAGACGAGCTTGGAGCCCGAGCTGGACGGCTCCCGGTCCGGATGCATCCGCGTCCACGTGTTCGTGCACACGTCGAACGTCCAAGTCTCGACGCCGGTGATCTCGTCGCCCGTGAAGATGTAGTCAAGAGCCACGAGTCTGCCGGCCCGGCGGTCGAACGCCATCTCCGAGAGGGTCCACGGTTCATGGGCCGGCCGGGCTTGGTCGACCGGTCCCGGCTGGTCGGGTGTCGTGCCAGCCGGGCAGGCCAACGCCGGGCCAACGGGCGGAACCACGGCCGGGAGCCTTCGCTCCCGCTGCGAGCCGATGAGCAGCGCCCCGCCGACCATCGCGGCGAGCAGGCCCGCCAGCAGGAGCAGGACCCAGGCGACTCGCGGGACGGCGACCCCGCGCCACGCGAGCGACGCCGCGAACCCGTGGCGGCGGGGCTCCTTCGCGGCCACCGTCCGCGCGAACGCAAGCGCGTCGAAGTCGGTCGGGCCGTTCGCGACGTGGCGCACGAGGGCGGCGTGGAGGCGGCTCTCAAAGACGTCGCGCTCAGTCATCGCCGAGCTCCTTCCGAAGGTGGTCGAGCACGCGCGAGAGGCGGGTGCGCACGCCGGAGGCAGATCGGCCGGTCAGGCTGCCGATCTCGGCCGAGTCCAGCTCGGCGAGGTAGCGCAGCGCGACGAGCGCTCGATCCTCGGGGCCCAGGCGGTGGAGCGCGTTCGAAAGGTCCACCTGCCCGATCTCATCGCCGGGATCGCTGGCACCCGACGCATCGGTCGCGAACGTCAGCTCCACGACCCGATGACGGCGCTGGCGGCGCAGGACGGCCCGCGCCTCGTTGGCGGCGACCGCCATGAGCCAGGGCCGGAGGCGCGTCGGGTCGCGCAGCGAGGGGAGCTTGCGCCAGGCGATCCAGAGGGCCGCTTGGGTCGCGTCCTGGGCCAAATCCCAATCCCCGCTCACGACATAGGCGACGCGGACCATCTCGGGGCGGTGGGCCGCCACGATGCGGGCGAACGCGACCTCGTCGCCCGCCGCGGCGAGCTGCACCGTCGAGGCGATCGCGACATCCGGTGCGAGGCTGCTCATATCCATGAGATGTCGCCGGAGAGCCCGAGTGTCCCAGCGGGGTGGGCGAGGGCCGCCCACGCAGGCCATCGTCGGCCGCAGCGGGTCGGGGCGCCAGTGCCGTTGGGACGGCATCGCGGCCGGGACGAGTCCTAGCCGAGGACGACCCGGACCCGATGCGTGGCGCCGTCGTCGATAAGCGGGATGGCGGCGCCGCCACCCGCCAGCGGCTGCCCGTCGAGCTCCGACACGGCGACCCCGCGACTGACCCCCCGCGGGTTCTCGACGACGATCTCGTACGTGGCCGTGTGATAGCGGAAGTCGATCTCGTAGCCAGGCCAGGCCCGGGGGATGCACGGATCGAGCACGAGCGTCGTCCCGCGCAAGCGGAAGCCCAGGATCCACTCGACGCCGGCCTGGTACATCCAGCCCGCCGATCCCGTGTACCACGTCCACCCGCCGCGGCCGACGTGCGGCGGTTCGGTGTAGACGTCGGCCGCCATGACGTACGGCTCCACCTTGTAGCGATGGACCCCGGCCCGCGTGCTGGCATGGTTGATCGGGTTCAGGATGGAGAACAGTTCGCCGGCCTTGTCCCCGTCGCCCAGCGCCGCGAACGCGAGGACCGACCAGATGGCTCCGTGGGTGTACTGGCCGCCGTTCTCCCGGATGCCCGGCACGTACCCCTTGACGTAGCCTGGATCGACGTCGGAGTGATCGAACGGCGGGGTGAACAGCAGGACGAGACCGTCGCCACGTCGGACCAGGTACTCCTCCACCGCAGCCATCGCCCGCTCCGCGTGGGGAGGATTGGCGGCTCCCGAAAGAACGCTCCACGATTGGGCGATCGAGTCGATCCGACACTCGGCGTTCACGGCGGAGCCGAGCGGAGTGCCATCGTCGAAGAAGGCCCGGCGGTACCAGTCCCCGTCCCAGCCGTGGCGCTCAAGCGCCCGTCGGAGCGCCTTCATGTGGGCTCGCCAGCGCTCCGCGCGGGGGCGCTCACCGCGGGCCTCCGCGATCGGGGCGAAGGCGGCCAGGACGGTGTGCAGGAACCAGCCCAGCCAGACGCTCTCGCCCCGGCCCTCATGACCCACCCGGTTCATGCCGTCGTTCCAGTCGCCCGAACCGATGAGCGGCAGGCCGTGGGCGCCGACCGCGAGGCTCCGGTCAATAGCCGCCGCACAGTGGGCGAACAGCGAGGCCGCGTCCGGTGACGGCCCAGGCTGGAAGTAGGCGTCTGCCTGGTCTGGTCGCAGGGTCGGTCCGTCGAGATAGGGGACCGTCTCGTCGAGGATCGCCGTGTCGCCCGTGACCGCGAGATAGCGATCGACCGCGTACGGCAGCCAGAGGCGATCGTCCGAGATCCGGGTCCGGACGCCCCGACCCGACGGCGGATGCCACCAGTGCTGGACGTCGCCCTCGACGAACTGGCGGGCCGCCGCCCTCAGCAGGTGTTCGCGCGCCACATCGCGCTTCGCCGTCACCAGGGCGACGACGTCCTGGAGCTGGTCGCGGAACCCGTAGGCGCCGCCGGCCTGGTAGAACGCGGTTCTCGCCCAAAGCCGGCACGCAAGCGTCTGATAGACCAGCCAGCGGTTGAGCATGATGTCCATGGAGCGGTCGGGCGTCCGGACCTGGATCGTCCCCTGGGTGTCGTCCCAGAAGCTCGCCACGCTGCGCAGCGTCGCCTCGTGGTCGGTCGTTCGGCCCCGCTGGATCAGGCTGGCCGCCGCCGCGGCCCCGTCCGCCTCGCCGAGCAGGACGAGGACCTGTGTCCGGGCTCCGCCGGCAAGCTCGAAGCTGGTCTGCAGTGCGGCGCACGGGTCGAGGCCGGCACCGGCGGCTCCCTGCAGCCGGGATCCGCGGTCCAGGCCCGCCGGCCCCTCCGGAGTGCCGTTGCGGCCGAGGAACTCGGTCCGATCGGCCGTCCATGCCGTCTGTCGCCCGCCCAGGTCCAGGAACGCGACCCGGCCGCCGAACTCCGTGTTCCATGGGTTGCGCACGAGGAGCGCCCGGGTCTCGGGGTCCAGTGCCGTGACGATCCCGGGGGCGTTGGCTCCTCGCGAGGTGCCCAGCGCCCACTCGGCGTAGGCGGTCACCGACAGGCGCCTGGAGCGCCCCGATCGGTTCTCGATGGTCAGCAGCGAGATCTTCAGCGGGTCGTCGAGCGGGACGAACTGGACGAGGTTGAGCGAGACGCCGTCGTGCAGGTGCTCGAACCGGCTGTAGCCCGGCCCGTGACGGGCGACGTACGTCGACTCCTCGCAGCGGATCGGCTGGGCGGTTGGCCCCCACAGCTCGCCGCTGTCGTCGTCCCGGACGTAGATCGCCTCGCTCACCGGATCGCTGACAGGGTCGTTGGCCCACGGGGTGAGCTGGTTCTCGCGGCTGTTCCCGGACCAGGTGTACCCCGATCCGGATTCGGAGACCTG
>Ga0315271_10002035_pt1 | contig 12555 bp, 12 predicted proteins | sample C3_top_MG_FD_204664 | JGI IMG/M metagenome (GOLD analysis project Ga0315271, IMG submission 204664) | Sediment microbial communities from Yellowstone Lake, YNP, Wyoming, USA - C3_top | ecosystem: Environmental > Aquatic > Freshwater > Lake > Sediment | place: USA: Wyoming | collected 2017-08-01
GATCTGCTGCAGCATGAATTCTCCGATGACTCGCGTGAACGATCAGCTGCTCTTTCGCACCCTCAGGTACCACTCGCACAACAAGCGCACCTGCTTCGCGGTGTAGCCCTTGTCCACCATGCGATTGACAAAGTTCTCGTGCTTCTTCGCTTCGTCGGCACTGGCCTTCGCGTTGAAGCTGATCACCGGCAGCAACTCCTCGGTGTTCGAGAACATCTTTTTCTCGATCACCGTGCGCAGTTTTTCGTAGCTCGACCACACCGGGTTGTTGCCGGCGTTGTTGGCGCGCGCGCGCAGCACGAAGTTGACGATCTCGTTGCGGAAGTCTTTCGGGTTGCTGATGCCTGCGGGCTTCTCGATTTTTTCGAGCTCGGCGTTCAGCGAGCCGCGATCGAACACCTCGCCGGTGTCCGGGTCGCGGTATTCCTGGTCCTGGATCCAGTAGTCGGCATAGGTCACGTAGCGGTCGAAGATGTTCTGGCCATACTCGCTGTAGCTCTCGAGGTAGGCGGTCTGAATCTCCTTGCCGATGAACTCGGCATAGCGCGCCGACAGGTGCTCCTTGATGAAGCCGAGGTACTTCTGCTCCAACTCAGCCGGGAACTGCTCGCGCTCGATCTGTTGCTCCAGCACGTACATCAGGTGCACCGGGTTGGCGGCCACTTCGGCGCTGTCGAAATTGAACACCTTCGACAGGATCTTGAACGCGAAGCGCGTCGAAACGCCACTCATGCCTTCGTCCACGCCCGCGTAGTCGCGGTACTCCTGATAGCTCTTGGCGCGCGGGTCGGTGTCTTTCAGGTTGTCGCCGTCGTAGATTTGCATCTTCGAATACAGCGACGAGTTCTCGGGCTCCTTCAGGCGCGTCAGCATCGCGAATTGGCTCATCATCTTCAGTGTGCCGGGCGCGCACTTTGCGTCGGCCAACGACGAGCCGCGCAGCAGCTTCTCGTAGATCTTGACCTCTTCGCTGACGCGCAGGCAGTACGGCACCTTGACGATGTAGATGCGGTCGAGGAAGGCCTCGTTGTTCTTGTTGTTGCGGAAGGTCTTCCACTCGCTCTCGTTGCTGTGGGCGAGCACAATGCCGTCGAACGGGATCGCGCCGAAGCCTTCGGTGCCCTTGAAGTTGCCTTCCTGGGTGGCGGTGAGCAAGGGGTGCAGCACCTTGATCGGCGCCTTGAACATTTCCACGAACTCGAGCAAGCCCTGGTTCGCCAGGCACAGGCCGCCGGAGAAGCTGTAGGCGTCGGGATCATCCTGCGCATAGGTTTCGAGCTTGCGGATGTCGACCTTGCCGACCAGTGCCGAAATGTCCTGGTTGTTCTCGTCGCCCGGTTCGGTCTTGGACACGCCGACCTGTCTTAGCACGCTCGGGAAGCGCTTCACGACCCTGAACTTGCGGATGTCGCCGCCGAACTCTTCGAGCCGCTTCACGGCCCACGGGCTCATGATGCGCTGCAGGTAGCGCTTCGGAATGCCGTACTCCTTTTCGAGCAAGGCACCGTCTTCCAGCGGGTCGAAAAGACCCAGCGGTGACTCGTTCACCGGCGAGCCCTTGATGGCATAGAACGGCACGTGTTCCATCAACGACTTGAGGCGCTCGGCGATCGAGCTCTTGCCACCACCCACGGGGCCGAGCAGGTAGAGGATCTGTTTCTTTTCCTCCAGCCCCTGCGCGGCGTGGCGGAAGTACGAGACCACCTGCTCGATGGCGTCTTCCATGCCGTAGAACTCGGCAAACGCGGGGTAGATCTTGATGAGCTTGTTCGCGAACAGGCGAGACAGGCGCGGGTCGTTGCGGGTGTCGACCATCTTCGGCTCACCGATCGCCTGGAGCATGCGCTCGGCGGCGGTGGCGTAGGCGATCGGGCTGCGCTTGCACTCGGCAAGGTAGTCCTCGATCGAAAGTTCTTCTTCGCGGCTGCGTTCGAACCGGGCGGCGAAGTTGCTGATCACGTCCATGCTGATCTCCTGTGCGATACAAGAAGACGCCGCAGGGCTGTGGCCCTGGATTCGACGCCTAGGGAAGTTCTGATGACACCCGGTGGGCGCCATCAGAGCTTTCCGTTCATCAGCGGACGGTTTGGTTCAAGCTTCGTTCAACACGACTTCAGTCAATCGGTCGAAGTGAGAGGCCTTTCGGGCCCTGCTCAACGTCGACTTCATCGAGTGTTTAGCAAACAACGTGCCGCGCAGTTTGCAGTTGACGAACATGCCATGAAAGAGCCAGCAGGTTCGCGCAAAGTTCCGCAAAGTGCAAGCGCCGGGAGCGCGCAGTTCGGCTCGAATTGCACGGACGGGCAGACGATCGCGGAACGCGACCATCGTCGACCCGAGGCGACCTCAGTGTCCGGTCAGGCCCAGCTTCTGAAGCAGGCCGTTGAGCTCGTCGAGCGACCCGAAGGCGATGGCGACTTCGCCTTGTTCACCACGCTTGGTGCGCTTCTTGACCCGGATGTCGACCGAGGCGGTCAGCAGGTCGGCCAACTCATGTTCGATGCGCTGCAGGTCGCGCGGCTTCTCGCTGCGGGTGCGCAGCAGCGGAGCCTGCCGGCCCGAACTCGCACCGGCCCGCGCGACCAGCTTCTCGGCTTCCCGCACGCTGAGCTTCTTCGCGACGATCTCGCTGGCGCTGAGGATCTGCTGCGCGCCGTCGAGCGGCAACAAGGCGCGGGCGTGCCCCATGTCGATGTCGCCGGCCATCAACATCTGTTGCACGGGTTCGGTGAGGTTCAGCAGGCGCAGAAGGTTGCTGGCGGCGCTGCGCGACCTGCCCACCGCCTTTGCCGCCTGTTCGTGGGTGAGCCCGAATTCATCGGTCAAGCGCTTGAGGCCTTGTGCCTCTTCGAGCGGGTTGAGGTCTTCGCGCTGGATGTTCTCGATCAGCGCCATCGCGGCTGCAGCTTCGTCGGGCACGTCCTTGACGAGCACGGGCACTTCGTCGAGTCCGGCGAGCCGGGCGGCGCGCAGACGGCGCTCGCCGGCGATGACCTCGAAGCGCCCGAAGCCAACCGGTCGCACCAGGATCGGCTGCATGATGCCCTGCGCCTTGATGCTCTCGGCCAGCTCGTACAACGAGCCTTCGTCCATGCGGGTGCGCGGTTGGTACTTGCCGGGCTGGAGTTGCGAAAGCTTCAGGGCATTTGGTGTGGCGCTGGAGTCCGCCACCGCGGCGTCGCCGGCTTCCTTCACGCGCGGGCCGAGCAACGCTTCGAGGCCGAGGCCGAGGCCTTTGGGTTTCTTGGTGACCATAGGGCGATTCTCGACGATCCGTGACGCGGCGCAGTCAGCTGCCACCCTCGATCAGCGCTTGCAGCAGTGCCAGCCCTTCGGGCCAGTCGCCCAGACCCGATGCGCCATTGATGTGCCCGCGCGCGCCGATGCCCACCGACGCGCTGCCCCAATCCGAGGCCATCTGGGTCGCGCGCTCGGGCGCGCAGTAGGGGTCGTCGAGGCTGGTCACGACCAGGCTGGCGTACGGCAGGCGTTGGCGCACCACTGGCCGCCAGCTGAACAGGTTCGGCGGCATGTCCTCGCGCTCGGGGTCGGGCGGCGCGACGAGCATGGCAGCCCGCACGCGAGCCGTGTGGCGCGAATGGGCGCTCCAGGCCGCGACGAGCTGGCAGCCCAGGCTGTGCGCGACCAGCACGACGGGTTCGTGGCTGCCCTGCACGACTTCGTCCAGGCGCGCCATCCAGTCGCCGCGTCGTGGCCAGAGCCAGTCGTTCTGCTCGAGGCGGACGTGACCGTGCCGCCGTTCCCAGCGGCTTTGCCAGTGCGCGGGGTCGGAGTTCAGCCAGCCGGGCAGCAGCAGCACGCGAGGGGGCAGGGCAACGGTGGTGGTCATCGGGCTCGTTTATGCTAGCTGCTGATGACGACGGAGAGATTCAGATGACATACCGGGTGTTCGTGGACGGCCAAGAAGGCACGACCGGGTTGCGGATCCACGAGTATCTGGCGCAACGCGCCGACATCGAGGTGTTGCGCATCGACCCAGACAAGCGCAAGGACGCCGCCGAGCGTGCCCGCCTGCTCAACGCCGCCGACGTCGCGTTTCTGTGCCTGCCGGACACCGCCGCCAAAGAGGCCGCCGCGCTGGTGACGAATCCCGCCACCTGCCTGATCGACGCGAGCACGGCGCACCGCACGGCCGCGGGTTGGGCCTTCGGCCTGCCGGAGCTGGCACCGGGCCAGCGTGACGCGATTCGCGCGTCGAAGCGCATTTCCAACCCAGGGTGCCACGCCTCGGCCTTCATCCTGTTGCTGCGCCCGCTGGTCGACGTCGGCTTGGTGCCAACGCTACTGGCGGTCTCGGCGAGTTCGATCACCGGCTATTCGGGTGGCGGCAAGAAGATGATCGAGCAGTACGAAACGGGCGGCGACCCCCGGTTGGACTCGCCGCGGCCATACGCGCTGGGGTTGGGACACAAGCATGTGCCCGAGATGATGGTGCACACCGGACTCAGTTCCGCGCCGATCTTCATGCCCATCGTCGGTAAGTTTTACAAGGGTTTGTCGGTAAGCGTGCCCTTACATCTTTCGCAGTTGAAGAAAGGCACGACGGCCGATGCCCTGCAGGCAGCGTTCGAGCAACGCTATGCCGGCGAGCGCTTCATCCGGGTGATGCCGCTGCGCGATCCGGCGGCGCTGGCCGACGGCTTCTTTGATGTGCAAGCCTGCAACGACACGAACCGGGTGGACATCTTCGTGTTTGCCAACGAGACCCAGGTGATCCTGATGGCCCGGCTCGACAACCTGGGCAAGGGCGCCAGCGGCGCTGCCGTGCAGTCGATGAACGTGCACCTCGGGCTGGACGAGGCGCTCGGCCTGTAGGCCGGATCGCCACCGTCGTTCAGGCAACCGACGGGTCCAGCGTGCGGTAGTGGTAGGCGTAACCGTCGGCGAAGCCCAGGCGGTGGTAGACGGCCCGCGCCGCGTGGTTGTCGCCCTCGACCTGCAGGTAGGCGTGCCGCGCACCGCGCGCCCGGGCTTGCACCAACAGGTGCCGACACAGCGTGGCCGCGTGACCGCGGCCACGCGCTGCCTCGATCGTGAAGACATCGTACAAACCAACGAGCTCGCCTTCGATCGCGAATTGCCCGCACGCGACCGTTTCGCCGCGGGCGCGCAGCTCGAAGGCGCAGAACGGCACCGGCGAGGCTTGCAGGCGCTCGGCATGAGCCCGCCGCTGTGCCGGCAGCGACCCACGGAACGCCCCGACACATTGCGCGAAAGCTTCGAGATCGATGGCGACGATCTCGACGTCGGGCGTCGGTGTGGTGGCCCCGGGTAGATGGCCGAGCACCATCACCCGCGTGTCATCGAAGCGACGCAGGCCCTGCTGCGCCAACTGGTCATCGAGCCCGTCGGGCAGCGTGAAAGGGGTGATGCGCACGATCAACGGAAGACGAGCGGCGGCGAACACCTGGGCGCAGGCCTCGATTCGCTCAAGCAAGGGCAGGCGGCCGTCGGACACCGCATTGACGCAACGCGCCCGCTTCGCCTTTCCCGGGGAGAATCGCACCAGCCAGCCATCGATCCAGCGTTGCTGAGGCGGTGCGCTGGCATTCAGGCCGGCGCCTTCGATGCGCGACAGCAGGAGCGCGTCGAACGCAGGGTTCAGGGCCTCCATCGCCACCGCGCCAGGCCGCGTCAAACGACGCCGGTGGTCAGGGGCAAGGCGCCCAGCCGCTTCGACATTTCCTTCGCGAACTCGACGAAGGCCTGCGCGCCCTTGGAGGCCGGATCGAACACCACACCCGGCAACCCGTAGCTCGGCGCCTCGGCCAGCCGGACGTTGCGCGGGATGACGGTGTCGAACACCTTGTCTCCGAAGTGGGCCTTGAGCTGTTCGCTGACCTGCTGCTGCAGAGTGATGCGCGGGTCGAACATCACCCGCAACAAGCCGATGATCTCGAGCTCGGGGTTCAGATTGGCGTGCACCTGTTTGATGGTGTTGACAAGATCGCTGAGCCCTTCGAGCGCAAAGTATTCGCACTGCATCGGCACGATCACGCCGTGCGCGCTGCACAGGCCGTTCAACGTGAGCAGGCTCAAGGAGGGCGGACAGTCGATCAGGACGAAATCGTAGTCGGCAGCAGCGGCTGCCAGGGCGCCTTTCAGTCGTCGGTCTCGGCGTTCGAGTTGCACCAGTTCGACTTCGGCGCCGGCCAGTTCACGGTTCGCGCCGAGCACGTCATAGCCGGCCTTCACGCTGCGCTGGCGCACTTCGGCAATGGTCGCGTTCTCCAGGAGCACGTCATACACCGTCAGCTCCAGGGCTCGCTTGTCCACCCCTGAGCCCATCGTGGCGTTGCCCTGCGGGTCGAGGTCGACCACGAGTACGCGCTTGCCGATCTGGCTCAGGCCGGCTGCGAGGTTCACCGTGGTGGTGGTCTTGCCGACGCCGCCCTTTTGATTCGCAATGCAGAAGATTCTGGCCATGGACATGCGAGAGGGGTTGTGGGCTGCGCCGGAGCGGGCGGGCACGCCGCTCGTCCAGGGCGCGCCATGCGGGCCAAGGGCGGGTGACTTGCCTATCAATTATAGGGAGGTGGATTTCAATGCCATTGACTGAACCGGTCGCATCCACACCAGGCAACGCTCTGCGTCGAGACCTGGCACGGAGAGTTGTTCCACGTGAAACACGGTCACGTCCTCGGGTACGGCGGCAATCTCGTCGACCGGAGGCTTCCCCTTCATCGCCATCCAGACGCCGCCGGGCGCGAGGTGTTTCCGGGTCAGGTGGACGAAGTCCGCGAGCGAAGCAAAGGCGCGTGAGGTGACGACATCGAATGGAGGGCTCGTCAATTGCTCAACCCGTGCATGTTCGGCGTGCAGGTTGCGCAGCCGCAGTTCGGCGGACACTTGCCGAACGAAGGCCGCTTTCTTGCCAACCGTGTCGACGCACGTGACGTCGATCTGCGGATTCAATGCGGCGATCATGACGCCCGGGAGGCCGCCTCCACTGCCGACGTCCAGCACACGTCGCGCTCCTTGGCCGCAGGCGTGGCGCAGCGGGCCGACCACGGCGAGGCAGTCGGCAAGGTGCTGGATCAACATCTGGTGCGGGTCGCGCACGGCGGTGAGGTTGTACGTGGCGTTCCAGCGTTGCAGGAGCGCGAGGTAGTCGATCAACGACGCCGCTTGGGCGGGGCTGATCGGCAGGTCGAGTGTGGCCGCGATAGACCCCAGCGTCTCCAGCGCGCCGTCAGGTTTCAGCATGGGCACGCGGCAGGGGTTCATCCGTCGGTTGGACGAAGCCCTTGAACCGACCCTTCTTCAGGTGAACCAGTAGCAACGAGACGGCTGCAGGCGTGATGCCGGAAATTCGCGAGGCCTGCCCCAGTGTTTCCGGCCGGTGCTTGCCAAGCTTCTGGCGTGCCTCGAACGAGAGCGCCATCACCTGCGCGTAGTCGAGATCCTCCGGCAACCGCAGCGCTTCGTAGTGCACCGCGCGGGCCACATCGCGGTTCTGCTTGTCGATGTATCCGGCGTACTTGATGCTGACCTGCACCTGCTCGATGACGGCCTCGGCCAGCGGGACGCCCAGCTCCATTTGCAGTGCTTCACGTGAAACAGCCATGTCCGGGCGCGCAATCGAGGTGACTTCGGTGAGGGTGTCGAAGTCGACATCCGGGCGCTTCAGCAGGTCGGCCAGGCTGTATTCGTGCTCCAGCGCAACGCCCAGCAGGCGCACCGCGTCGTCCGCGGGCAGCGCCGAGGGGCGAATCCAGGTTGACTTCAGGCGCTCTGTTTCACGTGAAACTGCGTCCCGCTTGCGGTTGAACGCGGACCAGCGGACATCGTCGACCAGCCCCATCTCGCGGCCGATGTCGGTCAGCCGAGCGTCGGCATTGTCTTCACGCAGCTGCAGCCGGAACTCGGCCCGGCTGGTGAACATGCGGTACGGCTCGGTCACGCCTTTGGTGATCAGGTCATCGACCAGCACGCCCAGGTAGGCCTGGTCCCGGCGCGGCAGCCACGCGGCCTGGCCGCGCACCTGCAGTGCCGCATTGATGCCAGCGAACAGCCCCTGCGCCGCGGCCTCTTCGTAGCCCGTGGTCCCGTTGATCTGCCCGGCGAAGAACAGGCCGGCGATCGACCGGGTCTCGAAACTGGCTTTCAGTTCGCGCGGGTCGAAGTAGTCGTACTCGATCGCATAGCCCGGCCGAAGAATGTGGGCGTCTTCCAGCCCGACCATGCTGCGCACCGCCGCGAGCTGCACGTCGAAGGGCAGGGAGGTCGAAATACCGTTCGGATAGAACTCGTGCGTGGTCAGCCCCTCGGGCTCCAGGAAGATCTGGTGCGAGTCCTTGCCGGCAAAACGGTTGACCTTGTCCTCGATGCTCGGGCAATAGCGCGGCCCGATGCCGTCGATCAACCCGGTGAACATCGGACTGCGGTCGAAGCCGGCACGGATGATGGCGTGCGTGCGCTCATTGGTGTGGGTGATCCAGCAGGGGAGCTGTTCCGGATGTTGCGCGGCGTCGCCCATGAAGCTGAACACCGGCATCGGCTCCGTCGCCGGTGTGCCGTCGGCAGCAGGAACGCCGTCGCCGCGCTGCGGCGTCAACACGCTGAAGTCGATCGACCGTCCGTCCAGACGCGGCGGGGTGCCGGTCTTCAGCCGACCCTGGGGCAGCTTCAGCTCCTTCAGGCGTGCCGACAATGCCACCGCTGGCGGGTCGCCGGCGCGCCCCGCGCTGTGGCTCTGCAGGCCGACGTGGATCTTGCCGTCGAGGAAGGTGCCTGCGGTCAGCACCACGGCGCGCGCCGAGAAGCGAATGCCGACCTGCGTGATGGCGCCGGCGACCCGGTCGCCTTCAAGCATCAGGTCATCGCATGCACCCTGGAACAGCCAGAGATTCGCCTGATTTTCCAGGCGCCGGCGGATCGCGGCCTTGTACAGGATCCGGTCCGCCTGCGCCCGCGTGGCACGCACGGCAGGACCCTTCGAGCCGTTCAGGATGCGGAACTGGATGCCGGCCTCGTCGGTCGCCGCCGCCATCGCGCCGCCGAGTGCATCGACTTCCTTCACCAGATGGCCCTTGCCGATGCCGCCGATCGACGGGTTGCAGCTCATCTGGCCGAGCGTCTCGATGTTGTGGGTGAGCAGCAAGGTGGCCGCGCCCATGCGCGCGCTGGCGAGCGCCGCCTCGGTGCCGGCATGACCGCCGCCGACCACGATCACGTCGAATTGCTTGGGAAACAACATGGCATTGCCTAAATTTTGAGCAGGCCGCATTGTAGGCAGCGGGCCGGTTGAAGTCATCGTGAGGGGCCGTGCGGGGCAGGCCGGCGAGGGGCAGCGCGAGTCTGCGCGTTGTTAAGCTCCCGTCTTCGCTTCTCCCGTGACTGACACCTTCGTGGATTGCCGCCCTCGTTGCGGCGCGTGTTGCATCGCGCCGTCGATCTCCAGCCCGATTCCCGGCATGCCGCAAGGCAAGCCGGCGGGTGTGCGCTGCGTGCAACTCGGTTCGGACGAGCGCTGCGCTCTGTTCGGCCACCCGGAACGCCCGGCGGTTTGCGCCGGTCTGCGGCCGTCGGTGGAGATGTGCGGCGAAACGCGCGAACAGGCCATCCACTGGTTGAACGAGCTCGATCTCGCCACCCGCCCGATCTGAGCCGGCGTGCGTGGATCAACTGGCCAGCAGCATTTCCGTGTGTGGAATGCCGTCTTCCGTGTAGGGCTCACCAATCGCCACGAAGCCGAGCTCGGCATAGAACGCCTCCAACCGCGTCTGGGCCGAGATCCGGATGCCTTGTCCGGGATAGGTCTGCCGTGAATATGCAATGGCACGCCGCACCAGTTCGCGGCCCAGGCCGGTGCCCCGCCCGGGTGCCGTGGTGATGACGCGGCCGATCGACGGTTCGGCGTATTTCAGGCCCGGCTGCACGACCCGCGCGTAGGCCAGCGGCTCCGGGTGCGACGGTGACCACGCGGCCAGGTGCAGCGAGCCGGCGTCGAAGCCATCGGCGTCCAGGTAGATGCATTCCTGCTCGATCGAAAACACCTGCTGGCGCGCGCGGTAGATGGCGTCGAGCTCGAACACGCTGAGTTCGTCGAAGCGACACCCGCGCCAGGTCAGCGTGGCGGGATCGATGGTGGCGGCTGGGTTCATTCGAACATCATCGACGATGGCTGCGCCGTGCCTCAACGGACTGCCGCATGGCCGAGCGAACGTGCCACGAATGCAACGCCGGCCACCGTGACGACGGCGCACATGCCCAGCGGCACGGCGAGCTGCAGCCACGTGAAGGCTTCGCCCTTCAGTACATGCGTCAGCAGCACGTTCTGCGCGAGGGCCGGCACCCACAGGTACCAGGGCGACTCCCCGCCGAGGCTGAACACGTTGATCAGCGGCAGCAGCGACGCGCCCAGCATCACCACGGTGGTGCTCGCCTGCGCCTCCTTGAAGCTCTTGCATCGGATCGCCACCGCCATCAGCAGGGCCGACACGGCGGCCGCGAACGGAAGCAACACGACCAGGAACAACCCCGCTTCGCGCGGCCCGTACTGGAACATCGCCGCGAGCGTGTCGCTGCGCAGCAACCACTGGCCGGGCAGGAAACTGAAGCAGCTCAGCACGGCGATCAGCATCGCCACGGCGGCCACCGCGCCCCACTTGCCCAGCACCAGCGCCCAGCGTGCGGCCGGGTTCATCAGCAAGGGCTCCAGCGAGCCGCGCTCGCGTTCACCGGCAGTCGTGTCGAGGGCGGCATTCAGGGCGCCGGTCAGCACCGCCATCAGTACGAAAAACGGCAGCATGCCGGTGATCTGGGTCGCCCGCGTCTGGGTGCTGGCCAAGTCGCGCGCCTCGACCTGCACCGGCTGGAGCAACGCCACCGAAACGCCGCGCAGCGCCAGGTTCAGGGTCCCGCGTTCGCGGTTGAAGCCGGCCAGCAGACGCTCGACGCGGCCGCTGCTCGCCTGCGAGCGCTGGTTGGCGCTGTCGGAAACGATCTCGACCAACGGCGCGTCGCCGCGCACGAGCGCTGCCTCGAAGTCCGCCGGAACCACCACCACCGCATCGGTGAGCGTCGCGTCACGCAGCCGTGCTTCATAGTCGGGCGGCGCCGCCTTCACGACGAAGGTCTGTCGCTCGAAGAAGTTCTTCAGGCTCGGCGCGTGGTCGAGCCCGGCGACCCGCACCTCGCGCAACTCGGCGTTCGCCTCCAGCGAGGCCACCAGCCCGGAGATGGCCAGCAGCACCAGCGGCCCCATCAGCACCGCCGACACCAGCACCGTCAGCAGCGTGCGACGGTCGCGCAGCGCGTCGCTGAGTTCCTTGCGGAACACGGTCGCCATGGTGCGCCACGCGGTCATGGAGCGGCGCCCACCAACGTGGACGATGCGGAGACCGCTTCGCCCGCGAACGCCAGCGTCACGAACGCTTCCTCGAAGTCCTGTTGACCGGTTTGCGCCAGCAACTCGGGCACCGTCCCGCGGGCCACGCTGCGGCCGTTCGCGACCACCACGACCTGGTCGCACAGCCGCTCCACCTCCTGCATGATGTGGGTCGAGAAGACGATGCACTTCGAGCCGCCGGCCGGCGTGCGCAGCCAGCGCAGGCTGTCGCGCAGGGCGCGCGTGGCGAGCACGTCGAGGCCGTTCGTCGGCTCGTCGAGGATGATGTTCGCCGGGTCGTGGACGAGTGCCCGCGCCAGCGCGGTCTTCATGCGCTCGCCCTGGCTGAAGCCTTCGGTGCGGCGCTCGAGCAGCGCGGTCATGTCGAACATCTGCGCCAGCGCCTCGGCACGGGCGTGCGCCGCGTCGGCGCTCATGCCCTGCAGGCGGCCGTAGTAGACGATGTTCTCCCGCGCACTCAGGCGCGGGTACAGGCCGCGCGCGTCCGACAGCACGCCCATGCGCGCCAGAGCCTCGCGCGGGCGCCGGGCCACGTCGATGCCGTCCACCGCGATGCGCCCGGCGTCGGGGGCGATCAGGCCGGCGAGCATCCGCAGCGTCGTCGTCTTGCCGGCGCCGTTCGGGCCGAGCAGCCCGGTGATGTGGCCATCGAGCGCCTGCAGCGTGACATCCTTGACGGCGTGAATGCGATCTGATTGTTTGCGCTTACTTATCTGGAAACCTTTTCTGGGTGGAAGAAAGGTCTTCGAAAGATGTTCGATGCGAATCACTTGAGCGCCTCCGCCAGCTCGGCGACCGGCTGGAATGCCGGTGGCCTGGGAATCGCCTTCAGGCAGCCGGCATCGACCGCGGTGGCATCGCTGTCCTGCACGGCGTCGATGAAGCGGAAGATCACATCGCGCGCACAGCCGATCGCCATGGCGCCGTGACCGGCGTTCGGCACGACGACATGCTGCGCGCCCGGCCCGAGCGCCTTCGCGATGCGCTCGCCATGCCGTGGCGGAGTCACGGGGTCGAGACCGCCGCTGAACAGCAACACGGGTGCCCGGCTGGGCGGCACGCGATAGAACGCGGCCGGCACCTCGCCCCGCGGCCAGCGCGCACAGACGCGCTGGTACAGCGCGGCCTGGTCGTTGCCGAAGTCAATGCCCGGCGGGTTGGCGGCCGGGCTGCCCTGCACG
>Ga0315271_10002036_pt1 | contig 12554 bp, 13 predicted proteins | sample C3_top_MG_FD_204664 | JGI IMG/M metagenome (GOLD analysis project Ga0315271, IMG submission 204664) | Sediment microbial communities from Yellowstone Lake, YNP, Wyoming, USA - C3_top | ecosystem: Environmental > Aquatic > Freshwater > Lake > Sediment | place: USA: Wyoming | collected 2017-08-01
GACGCGCGCGCGCGGCCCTCTCCGTCGAGGAGAGCGACGGCCGTCTCGTCGCAGGACGTCTCGAACGCGAGAAGGAGTCCTCCCGAGCCGACGGGGCCGCTCTGGCCGCTCATCGGGATGCGAGGAGCCGCGCGAGGCCTGCCGCGTGAGGGCGCTCGGAGATCCCGCGCTCCGTCACGATCGCGTCGACGAGGGCCGACGGCGTCACGTCGAAGGCCGGGTAGAGAGCGGAGACGCCCGCCGGCGCCAGGGACACCGTGCCGCCGCCGGGCAGCGGCAGGTCGACGACCTCCGCGCCGTCGCGCTCCTCGATCGGGATCGCCGCGCCGTCCGGCGTCGCGGGGTCCAGTGTCGTCGTCGGCGCCGCGACGACGAACGGCACGCCGTGGGCGTGTGCCGCGAGGGCGAGACCGTACGTCCCGACCTTGTTCGCGACGTCCCCGTTGGCCGCGATGCGGTCCGCTCCCACGACGACCGCGTGGACGCGGCCTCTTGCAATGAGGGAGGCCGCCGCGACGTCCGGGAGGAGCGTGACGGGCAGGCCGTCCTTCGCGAGCTCCCACGCCGTGAGGCGCGCGCCCTGGAGGAACGGGCGCGTCTCGTCCGCGAGGATCGCGACCTTTCCGCTGGCGGCGAGCGCCCGCACGATCCCGAGGGCCGTGCCGATTCCGGCCGTCGCGAGCGCGCCCGCGTTGCAGTGCGTCAATACGGTCGGGACGTCGACTGAAAAACGAGCTCTGAGCCACGCGGCCCCGAGCCGCCCGATCTCCGCGCAGGCGGCCCGGTCCTCGGCCGCGATGAGGTCCGCCTCGGCCTCGAGGAGGAGGACGCGGGTCGAGGCGTCGCCTCCCGCCGTCGCGAGGGCCACGCCGCGCATCCGCGCGACGGCCCAGGCGAGGTTTACCGCGGTCGGGCGCGCGGCCTCGAGCCGGTCCGCGGCGGCGAGGAGCGCTGCGTCGAGATCCTCCGGCACGCGCGGCAGGACGCGCCGCGCCTCCGCGCACATCCCGTAGGCCGCCGCGACGCCGATGAGCGGGGCCCCCCGGACGGCCAGGCTGCGGATCGCCTCGGCCGTCTCGAGGGCGCTCGCGCACTCGAGGACGGACTCCTCGTGCGGCAGGCGGCGCTGGTCGAGGAGGGTGAGGACGCCCGCACGGTACGCGAACGGGACCACCGAAGTTCTGGGGAGAGACGTGGTCTCCACCGCCCGACTATAAGCGCCCGGTCGGTTAGGATCGTGTCGCGGTCACCCGCTGGAGGACGCATGGCGGACCTTCCTCCCTCGATCACGGGCCTCGACCTCAAAGGCAAGCGCGTCTTCATCCGCGTGGACTTCAACGTTCCGCTGAAGGACGGCGTCGTGCGCGACGACACGCGCGTCGTCGAGGCGCTGCCGACCATCCTCCTCGCGAAGGAGCGCGGCGCGCGCCGCATCGTTCTCGCCTCGCACCTCGGCAAGGCCAGGGGCGCTCCGGACCCAAAGTACTCGCTCGCTCCCGTGGCCCGGACGCTCGAGCACCGGCTCGGCGCCCCCATCGCGTTTGCGCCCGACTGCGTCGGCCCCGAGGCCGAAAGGGCCGAAGGCGCCCTGCCCCCGGGCGGAGTCCTCCTCCTCGAAAACGTCCGGTTCCACAAGGGCGAGGAGGCCAACGACGCGGCGTTTGCGAAGCAGCTCTCCGCTCTCGCGGACGTCTACGTGAACGACGCGTTCGGGACGGCCCACCGCGCGCACGCCTCGACGGCCGGGATGGCGGCGTTCTTCCCGCGCGAGCGGCGCGGCATCGGCCTCCTCATGGAAAAGGAGCTCAAGGCCCTCGCGAAGGTCGCGACCGACATCGACCACCCGTTCGCCGCGATCCTCGGCGGCGCGAAGATCATGGGAAAGATCAAGGCGCTGAAGACCCTCGTCGAAAAGGCCGACGTCGTTCTCGTCGGCGGAGGGATGGCGAACCACTTCGTCGCGGCGCTCGGCCTGCCGGTCGGAAAGTCGCTGCTCGAGCCCGAGGGCGTGCCCGTCGCGCGCGCCATCATCGATCGTTGCAGGGAGCGCGGCGTCGCGCTCGTCCTCCCGTCGGACTTCATGGTCGCGCCGTCGCTCGACAGGGCCTCGGCCGCGAAGGCCGTCGCCATGAACGCGATCCCGGCGGACTGGGCGGCGTTCGACGTCGGCCCGAAGACGCTCGAGATGTTCGCGAGGATGACGAAGGATGCGAAGACGATCTTCTGGAACGGCCCTATGGGAGTCTTCGAGACGAAGCCCTTCGACGCGGGGACGCTCGGCGTCGCGAAGATCCTGGCCGCCTGCTCCGGCTTCACCGTCGTGGGCGGCGGCGAGAGCGTGGAGGCCGTCGTCGCGGCAGGCCTCGCGGGCTCGATTTCGCACGTCTCGACCGGCGGCGGGGCGTCGCTCGACCTCGTCGCGGGCGAGGCGCTGCCCGGCGTCGAGGCCCTGCGGTGACGCCGATGGCCGCACGCCGGCTCGTCGTCGCGAACTGGAAGATGTCCCTCACGCCGTCCGCGTCGCTCGTTCTCGCCGAGCGCCTTCTCGACGCGCGTCTCCCCCCGGGCGTCGACGTCGGCCTCGCCCCCTCGTTCGGCGCGCTCGAGCGCGTCGGCCGCCGCCTCCGTGGCTCGCGGATCGCGCTCGGGGCCCAGGACGTCTCGCCCGAAACGCAGGGCGCGTTCACGGGAGAGGTCTCGGCGGCCAGCCTGAGGGATCTCGGGGTCTCGATCGGCCTCGTCGGGCACAGCGAGCGCCGCCAGCGCCACGGCGAAACGGGTACTCTTCTCACGCGTAAGATCGAGCGCCTCGTCGAGAACGGAATCGCGCCGCTCTACTGCGTCGGAGAGACGCGCGCCGAGCGCGAGGCGGGCTCCACACACGCGATCCTCACGGGCCAGCTCGGCGCCCTCGACGGCTTCGCGGCCCCGCCGCCGGGCTTCGCGCTCGCGTACGAGCCGGTCTGGGCGATCGGGACGGGCCTTGCCGCGACGCCGGCCATGGCCGCCGAGGCCCACGCCGTCCTTCGGGGGGCCCTGAGCGCGCGCTGGGGGACGGCCGCGGCCGCCTCGATCCGGATCCTCTACGGCGGATCCGTCACGTCTGCGAACGCGCCGGACCTCTTCCGCCAGACCGGCGTGGACGGGGGGCTCGTGGGAGGGGCGTCCCTGGACGCGGCCGCGTTCGGGTCTATCCTCCGGGCCGCCGGATAAGCTGGCCGGACCCCTCCGCGGTCCCAAAGTCGCGCCCGGCCGGCGTTTCCGCTATCATCTGCGGCCCCGCCGATCTCGTCCGAGAGCACAGTGGCGGGTCCGGAGTTCACCGCATGTGGCTGTACGTTCTCGTCCCGATCTACGTGATCGTCTGCGTGTTCCTGATCCTCGTCGTCCTGCTCCAGCAGGGCAAGGGCGCGGACGTGTCGGCGGCCTTCGGGGCCTCCTCCTCGCAGACGACCTTCGGCGCCCGCGGCGCGACGACGCTCCTTGAGAAGATCACGACGTGGTCTTTCGTGGCGTTCTCGGTCCTTGCCGTCACCATCTCCCTGATCCAGGCGCGGCGCCCCGGCTCCGTGCTCGCGAAGTCGGTCGGGGCTCCGCCCGCGAAGGCCTCCGTCCCCGCCGCCCCGGCGCCCGTGACCGCGCTTCCGGCGGCGCCGGTCGCTCCGGTCACGGCTCCCGCGGCTCCCGCAACGAAGTAGAGTTCGGTTAAGATCCCCCTCCCTCGCGAGGGTGCCCTGGTGGCGGAATTGGTAGACGCGCACGTTTGAGGGGCGTGTGGAGCAATCCGTGCCAGTTCGAGTCTGGCCCAGGGCACCATTCCTTTTCTCGTCTCCGGCTGCCGCCCTCCCCTAACGCGGCGACGTCCCGGCCGGCCCCTTCACGGTGAGGACGACCTCGACGTTGATCGTCAGGCCCGGTGTCGCGAAGAGGTGAAGCGTCGTCTCCGGATTGTCCGAGTCGACGACGGGCGCCGTCGAGACCCGGAACCCCGTGTGGTTGTTGTCCGGCGGCTGCGGGTTGGAGGCGCCGGACCAGTCGGCCTTCAGGAAGGACACCTTCCAGCCGTTCTTGAGCCGCAGGCCCTTCCAGAACTCGAAGTCGGCCTTGAGGCCGGTTGGCGGGGCGAGCGGACACTGGATCTGGACGAACGTCTGCGTTGGACTGGGGGTCTCGACCTTCGTCGTGCAACCGGACGGGGCGGACTGCTTCTTGACCACGATCTCGCCAGGGCGGGCGTCGAGGTTTCGCACGTCCGGCGGAACCGGCGTCGGGGTCGGCGTGCGCGTCGGCACGGGTGTGCGCGTCGGCGGCAGCTCCTTCGGGCCGTGATTGGGGAACTCCTTGGGCTGGAAGCCCGGCAACGGCGTCGGCGAGACGATCGGGACCGGCGTCTTGAACTGGCCCAGGGCGGGCAGCGCCACGAGGGCCGCAGCGGCGAGCGTGAGGCGGCAGGGTCGCATCATGGGGTTCTCCTTCAAGGGAGAACGCGCAGGGCTCCTCCGGACGGGGTCAGCGCCGGGACGCGCTACTTGCGGACGGCCGAGGAGTCGGCCACGAAGAGCCGGACGTCTCCGTTCACGGTTTCGACCGCGAGGCTCTCCCTGCCCCCGTTGATCGAGCCGTGAGCCTCCTTCGGGCCCCACTTGCCCTCGATCGTGACGGGGAACTCGGACTGTATCCGGCCGTTCGTCGTCTGGAGCGCGCAGCGGATCGAGGAGTCCTTCGCGCACGTGACGGTCACCGAACCATTGACGGTCTCGAGGCTGGCCTGCCGCATCGCGCTCGCGAACGAGACCTCGACGGAGCCGTTCACCGTGTTGACCTTCAGGGGCCCGTCCTGGCCGTCCACCTTCACCGCACCGTTCACGGTCGAAAGGACGAGGTCGCCCGTTCTCTTCGACGCGCCGATCCGGCCGTTGACGGTCTCGGCCTCGACGGCGACGCCTGCCGGCAGCGTGATCTGGTAGGAGACCTCCGCCGAGCTCGACCGCCCGAAGAAGGACCAGTGGAAGAGCTTCCCCTGCCTGGGGAGGATCGTCTCGATCTCGATGGCCGAGCCCGTCTTCGTCACGCGGATCTCGGTTTCCCTGAGGACGTCGGCGTCGGAGGCGCGGCGGACCGACTTGACGGCCACGACCTTCAGGTGCTCGCCGCCCGACTCGATGTTCACGGCGCCGTTCACGTTCTGGAGGCGCACCTTGCGGACGCCGGCCAGCTCGTACGTCTTCTCGAAGCGCTCTTCCTTCGCGTCGTCGGCCCGCGTGCCGGGGGCCGCGGCCACCGCGAGGAGCGCGGCCGCGAGGGCTCCGCCGACACGGGCGAGACGGCCGGGGCGGGTTCTGGGCGTGGCGTACATGGCGGCTCCCACCTGAAAGAACGCGCGGCAGGGAGGAAAGGTTTCGAAGAAGGCTCTCAGGCTTCCACGAGCGTCGTCCCGGCCAGCTTGTCGCCCGGCCTCCGGCCGTCGCGGCGGCGGATAACCGATGCGATTTCAACGAGATTCCATCCCGGCACGAGGAGCGTGAGGTTCCGGGCGAAGGAGGCGGCCGGGCCGGAGGCCGCGCCGCCTTTTCGGACGAGGCGCAGGCCGAAGAGCTTCTTTCCGGGGCTCCCTCCGGCGGCGTCCCGGAAAAGGAACAGGAGGCCCGCGAGCACCTGCGCCGCCCGGAAACCGTCGTCGAGGCCGGCCGGGGCCTGTTCGGACACGAAGGCGATACCGAAGACGATCGCCGAGGCGACGAGGAGCGGTCCGCCCGCCACGAGCAGGAGGTCGACGCCGAAAGCCGCCGCGCGCATCCAGAGCCTTCCGCGCGGCGGGACGCCGAGCGGGACGGGTCCCGTCTGGAAGACGCCGTAGGATGCGTCCGCGTGGGAATCGCTCCGTCCGCCGCCCGTTTTCTCCGGCGTTTCGCCGCCGCGCCCGCCGTCGAGCTCCACCTTCACCTCGAGGGCGCGATCTCCGGAGCGACGCTCGTGCGCCTCTCCTCCCGAGCGCCCGCGCCCATTTTCCCGGATCTCGCGTCCGTGCGCGCGCGACGGCTCGCGCTGGGCTCTCCGGAGGCGTTCTTCTCGTTCTACCGGGACGTCTGTCGCCAGATCCGCTCGGCCGCCGACTACGCGGCCGTCGCGCGTTCCCTCACCGCACGCCTCGCGAAGGAGCGCATCCGCCACGCCGAGGTCTACGTCTCGCCCGCCGTCGCCGAGAAGCTCGGCCTCGACTGGTTCGAGGTCCGCGCCGCTCTCGAGGCCGTCTTCACCGCTCACGAGGCCGCGCGGCGGGGGCGCATCGTCGTCCTCCTCGACGTCGTGCGCCACTGGGGACCGGACTCGGCCGACCGGGTCCTCGATCTCCACGTGCAGAACCCGTGGCCGCGCGCCGCGGGGCTCGGCCTCGGCGGCGAAGAGGCGGCCTTCCCCGCCCGGGACTTCGCACCGGCCTTCCGCCGTGCGCGCCGCCTCGGCCTGATGCCGGTCGCGCACGCGGGCGAGTGGGCGGGGCCCGACTCGGTCGCCGACACGCTCGCGCACCTCAAGCCCGTGCGTCTCGCGCACGGGATCCGCGCCGCCGAGGATCCCGCGCTCCTGCGCCTGCTCGCGCGGCGCGGCATCGTCTGCGACGTCTGTCCGACGTCGAACCTCGCGACCGGCGCCGTGCCGGAGGGCGCGCCGCACCCCGTGCGGGCCCTCCTCGCGGCGGGCGTGCCCGTCACGCTGTCGACCGACGACCCGGGCCTCTTCGGGACGACGCTGCGGAAGGAATTCCGGCGCGTCGCCGGCTGGGGCGCGACGGGCGGAGAGCTTCTCGCCTGCGCGCGCGCGGCCCGTCACGCGGCGGCCAGGACCCTCTCGTACAGCGCGAGGTAACGCGAGACGATTGCGTCCGCGTTGAAGAGCTTGATCGCGCGAGCGCGGGCGGTCTGCGACATCGCCTTGTAACGCCCGTCGTCGAGGAGCAGCGAGGCCCCGTCGTCCGCGAGGCCGGCGACGTCACCGACGGCGCGCAGAAACCCCGTTTCGCCGGGAACGACGACCTCGGGCAGGCCGCCGACGGCGTAGCCGAGCACGGGCACGCCGCAGGCCTGTGCCTCGAGCGCCGAGAGGCCGAACGACTCGGAGTCGGTCGGGAGAAGGTAGAGGTCGGCCGACGGCATGAGGGCCTCGACCGCGGGCATGTTTCCGAGGAACGTCACGTGCCCCGCGAGGCCCTTCTCGCGGCAGAGGGCTTCGGCCGCGGGCCGGTCCGGGCCGTCGCCGACCATCACGAGGGACGCGGGGACGCGCTTCTGGACGCGGTCGAAGATCTCGACGACGTCGAGGACGCGCTTGACGGGCCGGAAGTTCGAGACATGCATGAGGACCTTGCGGCCCGCCGGCACGAAACGGCAGGAGAGCTGCGGCGACTCCGGCGAGAAGCGCACAGGGTCGATGAAGTTCGGGATGACGACGATTTCCTTCTTCGGCTGGAAGACGTCGATCGTGACCTGCTTCAGATGCTCGGACACCGCCGTCACGGCGTCCGACTTCTCGATCCCGAAGCGCGTGATCGGGAGGTACGAGCGGTCCTGCCCGACGATGGTCACGTCCGTGCCGTGGAGCGTCGTGACGAGGCCGAGGCGCACGGGCGCGAGCATTTCGCGCGCGAGGTGCGCCGAGATCGCGTGCGGGAGCGCGTAGTGGACGTGAATGAGATCCAGCTTCTCGTGCGTGGCGACGTCGCCCATGCGCGTCGCGAGCGCGAGGTCGTAGGGCGCGTACTGGAAGAGCGGGTAGGACGGAACCGTGACCTCGTGGTACGTCACGCGGTCCGCGAAGACGTTCAGCCGCGAGGGCATCGCGTACGTGATGAAGTGGACGTCGTGGCCGCGCCGCGCGAGCTCGTGCCCGAGCTCGGTCGCGACGACGCCCGAGCCGCCGAACGTCGGGTAGCACGTGATCCCGATCTTCACGGCTTCGCCCCCTCGTAACTCGCGAACGCGCCGGCGGGGTCAGCGAGCGTCGGCGGAGCTTTCGAGAAGAAGCCCTCCGCATACGCCACGTTCGCGATGCGCCCGTAGGCGCACGCGCGCGCCTCGACGCCGTCCCAGAACGACTTCGACGAGACGTACGTCTCCGGCTCCCCGGAAGACGGCGCGGAAGGATCGTGGAACTGGCTCCTGTACGCGCGGAGCGCGGCCCGCTTCGTCTCGAAGGTCGCCGTCACGTCCACGAGGAACGTCGGCTGAAGCAGCGCGTACGCCGCGTAGAACACGACCTGGTCGGGGCGGTGCGCCGGCTGGCCCGTCTCGAGCTTCGCGAGGCCGGCGTACCAAGCGGCCTCCGCCACGAGGCGGCCCGCGCGCTCGTGGTCCGGATGGCGGTCCTCCGTCCACGGCGCGAGGACGAGGCGCGGGCGGGCGCGGCGGACGGCCTCGACGACGAGGAGCTGCGCGGCCCGGTCCGTCCGCAGGTCGCCGTCCCCAAGGTCGAGGTTCACGCGGAAGCGCGCCCCGAGGAGACGCGCCGCTTCCGCGGCTTCCGCGGAGCGCGTTTCCGGGGTTCCACGTGTCGCCATCTCGCCGCGCGTGAGGTCCACGATGCCGACGCCGCGCCCCCGGCCGGCGAGGGACGCGAGGGTCCCGCCGCAGCCGAGCTCGACGTCGTCCGGGTGCGGGCCGAACGCGAGGACGTCCACGGGAACGGCGGCGTCACGGTTCACAACGCGATCTCCTGCAGGCCGGGCTCGTCCCATTTCAGGTCGCGGCGGAGCGCGCCGACGACGGCGGCCCTCCCGAGTTTCAGAACATACGGCAGGACCGGGTAGAGCCGCTCGGCGAGCTTTCCATCCGGCAGGAGCTCGTCCGTGAGCCGCCGGATCTGCTGGGTCGCCTGGGCGTCCGCGCGGCCCGCGGCGGCTTCCGTCTTCTCGACGAGCTTCTCGAAGGAGTACGCGAGCTTCTCGCGCGTCACGGCGACGGCCTTTTCGAGGGTTGGGTCCACGGCGACGAGCGCGGGCCGGACCGCGTCGAGGTCCGCGAGCGCGCGCTCGGGAATCGACCCGACGCGCGCGAGGAGAGCGCGCGCCGAGCCCGCCCCTCTCTTCCGGAGGAGCGCGTCGTTGCCCTCGAGGACGTCCGCGAGAGAGACGTCGAGTTTCGCGTGGAGCCGGCGCGCCGAGGGCGTCTCGAAGGCGACGAAGGGGCGGAGGAGGACGGCGGGCGGGACGATGTCCGCCCATTCGAACAGGGGCCACGCCTGCGCCCAGTAGGCCACCTCCGCCGGACCAAGCACCGTCGCGCCGACGGGGTAGAGGACCGAGGCCGCCAGCGGGCGCGTGAGCGCCGAGAACGACGGCAGCCAGTCTCCGGACTCGAGCCGCGCGACGGCGTCTTCCTCGGCGAAGGTTCCGTCGCGGCCCTTGAGCGCGAGCCGGCCCGCCTCCTCCACGAGGAGGAGCCTCTCGGCGCCCACCCGGACGAAGAGGGGCAGCGCGGCCGGATCGGTTTTCACCTGCAGTGGATGGCCCGCCTTCGCGAGCGCCGCGCCGCGCGTTTCGAGAAGCCCGCGCACGTCGCGCCGCTCCCTCACGAGCCGGACGGCGAGAGGCACGAGTGCGGGCTTCTCGGCAACGTCGGCCGCGTCGATGACCGGGAGCTGTCCGTCGAGCAGCCAGCCGAGCGTCCGCGTGAAGGCCGCGCCGTACGTCGCCCCCGCGTGCGCGCCCCGCAGCGCGGCAAGGGCGTCCTCGTCGGGCTCTCCGCCGAGGTTCGCGGCCGCCGCTGCGAGGATCGCGTCGAGGTCGGCGGTGATCGGGAGCGAGCCGACGGGCGCCCGGTTCGCAGCAAGCGCCGCGGGGTCGGGCCCGAAGTCGCGTGGCCCCTCGGGGGTCGGCAGGACGACGCGCGTGACCTCGACGAGGTCGTGATCCTCGCCCGCGCACCAGAACGCGGCCGAGGCCGGCATGCCCGCGGCCGAGAGGTCGGCCGCCATCTTCTCCGCCGCGACGGCCTTGACGAGCGTGAGGTGCGGGCCGCCGAAGAGGCCGGCCTGCTGGCCGGTGAGGACGGCGGCGCGCTCTCCCCGCGCGAGGGCCTGGAGGCGCGGATCGGCGCCCGCCGCCGCGACGCGCGGCCGGAAGGCGCCGCGAACCGTGGCGGCGTGCGCGGCGATCGCGGCCAGCGTCCCCGCGCGCGGCAGGAATACCGACACGTCCGGCGCGCCCGTCGCGAGCCCGCGCGCGAGCGCTGGAATGCCGGGCACGCGGTCCAGCGGGACGGTCATCGGCCGGGCGCTCCGAACGCCTTCGACGATGGCTTGGAGGCGAGAAGGACGAGGCGGGGCGAGCGCCCGCGCTCGAACGCCGAGCCGTCGAAGTCGCCCCAGGCTCCGACGACCGTCAGCCCCGCGGTCCGCAGGCGGCCGCGCAGTTCGTGCTCCGTCAGGGCGCGCGCGCGCTGCGCGTAGACGCGCCTGTCCGCTCCCGTCCCGAGCTCGATCTCCTTCTCCAGCATGCGACGTTCGGGATCGTACCGTCGGCGAACCACGACGCGTGTTCCCTGGATCAGCTTTTCCTCGCGCCGCGCGAGGCCCGCGACGACGCGCTCGGCGTTGAAGACGGCCGCGAGGAACCCGCCGCCCGGCGCGAGGATTCGCGCGATCTCGCGCGCCACCCGCGCGTCGTCGGCCGGGTCGTCCGTTCGCCCGAACGAGCCCGAAAAGCTGACGGCAGCTCCGACGCTCCGGCTCGCGAGGGGCAGGCTCTCCGGGAGCGCACAGAGGGCGCCAGGTTTGAGGCGCGCCCCGCGGCGGCGCGCCGACCCGACGAGGCGGAGCGAGGTGTCGACGCCCACGGTCGCCCCGAGGCCGTCCCCGAGGGCCGCTGTCCGGCGGCCCGTTCCGCAACCGAGGTCGAGGAACCGGAGGCGGCCGGCCTTGGCGAAGGGGGCGAGGACCTCGCGCGCGAACACGGCTTGGGTACGCGCCTCGCGCTCGTCGCGTTCCGGGTAGAGCGCGAGGTACGGCTCTCCGAACCAGTGCTCCCACCAGGGATCGCGGTCCTCGGTCACGCCGCCACCGGGGCCGATGATAGGCGGAACGCCCGGGCCCGCGCCGATCAGGACGCCGCGACCGAGATTCGCGCCTCGGCGAATCGGGCATCGGCGTTGGCGGCGTCGAGCTGCTCGTCGCCCACGACGTCCGCGCGGCGCGCCTCGGCCGCCGTCTTCTCCTCGCCGGCCTTCCCGGCGTCGATCGCGTCCTTCGCGGCCGCCTCGTCCGCGAGAACGCGCACGGCGTCGCCCGCGATCTCGGCGAAGCCGCCGCGCACGGCGACGGACGTCCTCTTTGCTCCGTCGCGGAACGTCACGATGCCGATCCCGAGGAGCGCGATGAGCGGCGTGTGCGCGGGAAGAATCCCCATCTCGCCCTCGAGTCCCGGCAGCGTCACCTCGTCGCAGAGGGCGCCCGGAACGACGGCGCGCTCCGGGGTCACGACGGTGAGCGTCAGGCGTCCGTCCACGGCGTCAGGCCGCTCCCTTGAGCTTCTCGGCCTTCTCCTGGGCTTCCTCGATCGCGCCGACGTTGAAGAACGCCTGCTCGGGCAGGTCGTCGTGCTTGCCCTCGACGATCTCCTTGAAGGAGCGGATCGTGTCGGCGACCTTCACGTAACGGCCCGGAAGGCCCGTGAACTGCTCGGCGACGTGGAACGGCTGCGAGAGGAAGCGCTGGATCTTGCGGGCCCGGGCGACGATGACTCTGTCGTCCTCGGAGAGCTCGTCGATGCCGAGGATCGCGATGATGTCCTGGAGGTCCTTGTACTTCTGGAGGACCTGCTGGACGGCGCGCGCGACCTTGTAATGCTCCTCGCCCACGGTGAGCGGCGAGAGGATCTTGGACGTGGAGGCGAGCGGGTCGACGGACGGGTAGATGCCGATCTCGGCGATCTGGCGCGAGAGGACGGTCGTCGCGTCGAGGTGCGCGAACGCCGTCGCGGGCGCCGGGTCCGTGAGGTCGTCGGCCGGGACGTAGATGGCCTGGACCGACGTGATCGACCCGCGCTTCGTGGACGTGATGCGCTCCTGCAGCTCGCCCATCTCCGTCGCGAGGTTCGGCTGGTAGCCGACGGCCGAGGGCATGCGCCCGAGGAGCGCCGAGACCTCGGAGCCCGCCTGAGTGAAGCGGAAGATGTTGTCGATGAAGAGGAGGACGTCCTTGCCTTCCTTGTCGCGGAAGTACTCGGCCGCCGTGAGGCCCGTGAGGCCGACGCGCAGGCGCGCGCCAGGAGGCTCCGTCATCTGGCCGTAGATGAGCGCGGCCTTGGATTTCTTCCAGTCCTTCGGGTCGATGATCCCGGACTCCGTGAACTCGAGCCAGAGGTCGTTGCCCTCGCGCGTGCGCTCGCCGACGCCCGCGAAGACCGAGTAGCCGCCCGCGGACTTCGCAACGTTGTTGATGAGCTCCATGATGAGGACGGTCTTGCCGACGCCCGCGCCGCCGAAGAGGCCCGTCTTGCCGCCGCGCGTGTAGGGCTCGAGGAGGTCGATGACCTTGATGCCCGTCTCGAACATCTCGACGGACGT
>Ga0315271_10002037_pt1 | contig 12549 bp, 6 predicted proteins | sample C3_top_MG_FD_204664 | JGI IMG/M metagenome (GOLD analysis project Ga0315271, IMG submission 204664) | Sediment microbial communities from Yellowstone Lake, YNP, Wyoming, USA - C3_top | ecosystem: Environmental > Aquatic > Freshwater > Lake > Sediment | place: USA: Wyoming | collected 2017-08-01
ACGGTTCGATCGCGCTCGCCGGGCCAGCCATCGTGAAGCCGCTGGGATTCGCCCCGGTGGCGATGGCCGTCGCGCCCGACAACGTGCACGTCTACTTCGCGAGCCGGGACGTCATCCGGGACTCGAGCGGCCGCGCGGTCCTGGGGGTGGCCGAGATGGACGTCAGCGCGGGGCTTGCCGGGACCTGGCCCGTCCGCGGGTTCGATGCCCGGAACGCTCCGACCTACACGGTGGCCGCCGCGTTCGTCGGCGAGCGGACCCAGGAGAACTTCTACACCTTTGGTGCACCGGCGCTCCGCGTCTACGCCGCGCTCGATCCGTCGGGCTGCGGCCCGGAGCGGGACATCGGCTGCGGCGTCGCCACCTTCGATCCTGCGCTGGGCCGCCTCGCGCCGGACCCGGCGCCGCCGGGGCCTCCGGGCTCCAGCGTGCCGACGCAGTCCTACCGGACGCCGCTCCTCGTGCCGTCGCAGGCCGTCGCCATGGGGATCGCGCCGCCGCCGGCCCACCCGGGTTCGGTCCCGCCCGGAGCGTCCAACGGGTCCCAGGTCTGCTTCTCCCCGGCCGTGGCCGGCAACTCCCTGCCGCTCTGCCCGAGCGTCTCGCTGGGGACCACGATCTCACCACCGTTCAACGGCAGCGGCTTTGCGCAGTCGTTCATGCTTCAGGCCCCCACCACCGGCCCGCTCTGGACGAGCGTGACCGCGCTCGTCACGGCCATCGACGGGACCGCCTACGTCCAGGACCTGGGCAGGTTCGGCCCGGTGAACACCACGTTCATGCTGAACAACGAGGGCTCCCAGACCAGCGTGTACTTGGCGACCGCGGTCGTTCCGGAAGGTCCGACCGCGAACTCCTCCTTCTTTGGCTTCCCGCCCGGCACCGCCGGGGTCGGGGTCTGGCAGGACCACCCGGCGGACGGCCCGCCCACCGTGGTCCACGACTCCACCGGCCTGCCGTCCACCTTCACCGTCTGGCCGGGTTTCACGGGCGATGATCAATGGCTGGTGTCGTACCAGGGGGTCATGCCGGGACTCGGGGTCCGCCAATCGGTGCTCGGCCTCACGCCGGGCGGCGCGCTCTACCTCGCCATCCAGAGCGCGCTCGTACCCCCCGTCGATGGACAGCTTCCGTCTGGCTCGGACTGGGTGGCCGGTGCTGTCATCGCCAGCACCGAACTCGGCGTCCACACGCTCGAGGCGAACGGCGCGCCGGGCGACCTGGGGCTCTTCCGCCTCGACGTCGATCCGTGCCCGTCCACCCGGCCGAACTGGATTCCGGCCGGACAGACCGCGCCGGTATACGACCCCACCAAGCCGCCGGAGCCCCACGAGGCCGTTCTCGCGGCGCTGCTCCCCCCGGACCCCGTTCTCTACCCGGGTGGAGGGATGCTGCTCGCTCCCGTGGCCGACCCGGCCCTGGCATCCGAGTACGCTTGCCTCGTCGCGTGGTTTCAGACATCGGGAAACACCGGCAAGGTCCTGACCGCCTTCAACACCAGCCCCACCACGGACGACTACGCACGGGGCACCTCTCTCCGGGCCGGAGGGTTCGTGCTGATTGGACGCGTGGCGGGCTATGGGGGTCGCCCGCAGCTCGGCCTTCGGTACGAGCTGGCCTGGGCCGACGAGGCGGGGCTTTCGGGCGAGGCGCTGGTCCTGGCCCGGAAGGCGCGCCGATTCTACTACGCCGCGGCCTATCCCAACGGTCCCTACAGCGGGTTCCCGGAGATGACCGACCCGATGCAGCCCGGGCCCAAGCTGGCTTTCCGGCTCGGCCGATTCTGTGACGCGGGAGTCGTCGGTTGCGACCCGCTGACGTCTCCGCCGGCCCGGGACGCCGGGGTGGCGTTCTCCACCCGGAGCGGGCTCCTTCCGATGACGCGCCGCCCCACAAACACGGCGGGGGGAAACGCCGTGACCTCGTTCGACAAGAGCGTCATCCCCGGCCTCGAGTACAAGGGCCGGGTGTACTACTCGACCTTCGTTGGAAATGTGCTGATGATGGCCCCCCCCGGACTCGACGCCAGCCAGACCTTCACCATCCGCTGACGGGGGAGGGCGCGCATGCCCACGCTCACGCTCATCGATGGTTCGGGCTTCATCTTCCGGGCCTTCCACGCCATTCCCCACCTCTCCACGACGAAGGGCGTTCCCACGAACGCCGTGTACGGCTTCACCACGATGTTGCTGAAGTCGCTGCGGGAACACTCGCCCACCCACGTGGCGCTGGTCTTCGACGCCAGTCGCAAGAGCTTCCGCACCGATCTCGACCCGTCGTACAAGGCCAACCGCCCGGACGCGCCGGAGGACCTGGCCCGCCAGTTCCCACTCGTCCGCGAGGTGGCGCGCGCGCTCGACGTCCCGGTGCTCGAGGAGATCGGCGTCGAGGCCGACGACGTCATCGCCACGCTGGCCCGGCGCGCCCGGGCCGAGGGCTTCGAGGTCGTGATCGTCACCGGCGACAAGGACTTCGCCCAGCTGGTGGGCGAAGGGATAGCGCTCTACGACCCCATGGCCGAGGCGGCCGGACGGGGAGGGTGGACGCGACCGGCGGAAGTGGAAGAGAAGCTGGGCGTTCGGCCCGACCAGGTGGTGGAGTTGATGGCCCTCACCGGGGACAAGATCGACAACGTCCCGGGAGTTCCCGGTGTGGGCGAGGTCACCGCCGCGGCCCTCGTCCGTTACTTCGGCACCGTCGAGGCCATGCTCTCCCGTTTCGAGGAGATCCCGCAGGCGGTGTCGCGCGGAGGCGAGAAGCTCAAGGAGAAGATCGTCGCCCACGCCGCCCGCATCCGGCTCAACCGGACCCTGGTGACGTTGAAGGAGGACGTACCGCTCGCCGAACGTCCCGCCGACCTGTTGCGGCGCCCCGTGAATGCCGAGCGGGCGCGCGCCCTGTTCGGAGAGCTGGAGTTCGGGCGCCTCCTGCGCGAGCTCCCGGCGCCGGAGCCGAGCGGCGTCGCCGTCACCACCCAGGTCGTGACGTCACGATCCGCCCTCGACGACGCCGTTGCGGAGGCGCGGCGGACCGGTCAGGTCGGCTTCTGTTCCGCCTTTTCCTCCCCCGCGCCTCGCAGGGTGCCGCCGGCCGGCCTGGCCTTCGCTGCGGGGGGCAAGGCCTGGTACGTGCCGCTCCACCACCGCTACCTCGGCGCGCCGCCACAGCTCCCGGCGGCCGAGGCTGCAGCGGCGCTCCGCGCGCTCTTCGAGGACCCCACGGTCGCGACCCACGCCCACGACCTCAAGTCGGAGATCCACGCCCTTCGCCATCTTGGGCTGGAGGTCTCCGACCGCGGGCTCGACACCGAGATGGCGAGCCGTCTGCTCCTTCCCTCCAGGCGAGAGCACTCCCTTGCCGACGTGGCAAGGGAACGCACCGGCGTGGAGGTCCCCCCCACTCCTGCCAGCGCAGGGAAGGGCGACCAAGACCCCGGCACCTTCCCGGTGGAGGAGACGGCGGCGCACGCCGGCCCGGCGGCGGCTGTCCTCCCGGGCCTGGCGGCGGTACTCCGGGAGGCGCTCGACGCCGCGGGGCTCGCGGCGCTCCACGCCGAGGTGGAGCGGCCGCTCGTTCCGGTGCTCGCGGGAATGGAGCAGGTCGGCATCGCCGTCGATGCTGCGGCCATGGGGGCGATGAGCGCCGAGTTCGGCGCCGCCATGCGCGACCTCGAGGCCCGAATCCACGCCGCCGCGGGCCACACGTTCCACGTCGCGTCGACCCGCGAGCTCGCCCAGGTCCTCTTCGTGGAGCTCGGTCTCCCGGTGGGGAAGCGGCTCAAGACGGGGCCCTCGACCGACCAGGACGTCCTCGAGAAGCTGGCCGAGGCGCACCCTCTCCCGCGCCTCGTTCTGGAGCACCGGTCCCTCTCCAAGCTGAAAGGCACCTACGTCGACGCGCTCCCGATGCTGGTCGATCCCGGCGACGGGCGCATTCACACCACCTACAACCAGGCCGGGGCGGCGACCGGGCGCCTCTCGTCCCAGGACCCGAATCTGCAGAACATCCCGGTCCGGACCGAGCTGGCGCGCCGCATCCGCGCCGCCTTCGTCGCCCCTCCCGGCCGCATGCTCGTCTCCGCCGACTACTCGCAGATCGAGCTGCGAATCCTCGCCCACTACTCCGGCGACGCCTCGCTTCTCGACAGCTTCCAGCGCCGCGAGGACGTGCACACCCGCACCGCCGCCGAGACCTTCGGCGTGGCGGCCGAAGACGTGACGCCCGACCAGCGGCGGGTCGCGAAGATGCTGAATTTCGGCATCGCCTACGGGCTCTCGGCGTTCGGCCTGTCCCAGCGGCTCGACATGCCGCCGGCCGAGGCGCAGGCCATCATCGACCGCTACTTCGCGCGCTACACTGGCGTGAAGCAGTGGCTCGACGCGACCGTGGCCCAGGCCCGGGAGACCGGCTTGGTGCGAACGCTCTGGGGACGGCGTCGCGAACTTCCCGACATCCGCGCCCGCAACCCCGGCCTCCGCCAGGCGGCGGAGCGGATGGCGGTCAACACGCCCATCCAGGGGACGGCCGCAGACATCATCAAGCTCGCCATGCTGCGGGTCGACAGCGCCCTCGCCGAGGAACGACTCGACGCGCGAATGCTGCTCCAGGTCCACGACGAGCTCGTGCTGGAGGTGGCGGAAGGCGAGGTCGCCGCGGCCGAGGCGCTCGTGCGCCGGGCCATGGAGGGCGCGGCGGAGCTGAAGGTGCCTCTGGACGTCGAGGTGGGAAGGGGGCCGACCTGGGCAGAGGCCCACTGATCCCCGTGCGACCTCAGCCCTCGCCCGAGCCCTTCTTTCTCCCCGAGAGGTACTCGACAGGATCCTCTGCTCCCGTTTCCCGGAAGGTGTCGAGGAGCTTTCCATGCCCCTCGACGAGTGCGCGCACCGAGGCCTCGAACTGGATCCGGAGCCGCTTCACCTCCTGGATGTCGTCGACGACTCTCAGGAAACGTTGATGGGCGCCCTGCACGATCTTCTCGGCCTGGAGCTCGGCCTCGGCGATGGTGATCTCGCCTTCCCGGCGGGCCGAATCCCGGATCTCCTCGCTGGCCTTCTGGGCGGCTACCAGGGTTTCCTGGAGGGCGCGCTCGCGGCCGCGATGTCCGGCGATCTCGTCGTCCTTTCGCTGGCCGTCCTCGCGCAGCGCGTGGATCTCCTTCACGAGGTCCTCGAACGCCGTTGCGGCCAGGGAGAGGAAGGCCTCTACCTCGTCCCGATCGTATCCCCGGAGGGCGCGGCCGAAGTGCTTCTGCTGGATGTCGAGGGGGGTGATCTTCATGGCGTTCTCCTCCCGGAAGGGTAGCACGGGCCCCGGATCGGTCCACTCGCCGGACGGACACTCGCCGGACGGAGGGCCGCTTGCGCTCCCGGGTGCGAGGAGGTCAACATGTGGAGACAGCCCCCATGCCCGTCGACTCCAGGCGACTTCCCCAGAACCTCGAGATGCTGGGCCGCGCCGCCGCGGAGGCCACCGCGTTCCTCGGGATCGCCGTGCTCATCGGCTGGGCGCTCGACCTGCCGCTTCTCCGGGGCGGCTTCCTGGGTTCCCTGAGCGTGAAGGCCAACTCGGCGATGGGATTCCTGGCGGCAGGGCTCTCGGCCCGGACGCTGGCCTCGCGCCGCTCGGGGCCGCGGGCGCGCCTGGTGGCGAAGATCGCCGGGGCGATGGTCGCCTCGGTGGGGTTCTTCACGCTCGCCGAGTACGTCGGGTCGGTCAACCTGGGGATCGACCAGCTTCTGGTGAACGAGCCGGCGGGAGCGGCCGGGACGACCTACCCGGGCCGGATGGCGCCCAACAGCGCGCTGGCCTTCCTCTTCATCGGGATCGCCCTGCTCGTGCACGATCTGGAGACCGAGGCCGGTACCCGGCCGACCCAGCTGCTGGCGCTCGCGGCAGCGCTCGTTCCGCTCCAGGCCGTCATCGGCTTCGCCTACGGCGTGGAACCGATGGAAGGCCTTGCCGCCAACACCCGGGTGCCCCTCTACGCCGGGATCGGGTTTCTCCTTCTGGTCACGTCCCTGCTCTTCGACCGGCCCCAGTCAGGGCTCATGGGCGTCTTCACCGGCCCAGGCCTGGCGGGATTCATGGCGCGGCGGCTCATCGGGGCCGTCTTCGTCGTGCCCATCGGGCTGGGCTGGCTCTTCCTCGTGGTCGGGCTCCGCGCCGGGAAGTACGAGGCTCTCCTCGGGGCCTCCTTCGTGGTGGTGAGCGCGGTGGTGGTGGCGGCGGCGGTGGTCTACTGGAACGCGCTGGCGCTGGGCGACATGGAGGGCGAGAGGCTCCGCGCCGAGGAGACCGAACGCAAGCAGCGGGAGTGGCTGCGAACCACGCTGGCGTCCATCGGCGACGCGGTGATCGCCACCGACGTGGACGGCGTGGTGACGCTCGTGAACGCGGTGGCCGAGAAGCTCACCGGGGTTGGCCTCCAGGCGGTGGGGCGCCCGCTCGGAGAGGTGTTTCGCGCCGTGGACGAGGCCCGGCAGCCCATCCCCGATCCGGTGGCGGCCGCGCTGGGGAGGGGCGGCCCGGCGCCCCTCGGGCCGGGAGTCACGCTCATCGCCTTTTCAGGCGCCGAGTACCCCGTCGAGGGATCTGCCGCGCCCATCCGCGCCGAGGGTGGCCAACCCCAGGGCGTCGCGCTCGTCTTCGGCGACCGGACCGAGGCGCGCCGCGCCGAGGCCGAACGTGCCGCGCTGCTGGCCCGGGAGCAGGAGGCCCGCGCCGAGGCAGAGCGAGCCAGCCGGACCAAGGATGAGTTCATCGCCACGGTTTCCCACGAGCTGCGCACGCCGTTGAACGCGGTGCTGGGCTGGGCCAGGCTGCTCCGCACCGGCCGGCTCGACGACGCCGCGACGGTCCGGGCCATGGAGGCCATCGAGCGGAGCGCGATGAACCAGGCGCAGATCGTCGACGACCTTCTCGACGTGGCTCGCATCGTCAGGGGGCGGCTCAAGCTCGACGTCCGGGAGGTGGATCTGGCCGTGGCCGTGCAGGCCGCCGCCGACATCGTCGGCCCGGCCGCCAGCGCCAAGGGCATCGCCGTCGATCTCCAGCTCGAGCCCGGAGCCGGCCTCGTCCGCGGCGATCCGGGCCGCCTGCAGCAGGTGGTGTGGAACCTGCTCGCGAACGCCATCAAGTTCACGCCTCCGGGCGGTCGCGTCGAGGTGCGCCTGTGCCGCCTTCCGGACCGCGTGCGGCTCCAGGTGCAGGACGACGGTACCGGGATCGACCCCGGGTTCCTCCCCCACGTCTTCGAGCGCTTCCGCCAGGCCGACTCGAGTCCGACCCGCGCCCATGGAGGCCTCGGCATCGGCCTCGCCATCGTTCGGCACCTCGTCGAGGCCCACGGCGGCAGCGTGGCCGCCTCCAGCGCGGGAAGGAACCAGGGCGCATGCCTCACGGTGGACCTGCCGCTCCCCATCGATCACCCTCGCCAGGAGTCGCGCCAGACGGGTCGTCCATGGCCACGCCTCGCGCTCGGATCCACCGAAGGTCAAATCTTGTCCGGCCTTCACGTCCTGGTCGTGGACGACGACGCCGACACCCTGGAGGCGGTTCGCCACCTGCTCGAGCAGGCCGGCGCCCGGGTCTCGACCGCCTCGACGGCCGCGGACGCCTTCCAGGCCCTGACTGGCGAGCCGCCCGACGTGCTCCTCTCCGACATCGGGATGCCCGGCGAGGACGGGATCTCGCTCATTCGGCGGATCCGCGGGCAGGATCCGGACCATGGCGGACTGGTGCCAGCGGCTGCGCTCACGGCCTACACGCAGGCCTCCGATCGCGATCGGGCCCTCGGAGCAGGCTTCCAGGCCTTCCTGGCGAAGCCCGTGGACCCGCGGGAGCTGGCCGAGGCGGTGGCGCGGCTGGCCGGGCGTGAACCGTAACGGGGCGCCCGCCGGGCGTCCGCAGTGCGCCCTCAGCAGCGCGCCCCCCGTGCTATCTTTCCCGCGCCTCATGCCCTTCTCGGAGATCATCGGCCAGGACCGGGTCGTCGATGCCCTGCGCGCGGCGCTTCGCCGCGGCGCGCTCCACCACGCCTACCTGTTCGCCGGACCCGAGGGAGTGGGAAAGGGAACGGTGGCGCGGCTGCTGGCCCAGGCAGCGAACTGCGAGCGCGCCGACGGCGAGGCCTGCGGCGTCTGCCCTCCCTGCCGGAAGATCGCGCGCGGGGTCCACCCCGACGTCCTGGTGGTGGAGCGGGAGCGAGACATGGCGCGGGCAGGGCGGTGGGAGCCGAGGGGGGGGCGAACCCCGTCGCGCGACATCGTGGTCGATCAGGTCCGGGAGCTGGTGGACCGGCGCCTCTCGTTGCGCCGGTTCGAGGGACGCCGGCGCTTCGTCCTCCTCGATCCCGCCGACGCCATGAATCCAGTGGCCCAGAACGCGATTCTCAAGACGCTCGAGGAGCCGCCCCCCGAGACCACCCTGGTGCTCGTCTCCTCGTCGGCCGACGGCCTCCTGCCGACGGTGCGCTCCCGCTGCCTGCGAATTCCGTTCGCGCCGATCCCGGCCGCGGTGGTCGAGGGCCGGCTGGTCGCTTCCGGGCGGCCGCCGGAGCTGGCGCGGCTGGCCACCACGCTCGCCGCCGGATCGCTCGGGAAGGCCCTGGCGCTCGACGCCGAGGCCATCGGCACCCGGCGCGAGGCGGTCGAGGAGGCTGCGGCGTTGCCTTCCGACGATGCCCGCGCCTGGATCGCTTTTGCCAAGCGGCGCGGGGAGAAGCGAGAACAGGCCCGCGAGCTGTGCGAGCTCTTGCTGGTCTGGCTTCGCGACGTGCTGGTCCGGGCCTCTGGCGGGGAGACCGTTCCCCTGGCGCTGGTCGATCTCACCGCCGCCACCGAGGTGGCCGCGAAGCTGGGACCCGAGGCGGCGCTGCGTCGGATCGAGTCGGTCCGCCGGACCCTCGCCGCGCTCCGACACAACGCCAGCGGTCCGCTGGCGCTCGAGCACATGCTGATCGGGTGGTTCCACCATGGCTAGGGCGCCGGCCCGGAAGAAGGAGCCTGGGCTCGACCTGGATGGCGCGCTGGCCGCCATCCGCGCAGGGAATCCGTCCGCGGTCTACCTGCTCGACGGGGATCCCTTTCTCACCCAGCGGGGCGGGCGCAGCATCGCCGAGGCGCTGGTGCCGGAGGACCGGCGCTCGCTCAACCTGGTGGAGCTGGACGCGGCGGCCAGTCCGGCCGAGGTGGCGGCTGAACTGGCCACCGGAGGCCTCTTCGGCGGCGGCAAGGTCGTGGTCGTCGCCGAGCCGGCCTTCCTGCAATCGAAGGAGGACCTCGCCGGCGCTTTCGCGAGGGCAGGCGACATGTGGCGCGAGGGTCGGCAACGGGAGGCGGCGCGGCGGCTGGTGGCCCTCGCAGCCCGGTTCGGCTGGTCCACGGCCGACCTCTCCGGCGAGTCGCCACCTCCGGTCGAGGAGTGGGAGCGGAAGCTCCAACCCGACGACGGGCTTCGCCCCGAGGACGGTGCCTTCCTCCGGGACGCCGGCCGCTACGCCGGGGAGAAGAACCTCCAGGCCGCGAAGGACGACGTCTCCGCTCTCGAGGGCCTTCTCGAGCGCGGGCTCCCGCCCGGATTCGTCCTGGTGATCGCGGCCGGGAAGGTGGACGGCCGGCTCCCGGTGGTGAAGCGGCTCGCCGAGGCCGGGTGCCGTATCACGCTCGCCGTGAAGAGCGAGGGGGCCTGGGATGCCCGGCGGCCGGTGCTCGGGCCGATGCTCGCCGAGATGCTCGCGGGCACCGGGAAGTCGGTGGACCCGGGCGCCGAGGACCGGCTGGCGGCCCTCGTGGGAACCGACGCGCGCGCGCTCGCGGCCGAGGTGGCGAAGCTTGCCGCATTCGTCGGCGATCGAAGGGAGATCGTCATCGCCGACGTGGACGCGGTGGTGGTTCGCACCGCCTCCGACCCATTCTTCGCGCTCGGCAACGCCGTCGAGGCTCGCGACCTCGCCGGAGCGCTCGGCGTCCTCCGCCGCGGTCTCGCCGACGGCGCCAGCCCCCACATGTGGTTGGGCTCCCTGGCCGGTACCATCCGTCGGATGCTGATCGAGCAGGAGCGGGGGCGCCTGGCCTGTGGCGGGAAGCGCCTCGCCACCTTCGGCGACTGGAGCGCCACCGTCCTCCCCACCATCGATCCCGGGGAACTGGGTGAGCGAAAGCCCTACGGGCTCTGGATGAAGTACCAGGCGGCCGCGCGATTCACCCGCAGTGAATTGCTCGACGGCCTCGCCTCGCTGGCCGAGGCCGACCATTCCATGAAGACCGGATCCGATGGCTCGGTCCTCGTCGAGCGATGTCTCGTCGGGTTGCTCCGCGCCCCGGATCGGGAGAGGAGAATCGCTTGAGCCAGAAGCTTCTCGTGACGAGCGCCCTGCCTTACGCCAACGGCTCGGTCCACATGGGCCACCTCGTCGAGTACATCCAGACCGACGTCTACGTGCGCTTCCGCCGCTCGGTCGGCGACGAGGTGACCTACGTTTGCGCCGCCGACTCCCACGGAACGCCCATCGAGGTGAATGCGGCCAGGGCCGGCGTCAGCCCCAAGGAGTTCGTGGAGCGGTACCGGCGGGAGCAGCTCGCCGACTTCCAGCGCTTCGGGGTGGACTTCAGCACCTATTACACCACCGACTCCGAGGAGAACCGGAAATGGGCCTGGCGGATCTGGGACGCGCTCAAGGCCAGAGGGCTCATCTACAAGAGGTCGGTGGAGCAGCTCTTCTGCCAGACCGACGGCCGCTTTCTCCCCGATCGGTTCGTGAAGGGGACCTGCCCGAAGTGCGCCACGCCCGGACAGTACGGAGACGCGTGCGAGAAGTGCGGGACGACCTACGACCCGAGGGAACTGAAGGACCCGCACTGCGCGCTCTGCGGCACCTCGCCGGTGGTCCGCGCGAGCGACCACGCCTACGTGGATCTCAAGAAGGTGGAGCCCGACATCCGGGCCTGGGTGGAGGGGGAAGGCCACCTCGACGCCGCGGTCCGGGAGCAGGTGAAGGGCTGGCTCGACGACCTCCAGGACTGGTGCATCAGCCGGGACCCGCCCTACTTCGGCTTCCCGGTGAAGGACCCGGACTTCCCGGGCAAGTTCATCTACGTCTGGCTCGATGCGCCCATCGGCTACCTCTCGTCGGCGGAGCACTACTTCGCGACGGAGGCTCCGGCGGGCGGGCGCCTCACCCCCGCCGCCTTCGAGGCCGCCTACCTGTCGCCAGGATCGCCGTCGCGCCTCGAGCACTTCATCGGCAAGGACATCCTTCGATTCCACGCGGTGTTCTGGCCGGCCATGCTGGGCGCCGCGGGGCTGAAGCTCCCCCACCGGCTGGCCGTGCACGGTCATCTCACCGTGAACGGCGAGAAGATGTCCAAGTCGCGAGGCACCTTCGTCACCGCCCGGACCTATCTCGACAGCGGCCTCGATCCGCAGCTGCTCCGTTACTACTACGCGGCCAACCTCGGCTCCGGCGTGACCGACCTCGACCTTTCCCTCGACGAGTTCCGCAACCGGATCAACGCCGATCTGGCCAACAACGTCGCCAACCTGGCCTCGCGGGTCTTCGCGCTCCTCGAGCGGGCCGGTGGCGAGGTCTCGGGCGAGCCGGAGGAGGGCATCGCGAGCGCAGCGAGGGAGGCCTTGCGGCTGTCCCGCGTTGCCTACCAGGCTCTCGAGTTCCGCGAGGTGGTCCGGCTCGTGAACCAGGTGGCCGGCGTGTGCAACAAGCGGCTCCAGGAGGCCAAGCCCTGGGAGGCGCCCACCTCGCCGGCCGCACAGCGGCTGCTCCTCTCCTGCGCCCGGGCGATCCGGGCCATCGCGGTCATGCTCTGGCCGGTCATGCCGGTCTTCTCCGACGACCTGGCGGCGTCCTTCGGCCAGGCACGCCCCGGCACATGGGGGCCCGACTTCGACCCCTTCGTGGGTCCGCCCGTCGTCGCGCGCGCGAAGCCGCCCCAGGTCGCGAGGCTCGACGCCAGGCAGGTGGCCCTCCTCGTCGCCACGCCCGCGGACGAGGGGCTCCGGGTGTCCCAGGCGGCCAGCCCCGCCGAGACCGCCTCCAGGGCCTCGGCCAGGCCGGTGGCCGCTCCGGGCATCATCGGCTTCGACGACTTCGCCAAAGTGGAGCTCAAGGTGGGGCTCGTCGTCGCCGTCGTGCGCGTCCCCAAGGCGGACAAGCTCCTCCAGATCACCGTCGACGTTGGCGAGCCTGCGCCGCGCACCATCGTGGCCGGGATCGCTGCGGCCTATCCGGCGCCCGAGGGACTGGTCGGCCGGCGAATCGTCGTGGTGGCGAACCTGGAGCCGCGTGCGCTGCGGGGCATCACCTCCCAGGGCATGTTGCTGGCCGCCGGCGACCCGCCGCGCGTGGTCCAGGTCGACGAGGGAGTGCCCCCGGGGACCCGCGTCAAGTGAGTCTCATCGACTCCCACGCCCACCTCGACTTCGAGGACTTCCGGGGCGACATCGACGCCGTGGTCGATCGAGCCCGGGCCGCGGGCGTGGACCGCATCGTGGCGATCGGGCTCTGGCGCGCCCCCGGCGACTTCGGGAATGCGC
>Ga0315271_10002038_pt1 | contig 12546 bp, 11 predicted proteins | sample C3_top_MG_FD_204664 | JGI IMG/M metagenome (GOLD analysis project Ga0315271, IMG submission 204664) | Sediment microbial communities from Yellowstone Lake, YNP, Wyoming, USA - C3_top | ecosystem: Environmental > Aquatic > Freshwater > Lake > Sediment | place: USA: Wyoming | collected 2017-08-01
CTCCTGCCCACCCCCGACTAAGCAGACGATCACTGCCCAGTCCTCATGGCGATCCATGCAACTAATCAGGAACTCGGGTTCAGACTTGTCGAAGCCGGGCCTCCCCTTCTTCTGCCGCATAAAGGCGGCGGTCTGCTCGCGTGTCCATGCGCGCTGCGCCTCGTCGAAAATGGCGACGCGCTCGGGTGGCGGTATCTCTGGGCTCTTCAGACACTCATCGCGGAAGTGATGAACGTTCTGGATGAACGCCTCGACGGTACGGCGGGCATCCCCCTTACGGAGGGTGCGTCCCGCCGCCTTCTCGCGTAGCACCTGATCTCTCGCCAGGGCCTCGCGCAGGATTGCAACAAGTGGACCGTTGCCGGAGAGGAAGACACTGTGCAGTTCGCTCGCGGGGTCCATGTGCGTCGTTGCGATGTCAAGTCCAACGAGCGTCTTACCAGCACCAGGCACGCCGGTAAGAAGACAGATCACCTTGCGGTGGTGTTGCTGTGCGTCCGCGATCACCCGGTCGATGTACTTCGACGTAATGGACAGGTTGACCGCGCCGGCATCGCTACGCGAGATCTCATCGACGGCATGGCCGGCATACAACTCGCGCGCAGCTTCGACGATGGTAGGCGTTGGGCTGTAACGGCCGCGTTCCCAGTTGAGACCGTCGATCGCAGGCCCTTGGGTCGACGCCAGGTGGGGTGCGATTACTTTGTCCAGGCAATTGGGCGTCGCGAGGACCGGGCGGAACACACCGTCGGACGCGGGCTCGCGAAAGGCAATGTCGCGCGGTGCCGCCCCTGTGGCGATTGGTACGGGGACGATGTGGATTGCATGCGACGACTGATGAAAATGTTTCAGGTCGAGCGCGTAGTCCCACACCTGGTCGATTGCGCCCCGTTGGTATTCGCTTTCCCCGACCTTGAACTCGATAACGAACAACAGATGTCCGACAACTACCGCGACGTCCATGCGGCGCCCCAAGCGCGGCAATACGAACTCAAGAAAAACCCAACCTCGGTCAGCAAAAGGGGGCAGTGAAGCGCGCAGCACTTCGATCTCATGAAGCCACGCGCTTCGCTGCTGCAGTTCGACAGCGAACTCACTGTTTGCGGTTAAGGCACCCAGGATCTCGTCGGCGGTGGCCCTCAAGAAGGCGTCGATCGATGAGCGGTAGTGGGATCGATTCAGAGCGCGCTCTCCCTTGCCTGAACAAGAACAAGGCTACAGGCGTCCACGAAATGATTCGCCGGATAGCGTATCGGCCGCTAAGGGGCGAGAGCCGAAAGTGACGGACCTGTCACCCGCAGCGCCTGCACCTGTTGTTGTCATTGACAACATCACCAAGTGTTGGCATCATCCCCAACATGAAGGCCACGGAGCTCGTCCGCCGAAGGATCGTCTATGCGGAAGACGCTTTCGCCGAGTTGGTTCTCTGGCAATTGCCGCAAGCCCTTGCGGGCTCGAAGCACGCGTTCAAGTACCGGCTGGCCTATGTGGTGAATGGCGAGTGCGTTCTTCGATACGACAACGAGGCAGGCAAGGGCGATCACCGGCATTTCGGCAGCCGCGAGGGCCGCTACGCCTTTTCCACGCCGGAGAAGCTGATCGCCGATTTCCGGCGCGACATAGCGAGGTGGAACGATGAAAACGGTGACGCTTGAGGTTCGTGCGCCTGAAGAAGGCATGGATGAGTTCGTGCAAGCCTGGCGCTCCGGAAAGGCGCAGCGGGCCGCGCGCATCGGCTTCGCGACGCCCGAGCTGCTTTGGAAGGTGCTCTCGGCCAAACGCTGGGAGCTGCTGAAGGCGCTGTGTGGTGCCGGCCCGGTGTCCATTCGCGAAGCCGCGCGCCGCGTGCAGCGCGACGTGAAGGCCGTTCACGGCGACATCACGGCGCTGCTGGCGGCTGGCCTGCTGAACCGCACTGAAACCGGCAACGTCGAGTTTCCCTACGATGCCGTGAAAGTGGAGTTCCTGCTGCAGGCGGCGTAGCAGCACGCCTACGCTCCCCGCCGCCGCCGATCCCTCCCTCGGCTCTGGGCTTCAAGCCCTGAGCAGGTCGTTCTGTTCCTCCGCGACCAACCGCTCGAGGATGCGCCGCGCCTCGAACCCGCCCATGTCGATGTTGAGCCGCATCAGATGGCGGTCAGGCTGCTCGGTGAGATTCCTCTGTTGCGCCTCCAGGATGCCGACATCCTCGCGGAAGATCGCCGCCTGGCCGTCGCGGATGGTCGCCGTGAGCGTCGCATCCCCGACGTTGAAATTTCTCGCCATGCCCCAGAAGTACCAGATCGAGGTCTCGGTTTCAGGGGTGATGAAGTCGACGACGATGCTCGAGACCTTCTTGTCGGCCGGCGCCTCATGGCCGCCGTGCCCGGCGTGAGCGACGCCGACCTCGATCATCACTTGACTGGGTGGGGTGAAGCGGCAGATCTGCCAGCGGTCGACCGGCACGTCGTCGGCCAGGTGATTGGCGCGCAGCGCAGTGCGCCAGAACGGCGGCGCGGAGATGTTCGACATGAAGCGGCTCGTGATCGCCGAGTTGCCCTCGACGCGGGTCGCGGGCGTCGCCTCCTCGATCTCGGGTTGGCCGATGCTGGTGGCGTGCACGTAAGTCTCGTGCGTCAGGTCCATGAGGTTGTCGATCATCAGCCGGTAGTCGCAGGCGACGTGGTACAGGCCGCCTGCGTACGTCCACTCCGGGCTCTCGGCCCAAGGCAGATGATGCAGGTGCGCCGGATCGGCCGCTCGCTTGTCGCCCGGCCAGACCCAGACAAATCCGTAGCGTTCGATCGCTGGATAGACGCGGATCGTCGGCCGCACGCGCTGGCCCGGCATGCCGATGCATCGACCGTCGCCACCCATCACCAGGCCGTGGTAGCCACAGACGATCGCACCGTCGTCGCGAACACGGCCGAGCGACAGCGGCGCGCCGCGATGCGGACAGAAGTCCTCGAGCGCCGAGATATTGCCGCCGGCACCGCGGAAGACGACCATGCGCTGGCCGCAGATGGTCCGGCCAAGGGGTGCCGCACCGATCTCATCGGAGGTTGCAGCGACATACCAGGCGTTGCGAACGTACACAGGAACCTCCGGCGTGCCATTGGCGACTCGAACCCTTTATACATCCGGCGGTGTCAATGCCGCCTCGGCCCAGGCTCACGACTTCACCGCGCCGCCGCTCACGCGACGCGCCCGAACCACAGCACCGACAGCCCCGCGCCCGCCGCGAGCAGAACCGCTGCCGCCAGGGCCAGCAGGGCCGTCAGTTCGGTGTCGCGCTTGCTCACCTGCAGGCGCGAGCCGAGCGTCTGGTAGACGCTGCGCAGGGCCTCGGCCGTGCCGGCATGGTGGTACTCGCCGCCGGTCATCTGCGCCACGTGGCGTAGCGTGGGTTCGTCCAGTTGCAGGTAGATCGACATGCCCTCGCCGCCCGCAGCGAGGTGGCCGTCGGGCGTGCCCAGGCCCACCACGTAGATGCGCACGCCGCGGTCGGCGGCCATCTTCGCCGCTTCCAGCGTGTCCACCCCCGTGGTGCGGCGGCCGTCGCTCAGCAGAATGATCGCGGCCGATTCGTAGGAGCCGGGTGGCACGGGCGTGATCTCCTTCGGCGGCGCCTTGCCCGCCTTCTTCGCGTCCAGGCTGCGCGCCTCGCGGCGCGAGCCGAAAGTCATCTCGCCCAGGTCGATGCCATGGTCCGGGAACAGCTCGGCCAGGCACACCACGATGGCGTTGCCGATGGCCGTGCCGAACTGCATCTGGATGGCGTCGATCGCACCGACGAGCGAGGGGTGGTCGATCGTGGCCTGCTGGGCCACCTGGGCGGTGCCCGCGAAGGTGACCAACCCCACTTCGATGTGCCTGGGCACCTCGCTCAGGAACGCCTTGGCCGCCTCCTGGGCGGCCACCATGCGGGTGGGCTTGACGTCGGCCACGCGCATGCTCCGGGAGATGTCGATCGCGAGCAGGATCGTGGATTTGGCCCAGGGCAGCGGCACCGGCGCCGTCGGGCGCGCCAGGGCCAGCAGCAGCAGCGACAGCGCCAGGTAGATCAGCGCCGGCGGTACGTGCCGCCGCCGTTGACGGCCCGTGGCCTCGCGAACGACGCGCAAGCTGGAGAACCTGAGCGCCACCTTGCCACCTCGACGCAGCAGCCACAGGTAGAGCACCGGCAGCAAAGGCAGCACCAGCATCCACCACAGGTTGTGAGGCCACAAGAAGTGCATCGGCTCCACCGGGCGCTATGCGCCTGCCAGTTCTGCGGGCGCGACGGGCGTGCCCGCGCAACGGGCATCGGACACGGATTCTGACGGACACCGGCGTCGAGCGTCGGCCGCGTAGCGATAGCGTCGTTACGGCTCCAGCGCCTTGATCCGCTTCCACAGCAGCGCCTTGGGCACCGTCGTCATGCGCATCGCCTGCATGCAATGGTCCAGGCGGTGCGGGCGTTGTCGCAAGTCCTGAATGGCCTTGACCAGATCGGACTCGATGCTGGCGCCATAGGCGCCCTGGGCCTTGGCGATGGCCTGACGCAGCAACGCCCTCGATGGCGCCATCATGGCCAGGTCGATCAGGTCGCGGCTCAGAGTCGCGTCATCGCGCCAGCGGTCGGAGTTGGCCAGCAGCTTGCTCGCGGCCGCGTCCAGCGGCGTCAGCGTGGCGACGCCGCACACCAGGTCGCCGGCACCGGGCGCGTCGAGCGTGAAGCGGGCTTCGAGCACGATCTCGAACTTGATCTCGACATCGGCCACGCGCAGCATCGTGCGGATGCCGTACTGGTCGGCGCGCACCTCGCGCGTCTGGCTGAACACCGGCGCCAGGCCAACGTCGGCACGGCAGATCGCCTGCACACCAGCCCGGCCCGACAGCAGTTGGCGCAAGGCCCGGTAGCCCTCGCGGTGCGAGACCAGGAAGTCGATGTCCACCGATTCTCGGTACTCGCCGTAGCGCAGCGCCAGTGCGGTGCCGCCGCCGAACAGGCACTGGTGGGCGTGCAGCCGCCGGGCGTCCAGCGCCTGCAACACGCTGGCCACGCGCCGGTGGTGTTCGCGCTCAAACAAGCAGGCGGCTCCCGCCCACGCTCGCCACCAGCTGCTGGATCAGCGCGCGTTCGTGGGGTGCCAGCGCGCCCTGCTCGATGTGTCGCCAGTTGCGCTCATACAGGCCGAGCGCCTCGGCCGGCGTGACGTCGCTGGCGCCCTGGAACTGCCAGGCCAGGCGCTCGAGTTGCGGGTAGTCGGCCAGCCGGATGTGCGTGGGTACGCCGGCTGCCTTGCCGCTGCGCCGCGCTGGCGGCTGTGTTGCGATGACGCCCAATTCCAGCCCCAGCGCTGCGGCGGCGTTGAGGTACGCACCCATCGTCACCGACGGCTCCCCGCACTCGATGCGGTGCAGCGTGGCGCGCGACATGCCCGCCGCCTCGGCGGCGGTGGTGGCGCTCACGCCCAGGCGCTTGCGCTGCGCACGAAGCTGCTCGCCGAGGGCCAGGAGGCTGACCCTGAGGGCTTCTCCGGTGGTAGGGGCTGCGGCTGGCATATTGTTGCTCATTCTATACAAATGGCCCGAGAATGTACAGAATGAGAGACATATTCAGGTCTACCCTCAGCGCCCCCTGCGCTGCCGATTTCTCATCTGCGCCAGCGGCCGCTTGCCCTTCAACTTTCGGCGAACCGGAAGTTGCTCGAGCAGACGCTTAAGTAGCACCGCGCCCGGCCATGCGCGGTCGTTTACGATCGGCGCGGTCAATGGGCCTTCGCGCAGGCGCGTCGCTGGGTTTGATTGGAGAGCAAACATGGCAAGCAAGAACACGATCTGTAACTTGTACGACGGTACTGCCGAGGACGCCGCGCGGTTCTACGCGAAGACGTTCCCGGACAGCGCGGTGGGCGCGATCTATCGCGCACCGGGCGACTATCCGGCCGGCAAACAGGGTGATTGCGACCCGGTCTAAGTCAACGATCGCCGTTCGGCCGCAAGCGGGTTGCCTTCGCTGCGCGCGTACTCACCCAGGAAATCCAGGAACCGGCGCACGGCGGGCACCATGCCGCGCCTGGTGGGGTAGACGGCATGGAATACGCCGGGCTGCGGCGCCCACCCGGGCAAGACCATCACCAGGCGACCGTCAGCCAGTTCGTCACGGCACATGTAATCGGGCAACAAGCCCATGCCTGCACCTTGCAACACCGCGAACTTCAGGGTCAGCAAGTCGTCTGCCACATAGCGCGGCGTGTGCACCAGTGTGAACGTGGCGCCAGCCGGGCCCTGCAGTTCCAAGGTGGATTTGCCATCGACAGTGGACATGGCCACCGAATCGACGCCCGCGAGATCGTGCGGGGTCTTGGGCTGCCCGTGTCTGGCGAGCAGTGCCGGGCTTGCCACAAGGTAGGCCCCGGACGGCCCCAGAATCTTCACCACGAGGCTCCCGCTGTCGTCCGACGTTGCGCGCACGCGCAGGGCCACATCGAAGCCTTCCTCGACCACGTCGACCGGTCGGTTGCTCACCCGCATGTCCACCTTGACCTGCGGGTAGCGCGACAGAAACCTCGCCATGATCGGCCCCAGCGTGGCTTGGGCCAGCGTCACCGGACATGCCACGCGCACGGTGCCGCGCGGTTCGGTCTGTACCAGCTCTACCGCCTGTGCGGCGGCCTGTGCGGCTTCGCGCATGGATTCGCAGTGGCGCAGATAGATCTCACCCACGTCGGTCAGCGACAGCTTGCGGGTCGTTCGGTGCAGTAGCCGCACGCCCAGGCGGGACTCCAATTCCGCCACCCGCCTGGACAGCCTGGATTTTGGAATTCCCAAATGCTGGGCTGCCGCCGTGAAGCTGCCGGCTTCGGCCACTTCGGCGAAGTAGAGCATGTCGTTCAGGTCCTGCATGGCGCCCCTTATTGATTACATGCGCAGGACAATCTAATTCAAATTCACCAACTTATCAAAGATTGGGTGCTAAACCACAATTAATCATCAAATCTTCTCTTGGAATGGAAGCGCCATGAAACTCCTGCACATCGACTCCAGCATCCTCAGCGCCAACTCGGTTTCGCGCCAGTTGACCCAGAACATCGTCAGCGAATGGGTGGCCAACCACCCCGACACCGTTGTTGACTACCTTGACCTGGCCGTCGATACGCCCAGCCACCTCTCGGCTGAATCACTGGGCTTTCGCATGCCCGCGGCTGGCGCACTGTCCGACGCACAGCGCCGGGAGAACGCCGTCTCCGAGGCGCTTGTGAGTCAGTTCCTGGCGGCCGATGTGATCGTGGTCGGTGCGCCGCTGTACAACTTCAGCATCCCCAGCCAACTCAAGGCCTGGATCGACCGCGTGGCGCAGGCGGGCCGCACGTTCACCTACACCGCGGCCGGGCCCAAGGGGCTCGCCAGTGGCAAAACCGTGATCGTGGCGTCCACCCGTGGCGGCGTGTACTCCACCAGCGAGGGCGGCCGTGCCATGGAACATCAGGAAAGTTACCTGCAGACGGTCTTCGGCTTCTTCGGCATTACCGACGTGCGCTTCGTGCGCGCCGAAGGCCTGGCCATGGGCGACGCCAAGAAGGCCAAGGCGTTGGTCGGTGCTGCCGAGCAGGCCCATCAAGCGGCCCAGTCCGCGGCGAACCATCCGCAGGTGGCAATGGCGGCTTGATGAGTGCACAGACCTCGGCCAATGGCCCTGGCCGAGGCATCGAATCCGGCGTCACAGCGCCTCCAGGTTTTCGCCGCGCAGCCCCACCAGCAGCGCGCGGCCGCCCGGCTCGACGCGAAACTCGCCGTACTTCGCCGCTTGCCAACGTTTGGCGTCGCCTTCCTTGAAGAACCAGGCGTCGCTGACGAGGATCCAATGGCCGGCCTTGGGCGTCAACTCGATGCGCAACTCGTCGGCGCCGAGTGGCGCGCCTTCGTCGATGCGCAGCAGCGTGGCGACGCCGCGCCCATCGCGCCGCGCGACAACATGCGGGCGCTGCGCCGTCAGCAGCCCGCCCACCTTGGCACGCACGTCGCCAGGGACGCGAAAATTCAGGCGCATGAAATCGCCCTGCATCAGCGAGCGCGGGTCGATCGGCGCCAGTTCCACGTACACCTGCTGGCCATTGGCGATCAAGTCTTCCTTCTGCCAGATGCCGAGGTTGGCCACGAGGAGTGTGGCGAGTGCGCTCAGTGCGATCGCCGTGCGCGAACCGCGCCTTGCATTGGCACGATCCGTTGCGCGCGGCAGCGACGCCGCCTGGCCAGCGGATTGCCGCGGCGTGAGCCATGCCAGGCCGCCGAGCAGCGCGCCCGCGGCAACGAGCACGAGCGACTTGGTGGCCAGCGGCCACAGCAGCTGGTAGTAGAACGCACCGACGATCCACGCGGCGGCCAACGCCGCCGCCGCGGCGAGGCGCCAGCGCGACGTCATCACGCAATACCCCAGCGCAAGGCACACCCCGCCCAATGCAGGCATGAACCAGGCCAGCGCAATCAACACGAGCGCAACGCCGCCATTGCACCAGTTGCGCAGCGCGGGCCATTGGCGCGCGGCCCAGAGCGCCGCCCCGAGTGCCAGCACCAGCGAGGCCGACTGCAACGCAACACCTTCCCAGCCCAAGCTTCGGCGCTGCGCCGTATCTCGAAGCACCTCGCCGGCGAACCCACCGCCCAAACTGGCGCCGACCAGGAACGTCATTCCCGACCACCACGCCAGGCCCGCCAGCGTGGCCAGCAACCAACCCGCGCCCAGCGACTCGAGCACCGCAGCGAGGCCGGCGCGCGCGCCATCGGTGAGCACGCTGCGCTGGACCCACGCGGCGCCGAGCCAGACCGCCAGGCACACATGCCAGGCGAACCAGAACTGCTGCGTCAGCGTGAAGCCGCCGCCCCGCTCGGGCACGCAGGCCACTGTCAGCAGCACGGCCGCTGCCGCGCCGAGCAGCACGCGCAACCAGGGTCGGGCGATGCCGGCGCCGGCGCCCAGCGCGATGATGCACAGCAGCGTCGCGCCGAGCGACGTACTGAGGTCGCGCATCAAGCCAAAGCCGAGCGACCCGCCGCCCACCAACAATGCGGGGACTGCGAGTTGCTCGACGAACAACGGCACATCGCGCGAGCGCAGCACGACGACTGCGCCAGCAAGGAGCAGCACGCCGACGAGGTACAGGCCGGCGCCGCCGCGGATCCAATTGCCGAACAACAGGCCGACCACGCCAAGCAGCGGCACCGCCGCGAGCCACGCGCCCAGGCCGGTGAGCAGCACGACGGGCCAGGGGCGGCCCTCGTTGGTCGGTAGCGCCACATTGGCAGGCAACAGACCTTGCGCGACGGCGGCCTGAACGATGCGAGGCAGGCGGTTCATACCAGCTCCCCCGGGTGGCCGCAGCTGCGCGACAGCCGCAAGATGAGCGCGACGCTGGCTGCCAGCAACCCGGCAGCGGCCAGGCCCAGAACGAGCAGCTGGCCGATCGGGTCGCCGCTGACGTGGTTGTTGAAGAGCAAGCGCGCCAGGCCGGCAACGAGCAGCGAATTGAGCCCCAGCGCGACCGCGCTCAAGCCATACACCTCGAACCAGCGCGGCTGCGCGAGCACCCCGGCCGCCGCGGCAAGAATCGCCAGGCCCAGCGCGAAGTGCAAGGCGACGGGCGAGTGAAACAACCCGCCGAGTGCGGTCAGCGTGATCATGGTCACCGCCAGCGTCAGCGCCGTGCGCAGGGCCCAAACACCGGCGCCGGTCCAGCGTCGCAGGGGTGCGCTCAGCGCGCCGACGAGCACGAATGCGCTGCTCCAGCCGAGCAGCTGCACGCCCAAATCGTCAGGCTGGACGCGCCACTGGTGGCCTGTGTGCGCATGCACCCACAGCGCAACGCCGCTCATCGCCACCAGCGCCCATGGCGCCCACAGCACGTCGCTGCGCGCGCCCAGGCACAGCGGCAGCGCGAGCGCGGCCCACAGCGCGAACAGCTGCCATGGGTCGGCGCCGGTCTGGTAGGTCTGCCCGAAGTAGGCGAACAGGCCGCCGATTGCCAGCAGCGCGAGCAAGCCCAAGGGCGCGCGCGCGCCGGCACGCCACAGTGCGCCGGCGCACATCACGAGGATGACGCCTTGAAGCAGGGCGAACTGGCCGACGCGGCCGAGCGTTTCCCAGTTTGCGGCAACCCAGAAGATCAGGCCCAGACCCGCCAGCACCGCCGCCAGCACGGCCACGCCGCGCGGCAACCAAACGCCGAGCCCGTCAGGCGGATCCTGCAGCCCCGCAAGATGCTCGAGGCGCTGCATGGCGCGAGCGTCGAGCTTGTGTTCGGCGGCGAGTTCGTACAACGCGAGGCGCACGTTCATCAGAATTTCCCTGCTCCGCACGACGTGATGCGCATCGTAATGGCGGCTGGGGCCGCACAACGCGCGGGTGTTGGGCTACCCGCATCGGGGCGATCGCGCACCCAGCGCGTTCGCTCATGCCCCCCGCGGCCCACTCCGCCGCTGCCGATTCCTCATCTGCGCCAGCGGCCGCTTGCCCTTCAACTGCCGCTCGATGCCGTCGTTGAGCTGGCTGCGCAGCGCCAGCACGTTCTCCACATGGCCGTAGGCACCGGGAAAGCGCAGGTCCAGCCACAGCCACAGCGTGCAGGCGCGCAGCGCCTGCTCCATCGCCTCCAAGCGGCTGTGCCCATCCACCTGATCCAGGAACCAGGGTGAACCGGCCTGGCCGGTGTTGGCGTGGGCGCTGGTCCAGTCGAGGAAGGCCTGCAGCTGGTTCTCGGTGCGCGTGTCCACGGGGGCCTGGGCGTAGATGAAGCGCTCCTTCAGGCTCAGCTTGGCCGCGCTGGCGTCGAGCTTCTCGGCCAGGTCGAGCATCTGCTCCAGCTCGGCCACCGCGAAGTGCGCGTCGTCGAGCTTCAACTGTTCGACGAACACGCCGAGCACTTCGCGCAGCTTGGTCAGTTGCAGGCGTGAGGCGATGGTCTGCACATGCCAGTTGTTCGGTGCCACCGGGGCCTTGAAGTCGCGCGGCGCGCGCGGCGTTTTCGGCAGCAGCTCGGTCAGCATCTTCAGCGCGCCGGGTTCGGCCTCCTTAAGCACGCCGACGAAGCCCTCTTCGTGGATGCCGAAGCGCCCGGCGCGGCCGGCGATCTGGTGCACCTCGCCTTCGCCGAGCGGCCGGTCGTTGACGCCGTCGAACTTGCTCATCGTGCTGAAAAGCACGCGGCGGATCGGCAGGTTCAGGCCCATGCCAATCGCGTCGGTGGCCACCAGGATGTGCGAGGCGCCTTCGGCGAAGCGTTCCGCTTCTCTGCGCCGCACCTCGGGCGGCAGCGCACCGTAGATCACGCTCACCGGGTGGCCGGCGGCGGCGATCTGGTCGCGCAGCATCAGCACGTCGCGGCGGCTGAAGGCCACCACCGCGTCGCCGAGCTGCAGCGCGTGCACCGGCACCGGGTTGGGCAGCAGCTGCACGTACTGCTTGCGCTCGAACTGGCGCACGCTGCAGCGCTCGCCGCACAGCCCGAGCAGGTTCTCGATCGCCGGCACGGCATAGGCCGAGCAGATGATGATCACCTCGTTGGCCGGCACGGCCACGATGGCCTGCGTCCAGGCCCAGCCGCGCGAGCCGTCGAAGATCATCTGCGCTTCGTCGATCACGGCCACGTCGATCGGGGTGTTGGTGCCCACCATCTCGATCGTGCTGCTGACCACCCGCGCGCCAACGGCCGGCACGTTCTCTTCGCCGGTGAGCAGCGAGCAGGGCACGCCGCGCGCCACCAGGCGGTCGCGGCCCTCGAGTGCCAGCAGGCGCAGCGGCGCCAGGTAGGCGCCGTCCAGGGCCTGGGCAAGGCGCTCGAATGCGGCGTGGGTCTTGCCGCTGTTGGGCGGGCCGACGTAGAGCGTCACCTTGCGCTGCAACTGGCGCGCCTTGTTGAAGGTGTCGGGGTAGCCCTGGAAGGCGAGCTCGGTGTTCAGGCCCTCGAGCGTGTCGAGCTCGGCCACGTGGCGTTCCCAGCGCTCCTGCGCGCGGGTGAAGGCCAAGAGCATCTCGGCCAGCGGCTGCGCGGTGCCGCCTTCGGATTGCAGCCGCGGCAGCAGCGATTCGACATGCCGCGCCTTGAAGGCGCGGCTCTTGGCGATCAGCGCCTCCAGGTGCGCCGTGAGCTCGGCGCCCTGCGGGTGCTGCGGCGCCGGGCCCAGCGCGGCCAGCAGCGCCGGCGCGTCGCCGCTGCGGTAGAAGGCCCACACCGCGTTCGCATCCACCGGGATGCGGAACAGCACCGGCACCGCCCAGCCCGGCTCCGACAGCTTGAGCGTGTGGCGGATCAGGCGCGTCCACACGCCGGCGCGGCGCGACACCGCCATCTGTTCGAGCGCAGTGGTGCGCTCGAGCATCGTCGGCCGCGCCTTCGGGCCGCTGCCCACGGCGTCGAGGTGCGCCAGCGCGGCGTCGATCAGTGCCGGGTCGATCCAGCGGCTCGGACGCTGGCCGGGCACCGCCTTCTGCAGCAGGATCAGGCCGAGCTTGTCGAGGTGGGTCTCGAAATCGGCATGCGTCTCGGCCAGGTAGTCGGCCGGCTTGACCACCTGCGGCAGGTGGTGCAC
>Ga0315271_10002039_pt1 | contig 12539 bp, 6 predicted proteins | sample C3_top_MG_FD_204664 | JGI IMG/M metagenome (GOLD analysis project Ga0315271, IMG submission 204664) | Sediment microbial communities from Yellowstone Lake, YNP, Wyoming, USA - C3_top | ecosystem: Environmental > Aquatic > Freshwater > Lake > Sediment | place: USA: Wyoming | collected 2017-08-01
CTTCCGGCTGGCGTCCGCTCAATGCTTCTGCGTCGATTAGTCCGGGCGCCATTGCGCCTTCCGGCCGGCGCCCGCTCATTCCCTCTTCGTGGATGAGTGCGGACCCGGCAATCCTACCCGGAGAGCCCGCGCGGAGGGGAGAGGAGGGGGCGTTGGGCAGGCGCGGCGAGGTATCATCACAACCGTGAAGACCTCGCCGCTACCCTTCGATTCCGACGCGCTGCGCGCCAACCTGGCGACCACCGCGCAGGAGGTCGTCATCCCCGACAGGTACCTGCCGCTGCTCGACGCGGTGGACGGCCTGCACGGCGTGCGCGCCGCGCTCGCGGAGACGATGGGCGAGTACTTCCACACCTTCCGCAACGCCGAGCTCCTGGTGGACGGCTTCCAGACGACGCTCCTGCGCAACTGGCCGTACTTCGAGCGCTCGGAGGAGCGCGAGAAGCTCTTCGGCCTGCTCGCGGAGCTGGTCGTCGGGCTGCTCCAGTCCGGACTCACCTCCGACCAGTTCTCGCTGCTCCTGCGCGCGCTGCTCAGCTGGTCCACGGACGTGCTCGGCGGCAGGTACCCGGACCAGTACGACCGCGCGCTCGAGGGTCTCGCCGGCGCGTTCGCGCAGCTGCTGGCCGGGCACGAGGCCGCCTTCCTCGAGCGCGACACGCTGGTGCGCAACCTCGTACAACGCGCCGCGGCGCGGCCGTCTCTGGAGGCCGGGTTCTTCGCGCTGTACCGCCAACTGCTCGCCGCCGGCTACCGCCGCGTCCGCGAGCACCTCGACGTGCCGGCCTGGGCGCTCACGCAGGGGGAGGGCCTCACCGACCCCGGCGCCGTCGCCGAGCAGTTCCGCTTCCTCACAGGGCGCCGCGTGGCGACCCGCGAGCAGGCGCTCCACGCGGCGCCCCAGGACAAGCTGCTGGGCGCGTCGTTCCCGCTCTTCTCGACGGTGGTGGGCGAGGCCATCGACGCTCTGTTCCGCGTGGAGAAGCTCGAGGACCGCTTCGCCGTCTGCCTCTTCTTCCTCAAGGACGAGACGCTGGGGTACCGCCAGAAGGAGGTCATGGCCGACCTCCTCGGCGTGGTCAAGCAGATGATGGAGCCCGACCGCCACGCCGACGCCGTGCGCATCCTGGCGCGCCTCACGGAGTTCTTCCGCGAGCGCGACAACGAGTTCCTGCTCACCCGCTTCGCCTGCTACGAGGCCATCGGGGTCGCCATCGGCGAGGCCGGCAACGTGCGTGCCGCCGACCACCTCATCGAGGACATCCTCTACTGGAAGTTCCAGTATCCGGACATCCGCGGGGCCACCGACGAGTGGGAGACGGTGGTCAACCCGTACCACCTGCCCAAGATCCGCTGCTGGATGCACATCATCGAGTCGAATCCGGCGTTGTTCGAGCGGCTGGCCGCCGCCCTCAACGTGCAGCTCAAGCTCGGCGGCGTGTTCATCGCCGACACCGACCTCTTCCAGCGCGACGTCACCCGCTTCCTCGACGCCGACATCAAGCCCATCTACTTCGTCGCCAAGCAGCTGCTGCGCACGCTGCCGGTGTACTTCAACGAGGTCGGCGCGGAGGGCGAGCTGCGCGCCGTGTCCACGCAGATCGACGAGATCTGCGGCCGGCGGGACACGCTGATGCACTTCCTGCGCAAGCAGGTGCACGCCGAGTCGTCCAACCGGCTCATCGCGTTCAGCCGCGCCGTGCTGGAGTACTGGCTGGCGCTCGACGTCGCCGTGCTGGAGCCCTACGTCTCGGCCAACACGCTGGAGGCCGTCCGCGCCGAGAGGAAGTGGGCGGACGGCCCGCACCAGGTGCTGCTTGCGCTCGCCGGCGAGGCCCGTCCGAGCGCGCCCGGCGGCGTGCTCGACGAGCTCATCGCGCTCGCGCCGGACGACCTCCAGGCGCGCCTGGGCCTGGACGGTGGCGGCGACGGGCGGTCGTCGGGCACCGTCGCACGACGCCGCGTCGCCCTGCTCGTGCGCACGCACCAGTTGCTGTCGCGCAAGTATTCGCTCTCCGCGGACGAGGTGGGCGTGGCGGTCGGCCACTTCCTCGACCTCGACGGGCGCACGCGGCACCGGTTCGGGCAGCAGCTGGAGCGCTGGCAGGCGCGCCCCGGCCGGCGCACCCGCGACGCGCTGCTCGACGCCGCGCTCACCGTGCTCGAGCACCTCAAGGCGATCGTGCTCGCGCCGGACGGGGGCGTGGCCGTCGAGAACATCTACCAGAAGCGCCACATCGCCGCCGGCATCCCGTCCATCTACGGCAACTACACGGAGCGGCGGTTCGACGCGCTGGGCCTCTCGTTCCGCGTCGAGAACCTCGTCGCCCGGCTGCTCGACGACGTGGTCGCCGAGGGCATCGAGCAGTACGTCACTCGCGCGTCTCTGCGCCGCATGGCCGAGACGCTGCGGCGGTTCGAGCGCGCGCTCGCGGTCGACGGCGTCGACTCACGCGCGCTGGGCGCCAACCTCATCATGCTCGAGACGAGCTTCGACAGCCGCAACTTCAGCTTCCGCCAGTACCAAAACGTCTTCCAGTTCCTCATGAACAGCGTCACGGAGCTCTCGTCCACCAGTGTGCTCAGCCACGAGCAGGTGCTGCACGCCGTGCTCGTCAACGACCCCCGGCAGTGCGAGGCGCGCGGCCTCTCCGTCGACGCCGTCGCTGAGCTGGTGCTGCGCGAGGTGCTCGTCTCCGGCCTGGGCCTGCAGGCGCTGGACCGCTACGTCTCGGCCGCGCTGCGCCAGCTCTCCACGCTCAACGGTCGCCTGGACAGCAAGGGCCTGACCCGGATGATGAACTACGATCCCGAGCGGCTGGTCTCGTACATCCACAAGCCGCGCAAGGCCACGGACGACCAGCGCACGCTCGGCTTCAAGGGCCTGGGCCTCAAGCAGATGACCTCCTACGGCCACAAGGTTCCCGACGGTTTCGTGCTCAGCACCGAGCTCTTCAGCGCCATGCCGGCGATGTCGTACCCGCCGCTGTACGACGACACCATCCACCGCCTGCGCGACGCGGTCGCCGCCCTCGAGCGCCGCGTGGGCCTGCGGCTCGGCGACCCGCACCGGCTGCTGCTGCTCTCCATCCGCTCCGGCGCGGCCATCTCCATGCCCGGCCTCATGACCACCTTCGTCAACGTCGGCCTCAACGACCAGCTGGTCGAGGCCTTCGCCAGCCGCCCCGAGACCTCGTGGGCCGCCTGGGACAGCTACCGCCGCTTTCTGCAGTCCTGGGCCATGTCCTACGGCATCGACCGCGACTTCTTCGACACCATCATGATCGAATACAAGACGCGCTATGGGGTGGGCCAGAAGCTCGACTTCACCGGCGAGCAGATGCGCGAGATCGCCTTCGCCTACAAATCGCGCGCCCGCGACCACGGCGTGGTGTTCGTCGACGAGCCCTTCGCGCAGGTGGTCGCCTGCATGCGCAAGGTCCTCGAGTCGTGGGACTCGGCGCCGGCGCGCGTCTACCGCCAGTACCTCGGCGTGGCCGAGGAGTGGGGGACGGCGGTCGTCGTCCAGCGCATGGTCTACGGCAACCTCAGCCGCGAGTCCGGCTCGGGCGTCACCTTCACCAACAACCCGCTCGAGCCGTACAGCCGCCAGGTGCGTCTGTTCGGAGACTTCGCCGTACGCAGCCAGGGCGAGGACCTCGTCGGCGGCCTGGTGTTCCCGTGGCCCATCAGCGAGGCGCAGCGCCTCGGGAGCCTCACATATCGCGGCACGGAGCACTCCCTGGAGCGCGACTTCCCGGACATCTACGAGAAGCTTCTCGAGGTGGCCCGCGACCTGGTCGGCGTGCGGGAGTTCGACCCCCAGGAGATCGAGTTCACCTTCGAGTCGCCGGCGGCGTCGGACCTCTACATCCTGCAGAAGCGCTCCGCCGTGCAGGAGCAGACCCGCGACGCCGCCTACTTCGACACCACCTCGCCCAACTACGGGCCCCCGGTGGCGGTGGGCATGGGAGTGGCCGGCGGCGCCTACTCGGGGCGCGTGGCCATCAGCGCCGAGCAGCTCGACCGCCTGCTCGCCGAGGCGCCGGACGAGAACATCGTCCTCCTGCGCCCCGACACCGTGCCGGAGGACATCGCCATGATCACGCGGGTCAGCGGCATCCTCACCGCGCGCGGCGGCACCACGTCGCACGCCGCCGTCACCGCCAAGCGCCTCGGCAAGACGGCGGTGGTGGAGTGCGTCGACCTCGAGGTCTCAGAGAAGACGGGGACGATCCGCCTCGCCGGCCAGGATCTCGCCGTCGGCGACTGGGTGTCCATCGACGGCAGGACGGGCAACATCTTCCTCGGGCGCATCCCCACGACCGCGCAGCCGCAGCTCCGTCCCATCCGCTGACGGCTGGCACGGCGCCGGAGAGTCGCGCAAAAGTGAACAAATCTCCTCTGTAGTGGACACACTCCTCTGGTAAGCTCTCCGTCAAACTAACGGGAGGACGCAATGACCGTTCGCGTTGGCATCAACGGCTTCGGCCGCATCGGCCGCCTCGTCATCCGTGCCGCACAGCGGCAGGGAGCGGACATCGAGTTCGTCGGCATCAACGACCTGACCGACGCCAAGACCCTCGGGCACCTGTTCAAGTACGACTCCGTCCACGGCGTGTATCCGGGCACCGTGACCGCCGAGGAGGACGCGCTCGTCGTCGACGGCAAGCGCATCCGGGTCACCGCCGAGTCGGACCCGACCAAGCTGCCGTGGCGCGAGCTCGGCGCCGACGTCGTCATCGAGTCCACCGGCCGCTTCACCGAGCGCGCCAAGGCGGCGGCTCACCTCGAGGCCGGCGCCCAGAAGGTGATCATCTCCGCGCCGGGCAAGGGCGCCGACGCGACCATCGTCATCGGCGTCAACGAGGAGACCTACGACAAGGCGACGCACGACGTCATCTCGAACGCGAGTTGCACCACCAACTGCCTGGCCCCGATGGCCAAGGTGCTGGTGGACAACTTCGGCGTCGAGAAGGGCTTCATGACCACCATCCACGCCTACACGGGCGACCAGAAGGTGCTGGACTTCCCGCACAAGGACCTGCGCCGTGCCCGCGCGGCTGCGCTCAGCATCATCCCCACGACCACCGGCGCCGCACGCGCCGTGTCGCTGGTGATCCCGGAGCTCGAGGGCCGGCTCGACGGCTTCGCCCTGCGCGTGCCCACCCCGGACGGCTCGGCCACCGACCTCGTCGCCGAACTGCGCACCGAGGTCACCGCGGACGAGGTCAACGCCGCGATGAAGGCCGCCGCCGAGGGTCCCATGAAGGGCATCCTCGAGTACCAGGAAGACCCGATCGTCAGCATCGACATCGTCGGCAACAGCCACTCGTCGATCTTCGACCCGGCACTCACCATGGCCAAGGGCAAGCTGGTCAAGGTCATCTCCTGGTACGACAACGAGTGGGGCTACTCGTGCCGTCTGGTCGACCTCGTCCAGCGGGTCCTCTGACATCCGTCCCGCCGGGAGGCTGACCACATGAAGCGCTCGCTCACCGACTATCCGCTGGCCGGCAAGCGCGTGCTCGTGCGCGTCGACTTCAACGTGCCGCTCGAGGGCGGGCGGGTCGTCGACGACACGCGCATCCGCGCCGCCCTGCCGACGATCCGGTACCTGCTCGACCAGGGGTGCTCGGTCGTACTCATGTCGCACCTCGGCCGCCCCAAGGGGCAGGTCGTGGACGACCTGCGTATGGCCCCCGTGGCCGCGCGCCTGTCGGAGCTGCTCGGCCGCCCGGTCGCGACCGCGGACGACTGCGTCGGCTCCGCGGCCGCGCAGGCGGCGGCCGCGCTCAGGCCGGGCGACGTGCTGCTGCTCGAGAACCTCCGCTTCCACGCGGAGGAGACTGGCAACGACGACGCCTTCTCGCGCCAGCTCGCCGGGCTCGGCGACGTGTACGTCAACGACGCGTTCGGCACGGCGCACCGCGCGCACGCCTCGACGGAGGGCGTCACGCACTTCCTGCCCTCCGTCTCGGGTCTGCTGATGACCAAGGAGCTCGAGGTGCTCGGGCGCCTGCTGAGCGACCCCGCCCGCCCGTTCGTCGTGGTGCTCGGGGGGCTCAAGGTCTCGGACAAGATCGGCGTCATCCGCCACATGCTCACCGTCGCCGACACCGTGCTCATCGGCGGCGCCATGGCCAACGCCTTCCTCGCCGCCAAGGGCTACGAGGTCGGGGCGTCCAAGGGCGCCGGCGACGAGGTGGCCGTGGCGCGCGACATCCTGGCCGCGGCCGGCGCCGCGCGCGGCCGGCTCCTCATCCCCACGGACGTCGTGGTGGCGAAGGATGCGGCCGCGGGGGCGCAGGTGCGCGTGGCCGCGGCCGACGGCATCGCCGCGGACGAGATGGCGCTCGACATCGGCCCGCAGACCACGGCCGAGTTCGTGCACCAGCTCAGCGGCGCCGGCACCATCTACTGGAACGGCCCGATGGGCTACTTCGAGATCGCCGAGTTCTCCGTCGGCACCAAGGCCGTCGGCGAGGCGATCGCCGCGGCAGCCGCGGTCACCGTCGCCGGCGGCGGTGACACCGTTTCGGCCGTTCGCATGTTCGGACTGGAGGGCCGCCTCACCCACGTCTCGACGGGTGGCGGTGCGTCCATGGAATTCCTGGAGGGCCGGGCGCTGCCCGGCGTGGAGGCGCTGATGGACAAGAACGACGTCGCGACGGTGGGCCGCCGTCCGCTCATGGCGGGCAACTGGAAGATGTACAAGACGCCGGCGCAGACCAAGGACTTCTTCACGGCGTTCCGGCCGCTGGTCGCCGGCGTCGACGACCGCGACGTGCTCATCTGCCCGCCGGACCTGGACCTGCACGCCGCGCTCTCGTGCGTCGTGGACACGCAGATCAAGATCGGCGCTCAGACCATGCACTACGCGGCCGAGGGCGCCTTCACCGGTGAGACGGCTCCGGGCGTGCTCGCGGAGCTCGGCGTCCCCTACGTGATCCTGGGGCACTCCGAGCGTCGGCAGTACTACAACGAGAACGACGCCGACCTGGCCAGGAAGGTCCGCGCGGCGCTCGACGCCGGCCTGCGGCCCATCCTCTGCTGCGGTGAGACCCTGGAGGAGCGCGAGGGCGGCAAGACCGAGAGCAAGGTCGGGGGACAGTTGGACGCCGGTCTCGCCGAGGTGGGCGTCGCCGAGCTCGCCAACGTCGCCGTCGCCTACGAGCCCATCTGGGCCATCGGCACCGGCGTCACGGCCACGCCCGAGCAGGCCCAGGAGACGGTCGCGTTCTGCCGCGCCCGCGTGCGCGAGCGCTTCGGCGACGCGGCCGACGGCGTGCGCATCCTCTACGGCGGCAGCGTCAAGCCCGACAACATCGACGTGCTCATGGCGCAGCCCGACATCGACGGCGTGCTCGTCGGCGGCGCCAGCCTCGACCCGCAGGGCTTCAGCCGCATCGTGAAGTTCACGGAGCCCGCGTGACCCATCCCGTCACCGGCGGAGCGGCGTACCGCCCGGTCGTCCTCATCGTGATGGACGGCTGGGGCGTCGCCCCGCCGGGACCGGACAACGCCGTGAGCCTCGCGGAGACGCCGGTCTTCGACCGGCTCCTGGCCGAGTACCCGCACGGCGTGCTCGACGCGTCCGGCCCGGCTGTGGGACTGCCGCCGGGCCAGATGGGCAACTCCGAGGTCGGCCACCTCAACATCGGCGCCGGCCGTGTGGTCTACCAGGACCTCACGCGCATCAACCTCGCCATCGAGGACGGCAGCTTCTTCGAGAACAAGGTGCTCAAGCAGGCCTGCGACAAGGCGGCGGGCAGAGGCAGCCGCCTCCACCTCATGGGTCTCGTCTCCGGGGGCGGCGTCCACGCCGACATGGACCATCTTGAAGCCTGCATCGAGCTGGCGTCCCGTGAGAAGGTGGGCGACGTGGTCGTCCACGCGTTCCTCGACGGCCGCGACACGCCGCCGCAGAGCGCCAAGGGGTACCTCGCCACCATCCAGGCGGCGATGGACCGCATCGGCGCCGGCCGCTTCGGCGTCGTGAGCGGCCGCTACTACGCCATGGACCGCGACACCCGCTGGGACCGGGTCAAGCTCGCCTACGACGCGCTCGCCTACGGGGAGGGCTTCTTCGCGGCCAGCGCCGCGGCTGCCGTCGACGCCGCTTACGCCCGCGGCGAGAACGACGAGTTCGTGCGGCCCACCATCGTCGCTCCAGAGTACGACTCGCGCGTGCGGGACGGCGACGTGTGCATCTTCTTCAACTTCCGGCCGGACCGGGCGCGCGAGCTCACGCGTGCCTTCACCGAGCACGACTTCGCCGGCTTCGACCGCGGCGCCCACCCGCCGGCCGTCGACTTCGTGACTATGACGCAGTACAAGAAGGAGTTCCCGCTGCCGGTCGCCTTCCCGCCGGACCACCCCACTCACGTACTCGCTGAGGTCCTCGCCGAGCACGGCCTCAAACAGCTGCACATCGCCGAGACGGAGAAGTACGCCCACGTCACCTTCTTCTTCAACGGCGGGGTGGAGAAGGAGGTCGAGGGGGAGGAGCGCGTGCTGGTCCCCAGCCCGCGCGACGTGGCCACCTACGACCTCAAGCCCGAGATGAGCGCGGTCGGCGTCACCGACGCGCTCGTCCAGCGCGTCGAGCAAGACCGCTTCGACTTCATCGTCGTCAACTACGCCAACGCCGACATGGTCGGCCACACCGGGGTGATCCCCGCCGCGATCAAGGCGGTGGAGACCGTCGACGCCTGCGTCGGCAGAGTCACCGAGGCGGTCCTCGCCAGGGGCGGCGTCTGTCTCATCACCGCCGACCACGGCAACTCGGATCACATGCTGGAGCCGGACGGCAGCCCCAGCACGGCGCACACCACCAACCTCGTGCCGTTCGTGGCCACGCTCGCCGGGATGCGCGTGCGCGAGGGGGGCAGGCTGTGCGACCTCGCGCCCACCGTGCTCGAACTCCTGGGTGTGGAGCAGCCGCCGGAGATGACCGGCACGGCGCTCCTGGAGCCCGCAGCCCCCTGACCCCGGCGCCTCATGGCGCCGTGGGCGCTTCGCCGGTCGTCACGCGCGCAGGCGCGTTTGGCGGAGGCCGGGGAGGTGCAACAATGATATGCTCGCACGCGTCCAAGTCCGCCTTCAGGGGGAGTACGTCTTGCTCAACGCCATTCTCGTCGCCATCCAGCTCGTGCTCGCGGTCGTCGTGGTCGTCCTGGTCCTGCTGCATTCCGGCAAAGACGCCGGCATGGCCAGCGTCACGGGCTTCTCGTTCGCCTCGTCCGCCAGCGTCATGGAGAAGAACCTCACGCGGTACACCGTCATCGCGTGCGTGCTGTTCTTCCTGAACACCTTCGTCCTCATCTGGAGGCTGGGCTGACGCGACCCGGGCGCAGTGTCTCGCGGTTCGTCGTTGTCTTCCTGACCGCCGCCCTCCTCTCCGCAGGGGCGGCGTCCCTCGCCGCCTGCGGTTCCCCCGGCGGCGACGCGACCCCGCCCGTCGACAAGAGCACTCCCAAGCCCGGCGGCACGCTGCACTACCCGCTGCCCGGTGAGCCGGTGTCCATCGAGCCGCTCGACGCCCAGGACTCCTCGGGCCTCCAGGTCGCCCACCAGGTGTTCGAGGGTCTCACGCGCTGGGTGCTCGCAGACGGTGTGCTTACCACCAAGCCCGGCATCGCCGAGTCGTGGGAGTCGAAGGACGCGCAGACGTGGATCTTCCACCTGCGCAAGGGGGTCACGTTCCAGGCTCCGGTGAGCCGCCCGGTCACCGCCCAGGACTTCGTCGATTCGTGGACGCGCGTCACCGACCCCGACAACCAGTCCTACGTCGCCTATATCCTCGCGCCCATCGAGGGCTGCGACGACCGTGGCTACCAGACTGACCCCGCGCAGGGCCTCACCGGCGTCAAGGCGCTGGACGACTCCACGCTCCAGGTCACCCTGCGCTACCCGTTCGCCGATTTCCCGGCCACGCTGGGGCACCCGGTGGCCGCAGTCACGCCCGTCGACTACATCGACAAGGTGGGGCAGAAGGCCTTTGCGAAGAAGCCCGTCGGCACCGGCCCCTACATGGTCAGGCTGTGGAAGCACGGCAAGCAGATCGTGCTGGCGAAGGACCCCACGTACTGGGACAAGGAGCACGCCGGGTACGTGGACACCATCGAGCTGCCCATCTTCGACGACGTCGAGCAGATGTGGACCGATTTCAAGGGCGGCGGGCTCGACTGCACGCAGGTCCCCGGGCCGGAGGTCGCCGCGGCGCAGACCAGCCAGGAGGTCACCTCGGGGACGTGGACCGCAGGCTCGTGGCCGGCCGCGGCCGTCTACTTCGTCGGCGTCAACATGACCGACTCCGTCCTCGGCGGCAATCTGGACCTGCGCAAGGCGCTGGCGCAGTCGGCGGACGCCCAGGCCGCGGTGGACGCCGTGGGCCCGGCCGCGGCCGCGCCGGCCGGCGGCTACGTGCCCGCCGGCATCCCCGGCCACAAGGACTCCCAGGACCCGTACCCGTTCGACGCGGCCGCTGCCGCGACGGCGGTCCAGACGCTGGGCTCCGTGCCCACGCTCAACTACTGGTACGACGTCAACGACGACAACCAGCACATCGCCGAGGCCCTCGCCTCCGGTTGGGAGCAGGCCGGCCTCACCGTGGCGCCCAGCGACTACGAGTGGGGCACCTACGTCGACAAGCTCTCGCGCGGCAACGACGGCAGCGGCAGCCAGTTGTTCCGCGTCGCCTGGATCGCCGACTACCCCGCCATGGACGCGTTCCTCTACCCGCTGTTCCAGTCGGACCAGTCGCGGACCGGCAGCTACACGTTCTACTCGTCCAAGGGCGTCGACGACCTGCTGCAGAAGGCGCGCGCCACCATGGACGCCCAGCAGCGCCAGAACCTCTACGCCCAGGCGGAGAAGCTCATCCTCACCGACATGCCGGCGGTGCCGTTGTACTTCTACCGGTACTTCCGCGTCGCCGGGCCGCGCCTGCACGGCTTCCAGATCGACCCCATGGGGCTCTCGGACATGAGCTCCATGTGGCTGGAGTGACGGCTGCGGCTGCTCCACTTTGCATAGTGGAGTAAAGTTGACAAGTCGGCGCTGGGAACGGCACAGTGCCATACAAGACAGGGGGGCGTCGCTCTGCACGTCCTTCCGGCCGCAGTCCCGTGGGGCGAGACGGTCACCAAGAGGACTCCGGGGGGAGTCTGGAGTGTCAGCCATCAAGGAGGTCACCGTGAAGAAACCTATGAGGAGATGGAGCGGCCTGTTGATCTTGGCCGCCGTCCTCATCGTCGCCGCGCTTCTGCTGGGCGCGTGCGGCAGCAGCACGACGTCCACCAGCAGCCCAAGTTCCGGGGGGACGCCGAAGGCCGGCGGGACCTACAACTTCCCGCTCGGTGCCGAGCCGATCAGCATCGAGCCGCTGAACACCCAGGAGTCAGAGGGCGCCGAGGCCGAGCACCAGGTCTTCCAGGGGCTCTACGTCCTCCAGTTGCAGCCGGACGGGACGACCAAGGCCGTTCCCGACCTGGCCGAGAAGACGGTCGTGAACTCGAACGCCACCGTGTTCACCTTCACGATCAAGAAGGGCGTCATGTTCCAGGCGCCGGTCAGCCGTGAGGTCACGGCGCAGGACTTCGTCGACTCCTGGAGTTACAACGCCCAGGCGGCCAACAAGTCCGCGACCACGTACATCATCGCGCCGATCAAGGGCATGGACCCCAACACCGGCTACGCCAGCGGCCCCACGCTCAGCGGCGTCAAAGCGCTCGACAAGTACACCCTGCAGGTCACGCTGCAGTACCCGTTCGCCGACTTCACGGCCACCCTGGTCCACCCCATCACGCACGTGTTCCCGGTCGACTACGCCAAGAAGATCGGCCGCACGGCCTTCTTCAACAAGCCTGTCGGCACCGGCCCGTACATGGTCCAGGATTGGAAGCACAACCAGTCCGTCACGCTCGTCAAGAACCCCGACTACTGGAACAAGACGACCTCCGGCAACTCCGCTCCCGCCGGCTACGTCGACACGATCAACATGCCGATCTACACCGACGTCAGCACCGAGTGGCTCGCGTTCCAGAAGGGCACCCTGGACTACTCCAGTCTCCCGACCGGCAACTTCAAGGCCGCCCAGAACAACCCGAGCACCAAGGACGGCACCTGGACCGTCAAGGCCTACCCGAGCACGGCCGTCTACTTCATCAGCGTCTCGATGAACAAGCCCACGCTCGGCGGCGCCGCCAACCTCCCGATCCGCGCCGCCCTCAACATGGCCGCCGACCGCGAGGCCGTCTCCAACATCGTCAACGAGGGCATCTCGATCCCGTCGGACGAGATCGTGCCGGTGACCATCCCCGGCTACGTCCCGAACCTGAACCCGTATCCGTATGCTCCCGACCAGGCGCAGGCTGAGCTGGACAAGTTCACCGGCACCCTGCCCCAGGACATCCCGTACTGGTTCAACTCCGGCGCCGGTCACGACAAGATCGCCCAGGCGCTCATCGCCGGCTGGCAGAAGGCCATGCCGTCGCTCACGTTCAAGCTGAACGGCATCGAGACCAACAGCTACT
>Ga0315271_10002040_pt1 | contig 12539 bp, 10 predicted proteins | sample C3_top_MG_FD_204664 | JGI IMG/M metagenome (GOLD analysis project Ga0315271, IMG submission 204664) | Sediment microbial communities from Yellowstone Lake, YNP, Wyoming, USA - C3_top | ecosystem: Environmental > Aquatic > Freshwater > Lake > Sediment | place: USA: Wyoming | collected 2017-08-01
CGCTCTCGGCGCCGGAGCCGAGCGTCGTGCCGGTCACCTCGTGCCCGCACAGGAACGTCACCTCGCTGTGCGTCAGGTCGCGCAGCTTGAGCGCGAGGTCGCGGCCGATGCCCTCGCCCAGCAGCAGCGCGCCCACGATGCGGCCGCCCGCGGTCACCGGCGTCGCCGACACGAGGTAGTGACGATTCGAGTCGATCAGGACGCCCGTGACGGGGCGCCCCGCGAGCGCGCTCTTGACCAGCGCCTTGCGGCTCGCCGCCGTGACCGACGCGCGGCCGACGGTTCCGAGCGTGCGGTTCCTGACGTCGACGACCTCGAACAGCTCGGTCGCCGTGATCTGGTTGAACTCGTCCGCGACGCCGGTGACCGTCGCCTTGAGCTGGGCGTCCTGGTCGGTGTCGGGCAGCGTCAGCACCGAAAAGAACCGCGGGTCCTGCACGATCACCTGCCCCGCGACCGCGAGTTCGCGCGTGCGCGCGGCGAGCATGTTCTCGAACACGGCCGAGGCGCGCGTCAGGTCCTGGCGCACGGTGGTCTCGACCTGGCCGGTCACGCTGCGATTGACCATCGCGAGCGTGCCGAACGTCAGCGCGATCAGCGGCGGAACGGTGAACAGCAGGATCTTCCAGCGCAGTCCGAGGCGCATGTCAGAACCCGACGTCCACGGTCACGTCGCCGCTCGCGGGCACCTTCACGTTGCGCGCGACCTCGCCGAAGTCCGGGTGCCAGAACTTGAACGTGTACGTGCCGGCGGGGAGCCGGGGCAGCGCGTACGCGCCGCTCTCGTCGGGGCGCGCGAACGCGCGGTTCGGCAGCACGAGGATGAAGCACGCCATGCTCGGATGGATGTCGCAGAACACCTGCACCAGGCCGGGCTTGTCGAACTTCACCTGCTTCGAATGCCCCTTGGGGTACTTGCCGAGGTCGAATCGCTTGACCGGCGAGACGCTGAACACGTTGTGGAAGATCGGGTCCTGGTTCGGGAAGTCGACGACCGTGCCGACGACGCACGACAGCACACGCGCGGAGAACGCCTGCTCGTGCTGCGCCAGCACGTGCCCGGAGGGATCCGCCGTCAGCGCCGAGTCGGCGCCCGCAGGCAGCTGCGCCACCGAGACCACCGCGTCCGTGACGAGTCCGCGCGGCACCTCGTGGCGCCCGGGCAGCGACGACGCGCGGCCGGGATAGGGGTTCGCGGCCACCGCTTGTGCGCCGCCGAGCGACGGCACGTGCACCTCGCCGCGAATCACCCCGGAAGCAGCCGGAGAGGCCGCGAGCGCCAGGACTAGGCATGCGAATGCCAACGGGGGAACGCGATCGAAAATGCGGTACGCGATGTGGGGCATGCCCATCCCTGGAGGCCCGTGTCGGGGCCCGATGCCGGTCGATGAAAGAGCTTCCTTGCGCTTCCCAAGGAATATCGGCGCCAGCGGGGGGACGCTTGACCCGGAACTGGGCGCGGGACGCGGGGTTGAGTCGCCCCGGCGGGGGGCGTAGACTGCTCCCCATGCGCCTACCCAGACGACACCCCGTCCCGCTCGAACTTCTTGTCCGGCTTGGGCTTGCCCTGAGCCTTGCCGCCGCCCCGGCCATCGCATCGCCGGCGCCGCCCCCCTCGGCGTCGGCGCACGCCCCCGTCGGCAAGCCGCTGGCTGACCTGCCCACCTACATTCCTCCGCCGTCGTACAGCGAGGACCTGGTGATGCAGACCGACGGCAAGACCATGACCATGAGCCGCTCGATCGACGCCGGCCGCATGCGCACCGAGATGAACGTCGACGGCAAGCAGTTCACCATGATCGAGCTCGGCGACGAGAAGAGCACGAGCATCATCCTCATGCCCGACCAGAAGCGTGCGATGAAGCAGTCGCGCGCGGGCAGCGAGGAGATGATGGCGAAGGCGCACCTCAAGGCGGCAGCTCCCGACACGGTGGCGGGCACGCCGCCGGGCTTCACGGTCGAGGACCTCGGCACCGAGAAGCTCGGCGACGCGAGCGCCCGCAAGCTGCGCCTGACCTCGGAAGGGAACGCGATGCTCATGTGGGTCGACCCGGTCTCGGGCGCCCCGCTCAGGATGGAGGGCTCGAACGAGGGCAAGCCGGTCGTCATGGAATGGAAGAACCGCAAGGCCGCGCCGCAGCCCGCCGCCAACTTCGAGGTGCCGAAGGATTACGAGCTCACCGACATGGACGCGATGATGAAGTCGATGGGCGCCATGGGCGCCATGGGTGGCATGGCGAAGGGCATGGCCGGGGGCATGGCGGGCAGCATGGGCTCGAGCCTGGGCGGCCAGCTCGGCGGCCAACTCGGGGGCGCGATTGGCGGCCCGATCGGCGCGCTCGCGGGGCACTACCTGGGCGGCAAGATCGGCGGCATGCTCGGTCACAAGGCGGCGAACGCCGTACTTCACTAGCTTTGCGGCGACCTTGCTTGACCGCGCGCGCGGACGCCCCGATCCTCGTTGGCACGCGCGGCGCCGGGCGGCTCGCGCACCACCCGACCGGGGGAGTCACCGCCATGCGATTGCTCATTGCCTCCCTCTGCCTCCTGCTCGCTCCCCATGCCGCGTCCGCCGCGCCCGTCTCCACCGCGCAGGCCGACACCCTCTACGCGCACAAGGACTGGGCGAACGCGGCCCGCGCCTATGAGGTGGTTGCGAAGCAGGACGCGACGCGCCCGCGCGTGTTCTATCGCATGGGCGTGTGCTACGGCTCGCTCGAGCAGTGGCCGAAGGCGATCGACGCCTACCACAAGGCCGACGCGCTCGGCGCGATGCCGTGGTTCGTGCGCTACAACCTCGCGTGCGCGTTCGCGCGGGCGGGCCGGCCGGATTCCGCGTTCGCGGTGCTCGGTCGGCTGATGGACTCGGGGTATCGCCAGCCCGACGCGCTTCTGGCCGACACCGATCTCGCCCCGCTCCAGAGCGACGCGCGCTTCGCGGCGATCGTCGAGCGGGCGAAGAAGAATCACACGCCGTGCGAGTATGCCGCCGAGTCGCGGCAGTTCGACTTCTGGATCGGCGACTGGGAAGTGCACGACAACCGGCAGAATCAGGCCGTCGTGGGCACGAGTCACGTCGAGAAGATCCTCGGCGGCTGCGTGATCTTCGAGAACTGGTCGGGGGGGCTCGGCGGTTCGGGCAAAAGCTTCAATGCGTGGAACCCCGAGCTGCACTGCTGGCAGCAGAACTGGATGGACGACTCGGGCACCGTCACGAACTACACCAACGGGCGCTACGATGGCGGGAAGCTCGTGTACCTGGCCGACACGCTCGGGCCGGGCGGAAAGCCGGTCAAAGTTCGCCTGACGTTCTTCGACCTCGGGCCGGGCCAGGTGCGCCAGTTCAGCGAGCAATCGAACGACGGCGGCGCGACCTGGACCATCGGCTACGACTTCAACTACGTTCGCAGGAAGGCCTGATTGGCGGGATTCCTCCCCGAAGTCTGGATCGCGCGCCACGGCGAGACGCCGTGGACGATCTCGACGCAACACACCGGGCGCACCGACGTGCCGCTGACCGCGGGCGGGGAGGCCGAGGCCCTGCGCCTGCGCGCCGCGCTCGCAGGCGTCTCGTTCGCGCGCGTCTGGACGAGCCCGCTCGTCCGCGCGACGCGCACCTGCGAGCTGGCGGGCTTCGGCGATCGCGCCGAGCTCGATCCCGACCTGCGCGAGTGGGACTACGGCGACTTCGAGGGCCTGACCCACGCGGAGATCCTGGCGCGGCGACCCGACTGGGTCGTGTTCCGCGACGGATCGCCGGGCGGTGAGTCGGTCGCCGACGTCTCCGCGCGCGCGGACCGCGTGATCGCACGGCTGCGCGCGCTCGACGGTGACACGCTGCTGTTCGGGCACGGGCACTTCTCGCGGGCGCTGGGCGCGCGCTGGATCGGGCTGCCGGTCCTCGGCGCGACCCGGCTCCTGCTCGCGACGGCGGCGGTGAGCGTGCTCGGCTACGACCACAACCTCGACGAGGCGGCGATCCGGTTGTGGAACGATCGGCACCATCTCAACGGGGGTGTGGGGTGAAGCAGATCGTGCTCGCGTTGTTCCTGTTCGCGTTCGCGGCGCCGGCGTGGGCGGCGCCCGCGGACTCCACCTGCACGACCGTGATCCTCGTGCGCCACGCCGAGAAGAACCCGCACCCCGCGGGCGGCGACGCCGGCCTGAACACGCAAGGCCTCGTGCGCGCACGCGAACTGGCGCGCACGCTCGAAGGCGCGGGGGTGAGCGCGGTGTACGCGAGCTTCTACGGCCGCGCGCGCATGACCGCCGCGCCGCTCGCCGAGGCGATCGGCGACTCGGTGCGCGTCTACGACCCGAACCACCTCGACGCGCTCGCCGCGCGCGTGCGCGCGGAGGGCCGCGGGAAGACCGTCGTGATCGTCGGCCACGGCGATACGATCGGGCCGACGATCGAGGCGCTCACCGGGCAGGCGCTCGGCAAGGTCGAGCCCGCGCCGTACGACGGCATGTGGGTGCTGACGCTGCGCAACGGTGGGGAGTTCACGCTGGTGCGGCTGCGCTACGGGGCGAAGGCCGACTAGCGCTTCGCGCTTCCGGGACTTTGCCCGGCGAGCGCCACGAGCGCGGCCGGCAGGTGCGCGGCCCACGAGGCGGGCGAGTGGACGCCGCCGGGGATCTCGGTGTAGAGAACCTCGTAGCCTTCCTTCCGGAGCGCGTCGCGCAGCCGCCGGTTCGCCGCGAGGATCGATGGCGCCGTGCCACCGAGCGTGCCCTTCGTCTCGAGCGCACCGACATCGAGCCAGAAGCGCGTGTGCGCGCGCGGCGCCAGCGGGTACTGCGCAGTGAGCCACTCGTACGGCGCGCCGTCGGAGTTCTCGTTGCCGCGCCAGAACGCCCCGCTCTGCGACAGCACGTTCCCGAAGAGGTCGGGCCGCTTGAACGCGACGTACGCTGCCGCGAGCCCGCCCGCGCTCGAGCCGCAGGCGATCGTGCGCCGCGGATCGTGCGATACCGCGTAGTGCTTGCGCACCCACGGCACGAGCTGGTCTGAGAGCCAGTCGGCGAACTCCGCGCGGTTTGCGAGATCCTGGCGGCGCACCACTCCGGTGCCGTTGTCGATCAGCACGGCGACCACCGGGCGGATGCTGCCCGCGGCGGTGAGCGAATCGAGCATGCGGGGGAGTGGGATGTCGTCCTGGTACTGCGCGCCGTCGAACACGATCAGGAGGCCGGCAGAGTCGGCGGGGATCGCGGGCGGCGTCCAGATCCAGACCTGGCGGGTACGGCCGTAAAGCTCGGCGTCGAACTTGACTTCCTGGACGCCGGCGGCCGCGGGGCGCGCTCCGAGGAGCAGCAGCAGGATCAGGCCGGCGCGCCACCCCTGCGGGCGACGCGCCGTCGTTGCGGACATGACTACCAGATTTTCGCGCGGATCTCTTCGGGGCGCACCATGGCAACGCCGTCCTTGAGACCGAACGCCTGCGCGAACTCGGGCATGTTCGACAGCGGGCCGTTGCAGCGGAAGTGGCCCGGCGAGTGCGGGTCGGTGTTGATCTGCAGCTTGAGCGACTCGGGGCGGATGTTCTCGCGCCAGATCTGGGCGAACGACAGGAAGAAGCGCTGCTCGGGCGTGAAGCCGTCGATCTTGCCCTGCGGCTTGGTCTTGAGCCGGCGCTGGAGCGCGCCGTAGGCGACGTTTACGCCGCCCAGGTCCGCGAGGTTCTCGCCCAGCGTGAGCTTGCCGTTGATGTGCACCGAGTCGACCGCGACGAAGCCGTCGAACTGCTTCTGCACCAGGTCCGCGCGCTTGGTGTACTGCGCGGCGTCCTCGGGCGTCCACCAGTCCTTGAGGTTGCCCTCGGCGTCGGACTTGCGGCCCTGGTCGTCGAAGCCGTGGGTCATCTCGTGGCCGATCACCGCGCCGATCCCGCCATAGTTGATCGCGTCGTCCGCGTTCGCGTCGTAGAACGGCGGCTGCAGGATGCCGGCCGGGAACACGATCTCGTTGCGGCGCGAGTTGTAGTAGGCGTTGACCGTCGGCGGGGTCATGCCCCACTCCTTGCGGTCGACCGGCTGGCCGAGCTTGTTGACGTTGCGCTGGAACTCGAACTGCAGCGAACGCTGCACGTCGCCGATCAGCGAGGTACGATCGATCGTGAGCGCGCTGTAGTCACGCCACGCGTCGGGGTAACCGATCTTGACGCCGAATGCAGCGAGCTTCTTCTGCGCCTGCGCCTTGGTCACGGAGCTCATCCACGGCAGCGCGTCGATGCGCGCGCTCAGCTCCGTGCGCAGGTCCTCGATCATCGCCTTGGCGCGGGCCTTGGCCTCGGGCGTGAACGTCTTCGCGACGTAGAGCTGCCCGAGCGCCTCCCCGACGAAGTTGTCGACCCAGCCGCGGGCACGCTTCCAGCGCGGGCGCATCTCCTTCGCGCCATTGAGCGTCTTGCCGTAGAAGTTGAAATTCTCGTTCACGAAATCCGAGCTCAGGAACGGCGCCGTGCTGGTCACCAGCTGCCAGCGCAGGTAGGTCTTCCAGTCGGCGAGCGGCACGGCGCCGACCATGGTGTCGACCTCGCGGAAGAAGTCCGGCTGCGCCACGTTGACCGCGCGCGTGTCGGTGACGTGCATGCCCGTATAGAGACGGGACCACGGCATCGCGGGCGTCAGCGCCTGCAGCGTGTCGAGCGTCATCTTGTGGTACGTCGCCTCGGGGTCGCGGCGCTGGACGCGCGTCATCGACGCCTTCGCGAGCCGCGTCTCGACGTCCATGACGGTCTGCGCGTGCGCGGCCGCGTCGGCATCGGCGTCGCCCAACAGCTTGAACATGTTCGTCATGTGCGCGAGGTACTGCTCGCGAATCTTGGCCGACGGGGCGTCGGTCTTGAGGTAGTAGTCGCGGTCCGGCAGGCCGAGGCCGGCCTGCCCGAGCTGGACGATCATCGAGGTGCTCTGCTTCGCGTCCTGGTTCACGCCGAAGCCGAACGGCGCGCGCACACCGACCGTCTGCAGTCGGGCGAACTCGTCGATCAGCACATCCTTCGAGTCGACGGCGGCGATGCGGCCCATCTCCTCGGCGATCGGCTTTGCGCCTTCGGCATCCGCGCGCGCGGAGTCCATCGCGATGGCGTAGAAGTCGCCCGAGAGCTGCGTCGGGCTGCCCTTGGGCGCGTTGGTCTGCTTGGCCGCCGCGTCGAGGATGCCGTGCAGCACCTCGCTGTTGTTCTCGAACAGCTGGATGAATCCGCCCCACTCGGTCTGGTCCGGCGGAATCGGGTTCGCCTTCAGCCACGCGCCGTTGGCGTAGCTGTAGAAGTCGTCGCCCGGAGAGACGCTCGTGTCCATGTTCGCCCGGTCGATCGGCTTCCAGCGCGCTTCGGCGGCGGAGGCGACCGCGGGCACAGTCGCGAACAGCAGGGCTACGATTGCGATGCGAAGGAACGAAGGACGCGCGGGCATGCTGGAATCTCCTGGGCGGTGGCGGAGTCGAGGGTCGAGCGGCGGTGAGACTCGTAGATTGCCGCAGGCGGGGGCCGGGCGCCAGAGGGTTTGTGGTGGTCGCCCTGGGTGGCCCGCGGGAGCCGCGGCGGGGGCCTGACAATTCTGGAACAAGTGCTCGGAGGCCGCGGGGTGGAGCGTCTCGAATGCTCGTGGCCGATCGGTCGTTTCGACCATTGGTCCGCAGGTGCGCTGTGTGGTGCGGCCCGATCCAGCGATTCGCGTTCGTCCGGCTCGCAATCTGGTGGGGCGTGGCTCGAGTGGAGCGCGTGAGCTGGAGGCAGGGCTGGCGCCTGGTGCTCGAGCCGACCGCGCTTCCTGAATGGACGGCCGACGAGCCGCGCGGCCCGGTGCGTCAACCTGCCCCGGGGCAAGTTCACCGTGTCGCCCAACTCGTCCCGGGGCGAGTGCGAAGTCTACAAGTGACTGTGCTGCAATAGGATAGTAGTTGACATAACGAAAACCCGGGTTGGTTATTGGTCGCCGCGACGTGCTCTGGGGCATGCGCCGCGACATGCCCCGGGGCATGTTGGGCAGCGCCGCAACTTGCCCCGGGGCAAGTTCCCCGCGACCGCCCCGGGCGCACGCCGACCCGCTCCTCCGCCGCCCGGTGGGAGCCCCGCACGCGGTCATGGTAACCTGCGCCGCGTGTCCGCCCACCTTGCTGCCTCGCTCATCGGCATCGCGCTGATCCTGCTGATCCTGCGGGACGCGTTCGAGACCCTCGTCCTGCCGCAGACGGTCACCCGGCGGTTCCGGTTGACGCGCCTCTACTACGTCATGACCTGGTTCCTGTGGACGCGCTTCACGTCGCTCGCGCGCGGCGAGAAGCGCCGCCAGGCCGCGCTCACGATCTTCGGCCCGCTGTCGTTGCTGGGGTTGTTCACGGTCTGGGCCATGATCCTGATCTTCGCATTCGCTCTGCTGCAGTGGGGCTTCGGGTCCCACCTCGACTTGGTGCGCGGCGTCGCCGGCTTCGGGGCCGACCTGTACATGAGCGGCACGACGTTCTTCACGCTGGGGCTCGGAGACGTCACTCCGAACAGCCTGAGCGCGCGCATCCTGACCGTGCTCGAGGCGGGGATGGGGTTCGGCTTTCTCGCGCTCGTGATCGGGTACCTGCCGGTGCTCTACCAGGCGTTTTCGCGCCGTGAACTCAACATCTCGCTGCTCGACGCACGGGCGGGCTCGCCGCCCACCGCCGAGGAATTGCTGCGCCGCCACAGCGCGGACCAGGCCGCGTTCGAGCGCCTCCTCGCCGACTGGGAGCGCTGGGCCGCCGAGCTGATGGAGAGCCACCTGTCGTACCCCTCGCTCGCCTACTACCGTTCGCAGCACGCGAACCAGTCGTGGCTCGCCGCGCTCAGCACGATGCTCGATTCGAGCGCGTTCGCGATTGCCTCGTTCGACGGCCCGGTCGGGCGGCAGGCACGGCTCACGTTTGCGATCGCGCGCCACGCCGTCGTCGACCTGGCGCAGATCTTCCACACCGTCCCGCGCGCGCCGGAGGTGGAGCGCCTCACGCCCGAGGGCCTGGCGCGGATCCGCGCGCAACTCTCGAAGTTCCGCGTGCCCTACCGCACGGGCGCCGATGTCGATCAGAAGATCCTCGAGTTGCGCAAGCTGTACGAGCCGTACCTGCACGCGCTGGGGGACCGATTCTGGTTCACCGTGCCCGATTGGAGCCCGAGCAGCGCCCGCGTCGACAACTGGCGCACGAGCGCCTGGGAAAAGATCACGAATGCCGCGCCCGGCAAGGTGCGCGCCGAACTCGAGTTGCACGAGGGCGACGGCGAGGCCTGATGGGCCTGTTCGACCGCCTGAGGCGCCTGCCCAGGTGGGAGCCTTGCCGGGCCGCTTGATTCCCCGCCCGCCCCGGGAGTAGGGTCGAAATCCGCACTTCCCCCGGCGCGGTCGTTCCGATCGAAGGTCACTCCCTCGTTGCCCGCTCCCGGAGGCGCCCGCCATGAGATTGCCCGGATTCCTCACGACCGTATTCGTCCTCGCCGTTGCCGCGTTCACAGCCCCGCGCGCGGAGGCGAGTTTTCACATCATGCAGGTCGAGCAGATCCTCGCCGGTGTCGACGGCTCGACCGCGACGCAGGCGATCCAGCTGCGCAGTCGCACGAGCTTCCAGAACCAGGTGCAGAACGCGCAGATGTTCGCGTGGGACGCGACCGGCGCGAACCCGGTTCTCCTGAAGGCGTTCCCCACAGCGGTGTCGAACTTTGCCGCGGGCGCGCACGTGCTGATCGGCACCGCGAACCTGAGCACCTCGACGAACCCGCCGCTCACGCCCGACTTCGTGCTCGACAACCCGATCCCGGCCTCGTACATCGCGGCCGGATCGCTCACGTTCGAGGACACGTTCGGCACCGTCTACTGGCGCGTGAGCTGGGGCGGTGCGGCGTACACGGGCCCGAAGGACGGCAGCATCACGAACGACGCGGATGGCCTGTTCGGCGTGTATCCGGACCCGTTGCCGACCGGATCCGCGCAGGCGCTGCTGTTCCAGTTCGCGGCCAGCGCCCAGAGCACGACCAACCAGGCCGACTACGCGGTGACCCCCGGGGCGGCCGTGCTGACGAAGAACTCCGGCTCGAGCGGGTCGGTCGTGAGCCTGGTCGGCGTGCCCGGCGGTGTTACTGAAGGCATCGCACTGGGCAGCCCGATCCCGAACCCGGTCGTCGGCTCGATGACTTACAGCGTCACGCTGCCGCGCGAGGAGAACGTGCGGGTCGACGTCTATGACGCGCGTGGAAGCCGGATCGCGAACCTGGTGAGCGGGGTTCTGCCAGCGGGCCGCAACGGTTTCACCTGGGATCCCTACGCGCAGGGCGGGGAGCACATGCGGACGGGCGTCTATTTCCTGGGGATGCAGGCGGAGGGCGTGAAGAGGACGCAGCGCTTCATCCTGCTCGGCCCCGGGCCGGGCCTGCACCACCTGCCCGGGGATGGGCTCTAACGGACGAGACTGAAGCGGATCGTCGTGCGGCGGCCGTCGACGGAGGCGGTCGCGAAGTAGATCCCCTTCGGCGCCAAGTCACCGGCCACGCGGTGACCATCCCAGCGAAAGCGTGAGGCCGGCCCCGCGAAGCGCGCGACCAGGCGGCCCTGCACGTCGCGCACCACCAGGCTCTCGGCCACCGGGCTGCCGGGGGAGAGCGCGAAGACCACCTCGCCGCGGCTCGGGTTCGGGGCCGCGGCGAGGGACCAGGTCGCGAGCTTCGGCCCGTCGCCGACTCCGACCACGTCCACGCCGATGCCCACGCGCGCCTCGCCCGAGGTGACCGGGTTCACGAACAGCCCTGCATTGTAGAACTTGAGCGAACCGTCGGAGATCCGCACCGTCGTCGCCTGCGGCGTGTTCGATGCGAGGAACCGCAGGTGGTAGATCGTGCCCGGCCCCGTCAGCGAGATGCCGGCGCACAGCAGCGAGACCGTGATGGTGTCGCGGTCCGCTCCCGACTTGAAGATGTGGAACGTGTTGCCGCATGCCCCCGTGATCAGCGAGCCGAGCTGCAGCGACTTCGGCGCCAGCGGCACCGGCGTGAGCGCGGCCGGATCGAACTCCACGATCGCGTCGAACGCGTTGAACTCCAGGCCTGCCGGATCGACCACGAGGTCGAGATCGAAAGTGGCGCCCGGCGCGACGTTCTGCGCCGCGGGCCCGAAGACGACATTGACGCCATCCGCCCGCACCGAACCGGCGGCCATCGCGAGAGCGACGGCCGCGGCCAAGGCGGTGAGTGCGATTCGAGGAGAGAGCTGCTTCATCGGCTGGAACTCCGGGAGGGTGGCCCCGGGATGGGGCCACCCCCAGATTGTCGACTCTAGCGCACCCGGGTCAGCGTGCGCGAGAACCTGCCCTGCGCCGTCACCATGTGGGCGAAGTAGACGCCGCTCGGCATGCTCGCTCCGCCGTCGTCGCGGCCGTCCCAGACCAGGCTGTACGAGCCCGCGTCCTTCGTGCCACGGAACAGCGTGCGCACCAGGCGCCCGTCCACCGAGTAGATCGCGACCTCGACCGGGCTCTTCTTCGCCAGGCTGTAGGCCAGCGTCGACGTCTCGCGGAACGGATTCGGCATCGCCATCTGCAGCAGCGTGACCGTCGGCGTCGCCATCGGCGCCGGCAGCGTCAGGTTGAGCGAGATCGGCTGGTTCCGCGCATCACGCGCGTCGACCGAGGTAATGCCGATCTTCGGGTCGCCCTGCGCGATCGCACGGAACTCGATCGTCGCCAGCGTACCCTCGCCCGTCAGCCCGTGCTGCGTTCCGAGGATCGCCGCGTCCAGCGTGCCCGCCGTCATCGGCATCAGCACGCCGTCCTGCGCCAGCAGGAACTCGCCGGCCGTCGCGTTCACCAGCTCGACCACCGCCGGATCCCACGTCAGTTTCGTCGACACGGCCTGCACGCGACCCGTTCCCTGCGCGTCGAGCGTCACCTTCACGCTCGCGCCCACGGCGACCGAGTTCGGCGCGGTGATCGACATCTCGTCGTGGGCCGCGGGAGTCGCGTCGGTGACCGGCGCCGGCGCGGTGCGAAGCGCCGTCGTGACCTGGTCGTAGTTGATCGCGAACATCACGAGGTCCTCGAAGTTCACCAGGTTGTCGGTCACCGGACGGCCGTCCACGTAGCTGGTCGTCGTCGGACCGACGTCGAGGTAGTTGAACGGATCCGACGGCACGAGCGAGATGCCGTAGTGCGCACCCAGCGCCGAGATGTCGGCCGTATCCACCAGGTTGTCGCCCGTGCCCGGCGAGATGCCGTCGGAGACGTCGCCCAGGTGGTAGTCGAGCGTGCCGCCCGTCATCGCCGAGGCGACCGAGACGTCGCCGCAGCCGTTCTGCGCGTACACGACGTAGTACCAGAAGTCGCGCGACGCAGGCGTATCCGTGCCGCCACTCGAGGTCACGCCCGTGAGCGTCCACGGAGCGCTCGGCGGCCACGTCGTCGGTGCGGTCGGAACGACACCGCCCGCGTCGTTGTACTCGGGGTACGACCCGAACGGCGCGCGGTAGACCTTGTACGAGGTCGCGCCCGCAACCGACGGGAACGAGACCACGATACCGGTGCG
>Ga0315271_10002041_pt1 | contig 12538 bp, 7 predicted proteins | sample C3_top_MG_FD_204664 | JGI IMG/M metagenome (GOLD analysis project Ga0315271, IMG submission 204664) | Sediment microbial communities from Yellowstone Lake, YNP, Wyoming, USA - C3_top | ecosystem: Environmental > Aquatic > Freshwater > Lake > Sediment | place: USA: Wyoming | collected 2017-08-01
GCGATGTCGGAGGTCTTGGAAGCGACTTCCTTGACCATCTGCGCGCCCATGTTCTCGAACTTGTCTTTCAGTTCGATTTCCTTGGCGACGGAGACACCGTCCTTGGTGACGGTCGGGGCGCCGAAGGAACGCTCCAGCACGACGTTGCGACCTTTGGGGCCGAGCGTCACTTTGACAGCGTCGGCGAGGATGTTGATACCGTTGACCATGCGTTGGCGAGCGGAATCGCCAAATCGGACTTCTTTAGCAGCCATTGTTGATTTCTCCTGTGAATTCGGTGATTAGGCTTCGACGACGCCCATGATGTCTTCTTCGCGCATGACGAGCAGCTCGTCGCCATCGACCTTGACGGCCTGGCCCGAGTACTTGCCGAACAGCACGCGGTCGCCGGCCTTTACGGCCATGGGGCGAACTTTGCCGTCTTCCATGATTTTGCCGGTGCCGGCAGCGACGATTTCACCCTGATCCGGCTTCTCACCGGCTGAGTCGGGGATGACGATACCGCTGGCAGTGGTACGCTCGGCTTCGATGCGCTTGACGATCACGCGATCATGCAAAGGACGAATTTTCATGTAGTTAGCTCCTTATTCAACTGACAATGGACGCAGGACCAAGCCTGCTGCGAAACGGGTTCGGACCGTGTGGAGGCTATTAGCACTCAACGACGACGAGTGCTAATAATAGGGGTTGCCCCAGGCAATTTCAAGCATTGATTGATCCCGCGCTCATGGGGGACGGCACACTTTGGACGGCCCTGCGCACATTAGAATGGGCCATGGGACTCCTCGACTGGCTCAAACCACCACCGCCTGAAGACGCCGAACTCAATGGCGTGGTGGATCGGGTTGTCGCCCGGCTCGACCCGATGTTGCGCAGCGTTGCTGATTACCGGCGCCGCCTGGCGCCTGCGGTGACCAGTGCACGCGCTTACTGCGCGGCAATTGCCGCGCAGATCCCCGGACCCATTGAAATCAGCCGTCCGGCCTTTGCCAGCAACCCGCTGGTGCACGCTTTGTTCGCCAGTGCCGATGACATTGAACGGATGCTCGCCCGCAGTGACTGCGTACGCGAGCATCTTGTTGGGGCGACACCGGCGATGGGTGACCGGTGTTGTGCCCTGCTCGGCATGCGCCACCGGGAAAAGGCCGGCTTCGGCGCGCAACTGGCCGGTGATTTGGTGCACTACGACACGCCGCAGACCACGCTCTACTTTACCGATCACACGCTTGCCGAGCCCAGCCCGGGGCTGCAACAAGCCCGGTTGCGCCTGACGGACGTCATGTTCGACAGCCTGGTGGAGAGTCTTGCAACCCATGTGGCCGCAGTTCGCGAAGAGCACCAGGGCCTGCATACGGAACAGGCCATTGAAACCGCCCGGCAGCGTGCCGGCCATGGTCCGGAAGACCACATGCGCCGCCTGGCCGACCTTGAGGCGCGGTTGCGTGCCACCGGCGATGCCCTGCAACCTGCGCAGCTGATCGATACCCTGGTTGACTGCCTGCAACACCCCGAACCCTATTTGCGACTCGATCCGGTAACGGTGGCCGTGGATCGCAGCGGCGTGATCGTTGGTGCCGGCGACGCCGCACATTCTGCCGGCGATATCCTGAACTTCGTTGAACTGACCAGCCGCGACAAACGGCGCTGGGTCGTAATGCTCGCCTACATTGAACGGGCCGAGGCCTGCGCCGCTGTCGAGCGCTTCGAGGCCGCGCGCCGCCATATTGTCATCTGATGCGCGCAATCCACGGCCTGCTGTTGCTGTTCCTTTCCCTGCCGGCAGCGGCGCAAGGCGCATCCTATGACGAGCGCTTGCCGATTCCCGTGGCGCGCGCCCTCAAGGCCGCCGGCATCCCGCAGAGTGCTGTCGGTGTGGTCGTGCAAGAGGTCGGCACGCCATTGTCGCGCGTCAGCGTCAATGCCGCGCAGGCGATGAATCCGGCTTCGGTGATGAAGCTCTACACAACTTTCGCCGCGCTCGAACTGCTGGGGCCGGCCTATACGTGGAAAACGGAAGCCCTGGTCGCAACACCACCCGTCGCTGGCACCCTCGATGGCAATCTTTACCTCAGGGGCAGCGGCGATCCCAAGCTCACCTTCGAGCAATTCTGGTTGCTGCTTCGACAGTTGCGCGCTCGCGGCATAAAGGACATTCACGGCGACCTGGTACTGGATCGCCAGGCCTTCGCACCGATCGAGCACGACGAAGCCGCCTTCGATGGCAAGCCGCTGCGCCCCTACAATGCCGGGCCCGATGCGCTGCTGCTTAACTTCAAGGCGGTGCGCGTGCAACTGCTGGTTGATGGCGATCACATCCTCGCTCTGCCCGAGCCGGCGCCGGCCAACCTCGACATCGTCAATCTGCTCAAGCCCGGTGGCGGCGGCTGCGGCGACTGGCGTGAGGCGCTGCGCGCCGACGTCAGCCAACACGACGGGCGCTATCGTGTCATCCTCACCGGGGTTTATCCCGTCGCCTGCGGCGAACAGCGCTGGAACCTCAATGTGCTGCCGCACGCCCAATACGTACTCGGCGTATTTCGGCAACTCTGGACCGAACTCGGCGGCAATTTCACGGGTGGCGTCCGTGACGGCAGCGCGCCGCCCACCGCACGAACCCAGGCGAATATCGAATCGCCGACGCTGGCGGAAGTCGTGCGAGACATCAACAAGTACTCCAACAATGTCATGGCGCGACAACTATTTCTCGCGCTCGGTCGCGATGGGGGACAACCGGCAACAACGGCCTGCGCCGATGCCAATCTGCGGGCATGGCTGGACACCAAGGCACTGCGTTTCCCGGAACTCGTGCTTGACAACGGCTCCGGCCTGTCGCGGCGGGAGCGCAGCAGCGCCGACTCGCTAGCACGCCTGCTCGGCGCCGCATGGAAGAGCGCCGTCATGCCGGAACTGATGGCTTCGCTGCCACTCACTGCCATTGACGGCACCATGAGAAAAAGACTCAAAGAAGGCTCAGTGGCGGGTCAGGCACACATCAAGACCGGTTCGCTCGAAGGCGTCAAAAGTATCGCCGGCTTTGTGCTGGACAAGAACGGCCACCTTCAAATCGTGGTGTTCCTGGTCAACCATCCCAACGCAGCGGCAGCCCAGGCCGCCCAGGATGCCTTGCTGCAGTGGATCTACGACCGGGCTGCCTGATTTTTTCCAGAAACAATCGCCGCACATAGTGCGGCATGCAGCGCCGCTGATTTGACCGGTTTGTGCAACATGGTGAGACCGGCGCTTTCGGCCGCCTGCAGCGCCTCGCCACTGGTGTCACCCGTAACGAGCAGTGCCGGCGTATCCGCGCCACAATGCTGCCGCAGCTGCCTGATGGCTTCGATGCCGTTGCCGCTGGCACCCAGGCCCATGTCGGACAACAAGGCATCGACCACGCGGCCATCACCTTCAAGTTGTTGCAAAGCGTCCGCAGCTGAGGATGCCACGATGGCTTCGCAGCCCCACGCCCGCAACAGCGAACGCATGACGCTGCGTATGTCGTCATCGTCGTCGATCATCACCACAAGGCGGCCGGTCAGATTGGCGGGATCGGCACTGCCCGCCGGTGCGTCCGGCGCAGGCAGCGGCGCCACACACCCCGGAGCCCGCGGAACTTCAACGGTAAAGCACGAGCCGCTACCGGGGGCAGAGCGCACGCTCACCGGATGATCGAGCATGCGCGCGACGCGAATGACGATGGCCAATCCCAGACCCAACCCCTCATGCCGCTCCAATTGCGTGTCGCGAACCTGATAGAACTCCGAAAAGATTGCTTCGTGGTAATCCGCGGATATGCCGATGCCGGTGTCGATAACCTGCACCGCCAACACATTCTTGTGACGCCTGCAACCCAGCAAAACCCGGCCAGTCGGGGTGTACCGAATGGCATTGGCAACCAAGTTACGCAGCACCTGGCCGAGCAGTACCGGATCCGAATCTATGATCACGGAAGACGCCACAACATCGAGTCGCAGGCCTTTTCGTTCGGCAGCGGGCTGGAATTCCTGCGCCACTTCGTCAAGCAAATCACGGACACAAAAAGCACGCCGACTGGGGCGTATGACTCCCGCATCGATTTTAGAAATATCGAGCAGTGCGTCCAGCAAGCCGTTCATGGCGTCGGCAGCCTGCTGCGCCCGTGACAAGATGCTGCTGCCCTTGTGCGACAACTGCACCTCGGGTCGCAGCAACTCGAGCAGAATCGCCAAGGCGTGCATCGGCTGGCGCAAATCGTGACTGGCGGCAGCGAGGAAACGAGTCTTGGACTGATGCGCCTCCTCCGCCACGTCGCGTTGACGTGCCAGCTCAAGTGCCAGAAATTCATTGCGGTAATGCAGTTGCTGTTGCTGGATGAACACCAGGCCACGCTTCGTGCCCAGCCTGATCATCAGCAGCATGAACACAAGCAGCATCAACGCCAGTGTTGTGTGCAAACGACCGCCTGCTGTAAACAGCCAGGCCGTGGGCGGCGCAATGGTGGCGAGCAGGAAGGCCCGCGGCGGCGCCACCAGTGAGACGCTCTCCGAGATCGCGCTGGCGGCGACGACCGAAATTACAGTCAGCAAAAACAACTGCATGTCGGTTGGCAGATAGGGGAGCATGGCTACGCTGCTGCTGCCCCAGACGAGCCCGGAGCCAGCGGACCCCAGCCACTGCGTGCGCACCCACTGTCCGACACTGCGGCGCTGCGGCGCGGCTCTGTACTGCCTCACCAGAAGCATGCGCATTGCTGTGGCAAAGTAGAGCAGCAGCAACGCCGGGGCCCAGACCCAGCTTGGCGACCGTTCGTAGTTGGCAAAAATCAACAGGGAAAAGACCAGGGCCCCGGCCATGATCATGTCGCCAACGCCGGCAAAATAGGACTTGATCTGCGCCGACTCGATGAAACGCAGTTCGTCGTCCGCAGCCGCCTTCACACTCACCGCCATTCCCCCGTCAGCAGATCAAGGGATTGCGCCACGGCCTACTCCACCGTGACCGATTTCGCCAGATTGCGCGGCTTGTCGACATCGGTGCCCTTCACCAGGGCCACGTGATAGGCAAGCAATTGCAATGGCACCACGTGCAGAACCGGTGACAGCGCGCCATAGTGTTCGGGCAGTCGCAGCAGGTGCAGGCCTTCCTCTTCCCTCACGGCAGAATCGGCATCCGTAATGACGTAGAGTTCGCCACCGCGCGCCTTGACCTCCTGGATGTTGGACTTCACCTTTTCCAGCAGCGCGTCATTGGGCGCCACCGCGATCACTGGCATGTCCTTGTCCACCAGCGCGAGAGGGCCATGCTTGAGTTCGCCTGACGGGTAAGCCTCGGCGTGTATGTAGGAAATTTCCTTCAGCTTCAAGGCGCCCTCCAGGGCGATCGGATAGTGATGACCGCGCCCGAGGAAGAGCGCGTGGTGCTTGCCGGCAAAACGCTGCGCCCATTCGATGATTTGCGGCTCCAGTTCCAGCACTTTCTGCACTGCGGACGGCAGGTGGCGCAGGGCTTCGAGATGGTCGTGCTCCTGTTGTTCGCTCAGTCGCCCGCGCAACTTGGCCAACACCAGCGTCAGCAGGAACAACGCCGCGAGTTGCGTGGTGAAGGCTTTGGTCGAAGCCACCCCGATCTCGGGGCCGGCACGCGTAATGAAACGCATGGCCGATTCGCGCACGATGGCCGACTCGGGTACGTTGCAGATTGCCAACGTCAGGGGCTGGCCCTGCTCGCGGGCGTAGCGCAGGGCAGCAAGGGTATCGGCGGTTTCGCCGGATTGTGAAATTGTGACCACGAGTTGCGTCGGCCGCGGCACTGACAGGCGATAGCGATACTCACTGGCAATCTCCACCGTGCAGGGCACACCGGCAATGGCCTCGATCCAGTAGCGCGCAGTGAGTCCCGCATGGGCGCTGGTGCCGCAGGCCAGGATCAGCACCGAATCCACCTGTCCCATCAAACCGCTGGCGTCAGCGCCGAACAAACCCGGTTGCACGCTCTTCGCCGCACCCGCCATTTCCAGGGTGTTGGCGAGCGCGTCGGGCTGCTCGAAGATTTCCTTCTGCATGTAATGGCGGAAGCGGCCGAGTTCGACGGCATCGGCAGACAAGGTCGACAGTGCCACTGGGCGCTCCACCACAGCGCCATCGGCACGAACAACACGCCAGCTATCGGGTCGCAGGTCAGCTATGTCGCCGTTTTCCAGATAGACCATCCTGCGTGTGACTTGCAGCAGGGCCGATGCGTCCGACGCGGCATAATTTCCGTCTTCGCCCAGGCCCAGCAGCAGCGGAGCGCCTTCACGGGCTACAACAACCCGGTTCGGTTCCGACTCGTGCACCACGGCAATGGCAAAGGCGCCGCGCAGGCGGCCAACGGCCATACGTACTGCTTCGGCCAGATCAGGTACATCCTTGAGGCAGCGCTCGACGAGATGCGCAATCACTTCCGTGTCGGTGTCCGACGCGAATACATAGCCCTGCGCGGTCAGTTCGGTGCGCAGGGATTCAAAATTCTCGATGATGCCGTTGTGCACCACAGCCAGTCCCGCCGAAATGTGCGGATGGGCGTTGCGTTCCGAAGGAACCCCGTGTGTGGCCCAACGAGTGTGGGCGATGCCGGTCGATGCCGCCAATCCCAGCGCTTGCGTCTCCAGCTCGGCAACTCGGCCAACGCTGCGCAGGCGTGCCAGTTCCGGTTTCAGTACGGCCAAACCGGCCGAGTCATAGCCTCGATATTCGAGTTTTTTCAGGCCCTCGATCAGAACCGAAACGATATTGTTCTTCGCTGCCGCCGCGACGATGCCGCACATGACTCAGGTCCTCTACTTTTTCTGTTTCACGGGCCGCTTCCAGCCGGGAATGGTGACCTGCTTGGCGCGTGACAGGGTGAGCTCACCGGGTGGCGCATCCTTGGTCAGCGTGGTGCCGGCGCCGAGTGTGGCGCCGCGGCCGACGGTAACCGGTGCGACCAGTTGGGTGTCGGAGCCGATGAAGGCATCGTCCTCGATAACCGTGCGGTGCTTGTAGGCGCCATCGTAATTGCAGGTGATGGTGCCAGCACCGACATTGACGCGGCTGCCAATGGTGGCGTCGCCGATGTAGGAAAGATGATTGGCCTTGGAGTGCGCGGCGATGGTGGCGTTTTTGACCTCGACGAAGTTGCCGATGTGCACGTCCTCGGAAAGCTGCGTACCGGGCCGCAAACGCGCGAACGGACCGATGATGCTGGCGGCACCCACGACCGCGTCCTGCAAGACGCAGTTGGGTAGGACGCGCACGCCGTCGCCGAGCACCACCTTGCCCTCGAACACGCAATTGACGTCGATGAACACGTCGCGGCCGCACACCAGTTCACCACGGACGTCGATGCGCGCCGGATCGGCCAGGGTCACGCCTTGTTCCATCAACACCTCGGCGATGTTGCGCTGGTGAATGCGCTCGAGCGTTGCCAGCTGCGCCTTGCTGTTGATGCCGTCGGTCTCCCAGTTGGCGCCGGGATGCGCGGTCGCAATGTCGTTGCCTTCGCCGGCGGCGAGGGCGGCAACATCGGTGAGGTAATACTCGCCCTGGGCATTGCGGTTGCCGAGTTGCGGCAGCCAGCGCCCCAGCGATGCGCCGGGGGCAACGATGATGCCGGTGTTGACTTCACGAATCGCGCGCTCCGCATCGTCCGCATCCTTTTCCTCGACAATGCGCATGACCTTGCCATTGTGGCGGACGATACGGCCGTAACCATGAGGGTTGTCGAGATGTGCGGTGAGCAGCGCCAGGCGGTCGCTACCGGCCGCATCAATCAGGCGGCGCAGCGTCGCCGACCGGATCAGCGGGACATCGCCGTACAACACCAGGACATGGGCAGCGGGATCGATATGCGGCAATGCCAGCAGCACCGCGTGACCCGTGCCGAGTTGCGGCTCCTGCCTGACCCAGCTGATGTCAGGCGCAGCAAGCGACTCACGCACCCGTTCGCCGCCATGACCGTAGACCACGCAAATTTTTGTGGCGCTGAGTTCGCGCGCGGCGTCGATCACATGAGACAGCATCGGCTTGCCGCCGATGGCGTGCAGCACCTTGGGCAGGTCGGAGCGCATGCGCTTGCCCTGCCCGGCGGCGAGGATGACGACGTTTAGCAAGGGCGCCGTCACAACGGGATTAGCGGGGAAGCATACTGCTGCCCATCAGGAACTCATCCACGGCCCGCGCGCACTGGCGACCCTCGCGGATCGCCCACACCACCAGCGACTGCCCGCGTCGTGTATCCCCGGCGGCGAACACCTTGCCAACATTGGTGACGTAACAGCCGGCGCCGTCAGTCGTGGCGTTGGCATTGCCGCGCGCATCCTTGCCCACGCCGAAGCTGTCGAGCATCGAAGCGACCGGATTGGTAAAGCCCATGGCGAGGAAGACGAGGTCTGCCTTGATCTCGAATTCACTGCCGGCGACCTCGGTCATCTTGCCGCCCTGCCATTCGAGGCGAACGCACTTGATGGCTTTCAGCTTGCCATTTTCACCGATGAATTCCTTGGTGGCGATGGACCAATCGCGCTTGCAGCCTTCGTCATGCGACGAGGAGGTGCGCATCTTGATTGGCCAGTAGGGCCACACCAGCGGCTTGTTCTCCTGTTCCGGCGGCTGCGGCAACAGTTCGAACTGTGTGACCGAAGCGGCACCGTGGCGGTTGGAGGTGCCGACACAATCCGAACCCGTGTCGCCGCCGCCAATGACAACGACGTGCTTGCCGCTGGCCGAGATCGGATTCTTCTTGCCGCCACCGACTTGCTTGTTCTGCGGAATCAGGAACTCCAGCGCGAAATGCACACCGGCAATATCGCGGCCGGGAATAGGCAAGTCACGCGGGGTTTCGGAGCCGCCGGTTAGCACGACGGCGTCGAAATCCTTCAGGACTTTCTGCGGCGGCAGAACTTTGGTCGCATCATTGGCCACGCCACGCGGCATGTCCTTACCGACCAGTGTCTTCGTCACAAACTTGACGCCTTCGGCCTTGAGTTGCGCCGCACGCCACTCAACGAGACGCTTGTCGAGCTTGAAGTCGGGTATGCCATAACGCATCAGGCCGCCAATCGCATCGTTCTTTTCGAAGACGGTGACATCATGGCCGGCGCGCGCCAGTTGTTGTGCCGCCGCCAGGCCGGCCGGGCCGGAACCGACAACGGCAACCTTCTTGCCGGTCTTGACGGTGGCGATTTGCGGCACCACCCAGCCGTTCTCGCCGGCCTTGTCGATGATGGCGTGCTCCAGCGACTTGATGCCGACCGGGTCAGCATTGATGCCAAGCGTACAAGCCGATTCGCACGGCGCCGGGCAAATGCGCCCGGTCATCTCGGGGAAATTGTTGGTCGAGTGGAGGATTTCGAGCGCCTCGCGCCACTCGCCGCGATAGACCGCGTCGTTGAAGTCGGGAATGTTGTTGTTGACCGGACAACCGTTGTTGCAAAAGGGTATGCCGCAGTCCATGCAGCGTGCGCCCTGCACTTTGGAGCCGGCGTCGTCGAGGTGGGCAACAAATTCGCGGTAGTCTTTCAGGCGCGACGCGACGGGTGCGTAAGCCTCGGACAGGCGCTGGAACTCAAGAAATCCGGTGGGTTTGCCCATGATCAGGCTGCCTCTTTCAATTTGCCCGCCGCGATTTCCTTGAGGGCGCGGCGATATTCAATCGGGAAGACCTTGACGAATTTGGCGCGGTAGGCCGACCAGTTACCGAGGATGCGGCCGGCAACTTCGCTGCCGCTCTCGGCCAGATGCTTTTCCACCAGGCCCTTGAGCAGCGTTTCGTCTGCGACATGCTTGTGGCGCGTGCCGTCGTCCGGCTGCTCCGCTGCAGGCAACACTTTTTCGAGGGTCACCATGGACATGTTGCAACGCTTGGCGAACATGCCATCTTCGTCGAGCACATAGGCAATGCCGCCACTCATGCCGGCGGCGAAGTTGCGGCCGGTCTGGCCAAGCACAGCCACGGTGCCACCGGTCATGTATTCGCAGCAATGGTCGCCGGTACCTTCGACCACAGCGGTGGCGCCGGAGTTGCGCACGCAGAAGCGCTCACCGGCGACGCCGCGAAAGAACACTTCGCCGCTAATTGCACCATACAACACGGTATTGCCGACAATGATGTTCTCCGACGGCACGCCTTTGAAAGCCTTGGGCGGCTTGACGATGATCTTGCCGCCGCACAAGCCCTTGCCCACATAGTCGTTGGCTTCGCCAGTGAGTTCGAGCGTGATGCCGCGGGCGAGGAAGGCGCCGAAGCTCTGCCCCGCTGTACCGTTCATGCAGATGTGGATAGTCTCGTCGGGCAGGCCGGCGTGGCCGTAGCGCTTGGCGATTTCGTGCGATAGCATGGTGCCGACAGTGCGATTGGCACTTTTGACGGGCATGTCGAAACTGACTTTCTCGCGACGCTCGAGTGCGGGCTTTGCCTTCTCGATCAATTGGTGGTCAAGCGCACGGTCGATGCCATGGTCCTGCGTCTCACACTGGAAGCGCGCGACGTCGCCACCGGCCGGCGGCATGTAGAAGATGTTCGAGAAATCGAGGCCCTTCGCTTTCCAGTGTTCAATGCCCTGCTTCATGTCGAGCAGGTCGGCACGACCAATTAGCTCGTCAATCTTGCGAATGCCCATGGTGGCCATGAGGCGGCGCGCCTCTTCGGCGACGAAGAAGAAGAAATTGACGACATGCTCAGGCTGGCCGGAGAAACGGCGACGCAGCACCGGATCCTGCGTGGCGACGCCCACCGGGCAGGTGTTGAGGTGGCACTTGCGCATCATGATGCAGCCCTCGACCACCAGCGGCGCGGTGGCGAAGCCGAACTCGTCGGCGCCGAGCAGCGCACCGATGACAACGTCGCGGCCAGTCTTCATCTGGCCGTCGACCTGGACACGGATCCTGCCACGCAGGCGGTTGAGCACCAGGGTCTGCTGCGTCTCGGCCAGGCCCAGTTCCCATGGCGTACCGGCATGCTTGATGGAGGAGATCGGGCTTGCGCCAGTGCCACCGTCGAAGCCGGAGATAACGACGTGGTCGGACTTGGCCTTGGCCACGCCCGCCGCCACCGTGCCGACGCCAACTTCAGAAACAAGCTTCACGGAAATGGAAGCCTTGGGGTTGGCGTTCTTGAGGTCGTGGATCAACTGCGCCAGGTCTTCGATGGAATAGATGTCGTGGTGCGGCGGCGGCGAAATCAGGCCGACGCCCGGCACCGAGTGGCGCAGGAAACCGATGTATTCGGAGACCTTGTGGCCGGGTAGCTGCCCACCCTCGCCGGGCTTGGCGCCCTGGGCCATCTTGATCTGAATTTGGTCGGCGCTGCTCAGATACTCAACGGTGACCCCAAAACGGCCCGAGGCCACCTGCTTGATGGCCGAGCGCAGGCTGTCACCTGCTTGCAGCGGTATGTCGCGTTCAATGTTGGCTTTGCCGATGACGCTCGCCAGCGTTTCGCCTGCGCCAATTTTCTTGAAGCGCTGTGGATCCTCGCCGCCCTCACCGGTGTTGGAGCGGCCACCGATTCGATTCATGGCAATGGCCAGTGTGGAGTGCGCCTCGGTCGAGATCGAGCCCAGCGACATGGCGCCGGTGGCAAAACGCCGGACGATATCCTTGGCCGGCTCGACTTCCTCGAGCGGTATCGGCGGGCCCGCCGGCTTGATCTCGAACAGGCCGCGCAGCGTCATATGGCGCTTGCTCTGGTCGTTGATGATCTTTGCGTATTCCTGGTAGGTCTCGAACTTGTTGGAGCGCGTTGAATGCTGCAACTTGGCAATCGCATCCGGCGTCCACATATGCTCCTCGCCACGCACGCGCCAGGCGTATTCGCCGCCGACGTCGAGCATGTTGGCCAGCACCGGGTCGTTGGAGAACGCCGCGACATGCGTACGCACCGCCTCTTCCGCCACTTCCGCCAGACCAATGCCCTCGACCTGTGTCGCGGTACCGGTGAAATAGCAGGCAATGAAGTCGCTGTTGAGGCCGATCGCTTCGAAGATCTGCGCGCCGCAATAGGACTGGTAGGTGGAAATGCCCATCTTGGACATCACCTTGTTGAGACCCTTGCCGACGGCCTTGATGTAATTTTTGGTCGCCGCTTTGTGGTCGCCGGCCATGGTTTTGATCGTGGCGAAAACCAGCCAGGGACAGACGGCTTCAGCGCCATAGCCGGCAAGCAGGGCGAAGTGATGCACTTCGCGCACGGAACCCGAGTCAACCACCAGGCCCGTACTGGTGCGCAACCCCTTCTTGACCAGATGGTGATGTACGCCGGCGCAGGCCAGCAGTGCCGGGATGCTGACGCGGTCCGCCGCCACGGTGCGATCCGAGAGGATGACGATGTTGTAGCCATCGGCCACCGAGCTTTCAGCGGCGGCGCAAAGCTTCCGCATGGCGTCTTCACAGCCCGCCGCACCTTCCGTAATCGGATAGGTGATATCCAGCGTCAGCGACTTGAAGCGGCCCTTGGTCAGTTTTTCTATGTTGGCCAGACGTGCCATGTCCTCGTCGGACAACACCGGCTGGGTCAATTCGAGTCGTGGCGTCAGCGTGTCATCATT
>Ga0315271_10002042_pt1 | contig 12535 bp, 7 predicted proteins | sample C3_top_MG_FD_204664 | JGI IMG/M metagenome (GOLD analysis project Ga0315271, IMG submission 204664) | Sediment microbial communities from Yellowstone Lake, YNP, Wyoming, USA - C3_top | ecosystem: Environmental > Aquatic > Freshwater > Lake > Sediment | place: USA: Wyoming | collected 2017-08-01
ATTCCGCCCGAAGGCGAGGCCGCCGTGCGGGCCGCGCTCGTCCTCGAGCCCGCCGCGCTCTACGGCCTCTACGAATACCCGCAGTTCCGGACGCTCGCCGGGAAGGACGGGGCGCTGCCGGTCCTGCGCGTCGTCCGTCCGCAGGCCGCGAACCCGTGACGCGCATCGCGGCGGCGCTCGACGCCCTGCTCCTGGAGAAGCTTCCTCCGATCGACCACGTCGACCTCGTCCTCGTGAGGCTGCCGTTCGTCAGCCCGTTCGCGATCTCGACGGCGGTCTGGACGACGAAGGACGCGCTGCTGCTGCGGCTCGAGTCCGGCGGCGTCGCGGCCTGGGGCGAGTGCGTGGCCGATCCCGACCCGTTCTACGCGTCCGAGACGACGACGACCGCGAGGCACATCCTCAAGGACTTCCTCCTGCCGCGGCTCGAGCCCGGGATCACGCTCAGCGAGCTCGAGCGGCGGATGCGCCACGTGCGCGGGAACGAGATGGCGTGCGCGACGCTGGAGAACGCGGTCCTCGACCTCATCGCGAAGGCGAAGGGTGTCCCGCTCCACGCGCTCCTCGGCGCGGCGCGGAAGAAGGTCCCGTCCGGAATCAGCATCGGGCTCCAGGAGTCGCCGGCCGCGCTCGTCGCCGCCGTTGGGGACGCCGTCGCGAAGAAATACCACCGCGTCAAGATGAAGATCCAGAAGGGCAAGGACCTCGACTACGTCCGCGCGGTGCGCGAGAGGTTCCCGGAACTCCCGCTCATGGTGGATGCGAACGGCGACTACCGGCTGGACGACGCGGAGCACCTCGCCGGGCTCGACGCGTTCGACCTCACGATGATCGAGCAGCCCCTGTCGTACCACGACATCTATCAGCATGCGCTCCTGCAGATGACCCTGAAGACCTCGCTCTGCCTCGACGAGTCGATCCACTCGCTCGACGACGCCGCGGCCGCGATCGCGCTCGGCAGCTGCCGGATCCTCAACCTCAAGCAGGGCCGGGTCGGCGGAATCCTCGAGTCGATGCGCATCCTCGAGCTCGCGGCGGCGCACGGCATCCCGGTCTGGTCGGGCGGCATGGACGAGACGGGCATCGGCCGCGCGGTCAACATTCACCTGCAGACGCTGGACGGCTTCACGCTGCCGGGCGACACGTCCGAGACGAGCCGCTACTTCCACGAGGACCTCGTCGAGCCAGGCGTCGTCCTCGACGCCGACGGGTTCATCGACGTGCCGGAAGGGCCGGGCTTCGGCGCGCGTGTCGTCGAGGAACGGCTCGCGCGGCTGAAGATCTCGGAGGAGAAGATTCTTTGAAGGTTGATAGCGGGATGAGCTCGCCGAGAGGTCCGTTCGCCGCGGCGGTCGCCGCGCTTTGCGTCTGCTTCGCCGTTTCGGCCGCGGCGCAGGCGCCGCAGTCGCCACCTTCTAAGAATCCCTCTTCTGCCTCCGACTTCATCCGCGTCTTAAAGGTCGAGCCGCTGCCCGAGCCTGTCTCCGCCGCCGTCGCGGCGCTCCGGGCGCCGGCGCTCGCCGCGCACGTCGGGTTTCTTGCGTCGCCGGCCCTCGAGGGACGCGGACTCGGCACGGGAGGTCTCGACGCGGCCGCCGAGTACGCCGCGGCCCACCTTGCGCTCGCCGGGATTCCGCCGCTGGCGGAGAAGACGTACTTCCAGCCGGTGCCGCTGCGCGAGATCACGGGAGGAACGGGCGCGATCGAGGTCGAGCGCCGGCGCGGGGAAGACGTCGACCGCCGCGCCTTCCTCTCGGGAGTGGACGCGCTGATCCCGCAGATTCCGGCACGGACCTTCACGGCTAGCGTCGTTTTCGCGGGCTACGGCATCCGCGAGAGATCGCCCGAACGCGACGACTACCGCGGCCTCGATGTGAAGGGAAAGATCGTCGTCTTCCTCGGCGGCGCTCCCGAAGGCGCCGCCTGGCGGACACCGGCGCTCGTGGAGCGCTGGGCCGCGGAGAAGGCCGACGACCGGTACACGGCCAAGCGGGAGCTCGCGCAACGACTCGGCGCGCTCGCGGTCCTCGCGGTCGAGGGCGACGACTGGGCGACGAAGATCCTGCCGAAGAACAAGCCCGACGAGAGGACGTTCTGGCGTCTCGAGGACGACGGGCTCGACGCCGACGGAATCCTCCTCGCCCGCGTTTCGCCGGCCGTCGGTACGGCGCTGCTCGGCGGGCCCGCCTCGGGGGCGCCGCGCTCGCTCCCGGGCGTGACGGTGACGCTCCGGACCAGTGGGAACGAGCGAGCGCTCGTGAGCCGGAACGTCGCCGGAGTCCTCGCGGGCTCGGACCCGAAGCTCGCGGGCGAGGCCGTCGTCCTCGGTGCGCACCTCGACCATCTCGGCATCGTGGACGGCGCGATCCATCCGGGCGCAGACGACAACGCCTCCGGCGTCGCCGCGCTGCTCGAGATCGCGCGGGTCTTCGCGGCCTCGCGCGAGAGGCCGAAGCGCACTCTCGTCTTCGTCTTCTGGACCGGCGAAGAGGAAGGGAAGTTCGGCTCGGCCCACTGGGTCCGCCACCCGCTCTGGCCGCTCGCGAAGACGGCGGCCTATCTGAACCTCGACATGATCGGGCACCCGTGGACGCCGGACGAGATGAGAAAGCTCGTCGCCGACTCCGGGCTGAAAGAGGGCGAGAAATTCCTCGACGGCCTGAAGCCCGCGGACTTCGCCGAGCCCGGAGTCGCCGACTTCGCGCCCGGCCTCGGGCCCGTGCTCGCGCGGGCCGCGCGCGGGATCGGCGTCTCCGTGCACCTCGACCGGACGCCGGGAATCCACGGCGGAAGCGACTACCGTGACTTCGCCCGCGCGCGGGTCCCTTTCCTCCGCTTCTTCGGGAACTTCTTCAAGGGCTACCACGAGCCGGGCGACACGCCGGCCGGCGTGGATCCGAAGGAGATCGAGAAGACGGCCCGGCTGGCGCTCGCGACGGCCTGGCTTCTCGCGGACGACTGAGGCACCTGCATCAGTTGCTTCCTTCCGGTCCCACCTGAAACGATCCGATCAAACCCGTGAGGGCGCGGTCGGTGAAGATCCTTTCGGGGAGGGAGGTTGCATGAGGCGTGCGATTCTGATCAGCGTTCTGCTCATCTTTACGGCCTCGGGTCGGCTGATGGCCGCGAAGGACTCGGGGGACGTCTACGGCCGGGTGACCGACGCGAGCGGCGCGGCGCTCCCGGGGGCGACGGCGACCCTGACGGGCCCGACGATCCGGCCGCTCGTCACGACGACCGACGCGCGCGGCGAGTTCCGTTTTCTCGGCCTCGCGCCCGCGACATACACCGTAACGGTCGATCTGCCCGGTTTCACGAAAGTCGTCCAGCAGAACGTCGTCGTCACGCTCGGCAAGAACACCGAATTCACGGTGAAGATGGCGCTCTCCACGCGGCAGGAAACCGTGACCGTCACGGCCTCGACTCCCCTGATCGACACGCGCAAGACCGAGACGGGCGCGACCTTCGCGCAGACGGAGCTCGCCCAGGTTCCGACGGCGCGCGACGTGTGGAACGTCATGCAGCAGGTCCCCGGCGTGCAGCTCAACCGCGTTAACGTCGGGGGCAACCAGAGCGGCTCTCAGGCCGACTTCGTCGGGAAGGGCTCCTACCAGAGCACGTACGTCTACGACGGCGTGAACGTCACCGACAACGGCTCGAACGGCACGTCCGCGCAGTACTTCGACTTCGACGCGTTCCAGGAGGTCCAGATCGCCACGGGAGGCTCGGACCTCTCGCTCAACACGGGCGGCGTCACAATCAACATGATCACGAAGCGCGGCACGAACGAGTGGAAGGGCTCCGGCCGCTTCTTCTACGCGCCGAACCAGCTCCAGGCCAGCAACACGTCCAGCGAGATCGCGGCGATCCCGAACTTCCAGACCAGCGACACGCGCTTCATCCGGGAGTACGGAGCCGAGTTCGGAGGGCCGATTCTGAAGGACCGGGTCTGGCTCTGGGCGGGAGCGTCGCGCCAGGACGTCAACCTCGATCTCACGGGCCAGACCGACTTCTACGGCAATCCCCTCGTCTCGGCCACGACGCTCGAGAACTGGAACGCGAAGCTGAACGCGCAAATGTCTGACAAGAACTCGGCCGAGGTCCTCTACAACCGGAACGAGAAGCTCGTCGCCGGCCGCGGCGCCTCGACGACGCGGCCCCAGGAGACGACCTGGGATCAGAGCGGGCCGACCACCGTCGTGAAACTGCAGGACTCTCACGTTTTCTCTCCGAACTTCTTCGCGACCGCGTTCTTCGGCTACGTCGACGAACAGTACCGCCGGCTGCCCGAAGGGGGGCCGGACAAACAGGTGTACTTCGACAACGGTGGGACGGTGGCGCACAACAGCTATTACTACTCGACCATCAGCAGCCCGCAGCACCACGCCAACCTCCAGACATCGACGTTCTTCAACACGGGCTCGATCGGCCACGAGCTGAAGTTCGGGTTCCAGTACCGCCACTCCGTCACGCAGTCCCAATCGGCCTGGCCGGGCGACCAGATCTTCGGCTCCGACACGTCGGCGAGCGGGAGCCCTCACTGCGGCAAGAACCTCGACTCGTGCTATGCGGCCCTGACGCGCGGAGCGGCCACCAGCTTCCAGCAGAACTACACCGACGCCTGGCTTAGCGACACGTTCACCGTGGACCGGCTGACGGTCAACGTGGGCCTGCGGTACGACTACCAGCAGGGGGGAAACCTGCCCTCCTGGGTCCCCGGCAATCCCGCGTTCCCGCTGCTCCTGCCGGCGGTCACCTATAACGGCGATGACGGCTATCCCATCACGTACCGCAACTGGAACCCGCGGATCGGCCTGACGTACGCGTTCGGCGAGGGGAAGAAGACCCTCGCCCGCGCGTCCTATGCCCGCTTCTCCGACCAGCTCCGAAACGTCATCTACCACACCAACGGGCTGCCGCAAATCAGCGGCGTCTACTACTACTGGAACGACAAGAACAACGACAAGATCGTCCAGCCGAGTGAGGTGGACCTCAAGAGCGGATCCCAGGGAATCTACGGAATCGATCCGCGCTATGCGCCCGGAACTCCCAACCAGATCGCGGCGGACTACAAGGCCCCGACAACCGACGAGTTCATCCTCGGCTTCGACCACGAGCTCATGAGCGATTTCTCCGTGTCCGCCGCCTACACGTACCGCTACATCACGAACATCCAGAGGAGTCCGCTCGTCGGCGTGACGGCCAACGACTACATCTCCGGCGGGTTCGCCAAGGGAACCGCCGTCGGGACGAACGGCTTCACGCTGGGCTTCAACGAGCCCTACTACAAGCTGAACACCCCAACGCGCCCGCCCGGCAACATCTACGAGAACCAGCCCGGCGCCTACCAGCAGTACAACGGCGTCGAGGTGCAGTTCATCAAGCGGATGTCGAACAACTGGATGCTGCGCGCGAGCTTCGGCTACAACAACTGGCGCCAGTACCTCACGCAAGAATCGATCGTGAACAGGAACAACCTCCTCGGAGGCACGAATGACAGCGGCGGCCTCGCCGTCGCGAGCGACAGCTCGAACCCGGGCTACGACGCCCGGTGGCAAACCAACCTGACGGGCCTCTACCAGCTCCCGTACGGGTTCAGCGTCGGCGCCAACTTCTTCGCCCGCGAGGGATACTCGATTCCCTACTACGTGCGCGTGCGGGCCCGGGACGCGCTCGGCAGCTCGAACCGCTACAGCATCCAGATCGGCCATGTCGACGACTACCGGCTCGACAACGTCTACGAGTTCGATCTGAGATTCGAGAAGAACTTCAAGATCGGACCTGTCCAGGCCACCGCGTCGCTCGACGTGTTCAACGTCTTCAACGGCGGCACCGTGACCTATCGGGACAACCGGGTCGGCGACTTCGATTCCCGCGGCTCCGCCTTCACGCCGAACCCGAACTTCAACCAGCCGACGCAGGTGCAGAGCCCGCGGATCCTGCGGCTCGGCGCACGGGTCTTCTTCTAGAGTCTCTAAGGAGAATCGGATCACGAGGCCCGCCCGGAGATTCCGCGCGGGCCTTTTTTTGTCCTACTCTCCTCCGGGATGAAGCGCGTCCTCGTCCTCACGGTCCTCGCCGCGGGAGCGATTCTGGGTGGCCGGAGGCCCCCGGCGCTGGCGGCTCCTCGGCCGGTCCGCGACGTCGTCCTCGTGACGATCGACACCTGCCGTGCGGACGCCGTGGGGTTCGGTGGAAACACGCGCGGCACGACGCCGCACCTCGACGCCGCCGCAGCCGACGGGCTCGTCTTCTCTTTCGCGCACGCCCAGAACGTCCTGACGCTGCCGTCGCACGTCAACATCCTGACGGGGCTCTATCCGTTCCAGCACGGCGTGAGGGACAACACGGGGTTTCGCCTCGAGGATCGGTTCGCGACGGCCGCGACGATCCTTCGCGAGAGGGGCTACGCGACGGGCGCCTTCGTGGCGGCGTTTCCGCTGGACTCGCGCTACGGCCTCGCCCGCGGGTTCGACGCGTACGACATGGTTTACCGCCAGACGGAGGATTCGACGGATTTCCGGATCCAGCAGAGCCCCGGGCCGGCCGTGGTCTCGGCGGCGCTCGACTGGTATCGCAAGCAGGCCGGGCGGCCCCGCTTCCTGTGGGTTCACGTCTACGACCCGCACGCGCCTTATGACCCGCCTGTCGAGTTTCGCAGGCGATTCCCGGATGACCTCTATCTGGGCGACGTCGCGTTCGCGGATGCCGCTCTCGCCCCGCTGCTCGACGCGGTGCGCGCCGCCGGCGCGCCGCCCACACTCCTCGTCGTGACGGCGGACCACGGAGAATCGCGCGGCGAGCATGGCGAGGAGACTCACGGACTTTTCGCGTACGAGGCGACGCTCCGCGTGCCGCTCTTTCTCTGGTCGCGGGACTTGCCCCGAAAAGGCCGCGACGCGGCTCTCGCCCGGCACATCGACATCCTCCCGACGATTCTGGACGCCGTCGGCGACCGGACGGACCGAAAGCTCCCGGGGTCTTCGCTCCTCGCGGACCGGAAGGACGCCTCCTCGAAGGCTTCGTACTTCGAGTCCCTTTCGGCGAGCTTCACGCGGGGCTGGGCGCCGCTGCGCGGGATCCTGCAGGATGGGCAGAAGGTCGTCGACCTTCCGATCCCGGAGCACTACGACCTCGCGAAGGACCCGGCCGAAGCGCACAACCTGGCCGCCCAGCGCCTCGCGCCGCTGCGCGCGCTGCGCGCCGAGCTGCTGCGGTTCCCGACCGGGCCCGTCGAGCCCGGGCCCACCGACCCGGATCAGGCCGCGAAGTTGCGGAGCCTCGGCTACCTCTCCGGTTCGACTGCCGCAAAGGCCGCGTACGGCCCGGCGGACGACCCCAAGAACCTGATCGCCGTGGACCGGCAGATCCACAGGGCCGTGGATCTCTACGAGCGCGGAGACCGCCCGGGTGCGCTGCGGGTCACGCGCGAGCTGGTCGCGCGGAATCCCCGCATGCAGCTGGGGTATCAACATCTGGCTTTTCTCCTGGAGGAGAAGGGAGACACGGCCGGGGCCATCAAGGTCCTCGAGCAGGCCACGGCAAACGGCGTCAAGAGCGAGGCGCTCGACCGGCGCCACGGGCTCCTGCTAGCCGAAGCGGGCAGGCCCCGGGACGCGGTCGCGATCCTCGGCCGCTGGGCGCAGAGCCAGGACGGCGAGACCCTGAACGCGCTCGGCATCGCGCTGGCCGACTCCGGGCAAATCGACGAGGCGCTGAAGGTTTTCCGGCAGGTGCTGGCGGCGGATCCCTCCAACGTTCAGGCTTGGCAGAACATCGGGATCGCGCTCCTGAAGGCCGATCGTCCGGGCAGCCTCGGGCAGGCCCGCGAGAACCTGGAGAAGTCGATCGCGTTCGGCCTCCGGAACCCGAAGGCCTGGAATGCGCTCGGCGTGGCGTGGATGCGGTCCGACGACCCGGCCAAGGCGCTCGACGCCTGGGCGCGGTGCGTCGAGTACGGACCCGAGGAATACGACGCGCTCTACAACATAGGCCTCGTCGCGCTCCGGACCGGCGACCGCGCGCGCGCGAAGCAGTCCTTCGAAAAGTTTCTGGCGTCCGCGCCGCCGGCGCGCTACGCCCGCGAGCTCGCGGAGGTCCGGAAGCTCCTCAAGGACGTTTCTTGAAGGCGTCCGCTACCGGGCGGGCCTCGCCCCGAGCGTCGCTTCGCCGGACGCTGGGTCGTACGTGCCCCCGGCCGGAAGCACCAGCAGAGTAACGCCGGCGGCTCCGAGAACCGGCGCGCCGGCGGGCGTGATGCGGGCGCGGCGCGCGTCGAAGATCATCGCGGCGCTTTCGCCCAGCACGCGCCACCGGCCGTCCGGGCCCACTTCCACGGCGGTCGATTCGTCTAACCCGACACCTACGAGCTCCGGGTGCTCGAGGATCACGCTCAGGAGACGGTTGGACCGGCGGCGTCGGATGAAATGCTGGTCGACGACTGCGCCGGGCAGGAACCCGAATCCCGGAACCGTCTCGACGTTGTCGCGCGCCACCGTCATGTACGCGGCGAGAGAGTCCTTCGGGTCGCGCGGCGGGCGTAAGCCTCCCACGTGTTTCTCCTCGCCCGTCAGCATCGGCGTTGTCATGACCGCCGCGCCGGCCGACGTCCCTCCGAGGACGCCTCCGGCCGCAAGCAGCCTGTGCATCGCGGCTTCGACGCGTGTGCCGGCGAGAGCGGCCGTCAGCTTGACCTGGTCCCCGCCGCCGAACCAGATGCCGGTGGCGCCGTCGAGCCGCTTCACGGCCTCCTCGGCGTCCGCCTGAGCATGGTCGAGCACGATCCGCTCGGCTCGCGCGCCGAGCTTCTCGAGGTCGGCCGTCATTTCGATCCCCGCGTCGGAATCGCCCGACGCCATCGGGAAGACGACGATGCGGGCCTTGCCGGAACCTCCGGCGAGCTCGACGAACCGCCGGATGATTTCGGGCGGAATCGGACCGCCGCCGACGATGAGGAGGTGGCCGCCGATCGTCCGGGCCTGGGGCGGAGACACGGTGGAGCACGCGGGCGTCGCCACGAGTGCCGAGGCGCAGGCCAGCAAGACCAGAATGCGGATCTTCATGGCGCGTTCCTCCCGGCTCGATCGCGGAAGGCGCGAGCCGCTCTCTTGTCGCCGACGATCTCACAAACGCGGGCCGCGGTCTCGAGCGACCCGCGGCCGGGTACCTGTGCCGTCATCCGCGTGAGCAGACTTCTGAACTCGCCGTCGCGTCCGGTCGCCGCGTAGAGCAGCGCGAGGCGCGACCAGGCATCGAGATTCCCGGGGAAGCTCGCGATCTCGGCCGCGAACGCCTTCTCGGCCGCTTTCTCTTCCCCCATTCGCGACAGCACATCCCCCCGCGTCGACTCGAGGTCCATCAGGGGCGGCCGGCCCTCGCCGAGGGCGTCGGCGCGCTGGAGCGCGGCCAGCGCCGCCTCGAGGTTCCGGGCCGCCACCTCGATCTCCGCGAGGAGCACGAGGGGTCCCCGGTCCCGGCTCCTTTGGGCGATCGCCTCGAGCGCTTCCTGCCGTGCGCGCGCGAGGTCTCCCGCCGCAAGGTCGATCTTCGCGAAGAGCGGCGCGACGTCCGTGGCGCCCGCGGCTTTCGCGGCCTCGGCGAGAGAGCGCGCCTTTGCCGGATCGCCGCACTCCAGCGAGAGGTCGGACATGCCCGCGAGGATCTGAGGCGTCCCGGGCTGCAGCCGATCCGCGTGTCCCAGGGCCTCCAGCGCCTCGCGCGGACGGCCGGACTGCCGCAGCACGCGCGTGAGCAACTCCCACGCCTCGAGCATGCGCGGGTTCTCGGCCGTCAGCTTCCGAAGCAGGGCGACGGCTTCTTTCTCGCGATGGTCCGCGGCCAGGTGCGCCGCCTCCCGGAACAGGCCGAGCGTCCGGATCCGGTCCTTCGGATCGGGGAGGTCCTTCGCGGCCGCGTCGGGAGAGCGCGAAGCGATGTAGCCGAGCGAGGCGAGTTTCTTGATCGTCTCTGCGTCCGCCGCCCCCGGCGGCTGGAGGGGGCGCTCCGTCGCGAGGAGCTGCGCCCTCATCGTTCGGAAGGCCGGCGGCAGCCCGGCGGAGAGGTCGTTCTTCTCGGCGGGGTCCTTCGTCCAGTCGTAGAGCTCCGGTCGCGGGGCCTCGATGTACTGGTACGTTGAGTCCGTCAGCGAGGCGAGGTCGCTCCAGCCGAAGTGAAGGCGTGGATAGAGCGTCTCGGCATAGAGGCGGCGCCCGGCGCCGGGCGCCGCCCCGCCCGCGAGGAGCGGCTCGCCCGCCAGGGCGAGCGGGACCTTCTCCCCCAGGAGGGCGGCCACCGTGGGAAAGACGTCTACGAGCCCGGCGGGCGAGGCAATTCGCTCGCCCGCCCTCGCGTTTCCCGGCAGCTTGACGAAAAGCGGAACACGGAGCTCTTCGCGATAGAGGAGGATCCCGTGCTCGTCCTCGCCGTGGTCGCCGAGCCCTTCGCCGTGGTCGGAGAGGAAGACGACGATCGCCCTGTCGTAGATCCGTCTCGTCTTCAGGAAGCCGAGGAGGCGTGCGACGACCGCGTCGGCGGCCGCGATCTCCCCGTCGTACGGTCTCGCCGCGTACCGGCTCTTGAAGGGCTCGGGAGGATCGTAGGGAGAGTGCGGCTCGTAAAGATGGAGGAACGCGAAGAACGGCGTCTCCGGCGCCCGCTCGCCGATCCACTTCTCCAGCAGCTCTTCCGTGACCGCTCCGCTCCGCTGAACCTGCCCGAGGGCTTCACCCGACGCGCGCATCTCGATGTCGTCCCGGTAGTGGTCGAAGCCTTCGGCGACTCCGGTCGCGTGGTCGAGGACGAAGGCGGAGACGGCGCCCCCGGTCGAATAGCCGCGCTGCCTGAGGAAGCTCGCGAGCGTGGTCGTCTTCGGCGAGAGCCGGTAGCCGATGTTGTCCCTCACCCCGTGCTGGTAGGGAAGCAGCCCGGTGAAGAGAGACGCGTGCGCCGGCAGCGTCAGGGGAACCGGAGACAGGGCGTTATCGAAAACGACCGAGTCCTTCTGCAGCGCGGAAAGGCCCGGCGTCTCGACCTCGCGGTACCCGTACGCGGGCAGGTGGTCGGCGCGAAGGGTGTCGACCGACACGAGGATCACGGGGGCGCGGGGAAAGACGGCCCGGGATTTCGCGCAACCGCCCGAACACGCGAGCACGAGCGCGAGCCGAGGCAGTCCGCGCGCGAGGACCCCGCCGCGGGCCCTCACTTGAGGCTGTCGAGAATCGCCTTCACGGTGCCGGCTTCCTTGCCCGAGGGATCGAGCTCGAGGTACTTCAGGAAGTCCGCCCGGGCCTCGGCGGCCCGCTTTCCCTGGGTGTGCGTCAGGCCGCGGAAGTAATAGGCGTCGGCGGCGTCCGCCTGCTTCGCGATCGCCTTCGAAAAGTAGTCCTCCGCCACGGACAGGTTGCCCTTGTTGAACATCAGGATTCCCATGTTGAGGTACATCGAGGCGGTTAACCTCTCCTCCGGGACTCCGGAAAGCGCTTCTTTGGCGGCGTCGAGATGTCCTCTCTCGAGCTCGATTCCCGCGATCGTCAGACGCGCGTTGACGTTCTCCGGCTCCTTCTCGACCACCCGTCGCGAGAAGTCGAGAGCCTCGTCCGGCCTGTTCTCCGCCTCGTATGCGAGCGCGATTCTCATGAGGAGCGCCGTGTTGTCGGGCAGCTCCGGGAGGGCCTTCAGGTAGTGCTCGCGCGCCGCCGCATAGTCCTTCTTCTCGAGCGCCGCGTTCCCCGCGTCGATCGCGGCCGCGGCGTCCTTCGAGATCTTCCGGCCGCCGACGAGGATCTCCTCCTGCGGCGGCGCCGCCCGCACGGCTTCGGGCTCGAGCCGGATCTCCACGTTGGGGTTCCGCGCCGCCTCGCTCAGGCTGACGCTGATCTTCTTCGTCTGGTAGCCGGTCGCCTCGAAGTCGACGTCCCACTTGCCGCCGACGATCCCGAGGATCGCCCAGTGGCCTTTCTTGTCGGTCCTGAGGTCAGGTCCGCCGTGGCTGCTCTTTCCCCAGCGGAGAGAGACCTTCGTTCCTTCGATGGGTTCCCCGTTCGCGCTCTTCACGGTCCCCTCGACGCGTGCGGTTCCCCCGCGCCATTCCTGGCCGCTCGCGACCGGAGCGTGAAGCAGGGCGACCGCAGCCGCGGCCATCACCGTCTTGCGGATTCTCAACGTCGACCTCGCCGTCGGCAGCACGTCACGGCCGCGGAGTATACGGCTGGCATCCCCACCCTTCCGGCCCCCCGGCTCAGCGGGCGGTTCGGGGTGCAACTCCGGCGGAGTCGGCAGCGGAGCCGAGGGGCGTCGCGCGCACGATCAACCGCTGGGGGGCCGACCCGACGAAGTAAAACGGGTAGCACGTCACGAGCGTGACCGTGGGGCCGTTTGTCTCGTCCAGCACGGACACGTCGTCCGGGTCGACGATCTTCGTCCACGCCACGGCGTACCGCGTCGTCGCTCGCGGCGTCTCGAGGACGATCTCGTCGCCGACGGCGACGTCCTTGAGAGCGCGGAAGAAGCCGTCGCGATGCGCGGAAAGGGCGACGTT
>Ga0315271_10002043_pt1 | contig 12534 bp, 15 predicted proteins | sample C3_top_MG_FD_204664 | JGI IMG/M metagenome (GOLD analysis project Ga0315271, IMG submission 204664) | Sediment microbial communities from Yellowstone Lake, YNP, Wyoming, USA - C3_top | ecosystem: Environmental > Aquatic > Freshwater > Lake > Sediment | place: USA: Wyoming | collected 2017-08-01
CCGCGGGACAGTATCTGAGCGCCTCGCCGCTCCATCCAGCCGCGACAGCCGTCATTATACGGGTGCGCGAAGGCAAACCGCTCGTGACTGACGGCCCCTTCATAGAACATAGAAACGCGCGAGCAGATCGCCGGCTACTTCCTGATCAATACGCGGGATCTCAACGAAGCGATCAGCATCGCCACCAGGGTACCTGGGGCACGAATCGGAACGGTTGGGGTGAGGCCGCTGGTTGAAATCATAGGCCTGCCCCAAGCTGAGAAGTGCTGAGAACTCAGTGCTGAGCAAGAAGATACGCCACGCAACACCAGCGACGCATGAACGGGAAAGGAGCTAGAGATGAGCAGCATACGGTTACTGGTTGGAACCAAAAAGGGAGCGTTCATCTTAACGTCGGACGGCAAGCGGAAACAGTGGGCGGTGCATGGCCCTCATTTTGGGGGATGGGAGCTCTATCACCTCAAAGGATCGCCGACCGATCCGAATCGAATCTCTGCGTCGCAAACCAGCAGTTGGTTCGGACAAGTCATCCAACGCTCGGATGACGGCGGTAAAACGTGGAGCCCGCCAGGAACCAAACCCGAAGATCTTATGGGGCTGGATGGCATGCCGAAGGGTGAGAGCAACATGTTTCTTTACGACGCGTCTGCTGAAACCGGGAAGCCGCTCACGACGCACCAGCATTACGACGGCTCACAACGCCCATGGGAATTCAAGCGCGTGTGGCATCTCGAGCCGTCGCTGACAGACCCTGACACGGTGTATGCCGGCACAGAGGACGCGGCTCTGTTCAAATCAGTGGACGGCGGGACAACGTGGAAGGAACTGGCGGGGCTGCGTAGCGCGAAGGGGCAGCTGTGGCAGCCAGGTGCCGGCGGGATGTGTCTGCACACGATTGTCTTGGACCGGGCCCACCCGGATCGAATTTTCGTGGCCATTTCGGCTGCCGGAACCTTCCGGAGCGATGATGGCGGCAAAACGTGGAAGCCAACCAACAAAGGCTTGCTCTCGAAGTACGAACTACCCGATCCAGAGGCCGAAGTCGGCCACTGCGTGCATTGCATCACGATGCACCCTTCCCGTCCAAACGTGCTGTTCATGCAAAAGCATTGGGATGTGATGCGGAGCGACGACGCAGGTGAGTCGTGGCAGGAGATCAGCGGAAACCTGCCGAGCGATTTTGGATTTCCAATCGCCGTGCATGCCCATGAACCGAACACCGTGTATGTCGTGCCGATCAAGAGCGATTCCGAACATTACCCGCCGGATGGAACGCTGCGCGTGTACCGCAGCAAGACCGGCGGTAACGAATGGGAGCCATTGACGAAGGGGCTGCCGCAACAGGATTGTTATGTCAATATACTGCGCGATGCAATGGCCGTCGATTCACTCAATCCATGCGGCCTCTATTTTGGGACGACCGGCGGGCAGGTCTATGCCTCGGCTGACGCCGGGAACAATTGGACACCCATCGTAAGAGACTTACCCCCTGTTTTATCCGTTGAGGCCCAGACGCTGCCATGATTCGAGTCGTACTGCCAGCACATCTTCGGACATTGGCCCGCGTCGATGGCGAGGTGATGTTGGACGTCCCGAGCCCTGTGACTCAGCGTTCGGTCCTCGACGCCCTCGAAGCCCGCTATCCGATGTTGCGGGGGACGGTCCGGGACCACGTCACGCTCAAGCGGCGGCCGTTCGTGCGGTTCTTCGCCTGCGAGCAGGATCTGTCTCACGAGTCCCCAGACACCCCACTACCCGATGCGGTTGCGACGGGGACCGAGCCGCTCCTTATCGTGGGAGCCATGGCAGGCGGCTAGGAGCGTGATGTCGATTTCGAGCCGTCTCGTTCGACTAAGAAGTAGAATATGGCTTCATCTGGTCAATGCCGTTCAAAATCCGGGCTCATAACTATCATGCTCAAGAAGGAGTCGTTCCATGCGTTTCATGATTATTGTCAAAGCCACAAAGGATTCGGAAGCCGGCGTCATGCCGAGTCAGCAACTATTGACGGAAATGGGCAAGTTCAACGAGGAGCTGGTAAAAGCCGGCGTGATGCTCGCAGGGGAAGGACTCCAGCCGAGTTCGAAAGGTGCGCGTGTCAGGTTTTCTGGAAGCACGCGTACCGTGATCGACGGACCCTTCGCAGAGACAAAAGAGGTGATCGCCGGCTACTGGCTCTGGCAAGTCAAATCGAAGGAAGAGGCGATTGAATGGGTCAAACGCTGCCCCAATCCCATGCCGGGGGAATCCGAGATTGAAATCCGCCAGGTCTTCGAAGCGAAGGACTTTGGTGCCGAGTTCACGCCTGAGCTCAGGGAGCAGGAAGAACGGTTGCGGGCGGAGGCAGCCAAAAAGAAATAAAAACGGAAGTGTATAGCCGTTGTTTCGATACAGGCACAATCAACCGATCACATTCACATGAAGGAGGCCGTTATGCGTTTCGCTTTCGCTCCCCTCACCTGTCTTGCGCTATTGCTCCTGGCGTCTCCGGTCATGGCCAAAGAGAAAAAGCTGGACAAGCAAATGGACCCCCAAGCGATGATGGAGGTATGGAAGCAGCTGGCCATGCCCGGTGAGCCGCATCAGTTGTTTGCCAGCCTGGCCGGTAACTGGACGACCACGACGAAAGAATGGATGGAGCCGGGCAAGCCGCCAACCGAATCGACCGGCACTGCGGAAATGAAAATGTTGCTGGACGGACGCTTTCTCTATCAAGAATTCAACGCCCAAATGATGGGGCAACCTTTTTCCGGCGTTGGGATCGACGGATACGACAACATCACCAAGAAATATGTGACGGCCTGGATCGATACGATGGGCACAGGGATTTTCATGATGGAAGGCACGGCCAGCGCCGACGGCAAGACCATCACGCTGAAAGGATCGCACCCTGAGCCTGGCGGAGGGAAAATGTCGCATCGTGCCGTCTGGAAGATCGTCGACAGCAATACCCAGACATTCGACATGTACGGGGCTCACCATGGCGGCAAGGAAATGAAAGTGCTGGAGATCACCTATACCCGGAAGCCATAGAGAAAGATGCACGTTGCGCGCGGAGGAGTTTTGAACTCGTCCGCGCGCGGTGGACGCTTGCTGGTTCGAGCGTCCGAAACACCATCGGCTCCATTTTCTATTCCAGGTAACCTGGCCATACACACGCGCTCCACGCCTCACGCCCGACCATGATCTTGACTCCTCTCTAACCGCTGTGATTAGGTCTTTCGCCGATCTTCACAGAGCAAGCAACTCTCTAATGATGACGATGCTTCGGGCCGATCAGATCCAGCCACGGTTACTCGCCTGTGCCCTCTCCATATTTCTCTGCCTGGCCGGCGCGGGCTGCCAAAAAGAGAGCGAGGCGATTGTCTCGATTGCACTGCATCCGACCAACGCGAACATTCTCTATGTGGCGACGAACGACGCCGTCTACAAATCGCGCGACGAAGGTCAGTTATGGGAGCGCTTCCCGAGCTTCAGCGCCAGGCGGGTGACGACGCTCGCGATCGATCCTGAATTCCCGGCCACGATCTACGCCGGCACCATGGCCGATGCCGTCTACAAGAGCCCGGATGGCGGGCAACATTGGCTCCCCCATAACGTCGGACTCAAAGAACACGTTTCCTTTATCAATCAATTCGTCTTTCACCCGACAGACCACGATCAAATCTACGCCGCCACGACCGTCGGCGCCTTTTACACCAAGGACGGCGGGCGTGAATGGGAAGAACGCATGGCGGGGATGAAGGAGGTCCACATCGTGGTCTCCATCGCCATTCATCCTCGCGACCATCGGGTACTCTATGCAGGAACGACGGGAGGGGTCTACCGATCCGATAACGCGGCAATGGAATGGAAGAAAGTCAATTCTGGACTGATTCCTGAACAGGAGCTGATGGGGGGCATGGCGCTGGGGGTCAATGTCATTGTCTTCGATGTGGTCAACCCGGACATCGTCTATGCCGGAACCACGAAGGGCCTCTTCCGCACCGCGACGCGGGGGGAGCAATGGGAGCGAATCGGGCAATCGCTCCCCGATCTGTTCGTGAGCAGTATCCTCCTCGATCCGGCCCAACCGAAAACCCTCTATATCGGAGGGCCTGGGGGAGTCTGGAAAAGCCCAGACAGCGGACAATCTTGGAGTCCCATCAACAGTGGTTTGGGCTCACTGAACATTCGGACCCTCGCGATGAGCCAGCGCGATCCGCACCTTCTCTATGCTGGCACAAATGGCAGCGGTCTCTATCGCTCGACCGACGCCGGGGCAACCTGGACCGCCCTGCCGCTCAAGGCCGCGCCTCCAGGAGCAGGCTGAGGTTGAGGCCCTAATATCCAGTTTTCGCTCCCGCCTCGCTATGCTTGTATCGGCTGCTGTAGGCCAGCATCTGGTCCGACAAGGCCTTCCACTCCTCGGCCGTCATGAGATCCTTCATCCTGAAACGGAAAGAGAGAATCTTTGCCGCCGACAACATCCGCTTATTGTTCGCGTCATCCAGAGCCTTGGTGAATTCCTCCGGAGTCGCCGCGTAGTTTGCGCTCAACTCATACAGTCGGCGATGCCCCGCGCGCTCCTGCTCGCGGCCCGCCTTCAATTCCGTAACGATCTCGGTCACGATCGATTTGACCTGCCCCGCCTTTTCCTGATCCTTGACGGTCCGATCGATCAAGGCAGCCATGTCCTGCTGGCCCTTCTGCCAGTAGGCCTCTCCCTTTCCTTCCCCACCCATCCCATGGTGACGGTGGGACGAACAACCGGCCAAGACGAGCACGACAACGAGTCCGAGAACATATCCCTGAATCCGCTTCATAACTAGAACCTCCTTTGAAATTTGGTCTGTCTGGTCTGTTCGGTCTATCTAGTTGGGTTAGACTAACTAGATCGACTAGACAGACCGAATAGACCAGACAGACCGAATAGACCAGACAGACCTTTTCCCGCAGCCTGCTTACCTGTTGTCACAACAGCGGTTCTTCTCGTATCATCCTTCTGATAACTATGCCTGAACCGACTACTCCCCCAACCGATCATACCCTGGCGCTTCGAGAGGAGTTCCGCCATCATCTCGAAACATTCTATGCCCAGCTCAAGCTGGCGCCGCCCTACGAGAGCGTTGAGAAGGCCATTCGTTCGCTCACGACCTCGATACACGCTCTGCCGCCGTTAGAGCGCGAGAATCTGGCCACCGACGCCACCGCGCGATGGCAGCACTTTCGCCAGGCCTTTGAATCGTCCGGGCTCAGCAAGAAACATCGCGGCATCATCGCCGGTCTCGCCCGCAACCGGTCCAGCCTGAATCTCCCCGCCGAATATGATTTGTTCCTGAGTCTGTATCTCTCCTAATCTGGTCTATCTGGTCTATCTGGTCTATCTGGTCTATTCGGTCTTTCCTGTCTGTCTGGTCCATCTGGTTAGTCTCATGCCACCAAACAAACCAGACAGACCGAACAGACCAGACAGACCCGGCTTGTCTCAAGACGGTAGTCTTGTTCCTTCGAGCACCTCCCGGAGTTCTTGATACACCACCATGAGCCGGGTATTCTCCAGCCGATATGCAAATACGACCGTAATGGCGCCTGAGAGTAAAAAGACAGCTCCCAACCCGATAATCCCGAACGCCAGCACCGCTCCACCGGGCGCCGTCATTTCCCCCTCGATGAACAAGGAGATCACCGCCCCCACCGTCCCGACAGCCACTACGGCAAACCAGAGACCGGTGAGAAGCGCCGAGGACCAGGGAGTGAGTTTTCTGCAGAGCACCGCAAGCGCGTCGCCTTCCGGAGACAGAGAGATCAACCCTTTCAGCGGCCACAATGTTCGAAAGCCCGTAGCGAACAGCCGGTATTTCTGGCGAATCACAATCTGGTTCACATCCCGGTACAACCGGGCTGTTCCATGCGGCAACGTCAAGATACCGCCGGCGTCGAACCGGTTGGCCAGCTGCGTCAGGGTGGTATGAGTAAATCGATCCTGCGTACGAGCCACTCCGCATCCATACCGACCGGCATCCGGCGTGAGGCGCACGAAGTAGAGCCAGTCTCCGAGTATGAGACCGAGACACATGGCACCGGCGAAAAAACCAGCGAGAATCATGCTGGTACCTATCCCATAGGGGCGCAGATGAATCAAGGGATGGACCTAAGATAATCTGTTGACTCGTCTCAGGGAGTTGGCTATTGTAGCTTCGGTGCTGGTCAGGCGGGTCCCCTCGCTCCATTCAGGTGCTCCGCCGCACAAAGAGTTTACCCCTAAGTAACTACGGCAGTCGGCTCATCCCTCGCTGGCCGAGGAGCGCAAGTCGCCTTTAATGTGGAGTCGGAGGTGATATGGATTTAGCGAAGGTCGAGCGCGTCTATACCTCATACGCCAAGATCTACGATCGAATTTTCGGAAAGGTGTTTCACGAAGGACGCCAGTCGGTAATTCGAAACCTGGATGTCCAGCCGGACGAAAAAATTCTCGAAGTGGGAGTCGGGACCGGGTTGGCCCTGCCAATGTACCCCCGCCATTGCCGAATCGTCGGTATCGACTTCTCGGAGGGCATGCTGGAGCAAGCGAAGCAGCGGGCGATAGAACACCGGATGGATCACGTGCAACTGCACCGAATGGATGCCGGCGCGATGGAGTTCAAAGACGACAGTTTCGACACAGTCGTCGCGGCCTACGTCGTCACCGCTGTCCCGGACTATCGCAAGGTCGTCAGCGAAATGATCCGCGTCTGCCGACCAGGCGGACGGATCATCATGCTGAATCACTTCGCCAACGACAATAAAGTCATCGCCGCCATCGAAAAAGTGCTGTCCCCCATCACGAAGAACTTAGGGTGGCGCACGGACCTGGCGCTCCAGACCGTGCTCGACGGGACGCCGCTGCACGTCGTTCGGAAGCAGAATGTGAATCCGATGCGGCTCTGGGCCTTGGTGGAATGTGTGAACGGGAAGAACGTAAACGGAAAGACCCATATCAACGGTGTGAAAAACGGGAACGGCGTTGCGGCCTACGCCCATATCAACGGTGCGCGTTTGCCGGAACATGCCAGCGGACAGGCGCTGGGCTAATCTGGTCTGTCTGGCCCATTCGGTCTGTCTCGTCTATTTGGTCGAGCGAAACTAACCAGATAAACAAGACAGACAAGACAGACCGAACAGACCACACGTGCTTCAGTCTACGTCACATCGACCCCTCGTTGCTGCTCGAACGATTTCCAATTCTGCCATTCCCCGCCAGGAATGATCGTATTGCCCACCAGGCACTGACCGGAGAATCGTTGGACAATCAAGTCCGCCAGGAGCGAGAGCACCTGACCGGTCCGGCGATCCTGCACCCCACGAACCCGCAACACCACACCGAACCCCGGCCCATCGAGCGGCCCATACAACATACAATGAACCCCTGTAACGCCCTTTGCTTCCTGCATTGACGCCGGAAGCAAATCCCCTTCCCACTGAATGGCAGGATGCCGCCCGGATGATGAAGCTGTGGCTCGCCAGGTACAAGGCACACCGGCTACATCCAGTTCCGCCAAGAGCCAGGTGACTGTCGGCCAATCCGGCATCTCACTTTGAAAGGTCCATTGAGCCACCTGCTCTAGCGACAAGGATTCGAGATTCGGCGCCGCCACTTCCTCCAGCTGCGATTCCTCGCACACCACATAGAGTTCACCCTGCGGGTCGAACCAGAAGCGCAGTCTCCCGTCAGTCAATTCCGCTTGGATCACCCCCAACGTCGAACAGTCGGCCCCCTCCTGTTCAAACATCGAAAAATCCGTCACGCCGTTCATCGTGAGTTTTGCGACGCGCGCCATCTGGCGAATACGATAGCGAATCACCACCGTGACCGTGGTTCCCGCCGCCACCTCCCGGCCCGACGCTTCATCCAATAGGCGCCGCTTCGACACCTGCACATCCGTCACATAGCCGCCGCGAAACCCGCCGGTATGGCCCAGCAGCCAACGCAGATCGTCTTTTGACTTGATGGATTGTTTCACGAGGGGAATTGTAGCCCAGCGGGAAACGAAAGGGCTAGCCGCATTATTCATGAGCGAGACAGGTGAGATTTGCGAGAAAAGCGTGACGAGAGACACAGGGTCGACGACTGACTCATCGCACGGCCTCCTGAATCGATATCCATTTCAACCGCTTCTCCTGAGACAGCCCTTGCTGTCGATACTGCGACCGTGCATGCTTCCATCGTGGAGGGCTATATGGTACGAATAGTGCTCTTTCACCGCCTTCGCACGAGGTCTTCTGATGCGCGCAGTCTGTCTGAAACATGTTCCCTTTGAAGGACCCGGAGCCTTCGCAACGGCGCTGACTGAGCGCGGCGTGAGCCTGGAACGTTATCTTGTCCCACAAGACGGGCTGCCCAAAGATGCGGGAGATCTCTTAATCGTGATGGGCGGGCCGATGTCAGTGAATGATCCCGATCAGTGGATAGCGGAGGAGACATCTTTTATTCGCTCAGCGCTTCACGCCGGCACGCCAGTGATCGGCGTATGCCTGGGCAGCCAGTTCATGGCGAAAGCCTTGGGCGCCATTATACGTTCGGGCAAGGCGCTGGAAATCGGCATGACGCAAGTCAGGCTGACGACCGAGGCACAACAGGATCCTGTGTTCAGCACGCTGCCGGAGTCATTCGAAGTCTTCGAATGGCACGGTGAGGTATTCGATCTCCCCATAGGCTCTGTGCCCTTGGCTGGCTCCAACATCGCCCCCCTGCAAGCCTTCCGCTATGGTGCTCGCGCCTACGGGCTTCTGTTTCATTTGGAAATGGAAGAGAACGGCATCGAATCCCTGTGCCGAGAATGTGCTCCGGACCTCACGAAAGCATGCTTGGCCGCGCAACAGGTAAAAACAACAGCCCTCCTTCATCTCCCGCAACTCCATCAAATCGCCGATCGGCTTATTGCTCACCTACTCAATTCTCAGCGTTGATTACCTCCTTGCTCCTGAAGTAGTCTTAACTCCCTTGTCGGAAAGTCAAAAGTCATCAAGTCGAAGGTCTTTCGGAATTCCCACGACATGATGACTTGAAGACTTTATGACTTGATGACCTTCCGACCGATCGATTACGAAAGGAGCCTGTTCGCATGCCTGGTTTTCCAATAGAAGTTGCCACACGAATCAAGACCCTGCCTCCCTATCTATTTGCCGCCATCGACAAGATGAAGCAGGCCGCGATCGCCAAGGGCATCGACATCATCAATCTTGGCATCGGCGACCCCGATCTACCGACGCCGGCACCGATCATTGAAAGCCTGGCGAAAGCAGCCAAGGATCCCAAGCACCATCAATATCCCTCGTATGAGGGCATGCTGTCGTTCCGGAAAGCCGTCGCCGACTGGTACAACCGACGCTTCAACGTCACACTCGACCCGGCAAATGAAGTTCTAACGTTAATTGGCTCGAAGGAAGGCATCGGACATATTCCACTCGCATTCGTCGATCCCGGCGATATCGTGCTCGTCCCGAGCCCCGGCTATCCGGTCTATCCTGTTGGAACCAGCTTCGCCGGAGGCGTCGCACACCTCATGCCCCTCACGAAACAGAATGGTTTCTTGCCGGACTTGAAAGCCATTCCTAAAGACGTGGCGAACAAGGCGAAGCTGATGTTCCTGAATTCCCCGAATAACCCGACGTCGGTCATCATGAGCAAGGACTACTTTCAACGAGTAGTGGACTTTGCCCAGGAGAACCAGATCATCGTCTGCCACGACGCAGCCTATTCGGAGATATTCTACGATGGCAAACCTCCTGCGAGCTTCATGGAAGTCGCTGGCGCAAAGAATGTGGGGATCGAGTTCCACTCGCTCTCGAAGACCTACAACATGACCGGTTGGCGCATCGGATTTGCCGTCGGAAACGCACAGGTTCTCGCAGGGCTGGGCAAGGTGAAGAGCAATCTCGACTCTGGCTGCTTCCAGGCCATTCAGGAGGCCGGCATAACCGCGCTCAATCTGGATGACTCTGTGACGGACGGCTTGCGCAAGATCTATCAGGAGCGACGCGACACTCTGGTCCCGGGCCTCAAACAGCTTGGGCTTGAGGTCGATCCGCCCCCGGCGGCGTTCTACATCTGGGTCACGGTCCCGAAGGGATACACCTCCGCTTCCTTCACTGCTCACTTGCTGGAGAAAGCCGGAATCGTGACGACACCGGGTAACGGCTTCGGCGCGCCGGGCGAAGGATATATCAGGATGACCGTCTGTACGTCGAAAGAGCGATTGGCGGAAGCCGTCGAGCGGATCAATCGCGCTGGATTTTAGCGCGAATGTTGAATGTGTAATGTTAAATTAAAGAAGTCCTGAGCATTGATATTCATCATTCACCATTAAACATTCATCATTGTCGAGCACTATGAGCCGCGAGACTGTCTTCATCGGGTTTGGCTCGAACGTCGGCGATCGAGTCGATTTCTGCGACCGTGCGGTGACGTTGTTGAGCCTGCTGCCGCACTCCCAACTTTCGGGGGTGTCGTTGCTCTATGAAACCGAGCCCGTGAACGATCATGGCAGCCCGGGTAGCGGCTGGTTCTTGAACGGGGCAGTACAGCTTGAGACGGATGTCACGCCGAATAGCCTCCTGGCTATACTCCGTGAGATCGAACGCTCACTCGGCCGGGATGATGAGAACCGATCAGGCCCCAGAACCATGGATCTGGATATCTTGTTCTACGGCCAACGGATCATCGACGAACCGGATCTCGTGGTGCCGCATCCTCGCATGCACCGTCGCCGGTTCGTCCTCATGCCGTTGAGCGAACTCGATCCGTTGTTCGTCCATCCGTTACTCCAACGCACAATCAGCCAATTGCTCGCCGAAGCCGGGAAGCAGCCGGAGGTTCGCCTCCTGTTTCCTCAACCCTCGACCCGCTATGGGTCTCGCCCTGCTTGCAGCCCTCCTCCAGGCTCATGAAAATTATCCGCACCCCACGATCCATGACTGCATGGAGCGAAGGATTACGCCGGGAAGGGGTGACTATCGGGTTTGTACCCACAATGGGCGCGCTGCATGACGGCCATCGCTCCCTCATTCGAGCCGCACGATTACAATGCGATGCGCTCGTCGTGAGTATCTTCGTGAATCCAACACAGTTTGCACCGACAGAAGACCTGACGAAGTACCCACGGCCCATCGCGAAGGATCGCGCACTCTGTCGAGCGGAAGGCGTGGATATCTGTTATGAACCGACAGCCCGGGCCATGTATCCTGAGGGCTTCCAAACGACCGTGACTGTGCCGGCGCTCGCACGACGATGGGAAGGCGAAGCCCGGCCTCATCACTTTGCCGGCGTCGCCACGGTGGTGACCAAACTCTTCGGCATGGTGCAGCCACATCTTGCCTTATTCGGCCAGAAAGACTACCAACAGGCAGCGCTGGTTCGGCAACTTGTGAGCGATCTCAATCTCGGCGTGGCGATTCTGGTACGCCCGACCGTCAGAGAGCGGGATGGGCTGGCGATGAGTTCGCGCAACGTCTATCTCAGCGCCAACGAACGTCTGATGGCTCCTTTGCTTTTTCAAGCGCTCCAAGCAGGCAGGCAGATGATCGTAAGCGGAAAGAGCGACGTGGCTGCGATCGAACGGACCATGAGACAGACGATCGAACGGGAGCCCACCATTCATGTCGAGTACCTGGCGGTCTGCGATCCAGCCAGTCTGGAACCCCTGCCTGCCATTACAACTCGTGCCGTGCTCTTGGGCGCAATCCGAATCGGATCGATCCGCTTGATCGACAATGTGCTGGCGAACATGTCTGGCAGAAAGATAGCGACTTAGGTGTTCGGGCTGAAGGCTGCACATGATCTCGCAAAGCCCGAATGCGGGGGTAGCGGGATACCGGGATAGTCGGGGTAGCCTCTTACCCCTCTACCCCGTTACCCCTTTATCTCTTCAAGCAGAAATGAATCCTCGTCATGCAAGAAGCCCGACCCCTAAAAGCCTTCAGCCTATCTACCTGAGTCATGACGTGGGAAGAGCCGCGCTAGGCGTTGACCGGGAGATCAAGGCCTTGACCGACTAAGAGCCCGAGGATGACCTGAGCCAGACGACGGTGATGCTCCAGTTGAACATCGAGAAAGCGGATGCCGATCGATGAGGGGCGGACGGAACAGACCATTGCCTTGTGAATACGAATCGTTTCATCTTCCACCGCCGGCTTCAAAACCAATTCAATAAAGGCCCCCTTCTGGAGCCCGGTCGTCTGCAGGGTACAGCCATCCATTGAGATGTCGGTGATTTGATTGGTTCCAATCGGCTGCTTGCTATCGAAAACCTGGGCCTCGATCGAGGCCGCCAATCTGGTGTACTGACGCCGATCGGACATCTGTCTGTTGGGGTGCGCACCGGAATAGAATAAACGAAAACGATTCGTACATAGCTGGCATCGAAACGGAAACAGATTGACGAGGTTCAATACGCGCTCGATCACGCCCCCACAATACGCCGCGCGGACGAATGAGCTCCCACAAGTTGGACAATGCACTTTCTTCATGAGCCTGAAGGGGCCTCGCTTTGGACAGGCCCCAGTTCCGCTAGAATC
>Ga0315271_10002044_pt1 | contig 12533 bp, 10 predicted proteins | sample C3_top_MG_FD_204664 | JGI IMG/M metagenome (GOLD analysis project Ga0315271, IMG submission 204664) | Sediment microbial communities from Yellowstone Lake, YNP, Wyoming, USA - C3_top | ecosystem: Environmental > Aquatic > Freshwater > Lake > Sediment | place: USA: Wyoming | collected 2017-08-01
GCTTCCGTTGATTGATCTGGGATGTGGCAACGGAACGCAAACGCGCTTTCTTGCGGATCATTTCGCCAGGGTGATCGGCACCGAAATTTCGCCCGCCGCCGTTGAGATTGCCCGAACGAAGCACGCAACCCCCAACGCCTCATACCGGGTTCTTGATGTGCTTTCTCCGGATGATGCTCAAGCCCTCCACGAAGAAACTGGCGACGCGAATATATACATGCGGGCGGTGTTGCATCAACTGTCTCCGGCAGATCATGTGACGGCGATACAGAGCATTGAGCGGCTGCTTGGGCGAAGGGGAGTATTGTATCTTGTCGAACTATCGTCAGCTGCTGAGCCTTTCTTTGCCCAATTGATTACACAGTATGGACCACCCCCTGGCCTTGCGCGGGTGTTTCAGCATCAGATTACGCCAGGGATGGTGAACGAAAACGATTTAGGCGTGCTGTTTCCATCGGATCGTTTTACGCTGCTTCGTACCGGCCCGAGTCATATTCAGACGGTGCACACTCTCCCGACGGGTGACGTGGTGAAGGTGCCGGCATTTTACGCCATCCTTCGTCGATTGCAGAATTGAGCGTACCGAGTGCTGTGCGATGGAACAGCCTGTGCAGATACATAGGAGTAAGAAGGACAGGACATGCTGAAGATCACAGGACAGAAAAATGCAGCGCCGGCCTCCATGTCGATCATCCTTGAGGGGAAGCTCGCAGGTCCTTGGGTAGAGGAACTCAATGCCTATTGGTGTCAGATCTCCGGGAACCGACAAAGTAGTGTGTTGATCGACTTGACCGGCGTGACATTCCTTGATGCCGACGGCAAGGCACTATTGACTAAGCTGTGGCAACAGGGCGCAGAACTTTTTGCGGCAGGTTGCTTGACCAGATGCGTCGTTGAGGAGATCATGGGGTCTGGTCGAGTCGATTCTTCGTGCAGCACGAAGAAGGTTGAGGTTCAGGCTAAGGTTGAGAAAAAGAGAGTCTGAGCTTCGTTCGACCTGTCCGGCTCTGGGCTTGCTGCCGTCTGGTCCCCACCGGTAGAATGCTCAGTTCGACGTGCGATATGAAGGTTCGACGAGGATAAGAAACTACGGAGCAGATCGCTATGGTTTTTTCGGGAACTAAACAGTTCGGATATGCCGCTGCGCTGCTTGTGTTAGCTACGACAGCCGGGCTGGCTGGCTGTAAGCAGGAAGCCGGCTCAGCGCCGGCGCAGCAAATATCGCAGGTCGAGGTTATCACCGTCACGACGCAGACGATCCCTGATGAACCTGAGTTCATTGGTCAAGCAGAGGCCTCCCGGCCGGTAGAGATCCGTTCGCAAGTGACCGGCTTGCTGAAGGCGGTGTTGTACCCGGAAGGGCGGGATGTCAAGAAGGGCGACCGTCTCTATCAGATCGATCCCGTTCCTTTCCAAGCTGCCGTATCAAGGGCGAAGGCCAGGATTGCGGAGGCTGAAGCGCGTGTCGTCCAGGCGCAACAAGACCTCGCCCGCGTGAAGCCGCTGTTGGAAGAACAAGCAGTCAGCCAGAAAGACGTGGACGATGCCGTAGCCGGCGACCTGACCGCCAAAGCGCTGCTACAGGGCGCCAAAGCAGAGTTCACCAAGGCAAAGTTTGATCTCGACAATACCCTCATCACCGCTCCCATCGACGGCCTGAGCGAACGGAGCCGTTATTACGAAGGACGGCTGGTCTCGGCCCAAACGGATTTGTTGACGGTCGTCCATCGCGTCGACCCCATGTATGTGGTGGTGAGTGTGCCGGAGACTTTTATTCTTAAGCGGCGGCGGGATATCGAATCGAAAAAAATTACCCACCCAGGGGTTTATCAGTTACGAGGCAGGCTCACCCTCATGGATGACTCGGTCTATCCCTATGAGGGGGTTCTCGATCTCTTAGAGCCTGGCTTGAGAACGGAGACCGGGTCACGCCAAACCAGAATCACGTTTCCCAATCCTAAACGTACCCTCTTGCCCGGGCAGTTCGTGAAGGTGCGGTTCACCGGCGATACGAATACGGACGCGATCCTCATTCCTCAACGCGCCGTGATGCAAGGTCCCCAAGGCCCCTTTGTCTATGTGGTCGGCCAGGACGAAAAGATCGACATTCGAGACGTGATCGCGTCCGACTGGAAGGGGGACCAGTGGCTGATCGATGGAGGATTGAAAGCGGGAGATCGTGTCGTCGTCAATGGCCTCATGAAGGTCGGCCCCGGCGCCCCGGTGAAGGCTGTGCCATGGAGTCCAACCGGTCCGACGGCCGCGAATGCAGCCCCCCCCACGACCCAATAAGGATCATTTGTGACATTGCATGTCTTCATCGAACGGCCGATTCTGGCCTCGGTCGTGTCCATCGTGATCGTCGTGATGGGGCTGCTGTCCATGCAGTTCTTGCCTATTGCGCAGTTTCCGGACATCACTCCTCCGGTGGTGCAGATCGACGCGGATTACCCCGGCGCCAGCGCTGAGGTGGCGGCTGAGGCAGTGGCTCGACCGATTGAAGTGACCCTGCCAGGGATCGATAATTTACTCTATTTCGAGTCGACCAGCAGCAACGACGGACATGTGACCATCAAGCTGACGTTCGAAGTCGGCACCAACCCCGACATTGCCCAAGTCCAAACCCAGAACCGTGAAAAGCTTGCGGAGCCGTTGCTGCCGACGGAAGTGATCCGGCAGGGTGTGTCCGTGAAGAAAGTATCTCCGAGCCTGGTCCAGGTGATCGTACTGAAGTCGACCGATCCCAGGCACGACGCCATCTATCTCTCGAACTACGCGACACTCCGGCTGGTCGACGAGCTGAAGCGGGTCAAAGGCGTCGGGGATGCGGTGGTGTTCGGCCAGCAGAACTACAGCATGCGGATCATTCTCAATCCCTTGCACATGGCGAAGCTGGGACTGATCCCAAGCGACGTCACGGCCATCATCCGAGAACAGAATCGGGATTATCCTGCCGGAACCATCGGGCGGGAGCCGGCGCCGAAGGGCACCGAGCTGACCATCCCGATCATCACAAAGGGAAGGCTGACCGATGTAAAGGACTTCGAGGAACTGATCGTTCGTGCTCTGCCGGACGGTTCCTCGGTCCGGCTCAAGGATGTCGCGCGCATCGAACTGGGCGCCCAGTCCTATGCCCTTGAGGGGCGCTGGAACAGCAAGCCCACCACCTTCATCTTGACCTTTCTCTCACCCGGAGCCAATGCGCTCGATATGGCTCACCGTGCGCGTATGAAGATGGATGAGCTGGCGAAAGACTTTCCGTCCGGTGTCTCCTACGAATTGTCCTACGACACCACGCGCTTCATCGAAGTCTCGATCCAAGAAGTGGTGAAGACCTTAGCGCAGGCCATGGTTCTTGTTGTGCTCGTGGTGTATCTGTTTCTCCAAAGTTGGCGCGCCACCATTATTCCCTTGGTTGCCGTGCCGGTCTCGCTGATCGGCACCTTCACCGGGCTGTACGCATTGGGATTTTCGATCAATACGATTACCCTGTTCGGGATGGTCCTCGCCATCGGGATCGTCGTGGACGACGCCATCGTGGTCGTAGAAAACGTCGAGCGCCACATGCGCGAGGATCGTCTATCGGCCAAAGATGCGGCCAAACGGGCGATGAGCGAAGTCACAGCCCCGATCATCGCGATTGTGTTGGTACTGGTCTCCGTTTTCGTCCCAGTCGGTTTTATCGGCGGGATCACCGGGGCGCTCTATAAGCAGTTTGCCGCGACGATCGCCATCTCGGTGATTGTGTCGGGGTTTGTTGCGTTGACGTTGAGCCCGGCGCTCTGTGCCTTGGTGCTCACTCCGCAGCATGGAGTGCGGGGTGGGTTCTGGGCCATCTTTGACCGGATGTTCGGCTCGACGCAGCGGGGCTATACAAGCTCGGTCGGCCGGCTTGTGGCAAGACCGGTGTTGGTGATGCTGGCCTTCGGCGGTCTCATCGTGGTGTCGCTTGGGCTGTTCGATAAACTTCCCAAGAGTTTTTTGCCGGAAGAAGATCAAGGGTACTTCATCGTGGTGGCACAGTTGCCGGACGGAGCGTCGAAGCAACGCACCGATGCGGTCCTCGAACGGATTGAACGGTTTTTCCAGGCAAACCGGGCAGTCTTTTCAACCGATTCCCTTACCGGCCAAAACTTTGTCTTTGGCACCAGAGGGCCGAACTCCGCGACCATGTTCGTGCCGTTGATTCCCTGGGACGAACGTCCTGAACCGCAGTACCAGGCGCAGGCCATGGTCGGCGCAGCGTACGGCGAGTTTGCCAAGATTCCTGAAGCGCTGCTGTTGGCCTTCAATGCGCCGGCCATCGAGGGCGTGGGCGCTGCCGGAGGCTTCTCCGTGCAACTACAAGATCCCGGCGGCGGAGATTTCAAGAAGTTTGCAGCGGTGGCACAGCAGTTTGTCGAACGGGCGCAGAAGGAGCCGGCGATCGGCAGGGTCGGGACGAACTTCCGTGTCTCCTCGCCCCGGCTGTTTGCCCATGTGAACCGGGAACGGGCCAAGGCTTTGGGGATTCCGATTTCAGATATCTTCGACACGTTGCAGGCCTACTTCGGCAATTTCTATATCAACGACTTTGTGAAATTCGGCCGGGTCTATCATGTACAGACGGAGGCCGACGCGGAGTTCCGGGCCACACCCCAAGATTTGTCGCGGATCTATGTGCGGGCGAAGACCATCCAGGGTACGAATATGATTCCCGTCGATACCGTGGTCACGGCGGAGTTTCAGAGCGGACCGGATCCGGTGAACCACTTCAACGGGTACAATACCGCACTGGTGTTGGGCGCAGCCGCGCCAGGCTTCAGTTCGGGTCAGGCGCTTGAAGCGCTCGATCGTGTGGGCAAAGAGGTACTTATTCCTCAAGGCTATGCGATCGACTACAGCAACATTTCGTTTCAGGAGCGGCGAGTCGGTGGCCAATCCGGCTATGTGTTCGGGATCGGCCTCTTGATGGTGTTTCTCGTGCTGGCGGCGCAGTTCGAGAGCTGGGTCGTCCCCTTCGCGGTGATCCTGGCCGTGCCCTTTGCAATTTTCGGCGCCCTCTCTGCCGTGTGGCTGCGCGGCTTTGAAAATGATATCTACTTCCAGATCGGACTGGTCACCTTGATCGGCCTGGCCGCGAAGAATGCGATTCTCATCGTCGAGTTTGCCAACACGCGCTATGAAGCGGGACGCCCCTTGATCGAGGCGGCGCTGGAAGCGGCTCGGCTGCGGTTCCGGCCGATCATCATGACTTCCATGGCCTTTATCTTCGGTATGGTCCCGTTGGTCTGGGCGACGGGCGCTGGGTCGGCAAGCCGTCAGTCGATCGGGACCGGTGTCATGGGCGGGATGCTTGCGGCCACGTTCCTGGCGATCTTTTTCGTGCCGCTCTTCTACGTGCTTATCCGCAAGTTGAGCCATCGCAGGCCGCTGCCGGTCGCGGCGCCTAGCCCGTCGACCGTCCCTCATGTGTCGTTGGAGGACGAACCGTAACGTGCGTACCGTACTGGCCATCGGTCTCTCGTGTTTCCTCGTCTCCTGCGCGATGGGGCCAGACTACCAACGGCCTAAGACCGAAGAAGCCACATCGTTCCGGATGGCTGAAGGGTCACCCGATATCCCTTCGCTGGCCAATCTCTCCTGGTGGGATCTGCTGCACGATGAGCAGTTGCAGGGCCTGATCAAGATTGCACTGGTGGAAAACAGAGATCTTCGGCAAGCGGTCGCGACGGTCGAGGAATTTCAAGCCCGCGCCTTCATCGCCAGATCCGATTATTTTCCCGGCCTCACCGCGTCGGGTAATGCGCCGGCCTTTGGCCGCAAGGCCGTTTTCCTGTTTCCCGGATTTGCCAGTCCCTTTAACTACTATCTCCAAGGCAATCTGGCGTGGGAGCTCGACATCTGGGGGCGCATTCGTCGATCGAATGAGGCAGCGCGCGCTGATCTGTTATCGAAGGAAGAGAATCGCCGAGCGGTGACGATTCAATTAGTGAGTTCGGTCGGTGAAGCCTACTTCAATCTCCTTCAGTTCGACGCGCAGCTCGATATCGCGAAGCGAACGGTGCAATCCTGGGAGGAATCGGTTCGCATTTCGCAGGCTCGTCTGAAACAGGGATTCAGCTCGCGTCTGGATATGGATCAGTTCGAGGCGGAGAGGGCCCATGCTTCGGCCCGGACGGCTGAACTCGAGCGGCAGATGGTTCAAGCAGAGAACCATCTGAGCGTACTGATGGGCCGCAAGCCCTTTGCCATCAACCGCGGCCGGTCCTTGTACGACCAGGTCATGCCTCCGGATGTCCCCGCCGGGTTACCCTCGGAACTCTTGCAGCGACGGCCAGACATTCTCGTGACCGAGCAACAGCTCGCGGCAGCCACGGCTCGCATTGGGGCGGCGAAGGCCGATCGGTTTCCCAAAATCACGCTCACGGGCCTGCTCGGCGCGGCCAGTCCTCAGTTGTCGAAATTTTTTACCGATCCCGCATCCTATGGCGTGGCGGGGGCTGGATTCACCGGTCCGCTTCTGAACGCGCAGATGCTGGGGTTTCAGCAGGAAGCGGCAGAGGCGCAAGCCAAACAGGCGCTTGCGCAGTATGAGCAGAGCATCCTCGTTGCCTTCCGCGAGGTTGAGGATTCTCTTGTGGCTGTCCGTACGGCGCGAACACAGAACGAGGCGCAACAACAACAGGTCACGGCGCTGCAGTCGGCGCTGAAGCTGGCCGAACTCCGCTACAAAGGCGGTCTGGCCAATTATCTCGACGTGCTCGTGTCACGGCGCAACCTCTTCGAAGCTGAATTGGCCATGACCAGCTCACGCCGCCTGCATCTCGTCTCGGTGGTGCAACTTTACAAAGCCCTTGGTGGTGGCTGGTCTCCTGAAATGGACCGGCCCAAGGGCGACAGCAAAGGATAGAAGAGATCATGGAAAAACCGGCCGACACACAATTTCCAATCCATGACCTGTTGCGTCGGCGGTGGAGCCCCCGCGCGTTTGACGATCGGCCTATCGAACCGGAGAAATTGCGGAGCCTCTTTGAAGCGGCACGGTGGGCACCCTCATCGAATAACGGGCAGCCCTGGCGATTCCTGGTTGCCACGAAAGAGCACAAGACTGAATACGATCGATTGCTCAATTGTCTGGTTGAAGGCAATCAGCAATGGGCGCATCGCGCACCGGTACTGTTGCTGTCCGTGGCGAAACTGGATTTCGAGGATGGTTCGCCGAATCGTCATGCCCTCTATGACACGGGCATGGCCGCTGAAAATCTCTCCATACAGGCCACCGCGCTCGGGCTTGTTGTCCATCAGATGGCCGGCTTTCACATCGATCAGGCGCGAGCGGACTGTCAGATTCCGGAGGGCCATGAGCCGGTGGCCATGATGGCGGTCGGTTATCCAGGCGATCCTGCCCTATTGTCGGATCGCCTGCGGGAGCGAGAAACTCAACCAAGGGTCCGGAAGCCATTGTCGGACTTCTTGTACTCAGCAACCTGGGAACAACCGGCTCCCCTTCTCGGTCATGAGTGAATTTCGCAGAACTTCAAGGGTAAAATCGACTCCACGTCGACGACGAAGTGAAGATGGACATCAGCTACGGAGAGGAAAGGTAAAGGAAAGATCATGAAGCCACTCAGTGGGAAAGTTGCGATCGTCACCGGGTCATCCAGCGGGATCGGGCGAGCAATTGCAGAGCGGTTGGCTGAAGACGGGGCAATTGTGGTGGTAAATTATGGAACGAGCGCCGAGAAAGCCATGCAGGTTATGACGGGCATTCAGGCCAAGGGGGGGAAGGCCGTCGCTGTCCAAGCCGACATGAGCCAGGTCGCAGAAGCGCGCCGCCTTGTGATCGAGACGGTGAAGCAATTCAGCCGGCTCGATATTCTGGTGAACAATGCCGGGCGATTTATGCCCAGGGCTCTTCTCGATACGACCGAGGCTGACTTTGATCAGATCATTGCCCTGAACGCCAAGGGTCCCTACTTCGCGATGCAGGAAGCGGCCATCGTACTCAAGGATGGTGGCCGCATCGTGAACATTTCCACTGATGGAACCCATTTGAGTTTTCCCGGTGCGACGGCCTATCTTGGCAGCAAGGGCGCACTGGAGCAGTACACGAGAGGACTGGCGCAGGAGCTTGCTCCGCGAGGCGTTACCGTGAATACGGTCTCACCGGGCTTTACCGAGACTGGCATGATGACGGACCAGTTCCGCCAGGTCGGCATTCAGCTGTCGCCATTGAAGCGGCTTGGTCTCCCCAAGGATATTGCCGACGTGGTAGCCTTCGTCGTCAGTGAAGAGGCACGGTGGTTGACGGGCCAGAATATTCATGCCGGCGGCGGCATTGTAATGTAGGAGGCAAGCGATGGGGCGGCAGAATATTTCTACTGGTGGTCCATGGGAAGGTAAGCTTGGGTACTCGCGAGCAGTACGAGTCGGTTCCTCGGTTTCCGTTTCCGGCTCGACGGCCATGACGGCGGCAGGTCTTGTCGGCAAGGGGGATCCCTATGCCCAGACGATTCAGACGTTGAAGACGATTGAAGCAGCGCTCCGGCAGGCCGGCGCCTCGCTCGCCGATGTAGTCCGAACGCGCATGTATCTGGTGAACATCGATCAATGGCAGGATGTTGGCCGAGCCCATGGTGAAGTGTTCGGGACTATCAGGCCTGCGACGACGATGGTAGAGGTGAAACGGTTGATCGATCCTGACATGTTGGTCGAAATCGAGGCCGATGCCATCCTGAGCCAGGGACAATAGTTAAGGTAGATACGTGGGTTTTCAGACGAATCGACAGGCGCCGGAAATCAAGCATCTTGCCAAGACAGATCCGGTCATGCGCCGGTTGATCCGTGAGGTCGGTCCCTTCACCTTGACTCCCCGATCGAAACGGTCGCCGTTTGAATCGCTGGCACGGGCGATTGCCTATCAACAACTGCACGAGAAAGCGGCGGAGAGTATTCTGCGCCGGTTCGTAGCTTTGTTTCCGACAAAGCGGTTTCCTCAACCGGACGACCTGCTTGCAATGAACGAGCAGGCAATCCGTGGCGCAGGCTTTTCACAAGCCAAGGTTATGGCGCTCCGCGATCTGGCTGCGAAGACGCTCGATGGCACTGTACCGACAGGCGCCGTCGCTCGGAAGCTCGACGACGAGGCGATTATCGAGCGTCTCATTGCGGTCCGCGGGGTTGGCCGTTGGACAGTCGAAATGTTGCTGATCTTCCAATTGGGGCGGCCGGACGTTCTGCCGGTCGATGACTTCGGCGTGCGCAACGGATTCCGCATCGCCTATGGTAAGCGTTCGATGCCGAAACCGAGGGAAGTGCTGCGATATGGGGAACGTTGGAAACCCTATCGCACGGCCGCCGCTTGGTATCTCTGGCGGGCGGCAGATCGCTCCAAGAAACCGTGAAACGTAAGACGTAAAAGGTGAAATGTGGGACTGCTGAGTACTCTTTTTCCTAAGCCTTTCACGTTTTACGTTTCACCTTTCACGAACGACAGGGTTGACCATGGCCGATGAGAAAAAACGACTCGATTCAAATATTGCCGGCAACTTTTTTGTCGACGCAACCTGCATCAACTGCGATACCTGTCGCCAGTTGGCGCCGATGAGTTTCGAAGAAGTCGGTAAATTTTCTGCGGTCACCAGACAGCCGACCGATGAGGGGCGGTCTCACCAGGCCTATCAGGCTCTCCTCGCCTGCCCGGTCGGATCGATCGGCGCCGAGCACAGCGATAAGTTACGGATGCAGGAAGCCATGGCGAGCTTTCCGCTCCAACTTGAAGACGAGGTGTCGTACTGCGGTTTCAATTCAGAGAAGTCGTTCGGCGCAAATAGCTTCTTTATCGAACATCCGAACGGCAACTGGCTCGTCGATTCACCGCGTTACCTCAAACATCTCGTCGAGGCCTTCGAACGTAAGGGCGGCATCGCCTACATTTTCCTCACACATAAAGACGATGTGGCCGATGCAGAGAAGTATGCCGCACACTTCGGCGCGAAACGGATCATTCATCGGGCGGACATCGAAGCGGCTCCGGATGCGGAATGGATCATTGAAGGGGCTGACAGTCTACAAGTCATGCCGCAGTTTCGGATCATTCCTGTTCCGGGCCACACGGCCGGCAGCATGGCCTTGCTCTTCAAGAGTCGGTTCCTCTTCACGGGTGATCATCTCTGGTGGGACTCAGTACAGAAGAGGCTCAGTGCGCCAAGCCAGCTGGTGTGGAGGAAGCATGTACTGATGGATTCCATCCAGAAACTCCTCGACTGCCCTTTCGAATGGGTGCTGGCCGGACATGGGGACCGGACTCGTTTGCCGGCCGGCGAGATGCGCGTACATTTGCAGGCGCTGGTCGAACGTCGTAAGGCCACCAGGGCGTAGAGATGTTCACTCATTTCGTCCGGTGGATCGATCGCAACATCCTTTCCCTCGGCCGTGAGATGCGGCTCTCCTATCTGCCGCCGCTCATGGTCTACATGGCCTACGGGATTTCAGGCCTCACCGGCATCGTCGGGACTTTCTTCGTCAAAGACTACCTTGGTCTCTCCGCCTCCTTCCTCGCGGCACTGGGATTTTGGGCCGGCATTCCCTGGGCACTCAAGATGCCGATCGGGCATCTCGTCGATCTCTTGTGGCGCTGGAAAGGCTGGCTCGTGGGGCTCGGAGCCAGTTTGCTGGCTGCCAGCCTTGGAATCATGGCGGCATTGATCGGGAATCGGGAGGCGATGACCGCCATCCTGCCGGCTGAAGTCTGGTTTGTGGTCAGCACGTTGCTCGGGCCGATCGGCTATGTGGTGCAAGATGCGGTCGCGGATGCGATGACGGTCGATGCCGTGCCACGAGTGGATACGCAGGGGCAGCCGTTCGACCAGCCGACACTCAAGCTCATGCACACCACCATGCAGACGCTTGGGCGCGTGGCTATTGTCGGTGGCGGGATTCTGGTGGCGATGATCAACGTGTATGTCTTTACAGGAGTTGAAGGCCTTCCGCAGGCAGAGATTGTTCGGCTCTACAAGCAGGTTTATCTGATGGCGCTCGTCATCCCTTTCGTCTCAGTGCTCGGCGTCGGCATGGCTTGGGCTTTGAGGCGGCAACATAAAAACACACTTCTCCGGCAAGGATTCTCTACGGATCACGCAGAGCAATTAGTGAATGTCCGTGATGACACACCTGAGCCGACTAAGCCCAATTGGTGGATTCTTGGGGGAAGCCTCGCCTTTGTTTTGTTCACACTTACGGTTGGATTCGGTGGCTTCTCGTATAGCGAAGAAATTGTCTTTGTCGGTTCAATGGCCATCGTCTTGTTCTTGATGGCACGGCTGGTGCGAGAGCTGGATCCAGACAAGCGATTCACATTGGTCGGGACAGCGGTCGTCGTCTTTATCTTCCGGGCAATCCCAGGGCCCGGGCCAGGCACGACCTGGTGGATGATCGACCAGTTGAAGTTCGATCAACAGTTTCTTTCAATCCTGTCATTGATCGGGAGCACGCTCACTCTGGCAGGCATGTTCCTGTTTCGGCGTTTCATGGCGGAACGGTCGATTGCCTATGTCGTGGGGTTTCTCACGGTGATCGGAACCGTTTTGACCCTCCCGATCGTAAGCATGTTCTACGGATTGCACGAGTGGACCGCCAGTATCACAGGTGGGGTGGTCGATGCGCGGTTCATCGCCTTGATCGATACGGCGTTGGAGTCGCCACTCGGACAGATTTCAATGATTCCGATGCTGGCCTGGATTGCGAACAGCGCGCCCGCGAATTTGAAAGCCACCTTCTTTGCCGTGATGGCATCATTTACCAATCTGGCCTTGTCGTTGAGTCAGCTCGGCAGCAAATACATGAACGACATTTATGTGGTCAGCCGGGAAGTCCGTGACCAGGCCTCCGGCGCCATTCAAACGCCTGCCGATTATAGCCAACTCGGCTCACTCCTCATCGCGCAATTGCTCCTGGGCCTCGCCCTCCCCTTCGCAGCGATTGTGTTTGCCAAGGTCACCCGCTTCAAAAGCGCATGACGGTTCTGCTGCAATCGCAGATCCGCTGCTGCGACAAGCCTGGCCACTGCCGAGCGTGGCCAGGCCGACGGGCTCGTCGCTTAGTCCCTCAACGTACTTCTCCAGTAGGCCTCGGTCCTGCGCGCCTCCGCGCGTCGGTCTCGCGACGCGGCTTTGCGATTTCTTAGAAGCGATCACGCGGAAAGACTTCTTGTGAGACTCGGAGCCCCCTCGACCCGCACAGCATACGGTGAGTCAAGATCTCACAGCACAACTATTGCCCTGTCGGGGTACTGTCGCTGGGAGTATGGCCTACGTGCCGGATCATGGCCGTGATGGGGGGGCTGGTGTTCTCGGTACGGATAACGATACCAAGGTTGCGGCTGGCAAACACGCGGAACACTTCGTCGGCAAATCCTTGTCCCACGGATCGGACATCGCGAAAGTCCAGAACGATTTCTTTGAACTTTTCCAAATTAGCCAAGAGACGTCGTGCCTCGGAGCGGGAGACATAGTCGGGTTGCAGCAGCTTGACCAAGACTCTGGTCTTCTGGA
>Ga0315271_10002045_pt1 | contig 12530 bp, 10 predicted proteins | sample C3_top_MG_FD_204664 | JGI IMG/M metagenome (GOLD analysis project Ga0315271, IMG submission 204664) | Sediment microbial communities from Yellowstone Lake, YNP, Wyoming, USA - C3_top | ecosystem: Environmental > Aquatic > Freshwater > Lake > Sediment | place: USA: Wyoming | collected 2017-08-01
CGTCTGGTTGCCGCCCGTGCGCTTGAGCGACTGTTCGATGAGGCTGCGCTCCACATCCTCCAGGACGATGCCGCCGGGGGGCAGGCTGAAGGTCTGCTCCGCGGGCCGGCTCGGCTCCTGGCCCAGGATCTCCCGGGGCAGGTCGGGCATGTCGATGATCTCCTTGTTCTCGAGGATCATGACGCGCTCGATGAGGTTCTTCAGTTCCCTGATGTTGCCCGGCCAGGGGTATTCGAGCAGGGCCTGCATGGCCGAATGGCTGACGCCGCGCGTGGTCTTCTTGAATTCGCGGTTGAAGTGGTCGATGAAATATTTGACCAGGAGCGGAATGTCCTCGGACCGCTCGCGGAGCGGGGGGAGGAAGATGGGGATGACTTTGAGGCGGTAGTAGAGGTCCTTTCGGAAGCGCCCCTCCGACACGGCCTGCTCGAGGTTCACGTTGGTGGCCGCCACGATGCGCACGTCCACCTTGATGTCCACCGTCCCGCCCACGCGCTTGAAGGTCCTGTCCTCGAGGAAGCGCAGGAGCTTGGATTGGAGGCTGGGGCCGATTTCGCCCACCTCGTCCAGGAAGACCGTCCCCGCGTCGGCGAGTTCGAAGAGGCCCTTCTTGCTGGCCTTGGCGTCGGTGAACGCGCCCCGCTCGTGGCCGAACAGTTCCGTCTCCAGCAGGTTCTCCGGCAGCGCCGAGCAGGTGATGTTCATGAAGGGCTTCTTGGCGCGGTCGCTGGCGTAGTGGATGGCGTTGGCGAGGAGGTCCTTGCCCGTCCCGCTTTCGCCCTGGAGGAGGATGGTGGTGGCGGAGCTGGAGGCGATCTTCCGGACCAGTTCGAAGACCTCCGAGATCTTGGGGTTTCGCCCCACGAGATTGCCCAGCCCGAAGCGTTCCTCCTGGGCCCTCCGGTAGCGGCTCAACTCGCGCTTGAGGGAGGTGGTCTCCAGCGCCTTCTGGATGGTGACCAGGAGCTCGTCGATCTCGAAGGGCTTGTTCAGGTAGTCGAAGGCCCCGAGCTTCATTGCCTCGATGGCGCTCTCCACCGTGGAATACGCCGTCATCATGATGACGGGCAGGTCGCGGAACCTGGGCCCCATGCTCTTGAGCACCTGGATGCCGTCCGTGTCGGGGAGCCGGTAGTCCAGGAGGACGAGGTCGATCTCGTGCTCATCCAGCGCCTTGAGGGCCTCGCTGCCGCGGTCCACCTCCACCACCACGTAGCCCTCCTTGGAGAGCCGGTTGGCGAGGGACCACCGGATGAGTTTTTCGTCTTCTACGAGCAGGATCTTTTCCTGGGCCATCATGCACTCCCAGCCGCGACGGGCAGAAAGACGGTGAAGGTGGAACCCTCATGGGGATCGGATTGGATTTCGATGCGCCCGCCATGGGCGTTGACGATCCGTTGGACGATGGAAAGCCCCAACCCCGTGCCGATGTGCTTGGTGGTGAAGAAGGGCTTGAAGATGCTGGCGCGAAGCTCTTCCTTGATGCCGCACCCCGTATCGGAGACGGAAATGCGCAAGAAACAGTCCTCGTCCCTGGCCGAGAGCCTCACGCGGCCTCCCTCCGGGGTGGCCTGGACGGCGTTCAGCATGAGGTTCACGAAGACCTGTTGAAGCTGTTGGGGGTCGGCCAGCACGGGGGGCAGGTCTTCGGGCACGTCCTTCGAGAGGGAGACCTTGGCTTCGGCGGCGCTGGGTGCCACGAAGGGTTCGCAGGCCTCCGCCACCAGGTAGAACGGCGTGGGCTCACGCCTGGTGGCCACGGGCCGGGCGAAAGACAGGAGGTCCTTCACTAGGCTGTCCAGCCTGCGCATCTGGGCGAGCGCCTCCTGGAAGATGGCGAAGCGGGGGTCGCCGGGCTGGTGAACCCCCGACATCATCTCCATGGCGCCGCGCAGGCCCGCGATGGGATTCTTGATCTCGTGGGCCACGCTGGCGGCCAGCCTGCCCAGCTCGGCGAGGTTCTCCGCCTGGGCCAGGTCCTGCTCGAGCCGCTTGAGTTCCGTCACGTCCTTGAGCACGAGCGAGGCGCCCGTGGCCGAGCCCTGGCCCGGCAGGACGGTGCGCGTCACGAAGACGTCCACGCAACCGCAGTCGCCCCGGTCCAGGGTCGCTTCGAAGTGGCGCGTGCCCGTCCGGGAGCCCGCCGAAGAGGGCATCTCGCGGATGAGCGCGGGAGGGAGGAGATCGTCCATGGGCCTCCCCAGCGCTTGCTCCGGTTCCAGGCCGAAGATGGCGCTCGCTCCGCGGTTCCACGAGGCGATCCTCCCATGGCCGTCCACGGTGATCAGGCCGTCCATGGAGGCCTGCAGGATGGAGAGGAGGTACTGGTTGCGGCTGGCCACTTCCTGCTTGAGGGCTTCCTCCACGCGGAGGTCCTGGAAGAAGGCCATGGTTCCGAGCAGGGTCCGGTCCTCGTCTCGCAGAAGGGAGGCCGTGACGCGGAGGGGGACGAACTCCCCGGCCTTGGCGCGGAAGGCGGTGCGGTGGTCCGTGAGGACCTCATCGGCCAGGAGGCGCGCCATGACGCGCTCCGCCTCCGTGGCGCCTCCCTCGTAGAAGTCCTGTACCTGGCGGCCCAGCATCTGGGCCTCCTCGTAGCCGAAGATCCTCTCGGCCGCCCGGTTGAAGAGCGTGATGCGGCCCTTCGTGTCGGTGGAGACGATGCCGTCGACGGAGGAGTTCAGGATGTTCCGGACGAGCTCCTGGGTCCTGGCCAAGGCCCTCTGGGCCTCCTGCTGGGCCGAGATGTCCAGGTAGATCTCCATGAGCTGGGGGCCGCCCAGCGCCGGCGCAGAGATGACGCGGATGATCTTCAGGAAGGTCTTGACGTTCTTCGCGCCGCCGACCTTCTTGATGACGTGCATGGTGGACTCTTTGCCGCCGACGCCCTGTGCCGAACAGGCGTCGCAGTCCAGGGCCTCGCTCCTGAGGACCTCCCGGCAAGGCCGCCCCAAGACCTTGTCGGGCGGTACGGCGAGGATGTCCGAGGGCATGTCCTGGTTCATCCACGTGATCCTCAGGTTCTTGTCCAGGAGGACGATGCCCACGTCCATGGCGGAGAGGATCTGGTCCAGGAGTTGCCACTCCTCCCGGGTCCGCGCGGCGCCCGCCTCCGTGGCGGCGATCTTCTCGCGCGCCGCCTCGGCCATCTCTTCGCTTGCTTTCTGGTAGCAGTCCAGGAGAAGGTAGGCGCCCTCCCGGAAGGTGTGGTGGACGAGATCGCGGAAGCTCGCCTTTCCTTCCAGCTTGGAATCGGCGAGTCGCGCGATGAGGATCTTCTCTCCCAGGGCCACGGCCCGCGCCACCTCCGCCACGCGCACGCGCTCGGAGACGCGGCGGCGCGCCAGGTCGTGGTAGAACTCCAGCAAGAGCGCCTGGTTGCCCGAAATCCAAACTTCCTTGAGCGCCGCGGCGTGGCGGGCCACGGGGACTCTGACCTCTTCGGAGGTCATTCCCCGGTAGCCGGGCACCGTCTTGATGATGCTCTCCACCCAATCGCTCAGCCATTCCTCTTCGACGCCGAGGAGCCAGCGGAGGAACGATTGGCGCTGGGCTGTGATGCGGGGCGTTCTCACGGGGGGCTCCAATTCGGTTTTCGGCCGCCGAAGAATGCCTCGAGGCCCTCCCTCATGTCGGGGTCGGTCCGGGCGAAAGTGTTGATCTGGCCGGCCCAGTCCACGGCCGAGTCCAGCGGCATGCCCGAGGTGCGCCAGAGGATCGCCTTGGTCAGAGCCAGGGCTCCCGGGGCGCCCCGCTGGAGGGCGAGGGCTTCGCCGAGGGCCTGTTCCATGAGGTCCTCCGCGGCGACCGCACGGTCGGCCAGCCCCAAAGCGACGGCCTCTTCCGTTCCCACCGCCCGGCCCGAAAGGAGGAGGCGCTTGGCCCTCCGTTCGCCGATCTGCCGGGCCAGGAAGACCATGACGATGGCGGCGACGAATCCGATGCGGACTTCCGGATACCCGAAGGCGGCATGGGGAGAGGCCAGGACCACGTCGCAGAGGGAGACCAGGCCGCAGCCCCCCGCCAGGGCAGGCCCGTGGACGGCGGCCACCAAGGGTTTGGGGAAGGCGCCCACGGCCCTGAAGAGGGCCTTGAGGCGGGCCGCATCGGCCATGTTCTGGGAGGAGGTGGCGGTCTGCAGTCCCTGGAGCGTCTTGAGGTCGGCACCACCGCAGAAGGCGGGTCCCGCGCCGGAGAGGACCACGGCCCGCACGGTGTCATCCGCGGCCAGCCTGACGAACGCCGCCGTCAGGGCCTCCACCAGCTCGGGGTTCAGCGCGTTGCGCGCCTCGGGGCGGTTCATCGTGAGGATGGCCGTGGCGCCCATCTTGTCTGTCAACAGTACGGGTCCGGTCATAGCGTTTCCCCGATCACAGGGGCCATGATGGGCGAGGAACTGCGGGAAGCCCGGGCTGTTTCGCGCAGGCTCTCGCGTCTCGCGTCTTGCGTCTCGCGGCCTGCGGCTGGTTTTCCCAAATCCCCAATCCCCAATCCCAAATCCGAAATTGTTGTCATGTCTGAAACACCCCCACGCCCAGCGGCGGCACCTCGGGGTTGTGGGCCGCCACGTCGAGGGCGCGGATGAGCCTTCCCCGGGTCTCCTCGGGCGCGATGATGGCGTCCAGCCAGAGGCGGGCGGCCCCGTACTTGGGATCCGTGGCGTCCGAGTACCTCTTCTTGATTTCGTCCAGGGCGGCTTTCTTCTCGGCCTCCGTGATGGCCTTGCCCGACTTCTTGAGCTGGGCAAGCCGGATGTCCAACAGCGTGTTGGCGGCCTGGTCCCCTCCCATGACGGAGTACTTGGCCGTGGGCCACGCGAACAGAAACCTCGGCCCGTAGGCCTTGCCGCACATGGCGTAGTGTCCGGCGCCGTAGGAGCCGCCGAGGATGACCGAGATCTTGGGCACGCCCACGTTGGAGACGGCGTTCACCATCTTGGCTCCCGCCCGGATGATGCCCGCGTACTCCGAGTCGCGCCCCACCATGAAGCCGTTCACGTCGTGCAGGAAAACCAGAGGAATGCGCTGCTGGTGGCAGTCCAAGATGAAGCGGGCCGCCTTGTTGGCGCTCTCCACGTAGATCACGCCGCCGATCTCCGTGGGTTTGCCCTTCTCCTTGATGTGAATCTTCTGGTTCGCCACGATGCCCACGGCCCATCCGCCCAGCCGGGCGTAACCGCACATGAGGGTGCGGCCGTACTCGGGGCGGAACTCCGTGAATTCGCTTCCGTCCACCAGGCGGGCGATGACCTCGCGGACGTCGTATTGGCCCAGAGGATGGGCGGGCATGATGCCGTAGAGGTCTTCGGGATCGTGCACGGGGTCGGCGGCGGCGATGTGGGAGTAGGGCGCCTTGTCCGTTGAGCCCATCCGGGAAACCACCTCGCGGATGCGGGCGATGCAGCTCGCGTCGTCCTTTTCGTGGAAATCCACGGTCCCCGAAACGGCCGAATGGATCGCGGCCCCTCCCAGATCCTCCGAGGAGATGGTCTGCCCGATGGCCGCCTTCACGAGGGCCGGCCCGGCGAGATAGAGCCCGGAACCGTCGGTCATCAGAAGCGTGTCGCACATGACGGGCAGGTAGGCGCCGCCCGCCACGCATGAGCCCATGATGGCAGCGATCTGCTGCACGCCCAGGGCCGACAGGCGGGCGTTGAGGTAGAAGACGCGGCCAAAGTCGTCCTGGTCGGGGAAGACCTCATCCTGGAGAGGGAGAAAGATGCCCGCCGAGTCCACGAGGTAGAGGACGGGCAGGTGATTTTCCAGGGCGATGGTCTGCGCCCTGATGACTTTCTTGGCAGTCATGGGGAAGAACGCGCCGGCCTTCACCGTGGCGTCGTTGGCGATAAGCATGAATTCCCGGCCACAGATTCGTCCTGTCCCCGTCACCGTGCCCGCCGAAGGGGCGCCGCCCCATTCCCCGTACATGTCGTAGGCGGCGAAAAGACCCAGCTCTTGAAACTCGCCGTCGGGGTCGAGGACGGCGGCGACACGCTCCCTGGCCGTCATTCGGCCCTTCTCGTGCTGTTTTTGAATGGCCTTTTCGCCTCCGCCCTTGCGGATGACCCCGGCGAGATCCCGCACCTGCCTGGCCAGATCCCGATTCGTATCCCGATTGGTCTTGAATTCGAGGCCCTTTCGGACGGCGTCGGTGACATCGCTGGTGAGGATGGACAAGGAGGCCTCCTTATTCGGACAAGAAGTATAGCAGAGTGAAATGCCCCAACGCAAAGCCAATCTGGCCTTGAAGGGGGACCAGGAATACAGGTTGGAGGTGGGGCGAATAGCGCTCAATCCCCAGCGCAGGAGGGGATGGGTAGAAAAAAGGGCAAGGCGTACGCCTTGGCGCAGGTCGCCGACCTGCCCTGGCCCAATGGCAAGGCCTTGCCTTCTGTCAACCAAGCTGAGGTTTTACTTCTTGATGGCTTCCTTGAAAGTCTTGGCGGGTTTAAACGCCGGGTAGCGCCGCTTGGGAACCTTGACCTTCCCGCCGGTCTTCGGGTTGCGTGCGGACCTGGAGTTCCGTTCGCGGGTGTGGAAGGTGCCGAAGCCCGAGATGGTGACCTTTTCCCCCTGGCGGAGAGTCGTGGTGATGAGGCCCTTTCCGGGTTTGGAGTCGGTGAGGGCCTCCAGTACGGTCCGCACGTCTTTCTGCGACAGGCCCGTCACTTCGGAAAGCTTACGGATCAGCTCCGTTTTCGTCATACCCATTCCTCCTGAATTTACAAGCAAGAATATCGGGTGAATTTCGCCATGTCAAGCCGCGGGAGATGGTCCGAGAAAAGCGGAGGGGGACAGGTGGCGGCGCTTCACCCGTCTCCTCGCTTTCACATTCCGTATCTCCTTCCCCGCTCCATCAGACGAGGTATTCCCGCGCGTCCTGAGCGTCCACCAGCCCCTCTTTGGCGAGAGACAGAACCCTCTGGTCCAGCGGCATGCCACCCGTTTCCTGCACGGCCCGCCGCAGATCTTCGGGCCGGGGCTCGTCGGCCAGAATGCCGCGAACCGTCTCCGTCATGGGGAGCCACTCGAGGACCTCCACCGTCGGGAGGGCCTCCCAACGGAGGCAGTGCTCGCAACCCTGCCTCGTGAACAGGGTCACGGTCTGGCCACTCCGAAGGGCCACTTCGACCGGAAGCTTGCAGTGGGGGCAGAGCTGGGCCAGGGCCGAGACCGTGAGTATGCCCTTGAGGAGGCCCGCCTTGAGGGGCGAACGGAATTGATTTCGGAGCAGCCACTTGAGGGCCGCCGTCGCGTCCGGCTGATGAAGGACACCGAGCACACGCGTGTGGGCGGCGGCAAGGAGTGCGAGTTCCATGGAGCGCCGCTCCCGGATGGGGTAGATCGCGAAGAGCGCCGGCTCCTGCCTCAGGGCGAGCGTGATGAGCTCGGGCCAGGTCGTTTCCCGCTCCCGCGAGACCTCCATCTGCGCCGCCCCCTCCACGGCCAGGAGGGAATACTCTTCCAGGGCGACGGTGGGTTTGAAGGCCCGGGCCAGACGGCCGAGGAGCGTGTAATAAACCTCGCTTATGCCTGCGCCGGGGGCGCCGGTCAAGAGAAGGAGGCCGTTTCTCCCCGCCAGGCTGTCCTGCAACCCCTCCCTCTCAGTGGGGAGGAGCTGATCCACGAAACGCTGCCATTCCCGGGCAAGCACCTTTTCGTCGTAGAGGGTCAGGGTGTAGCGATGGCCCTGCAGGGTGGACATCTGCTTCACGTGGAGCGTGAGGAAACGGGCCTCCACTTGCAGGCGCACCCGGCCCTCCTGCCTGGGGCTCGACCGGCGGTCCTTGAGGCGGGCCAGCTCGATGAGCAGGGCGTCCATCTCCTGGCGCTTTTGGGGAGCGAGGGCGAACCGGTCCTCGATGTTGTCGGCTCCCTTGAAGGCGATCCGGAGGGCCTGCTCGTCCGGTTTGATATAGATGGAGCGGGAGCCCGTCCGGATGGCTTCAGCCAGGACCGTCCGGAGCCATTCCGCGGCAGAAGAATCGGGCTTCAGGGCAGACCAGTGAATGGGACGGATCTTCTTGACGGCCAGGGCCAGGACGAAGAGGTGGTCCCCCGCGGGGTTGCGCACCACCCCGGGATCCTTGGCCACGCCGTAAAACTGTTCGAGAGCCTGAATGACCGTTTCACGCGGGCAGACCACGGGGTCGATGGTGAGCCCCGTGAGCTCCTCCAGGGCGGGGATGATGGAGGGGTTGTCCAGGTCGGCGATGGCCACCGTCAGGAGAGCGCCGTTTTTCTCCACGGGCACGACTTGGTAGAACTGGGCCAGGTTGCCCGGGATGAGTTCGATGACCGTCGGGTCTTTCACCCACTGCGCGAGGTCGTAGGGAATGAGGCCCATGGAGTCCCGCATGAACTGGCTGAGCCGCTGAACGTTCACATATCCGAGGCGGATGAGGTGGTACCCCAGGCGCCCCCCCGAGCGCTTCTGTTCTTCAAGGGCCTTCGAGAGCTGCCCCTCGGTGAGGATGCCCTCCCGGATGAGGAGTTCGCCCATCACGGGCCGGTTGTCGGTGGTCATCTCGCGGGCCTCCGGTCGTGCGGAATCGTCGTGGGACCAGGTAACCAGGTGATCAAGTGATCAGGTCAGGCGGTCGGTCACCCTCCCGAATGCCGGACCCATCACCATCTTCAGTCGCCGAAACTCACCTTGAGCCACTTTTGGTGAGTCATGTCGCCGGGCCACGCCTGCTCCGGGCCATCGTCCACCCGGGTCGTGCCCTCGCCTTGAAATCGAGCCTTGCCGTTCCCTTTGGCCGACAGTTCGAGGTTCCAGCCCCGGATCTCAATATCCGCGCCGATGCCGATGCACTCCACCGAACCCTCGAAATGGGTATAGGTGACGCCGTCCGGGTGTTTCTGCATTTCGCCCCAAGTGCCTTCGACTTTGATCTGCAGCCCGGAGGCGTTCTGGATGGTCAGGGATCCCTTGCCGGATGCCCGCACGCTGCCGCTTCCGCTCGCCCGGAATTTGATCCAGCCGTGAGCTCCCTTGGCTTGGAGGGTGTGAGGGGCCGCCGCCGCCGAGGGAACGAGCGCCGCACCGAGCAGCAGGGCCACCGCCAGCCTCATCGCGAGCTTCATGGCCGGCCTCCGTACATCATGAGCACTTTCTTGATACAGAGGTCCTGGACCACCTGGAGGCCCGCCGACTCGGCCTTGGCCGCGGCCTCCTCGTGGGACACGCCCTCCTGCATCCAGATGGACTTGGCGCCCGTCGCGATGGCCTCGTCGACGATGGCCGGCACGGCATCCGAAGCGCGAAAGATATCCACGATGTCTACGGCCTCCCCGCAGGCGGTGAGCGTCGGGTAACAGGGCCTGCCCAAGACCTCTGAAAGTCCCGGGTTCACGGGCACGATGCGGTAGCCTTGCTCCTGGAGATAGGCCGCCACCTCATGGCTGGGCCGTTCGGGCTTGTTGGAAATGCCCACCACGGCGATCACCTTCGCCTCCCGAAGGCGGTTGAGCATGCGCTGGTCCATAAGGGCCTCCATGGCGGTATTGTAGCCACACCCGAGGCAAAGGGAAAGAGCAGATCCGCCAGCCTGTCTTGCGCGCCCCTATCCGAGGGGATGCCAGGCCAGCGCCAGGAGGAGGGCCGCCGCGGCATACCGGACGGCGAAGAAAAGGCCGAGCGATCGAACACGCCATTCGGGCAGGGCCACGACCGACCAGAGGTCTCCGAGAAAGATCGTGGCCGCCAGAAGGCCCCATCCGCGCATGAATCCCGACAGGGCGAGCCCGCACCACAAAACGATGCCCAACACGGCCGAGGCGGCCGTGAGCGCCCGCATGACCGGGCTCGGGTTCTTTCTCATCCGCGCCCGGAGGACGCCCGGGAGGAAGAGCGCGCCCAGGGCGGCTCCGAATCCCACGAGATCTTCCGGCGCACTTGGCCTTGTGGCCGCGAGGGCGAGGGGGGCGGCGGTGGCCGTGAGGAGCGCCCCGATGGCCTCCACCACCAAGGACCGGGTCCAGCGAGGCGAAGCGGCGAACCCGAGGTAGGCGGCCGCGAAGGGACCGGCTACGATGGCCACGGCGGCGAAGGGCACAGGTGCGGCGAGGACGGCGGGGAGGGCGAAGGCCGATCCGACGAGGGCGAAGCCGGCCAGGAATCCCCACCCGCGACCCGTCCGGCGAGCGACCTGAGCGAGGCCTTTGGTCCCGGTCAGGAGTGCAACGGCGGGCAAGAGAAGCCAGGCCTGCCAGGAGGGCGGGCGTCCCAACACCAAGCCCGCGCCCAGGCTCGTGAAGACCATGGCCCATGCCCCGTGCTCTCCCCAAACCCCCACGGGCAAAACTTTCATAGGGCGCCGCCTTCTCAAAAAGTGATCCGGCGATCCGGTAATCGGGGGACAAAGTCATCCGAGGATCATGTGATCAATGGGTTTCCAATCACTCGGTCACTCGATCACTCGATCACTCGATCACTTACTTAGCCCTTCTCATGTGGAATCCGGATGGTGAACACGCTGCCCACGCCCACGGTGCTTTTCACCGAGATTTCGCCCCCCAGGTTGACGACGGCGTGCTTGGTGATGGCGAGCCCCAGCCCTGTCCCACCCTTTTCCCGGGAGCGGTGAGGGTCCACCCGGTAAAAGCGCTCGAAGATTCTGGGGAGGTGCGTCCCCGGAATGCCCTCACCCGTATCCTTCACGCTGATGAGCGTTTCCCCGCCGTCTTCGGATGCCGCGAGGGTGACTCCACCCCCGCTGCGGTTGTACCGGATGCCGTTTTCCACCAGGTTTCGAAGCGCGATCTCCAGGAGGAACGGATCGGTCCTCAGGGAGAGGCCCGCCGGGCAATCCATCTCCAATTTGACGGACCCCTGCTCGGCCAAGGGCTGGAGCTGTCTGGCGATATCGGCAAAAAGCCCGCTCAGGGACACGGACTCGGTTTGCCGACCGGTCGGTCCGGACTCCAACCGGGAGAGCGACAGGAGGTCGTCCACGAGGGCCTGCATACGGTGGACTTGGAATTCCAACCGTTCCTGGAAATGCGCCCGCCTTTCGGCGGTCAATCCGGGATCGCCCAGAGACTCCACTAGACCCCAAGTGGCCGTGAGGGGGGTGCGGAGCTCGTGGGAGACATTGGCCACCAGATCGGCCTTGACCCGCTCCAGGCGGTGGTCCTCGGTGACCTCTCCCAGATAGAGCACGAGTTCGCCCTTGGCGAGGGGAACCGCCTGGGCGGCGAAGGCCCGCCCTCTGCCCCTCTCGCCCTCCTCCAGCACGCGAATCACGGCCTGCCCCGAGGCGATGGCCTCCTCCGCCAGCTGACCCAGCCCCGGGAGCGAAAGACTGGCCAGCCCTGTTTCGGGCCGGAATCGGGGAAAGAGGCGGGCCGTGGCCGGACTGAACAATGAGACCGCACCTGCCCTGTCGAGGAGAAGGACGGCCCGATCCGAGGCGGCCAGCACGGCCGTTACGCGGTCCTCGCGCTCTCGGCTGAGCTTGAGCGCAGTGGCCAGGTGTTCGGCCATCTCGTTGAAGGTGCGGGCGGGCCCCTCGGGGATGCTTCCCTTCACGTCGTCCAGGCGAGCGGAAAAATCTCCCTTCAAGACCCGCCGCGCGGCCGTGTCGAGATCGCTCCACGGCGTCGAGTGCCAGCGGACCGCCAGAAGCGCGGAGGCGGACAAGATCAGTGCCCGAAGGGCCAGGGCCGGAAGGCCTTCCAGCCCGCCTGCCCACCAGAAAAGCCATGAAGTGCCAAGGGCCAGGAGAAAATATCTCGGGAAGGCCTGCATCATTCCCCCTGGAGCCGGTACCCTACTCCCCGAACCGTCTCCACGAGGCGGCCTTCGGGTCCCATTTTGTCTCGGAGCCGGGCGATGTGGACGTCCACGGCGCGGTCCTCCACGGCGCGGTCGTCGGGCCAGAGGTTGGAGAGGATCTGCCCGCGTGTGTAAACTCGTCCCGGATGGCGCAGGAGGAGTTCGAGGAGCTTGAACTCGGTGGGCGTCAGGTCGAAAGCATCGTCCGAAACTCCCGCCCGGTAGGTGGTCGTGTCCATCCACAGGCTGCCGAAGCGCCTCAGCGTGTGCTGCTCCGCCGCCTGGGCGGCTCGGCGCAGCAGGGCCTTCACGCGAGCAAGCAGTTCCCGGGTCCGGTAAGGTTTGATCACATAGTCGTCGGCGCCGGCGTTGAGGCCCGCCACCACATCCATTTCCGTTCCCCTGGCCGTGAGCATGCAGATGGGCGTCCGGGCGAACCGCTGGTCGCCCCTGAGAATGCGACACAGGTCCAGGCCCGAGAGCCCGGGGAGCATCCAATCCAGGAGGACCAGATCGGGCACCCGGTCTCGAAAGGCAAGCAGGGCCGAGGCCCCGTCGGGGCACGCCATGGGCTCGTACCCTTCCCGCTCCAGGGCGTGGCAGAGTGTCTCCAAGATGTCCCGTTCGTCTTCAATCACCGCGATGCGCTGCCCCATGACCTCGCCTCCGGAAGACATGATAGCCCAGAGGAGGCCAAGAGGTGGAAGGGACGGCTTCTTCGCACCGTCACGTACGGAGTCTCCCCCCTC
>Ga0315271_10002046_pt1 | contig 12529 bp, 6 predicted proteins | sample C3_top_MG_FD_204664 | JGI IMG/M metagenome (GOLD analysis project Ga0315271, IMG submission 204664) | Sediment microbial communities from Yellowstone Lake, YNP, Wyoming, USA - C3_top | ecosystem: Environmental > Aquatic > Freshwater > Lake > Sediment | place: USA: Wyoming | collected 2017-08-01
AGCTCAGCACCACGGCGTGCGGGTCGATGACCCTCGCCCGCGACTCCATTGACACCGCGCAGGGACTGGTGGCGTTGCGCTACCGACTCTCGCCGACGTCGCATTGGCGGCTCGAGACGGGCGCGGCGGGCGCGGTCTTCGGCCTGAGCAAGATCACCGGCGGCGGCAATGCTGCCTCGTTCCTGCGACTGCAGCACGAGTATGGGGCGCGCGGGTTCTGGTTCGGCGGCGCCGGCGGCGTTACCAACCGTACGGGCGATCCCATGCGCTCGAGCACGTTCGACACCGGCGTGTGGGGCGAGTACAAGCGCACGACGGCCACGCTGGCCGGGGTGTGGACCCGATCCTACGACACCGACCTGCTGGCGGCGTCGAGCCTCCCGGGGCACCGCCCCGTGGGTGTCTACGCCGTGCGCGACGCCACGCTCACGGTGCAGCAGTCGCTGGCCATGGTGGACCTGGCCGCCATCGCGACCATCCGCGCGGGCGAGGGCGTGTCGACCAAGGTGAACGACCGCGCGCTGATGCTCGCCGGCTCGGTGTACCTCTCGCCGGTGGTGGCGCTGACCATCTCGGGCGGACGGCAGCTGGCCGACCCGCTGCGTGCGCTGCCGGATGCGCGGTTCCTGTCGGCCTCCATCCGCGTGCTGTGGCTGCGCCGGGACCCGGCCGTGCGGCAGATAGACCGGTATGGCGCCATCGCGATGACGCGTGCCGTGGCGACCGGCGGCGCGACCCTCACGATCCGGGTGCTCGCCGGCTCCAATGCGCGCGTGGAAGCGTATGGCAGCTTCAGCAACTGGGAGCCGGTGCCCATGCAGTGGGTGCTCGATGCCTGGGAGCTGCAGGTGCACGTGCCGCCGGGACCGCAGCGCGTGGCCGTGCGCGTGAACGGAAGCCAGTGGCGGGCGCCCGCCAACCTGACGAAGGTGACGGACGAGTTTGGCGGGGAGGCGGGGCTCGTCGTGGTGCCGTGATTTTCGGTGGGCCTGCGTTCCGGCTCTCACTACAACTGCATACCACGGATGATTCGGATCTCACGGATGCGCACGGATACGACAACTGCAATTCAAAGGGGGCTCGGCGAAGAGAACTGTCCGCCAGGCCCCCATGATTTGTAGTATCCGTGTTCAATCCGTGAGATCCGTGAGCTCCGTGGTATGCAGTCGCCGTAGGACCCAATGAGACACGCATGCCGCGATGGTGCGCTGGCGTTCCCTAGCCATCACGCCATATTTGCCCGGTTACCGGGTGGCTGCCCCCTGCGGTCCACCGTCTACCATCTACCGCCGACCGTCTATCCATGGAACGCCGCCACTTCCTCCGCGGTCTCGCCGCTGCCGGTGCCACGCTCCCGGCCTTCCGCGCCAATGCCTTCGAGCACCTGTTCAAGGCGAATGCGATTGCCGGTGATCGCGCGCCGCGCCTGCTGGCGGACGACGAGCTGTACTGGGCGCAGATCCAGCGTGCGTTCGACGCCGACCGGACGATGGTCAACCTGAACAACGGCGGCATCTCGCCGACGCCGTCGCACGTGCTCGACCAGATGATCCGCGACCTGCGCTTCACCAACGAACTGCCGGTGGAGCACATGTGGCGCGTGCTCGAGCCGCGCATGGAGAGCACGCGGCGCGACCTGGCCCGGGACTTCGGCTGCGACGTCGAGGAGATGGCGGTGGTGCGCAACGCCAGCGAAGCCAACGAGATCATGATCTTTGGCATTGACCTCAAGCGCGGCGACGAGGTGCTGGTGACCAACCAGAACTACCCGCGCATGATCACGTCGTGGCAACAGCGCGAGAAGCGCGAGGGGATCGTGCTGAAGCAGATCTCCTTCAAGGTGCCGCCGCCGAGCGACGAGTACATCGTGGAGCAGTTCCGGAAGGCCATCACGCCGCGCACCAAGGTCATCGAGGTCACGCACATCACCAACCTCACCGGCCAGATCATGCCGGTGCGCGAGATCGTGAAGATGGCCCGCCCGCTCGGCATCGAGGTCTTTGTGGACGGGGCGCATGCGTTCAACCACTTCCCGTTCAAGCGCGACGACCTGGACTGTGACTACTACGGCACCTCGCTGCACAAGTGGACGCACGCGCCCATCGGCACGGGCTTCCTGTACGTGCGCCAGGCGAAGATCGCGCAGCTCTGGTCGCTCATGGGATCGAGCGCGGGCAACGTGGCGAACATCCGGAAGTACGAGGAGATCGGCACGCATCCGCAGGCGAACTTCAACGCCGTCTCGGCGGCGCTGGCGTTCAGTCGGGGAATAGGACCAGATCGCAAGATCGCGCGGCTGCGCTACCTGCGTGACCGCTGGGCCAAGCGGCTGCTGGCCGAGAGCGACCGCGTGCACGTGCTGACGCCGCTGGACAGCGACCGCGCCGGCGCCATCTGCCTGTTCAACGTGGACGGCCTCGACTTCGGCAAGCTGGGGGGCTGGCTGCTCGACAAGTACAAGATCGTCACCACGCCTATCGGACACCCGGAGTTCACGGGCATCCGCATCACGCCGAGCATCTACACCAGCGTTGACGAGATTGACTTGTTTGGCGACGCGGTGCTGAAGGCGATCAAGAAGGGCATTGCGTAGGCGCAGTTAGCTGACGGCATAGAGCGTACGGCGTATAGCTCACGGCTGCCGTGGGCCGTACGCCGTACGCTTTAGGCCATACGTTCACTTCACACGAGTTCCATGGCTGCCAAGAAGAAGCCCACCGCAAAGAAGAAGCCGGCGCCAACGGCCAAGTCCGCCGCCAAGCCAAAGCCGGCGGCCAAGGCATCGGTGTCGCAGTTCTTCACGGCCGAGGGCGGCCCGTGGGGCAAGTGCTTCCTGCCGCGGGCCAAGGGCGAGCGGCGCTATTGGCTGGCCAAGTCGGAGCCCGACGTCTTCTCATGGGATGACCTGTTGCGCGCCCCGGGGAAGACCACGCACTGGAACGGCGTGCGCAACTTTGCGGCGCGCAATTTCATGCGGGACGGCATGAAGCTGGGCGACCTGGTGTTCTATTACCACTCCAATGCCGACCCGCAGGTGATTGCCGGCATCGCGGAAGTGGTGCGCGAGGGGTATCCCGACCACACGGCGTTCGACGCCAACGACTACGGCTACGACGCCGACCCGTCACGCGACGCGCCCACGTGGTTCATGGTGGACCTGCGCGCCGTGGAGACGTTCAAGACACCCGTCTCGCTGCCGGCCATCAAGGCCACCAAGTCGCTCGCCGACATGGCGCTGCTCCGCATCGGCCGGTTGTCGGTGATTCCGGTGACGGTCGCGGACTGGGAGACGATTGTCGCGATGGGTCGCCGCTGACCTGATGAAGCGGCTTGCGGTCGGGCTCGCGGTGAGGTGCGCCGTGCTGCTGGGGCTATCCGCCTCGGTCAGCGCACAGCAGCCGGTGGTGGCCCGACCCGTCGCGCGCCCGTGGCTGAACGCGAAGCTCCCCGTCGCGCGCCGCGCCCAGTTGCTGCTGCGCGCCATGACGCTCGAGGAGAAGTTCTGGCAGCTGTACATGGCGCCCGGCGATCCGCGCAGCGACAGCGCGTGGAGGCACGGCGCGTTCGGCGTGCAGGTGCTGGCCATGCGCGAGCCGGGCACGCGGCGCGAACAGGCGCCGGCGATCATGAACGAGGTGCAGCGCCGGTTCATCGACAGCACGCGACTCGGCGTTCCTGCCATCCTGTTCGAGGAAGGCGTGCACGGACTGATGCAGACGGGTGCGACGGTGTACCCCTCGGCCATCGGGCTCGCCGCATCGTGGGACACGGCGCTCGTGCGCGCCGTGGCGGGGAACATCGCCGATCAGTCGCGCCAGAGCGGCGTGCGACTGCTGCTTGCTCCCGTCGTGAATCTGGCGCGGGACCCGCGGTGGGGGCGCGTCGAGGAGACCTACGGTGAGGACCCGTGGCTCAGCTCCGCGATGGGCGCGGTGTTCACCGGGGCGCTCGAACGCAACGGCGTGGTGGCGACGCCCAAGCACTTCGTCGTCAACCACGGCGACGGCGGGCGCGACAGCTATCCCGTCGCGCTCGACCAGGCAACGCTCGAGGACCTGCACTTTCCGCCGTTCCGCGCGGCCATCGAGCGCGGTGGCGCGCGCGCCATCATGGCGTCGTACAACAGCGTCAACGGCGTGCCCGCGTCGGCCAGCCCGCAACTGCTCACGCGCACCTTGCGCGGCGACTGGAAGTTCGGCGGGATCGTGATGTCCGATCAGGCGGGCGTCGGCGGCGCCAACGTGCTGCACCACACGGCGGCGGACTACGCGGAAGCCACGGCGCAGTCCGTCAACGCCGGACTCGACGTGATCTTCCAGAGCGGCGCGCGCGATGCGGCGCTCTTCTGGCCGGCGTTCCGCGACGGCCGGATTGCGCGCGCCAGGCTGGACACGGCGGTGGCTCGGGTGCTACGGCTCAAGTTCTCGTTGGGACTCTTCGAGCAGCCGTATGCCGACACACTTTCCCGGTCCGGGCACGAGGCAACACCCACGGAGATCGGGGCCGCGATCGCGATGCGCGCGGCGGAGGAGTCCGCAGTCCTGCTGAAGAACGCGCACGGAGTGCTCCCGCTATCCCCGTCGCGCCGTCGCGTGGCACTGATTGGTCCGGCACCGCTGCCTCTGGGTGGCTACACGGTGCGGCCGAACGGTGTGCCCACGCTGGCCGACGTGTGGACGCTGGCGGGGAATGGAGAGACCGCCGTCTCGCCTGCACCAGGCCCTGGAATCGGGACGCGCGAGTGGTCGCCGGTCGCCGTGGCAGCGCTCACGCACGATCAGGGTGGCGCGGCTGTCGCCGGACTGCGCGCCGAGTACTTCCCCACACCGGACTTCGCGGGGGAGCCGGCGGCGGTGCGCACAGACGGAGACATCGATTTCCGCTGGACCTTCAACCGTCCGGCTCGCGGAGTCGGCACCGATTGGTTCTCGGCACGCTGGACCGGCACCGTGACCGTCCCGGTCGGTGACACCACACGGCTCGCCGTGGAAGGCGATGATGGCTATCGGCTCTGGGTGGACGATGCGCTAGTGATCGACGCCGACCGCAAGGTGTCATATGGCCTGCACGCCATGCGGGCGCCGCTCGCTCCGGGACGGCACGCGCTGCGCCTCGAGTATCGGCAGACGACCGGCAATGGCCGCCTGCGCCTGCTCTGGCAGCAGGACTCGCGTGCGACAGACGAGGCGCGGATCGTCGAGGCCGTGGCGGTGGCACGGCGCTCCGATGTCGCGGTGATCAGCGTTGGCGTCGACGAGGGTGAGTTTCGGGATCGTGCGTCGCTGCATCTCCCCGGGCGCCAGGAAGAGCTGATCGAGCGCGTGGCGGCCACGGGAACTCCGGTGGTCGTGCTCATCGCCGCCGGCGGAGCCGTCATCGCCACGCCGTGGATCGATCATGTGGAGGCAGTCGTGCAGGTCTTCTACCCCGGCCAGGCATCGGGCGAAGCACTGTCGCGCTTGCTGCACGGGAAGTCGAGCCCCGCCGGCCGCCTGCCGTACACCGTGCCGCGCAGCGAAGGCCAGCTGCCGCTCGTGTACGACCATCTCCCGACCGGACGCGGCGACTGGTACGTGGATCTTGCCGGCGAGCCGCTCTTTCCGTTCGGATTTGGGCTGAGCTATACGACCTTCGACTACTCGGACCTGACGCTGTCAGCGCTGAGCGCGCATGCGCGAGACACGGTGCATGTCCGCTTCCGCGTGAAGAACACGGGCGCCGTGGCGTCCGACGAGGTGCCGCAGCTGTACGTGCGTCACGTGACCGCCCCCACCGCGCAGCCGGTGCTCGCGCTGCGGGGCTTCGCGCGCATCCCGCTCCAGCCCGGCGAGTCGCGCGACGTGGACTTTCCGCTTGCCGTCGCCGATCTCGCCGTACGCGACGTGGACGGCAAGCGCCGCGTAGTGCCGCATGACGTCGTGCTGTATGTCGGCGCCTCCTCCCGCGACATCCGCCTGCGCGGTACCCTTCGCATCCAATGACCAGCCGACGCGAATTCCTTGCCGCCACCGCCGCGGCTGCCGTGGCCGCGCGATCCATCGCCGCCGCGCCGACCCAGCGCGCGCGTCCCCTCCCCACCGCCGCGCAGCTGCAATGGCAGCGCGACGAGTTCGCCATGTTCCTGCACTTCGGCGTCAACACGTTCACGGGCCAGGAGTGGGGCGACGGGCTGGAGTCGCCATCCATCTTCAACCCGTCGGCGCTCGACGCGCGGCAGTGGGCGCGCGTGGCGCGCGAGGCCGGCGCCCGCACCGTCATCTTCACGGCCAAGCACCACGACGGATTCTGCCTCTGGCCCACGCGCACCACGCGGCACTCGGTGACCGCGAGCCCCTGGCGCGGCGGTGGTGGAGACCTGGTGCGGGAGTTCAGCGACGCGGCGCGCGCCGAGGGACTTCGCGTGGGGCTCTACTGCTCGCCGTGGGACCGCAATGCCAAGGTGTTCGGCTCGCCGGCGTACCTGGACATGTACGTCGAGCAGCTCACCGAACTGCTCACGCAGTACGGCGACATCGCCGAGGTGTTCTTTGACGGCGCCAATGGCGAGGGGCCGAGCGGGCGCCAGCAGGTGTACGACTGGCGGCGCATCTGGGGGACGGTGCGCCGGCTCCAGCCCAACGCGGTGATGTTCAGCGACGCCGGCCCCGACGTGCGCTGGATCGGCAACGAGCGCGGCTCGGCGGGCGATCCCAATTGGTCCACGGTGAATCCCGCCATCGTCACGGCGCCCGGCGTCTGGGGTCCGGAGATCGAGCGCGCGCTGCAGCACGGCGACCGCAACGGCACCGTGTGGCGTCCGGGGGAGACCGACGTGTCCATCAGGCCGCGCTGGTTCTTTCACGAGACGGATGCGGTGAAGAGCCCCAGCACGCTGCTCGACATCTGGTACTCGTCCGTGGGGCGCAACAGCAAGCTGCTGCTCAACGTGCCGCCGGCGAAGAACGGACTCATCGCGCCCGATGACGCGAGCCAGCTGCGCCAGTTCCGCGCGGTGCGCGACGCGCTCGTGGCGGGCGAAGTGGCCAACGTGCGATGGACCTGGCGCGTGGACGAATCGCAGCGGCTGGTGGGCGAGGGCGTGCTGCCGCGCGCCGCGCGCATTGGCGTCGTGCGCCTCGCGGAACCGATCGAGCGTGGGCAGCTGGTGGCGTCATTCACGCTCACCGGCGCGGGCACCGACGGCCGCGCGCGCACCCTCATGCGCGGGCAGACCATCGGCTACTGCCGCATGGATCGCGTCGAGGATCCGGCGCCCGTCGCGAGCGTGCGGCTGGTTGTTGACGACGCCGTCAGCGTTCCATCGGGGCTGTCGGTGCGGCTGTTCGAGGCCTAGCGCGCGACCCGCATCTCCCGCTCGATCGCCGCCGCCAGCGGCGCAATGCCGTCGGCAAACGTCTCGAGGTCCGCCCACCGCGTGCGGTGGTTCGTGATGCACGTGCGAATCACATAGCGGCCGTTCATGTGCGAGCCGCTGGGCACGGCCAGTCCGGTCTCCTGGATGCGCAGCAGCAGTTCCTTGTTGAGCGCATCGCACTGCGCGTCCGTGAAACCGGCCGGCACGAACCGCCACACGGCGATGTTCATCACCACCGGCGTGCTGATCTCGATGCCGGGCACCAGCGCGATGCGCGCGGCGAACGCCTTGGCCTGCGCCACGTTCTGTTCGATGACATCGGCAAACGCCTGCACGCCCTGCGCCTTCAGCGACATCCACACCTTCAGCGCCTTGAAGCCGCGCGTCAGCTCGGGACCGCGGTCCGCGAACACCAGCCCCCCGGCAATCACACCGCGTCCTTCGTCGCGCAGGTAGCTCGGCGTCAGCGCAAAGGCCTCGCGGTGCGCCTGCGGATCGCGCACCAGCACACACGCCACCTCGAAGGGAAGAAAAACCCATTTGTGCAGGTCGAGCGCCAGTGAGTCGGCGCGTTCCATGCCCTTTACCATCGGGGCGAGCGTCGGCGACAACCGGGCGAGCGCGCCGAAGGCTCCGTCCACGTGGAACCAGAGCTTCTCCGCGGCGGCAAGGTCGGCCAGCGCATCGAGGTCATCGGTGGCGCCGCTGTTCACGGTGCCGGCGGTGCCGATGATGCAGACGGGCCGATGCCCCGCGATGCGATCCTCGGCGATCATCGTGCGCATGGCCGCGACGTCCACGCGGAAGTCCGCGTGCACCGGCACCTTGCGCAGCGACTCGGTGCCGAGGCCGAGCAGCTCCACGCCCTTCACGGCCCAGCTGTGCGCCTCGCTCGACGTGTAGACCATCAGGCGCGGGCCGCCAAGGGCGCCGTGCCGGCGGAAATCGAAGCCGGCCCCGGCGTGCCGCGCGACGGCGAGACCGAGGTAGTTGGCCATCGAACCACCGCTCATCAGCAGGCCGCTCGCGTCCGGGGGAAAGCCCATGAGCTCGGCCAGCCACGCGATGACCCGCAGTTCCACGAGTCGCGGTGCATCATTGAAGCCGGCCATGTGTGCATTCATGCCGGCGGCGAGCATGTCGGCCATCATGCCGAGCGGCGTGCCATTGCCCTGCACCCAGCCGAAGAACCGGCCGCTGCGCGATCCGTTGGTGTAGGGCAGCACGTTGGCGAGGAACTCGTCGTACACCGCCTGCTCGCCCTGCGCCTGCATCGGGAGCGGCTCGCCGCTGATGGCCGCGTGCACCGCGCCGGGCACCGGCGTCCAGGCCGGCCGGTCGGGGAGCGCACGCATGAAGTCGAGCGAATCGTCCACCATGCGGTGGGCGAGCGCGCGGAACTCGTCCCAGTCCTTCGGGTCGAGCGTCGCGTCGGTGGTGGCGGTCGGTGCGGGGCGGGTCATGCACGGAGATTAGCGACCTCGCACGCCCCGCACTATCCGGATCTTGCGGCTGCGTGCCTCTGGCAGAAGCGGCCCGGGCGGGCGATGCTTGTGTCGCCGAATGAACGGCGTGCCGGTCGGCGCGCCACCGGACCCCCAGCCCCGCGTCCCCATGATCCGCTTCCGTCATCCCCTGGCGCTCGCCGCGTTCTTCGTTGTCGCCGCGAGCTCGCTGCCGGCGCAGACCCGCATGCTGCGGTCACCGTCGGTCAGTGCCAAGCACATCGCCTTTGCGTATGCGCAGAATATCTGGGTGGTCGAACGAGGCGGCGGATCCGCGCGCCGGCTGACGTCCTTCCAGGGCGAGACGCAGAATCCGCACATTTCGCCGGACGGAGCGCTGGTGGCGTTCAGTGCGGAGTACGGCGGCAACACGGACGTGTATGTCGTGCCCATCGAGGGCGGCACGCCCAAGCGGCTTACGTGGAACTCCGCGCCCGACCTGGTGCAGGGGTGGACGCCCGACGGCAAGGCGGTGCTCTTCGCCTCGACCCGTGAGACGTTCGGCCCGTCGGCCGCGCCCAAGTTCTACACGGTGCCGGTGGATGGCGGACCCGAAACGTACCTGAACATCTACCGCGGCTATCAGGGACGCATTGCGCCCGATGGCAAGCGGATTGCGTATCGCATGAACCCAAGCTGGGACGAGGAGCGCCGCAACTATCGCGGCGGACAGAACCGTCCCATCTGGATTGCCGACCTGAAGACGCTGGACGTCGAGACCCCGGCCTGGAAGGACAGCAAGGACATGGAACCCGCGTGGGTGGGTGACGTGGTCTACTTCCTCTCGGACCGCGACGGCGTGTCCAACGTCTGGTCATACGACACCAAGTCCAAGAAGACGGCGCAGGTGACGGACTTCTCCGACTACGACGTCAAGACGCTCGATGCCGGCGCCGGCGTGGTGGTGTTTGAGCAGGCGGGATACATCCACGAGCTGGACCCGAAGACGGGCAAGGCCAACCGCGTCAACATCACCGCGGCGGGCGACTTTCCGTGGATGATGGCGGGCTGGAAGGACGTCAGCGGCCGCGTCGCCAACATGGCGCTCAGCCCCACCGGCAAGCGGGCCGCCGTCGAGGCGCGCGGCGAGATCTTCACGATCCCCGCTGAAAAGGGCGACGTGCGCAACATCAGCGCGTCGAGTGCGTCGGCCGAGCGCGACCCCGCGTGGAGTCCGGACGGCAAGACGCTGTCGTACTTCAGCGACAAGAGCGGCGAGTACAAGCTGTACCTCGAGGCGGCCGACGGCCTCGCCCCGGCGCGCGAGATCACGCTGCCCAACCACAAGCATTACTACACGCCCGCCTGGTCCCCCGACGGCAAGCGCATTCTCTACACCGACACCGACCTCAAGCTGTGGGCGCTCGAGGTGGCAACCGGCCAGGCCAAGATCGTGGGCGAGGACCCGTGGATGGTGCCGACGCGCACCATGAACCCGGTGTGGAGCCCCGACTCCAAGTGGATCGCGTATGTGCGGCACCTCAACTCGCTGTACAAGCAGGTCGTGGCGGTGAACGTCGAGACCGGCGTGGCCAAGCCGGTCACCGATGGGCTCTCCGACGCCTCGTGGCCCGCGTGGGACGCGAGCGGCAAGTACCTGTGGTTCCTGGCGAGCACCGACTTCGGGCTCAAGTCGCAGTGGCTCGACATGACGAACTACTCGATTGACGAGACGTTCGGGCTGTACTTCGCCATCCTGTCGAAGACCGAGCCGACGCCGCTGATGCCGGAGAGCGACGAGGAGACGGGCGCGCCGGCAGCGCCCGCCCCGCGCCCCAGTGCACCGCCGGCCGAAGGCGCCGCCCCCGCGGCCTCCCCGGTGCCGGCACGCGGCCCGGTGACGGTGACCATTGATTTCGACGGGCTCGCGTCGCGCATCGTGAGCGTGCCGGGCATTGCCACGCGCAGCTACGCAAAGCTCGCGGCCGGCACGGCGGGCACCGTCTTCCTGGGCGAGACCATGCCCGCGACGGGCACAGGCAGCCAGCCCGCCGGCGTGACAGTGCATCGTTACCAGCTGCGCGACCGCAAGGCGGTGGCGTTTGTGACCGGCATCGCCGACTTCGTGCTGAGCAATGATGGTCGCAAGCTGCTGTACCGCGGCGTTGGTGGCGGCGGTGGTCCGGCGGCTGCAGCCGCGGCGGCGCCGTCGCTGTTCATCGTGGACGCCAACGCGGCGCCGCCAGCCGCCGGTGCGGGCCGCATCAACGCGTCGCTGCGCGCGTGGATTGACCCGAAGCTCGAGTTCCAGCAGATCTTCAACGAAGGCTGGCGCAACCAGCGTGACTACCTGTACGTCCCCAACATGCACGGCGTGGACTGGCCGCGCATGAAGACCATGTACGGCGCGCTGCTGTCGCACGTGAACCACCGGGCCGACCTGAACTACCTGATCGACATGATGGGCTCGGAGATATCCATTGGGCACTCGTACGTGCGCGGCGGCGACATGCCGGCCGTGCCGGCCAGCACGGGCGGCCAGCTCGGCGCGGACTTCGCGCTGGACCAGGGGCGCTACCGCATCACGCGCATCTACGACAACGAAAGCTGGAACACCGACCTGCGCGCGCCGCTCGCCGTGCCGGGCCTGGACGTGCGCGTCGGCGACTACGTGATTGCGGTGAACGGCGAGGAACTGCGCGCGCCGGACAACCTGTATCGCCTGCTCGACGGCACCGCGGGACGGCAGACGGCGCTGACGGTGAACGACAAGCCGACGGCCGAGGGCGCGCGCCGCGTGACGGTGATTCCCGTCGCCAGCGACCAGGGCCTGCGCTCGCGCGCGTGGGTGGAGCACAATCGCCGGGCAGTGGACTCGCTGTCGAAGGGGAAGCTCGCCTACGTGCACCTGCCCAATACGGGACAGCCCGGCTACACGAGCTTCAACCGGTATTACTTCGCGCAGCAGGACAAGCTGGGCGCCATCATCGACGAACGCTTCAATGGTGGCGGGTCGGCGGCCGACTACATCATTGACGTGCTGCAGCGCGACTTCGACGGCTACTTCAACAACGTGGCCGGCGACCGGATGCCGTTCACCAGCCCGGCGGCCGGCATCTGGGGCCCCAAGGTGATGATCATCAACGAGCAGGCCGGCTCGGGCGGCGACCTGATGCCGTGGATGTTCCATCATCGCAAGCTCGGCACCCTCGTGGGCAAGCGCACGTGGGGCGGGCTGGTGCACACTGCCGACACGCCGGGGTTCATTGACGGCGGCTCGATGATCGCTCCGCGCGGCGGCTTCTTCCGGCGCGACAACCAGTGGGACGTCGAGAACGTGGGCCAGGCGCCGGACATTGATGTCGAGAACTTCCCCAAGGACGTGGCGGCCGGCCACGACCCGCAGCTCGAGCGCGCGGTGCAGGAAGCGCTCAAGCAGCTGGAGGCCAAGCCCGTGCAGCGCGCCACCAAGGAACCGCCGTCGCCGACATGGGGCAAGCGGGTGAAGCCGCTGCCCTAACGAGAGGCAGGGGCAGGGGCAGGGTTAAGGCAGGGGCGGGGGCAGGGTGAAGGCAGGGGCAGGGGTACAAACGTGCGGGGCGGTACGACGGCTATTGCCGTTGTGCCGCCCCGCACTGCATTGACCCGTAGCGTCGGCGCGCCGTCTCGCTACAGCCAGCTGTTGAACCGCTTGATGTACCACCCCTTCACCAGCTGTGTGAGCAGCGTG
>Ga0315271_10002047_pt1 | contig 12526 bp, 11 predicted proteins | sample C3_top_MG_FD_204664 | JGI IMG/M metagenome (GOLD analysis project Ga0315271, IMG submission 204664) | Sediment microbial communities from Yellowstone Lake, YNP, Wyoming, USA - C3_top | ecosystem: Environmental > Aquatic > Freshwater > Lake > Sediment | place: USA: Wyoming | collected 2017-08-01
CCGTAGCCGATCTCGCTCAGCAGGTTTTTCTCGAAGCGGCGCAAAATGCGCTCGTAATCGGTGCTGCACGCTTCGCCCGCCAACTGGTCGAGCGTATCAACATAGCGGTCGTACAGCCGCTCGTGCGCATCGCCGCGCGCCAGCAGGCGCAGCAGCAGTTCGTTGAGATAAAACCCGCACATCAGCGCACGTCCTTGCGGGGCAATCAAACCGCCCTGCCATTCGGCGGCGTGCAGGGTTTTCAGATCGGACTTGCCGAACCACGACAGCAGCAGGGGCGTAAACGGTTGCATCAGCCCGCGCAGAGCCGAGGCCGGACGGCGCGCGCCGCGTGCGATCAGCGCCACCCGCCCATGGCTGCGGGTGAACACTTCCGCCACCACGCTGGTTTCCTTGAAAGCGTAGGTGTGGAGGATGAGACCGGGTTCGTTATTGATGCGGGCGTCCGAGGACATGACTCACTCAATCCAGCCCGAGCGACTTCAGCATCCGCACGTCATCCGCCCAGCCACCTTTGACCTTGACCCAGACTTCCAGATACACCTTGCTGTCGAATGCGCGTTCCATGTCGAGACGCGCCTGGGTGGAGATGGTCTTGAGCTTCTCACCGCCCTTGCCGATGATGATGGGCTTGTGGCTGTCGCGGTCGACCAGGATGGTGGCGAAGATGCGGCGCAGGTTGCCTTCTTCCTCGAACTTGTCGATGGTGACCGCCACCGCGTAGGGAATTTCTTCGCCGCACAGGCGAAACACTTTTTCGCGGATCAGCTCGGCCGCCAACTGGCGTTCGGTCTGGTCGGTGACGTCGTCCTCGTCGAACAGCGGCGCGTTTTCCGGCAGGTGGGTTTGCAGGGTTTTCAGCAACTCGTCGAGATTGCTGCCCTGCTTGGCCGACACCGGGACGATCTCGGTGAACGCATGCGCGGCGGCGGCTTCCTGCAAATACGTCATCAACTCGGCACGGTCCTTGACGTGGTCGATCTTGTTCACCACCAGAATCAGCGGGCGATCCCTGGGCAGCAACTCCATCACCTGACGATCCTCTTTCTTCAGCCGACCGGCCTCGACCAGCATCATCACCACATCGGTGTCCGACAGGGTTTCGCGCACGCGCTTGTTCATCGCGCGGTTCATGGTGCCGGCGTAGCGCGTCTGGAATCCCGGCGTATCGACGAAGACGAATTGCGCTTCGTCGGTGGTGTGGATGCCCATCACCCGGTGACGCGTAGTTTGCGCCTTGCGCGAGGTGATGCTGACTTTCTGCCCAACGATGCGGTTAAGCAGCGTTGACTTGCCGACGTTGGGGCGCCCGACGATGGCGATGAGGCCGCATTTGAATTCGCTCATATTGATGGTTGGCTCATTTTGCTAACTGCTCGCACGCCTGGCGTGCGGCCTCCTGTTCAGCGGCGCGGCGGCTCTTGCCAACGCCGCGCGTACTGAGCGCGAGTTTGCCCAATACGCACTCAACGATGAAATTCTGGTCGTGCGCTTCGCCTTCGGTACCGACCAGGCGATATTCCGGCAACGGCAGACGTCGCGACTGGAGTATTTCCTGCAACTGGGTTTTGGCGTCCTTGCCCGATGCCTTGGGATCGATTTGCACAACCAGCGGCTCGAACAGACGTCGAACCACCCGCGCGGCTTCGTCGAACCCCGCATCCAGAAAAACCGCACCGAACAGGGATTCGAGCGCATCGGCCAGAATCGAGGGGCGGCGAAATCCACCGCTTTTGAGTTCGCCCTCACCCAGGCGAAGCACGTCGCCCAACTTCAGGGTCGCCGCAATCCCGGCCAGGGTTTCCTGCCGCACCAGGTTGGCGCGCAGGCGCGACAGGCTGCCTTCGGGCAAGTCGGGGAACGCGTCGTAGAGCGCGCGGGCAACCGTGCAGTTCAACACCGAATCGCCGAGGAATTCGAGCCGCTCGTTGTTGGTCGAGCCGTAGCTGCGGTGCGTCAGCGCCTGGGTCAGCAAGTCGGCGCGGACAAAGGTATAGTCCAGCGCCTGTTGCAGACGCTGGTTCAGCAAGGGGTTATTCAACCTCGACGGGCGCGGCGTTGGGGTCGGTGCTGGCGCTGAAATCGACCACCAGGCTGACGTTGCCGACGAGCTTGGCGCGGTACTCGTATTGCGCAGTCACCACCGGACTGCCGCTGCTGCGGTCGACCGAGAGGTCTTCTGGTTTGACCACGGTCACATAACCCACGCTCGCCCGTTTTTCAAAATCCTTGCGGATATCGGCGTTGCTCATGGATTTGAGCTCGGCACTCTGCCCCATGGTGGCGAGGATTTTCTTTACCGAGAAAAACTCGATATAAGCGGGCACCAGTTTCATCGCCAGCATCGCGATCGCGATAAACACAATGGCGACAAAGAGGAAGCCGAACATGGTCAAACCGCGTTGCGAATGTTTCAGGCTAGGGATGCGCTGCATGGTGTCTCCTTATCGAATGCCGATCTATTTAATACTGGTGCCGATGCGGCCGAAATCGTCAAAATTCATCCAGATAAAAAAAGCCTTGCCGACGATGTTCCTGTCCGGCACGAAGCCCCAGTAGCGGCTGTCGTTGCTGGCATCGCGGTTGTCACCCATCATGAAATACTGTCCCGCCGGCACCTTGCAGACAAAGCCTTCGCCTTCGGCATTGTAGGAGCAGTTTTCACGGTAGGGGAAGTCCATCACCTGCGGCGGGAACACCGACGGCTTACCGGGCTCGGTCATCATGGTGTGGCCCACGCCATTGAGGCGCTCGTTGTACACCATCGCGGTGATGTAATTCAGGCCGCCACCAACGTAACTGTAGGTGCCGGTGTTGTTGGCGGGAATGGGCTTGCCATTGATGGTGAGCTTCTTGTCACGATATTCGACCACGTCGCCCGGCACCCCGATCACACGCTTGATGTAGTCAAGGCTGGGATCTCCCGGGTAGCGGAACACCATGACGTCGCCACGCTTGGGATCGTTCATCTGCACGATTTTCTGGTTGATCACCGGCAGGCGGATGCCGTAAGTGAATTTGTTGACCAGAATAAAGTCGCCGATCAACAGCGTCGGCATCATCGAGCCGGACGGAATCTTGAACGGCTCGACCAGGAAGGAACGCAGGCCGAACACGACGAGGATGACCGGGAAAAAGCTCTTGGCGTATTCGACCAGCAGCGGTTCCCTGGCGTCATGGGCGCGGCCACGTTTGAGCAGCAGCACGTCGAGCAGCCAGATGCCGCCAGTGATTACAAGTGCGACGAAAAGAATGAGAGCGAAGTTCATGCTTATTTATCCGAGACCTGGAGAATCGCAAGAAAGGCTTCCTGCGGGATTTCGACGTTGCCAACCTGCTTCATCCGGCGCTTGCCGGCCTTTTGTTTTTCGAGCAGTTTTTTCTTGCGCGAGATGTCGCCACCGTAGCACTTGGCGAGCACGTTCTTGCGCAAGGCTTTCACGTTTTCGCGCGCGATGATGTTGGCGCCAATCGCCGCCTGCACCGCCACGTCGAACATCTGGCGCGGGATCAGCTGACGCATCTTCGACGCCAGTTCGCGTCCGCGATACACGCTGTTGGCGCGGTGGACGATCAGCGACAGCGCATCGACCTTTTCGTTGTTCACCAATATATCGAGCTTGACCAGATCGCCCGCCCGGTATTCCTTGAATTCGTAATCGAGCGAGGCATAACCCCGGCTGGTCGATTTCAGCTTGTCGAAAAAGTCCATCACCACTTCGTTCATCGGCAGTTCGTACACCAGCATCACCTGCCTGCCGTGGTACTGCATGTTGACCTGCATCCCGCGCTTTTGGTTGCACAGGGTGATGACGTTGCCGACGAATTCTTCCGGCACGAAAATCGTTGCAGTGATGATCGGCTCGCGAATTTCCTCGATCTTCGACAACTCGGGCAGCTTGAACGGGTTTTCGACGCTGATCATGGTGCCGTCCTTCATCAGCACTTCGTACACCACCGTCGGCGCGGTGGTGATGAGATCCATGTTGTATTCGCGCTCCAGCCGCTCCTGCACGATGTCCATGTGCAACAGGCCGAGGAAACCGCAGCGGAAACCAAAGCCCAAAGCCTGCGACACCTCGGGCTCGAATTGCAGCGCCGCATCGTTGAGTTGCAGCTTGGTCAACGCGTCGCGCAGCGATTCGAAATCGTGCGACTCGACCGGATACAGTCCGGCGAACACCTGCGACTGAACTTTCTTGAAGCCGGGCAGCGCCTCGCTCGCCGGGTTGTCGAGCAAGGTGATGGTATCGCCGACCTGCGCCGATTTCAGTTCCTTGATGCCGGCGATGACAAAGCCGACCTCGCCCGCTGACAGCTGCGGACGATCGACCGACTTGGGCGTGAACACGCCAACGTGCTCGGTCAGATGCTGCGCGCCGCTCGCCATGAACCGGATCTTGTCCTTGGGACGCAACACGCCGTCCACCACCCGCACCAGCATCACCACGCCGACGTAGTTGTCGAACCACGAATCGATGATCAGCGCCTTCAACGGCCCCGCTTCGTTGCCGCGCGGCGCGGGCACCTGCTTGACCACCACTTCGAGAATCTCGGCGATGCCGATGCCGGTCTTGGCCGAAGCGCGCACCGCCTCGCTCGCGTCCAAGCCGACGATGTCCTCGATCTCCGCCGCCACCCGGTCCGGATCGGCGGCGGGCAGGTCGATCTTGTTCAGCACCGGGATGACTTCGACGCCGAGATCGATCGCGGTGTAGCAATTCGCCACCGTCTGCGCTTCCACGCCCTGCGAGGCATCGACCACCAGTAGCGCGCCTTCGCACGCCGACAGCGAGCGCGACACTTCGTAGGAAAAGTCGACGTGGCCGGGGGTGTCGATCAGGTTCAGGCGATAAATCTGGCCGTCCTGCGCCTTGTAGGTCAGCGCGGCGGTCTGCGCCTTGATGGTGATACCGCGCTCTTTCTCCAGATCCATCGAATCGAGCACCTGCGCTCCCATCTCGCGCTCCGACAATCCGCCGCACTGCTGGATCAGGCGGTCGGCCAGCGTGGACTTGCCGTGGTCGATATGGGCGATGATGGAAAAATTGCGGATCAGGTTCTGCGACACAGCAAAACGGGCACGTTTCCGTGCCCGGTCAGGGATGCGATAACGTCGCGGATTTTAACGGATTTAGGGGGTGGGCGGGGTGCCCTGCCGAAATCAATAGCAGGGTGTTCCGAGTCACAGCCAACAAAAAGGCCGGGGTCTGACGACCCCGGCCTCTATCAGTCAAGCATCAGACCGAAGGATTAAAACTTCCAGCTGTACTGGACACCCAGCAAATTCTGGTCCATTTCGATTTTTTCCGTTCCCATCGGAGTGGGGGACATACCGCTCATCACCGGCAGGATGGAGGCGCCGCTGACGTCGTTGCTGAAAGCGTGCATGTAGCTCATGGTCCACTCATTACCCGATGCCACGGTGTACGTGAAACCAAGGGTCAGGTGATTTTCGACCACGCCGGGGGCCAGGATGTTAAAGGTCACATTGGCTGGCGTAATGGGGTTGTCGCCATGATTGTAGCCCGCACGCAAGATCAGTTGCTGGCTGTATTTGTACTCCACACCCAGCTTCCACACATTGATATCCTCCCAGCCAAAACCGGGACCATTGTCAGCGCCCAACGGGAACGGAACCAGGCTTTGGTTGGCAATGGAGTTGACGCCGCTATAGTTGATGCGCTGGTAGTCCAGCATCAGCTTGAATTCGGGAGTCGCCTGCCAGGCCACGCCAAGGTTGTAGTTTTCGGGAATGTCGAAGCCGCCCTGCTCGGCGAACAGACCGGCGTAGTCCTTGAATTGGTCGAAGCTCATCTTGGACGCGTAAGCTGCACCGATCGCCACGGTCGGGGTGATCTGGCCCATGTAGCCGATGCGCACGCCGTAACCGAAGGTGCCGTCACTGCCGTTGTTGGTAAGCTTGGTCGGGTCAGAAGAAATTCCGCCAAAAGCCTGAAGGCCCTTTGCCTCGAACGTCTGATAACCCAGCAACAGGGAAATACCGAGAGAATGGTTGGGGGCCACCTTGTACGCCAGGGTCGGCGCAACAATCAGTTGCACCAGGTTTACACCCAGATCGCCCTGCCCGCACAACATGTTGGCAGCTCCCATTCCACAATTAATCTGTCCACCCGCATAGTCCGTGTTCATCCCGCCATTGCCATAAACCGTGACACCCAGAGCCATTTCCGAGGACATTTGCTTGGTCATGCCAAACTCGGGCACGACGAAGTAATTGCTGTCGCTATCCACGCTCATGTCGATGGGACCCAAGCCGGTGCGAGAGGCGCTACGGTTGGGGTTGAACAGAGAGGCGCCCAAATCGTAGCGGTCGCCGGCGAAGGCCATGGAGGCGGGGTTATTGGCGCCGCCGAAGGCGTCGTCCGAGGTGGCGGTGGATGCACCGCCCCTTCCCAAGGCCTTCATGCCGTAGCCGTGCGAGAAATAGCCGTTGGTAGCGAAAGCGCTGCCGGCCAGACCGGCCAGCGCCATGAATGCAAATACGCGGGTGAATTTCATTAAATAGTCTCCTGTGGATAAATTACTACAGTCACGCTTATCGATGACCTGATGTGGATGCTAACCCCACTCCGAAGCCTGTATCGGCAAGACAAGTCGATTCCTTGAATAATTCAAACGCGATGTTGCACAAATGAAACACAAAAAAAAGAGCCGAATCACTTCGGCTCTTTTTCACACAACGGCAATCTGTTGTTTAGATACGGTCTTGCTTTCCTGATTTAGATAAACAGGCAGATATCGGTTTCGCCCGCGAATTCGAAGAAACTGGCTGCACCCACGTAGTCCATGCCGTCGATGAAATCGGAATGGTCGAAGCCAAACAGTTCAACCGTCATCTGGCAGGCGAGGAATTTGACGTCCGCTTCCTGGCACAGGCTGCGCAAGTCCGAGATGGTCGCCACGCCGCAGTTGGCGATGGTCATTTTCATCAGGCTGGTTGCGACATTTTCATAACCCGGAACCAGCGACTGGATGGCATTGGGGATATTCCAGTTGATGCCTTTGAACCACTTGGGGCCAAACGGCATTTTCATCGGCATGCCGGGGTTGCCGAGCGGGCTGACCTTGAGGCCGGACACGTCCTTGCGAACCAGTTGCAGGCCGTAGAAGGTGAAGAAAATCTGGACTTCATAGCCCAGCGCGGCTGCCGTCGAGGCCAGGATGAACGGGGGGTAAGCCCAGTCCAGCGTGCCCTTGGTGGCGATGATGGCCATTTTTTTGGTATCCATGTCTGTCTCTCTCCTGTTTCAGTTAAAAAAACAGCGCCGAATGTTCGTGAACGTATTCCCGGAACAGTCGGCGCTCGTTTTGGTTTGTGAATTACTTTTTCTTCATGTAGAAGGTGAATTCGCCACCCGCTTCGGCGGTGGACAGCAGTTCGTTGCCGGTCTGCTTGGCGAAAGCGGCGAAATCCTTGACCGAACCCGGGTCGGTGGACAGGATTTTCAGCACCTGGCCGCTGGCGACTTCAGCCAGGGACTTCTTGGCACGCAGAATGGGCAGGGGGCAGTTCAGGCCACGTGCATCAAGTTCTTTATCAAAGTTCAAAATGTTCTCCTTACAGTAAGTCGGTATGTTCTAAAAAACGCTGCGGTACCTTAAACCAGATGTTTCCCTATTGCAACCGAAATTGCTGCGCGACGGTCGGCAATTCCCGGTGGGAGGGTCAACTCGCCTGGCGGAGGGCATTGCCTGAGCGCGCCCACGCCATGATGCCGCCAGACAGATTGTGCATGTTGTCGTAGCCCTTGGACGCCATGAACGAACAGGCCTGCGCCGATCGCGCGCCGGAGCGGCAGTAGATGACAACCGGTTTGTCCTGAGGGATATCTGCAGCGCGCAGGGGCAGCAGATGCAGCGGAATATGAATGGCGCCATCGATCACGCCTTGCGCCACTTCGGCCTCGGTGCGTACATCAATGAGATGCGCGCCTTTGGCGGCAATTTCCGCGACGTAACCGGGATCGACTTCCTTAAAACCTGACAGTCCGAACATAAGTATCACACTCCTGCAATGGAGAAATTAGAGTTTTCTAATATACCTCAAGCGCTGAAGCACGCCAAGCATGCCCACACTCACTGACAGGTTTCGGCTCAACAGCGCTGGGCACCGTGATACAGATTCACCACGTGGCGAGCTTCTGCAAAGAACAGCCAGCGCTCGACTGCTGCGCCGGCGAGACCCGCCAGAACCGCAACGATGGCGGCCGCTTGCCCGGCTTGCTGATTAAACACCCACACCATCATCAGGCCAGGCAGCGCAAAGCCCAGCACGAAGACGACAAGCTTGAGCAGGCCGGCTTTTTGGCGTGCGATCTGGAAGCCGAATTCCTGGGTAAGGAAGGTGCCGTGGGTGTGGCCGGTATCCAGCAGCTTGACTTTGGCGCGGGTCAGACCGGTTGCCGTGTTGATGGTGGGCGACAGACCGGGGCTTTGAATCCAGAAATAGTAGATGGCCTTCAACACCGCCGCGATCGAGAGGATCAACGCCGACATTGCAATGTAGGGCAGGGTATCGAGGCCGGCGACGACCGCGCCCAGCAACAGCAAGAGGCTGCCGCTGGCGTACCCCAGCGCCAGGTAGTTGGCGGGCACCAGCGGGGTGTTCCACTGGCGGATGGTTTTCAGGCAGGCGTAAATCATGCCAGTGGAAAACACCGTGATCCAGGCCAGCACGGCGGTCAGGAAGCCGCTGGTTTCACGCAGCCACAGGGGGGCGCCAAACCAGATGCTGGCGAGGTAGATCAGGGCCAGCGGCATGAACACAATGGCAAATACACCCTCGCGCGACAGCCACGAAGTACGGAAGCGGGTCACCGCGCGCCAGGCATTCTTCGGGTTGGCAAGGTGGAAGGTGGACGACAACAGGCCGAACACGACCAGGCTCATCGCCATGAGGCCGCCGATGACGAGCTGTTCGCGGCTAAAACCACCGCCGAGCTTGAAAACATCCGCAATGAACAGCAGTGAAAACAAGCCAAAGCCTGCTCCAGATGCAACGGTAAAGAAGATGACTGAGAAAGCGGGATGCATGAAATATCCTGGTGAGTGTTTGTTGCGCGCTTAGCGGCGCACCAGTTTGTTGGCGAATTGCTTGATGCTTTCCTTCAACCCGCCCTTCGGCTTGGTGTCGACCGGAATCACCGGCTTGCGGCGCGGCGGCAGGTACTGGTTGGTCGGGTTGTAGTTGAGTTCGGGCATCAGTGGGTAGCCGCCGCGCTCGCGCACGGTGCGCGACACCGCCGAATCGGGATCGTCGAAATCACCGAACATGCGGGCGTGCGCTGGGCAGGTCAGTACGCACGAGGGCTGGCGCTCTTCGACCGGCAGGTCCTGATCGTAGATGCGGTCGACGCACAGGGTGCACTTCTTCATCGTGCCGCTGGAACGGTCGAGCTCGCGCGCGCCGTACGGGCAAGCCCACGAGCAATAGTTGCAGCCCATGCACTTGTCCTGGTCGATCAGCACGATGCCGTCTTCGGCCCGCTTGTACGAGGCCCCGGTTGGGCACACGGTAACGCAGTCGGCGTCCTCGCAGTGCATGCACGACATCGGGAAGTTGATCGTCTTGTTGTTCGGGTACTCGTCCATTTCGTAATGGCGAATCCGGTTGAACCACACGCCCGACGGCTCGGCGCCATAGGGCTGGTAGTCAGACAGCGGGCCGATGGTGCCGGAAGCGTTCCATTCCTTGCAGGCGATGGCACAGGCATGGCAACCCACGCAGACATCCAGGTCGATGACCAATCCAAGTCTCATATTTCTCTCTCGCTTTGATGCTTCAGCACTTTATTGAGTCTTTAGTTTTTTTCGTGAGTGCGCGCGTCGTAACGCAGCACATTGGGACGCTCGTACCGCTCGTCACCCGGATAGGCTTTCAGCGCGTCGAATTGCGGCCAGGAACCGGTCTCGCCAGGCGCGGCCTTCCAGATGCGCACGCGCAGATCGAACCATGCCGCTTGCCCGGTCACCGGATCAGAGTTGGTGACGCGACGTTCTCCGGCCTTCTCCGGCAGCAACTCGGAAATCAGGTGATTGAGCAAAAAGCCCTTGGTCGCCTCGGATGCATCTTCCTTCAAACCCCAGGCGCCCTTCTGCTTGCCGATGGCGTTCCACGTCCAGATGGTGTCTTCCTGGGTGCCTTCCATTGTCTTGACCTGGCAGCGGATCTTGCCGTTGTGCGACTCGACCCAGATCCAGTCGAAGTCCTTGATGCCCATTTCGGCGGCCTTGCGCGCGTTCATGTACATGTAGTTCTGCGCCATGATCTGGCGCAGCCACACGTTCTGCGAATCCCACGAGTGGTACATGAACATGGGGCGCTGGGTCAGCGCGAAGAAAGGATATTCCTCCTTGTCGACGCGCTGCTGTTCGAGCGGCTCGTACCACATCGGCAGCGGGTCGAAGTACTTCACCAGGCGCTCACGGTCGACCTGGTTGTTCGGCTGCGGGCCGTCGTACAGGCCCTGCCCCGCCAGGCGGAATTTTTGCAGCGGCTCCGAGTAGAACTGCATGATGATCGGCTCGACCTTGCCGACGAAGCCGACATCCGCTGCCACCTCGAGGTAGTCCTTGTTGGCGTAGCGCATGTACTTCTGGTTATCGGGCCAGTGATGGGCGAAGAAGCTCTGGTTCTCGATGTACTTGTTCCACTGGTTGGGGTTCGGCTCGCCCTTCAGCGACTTGGTGCCGTCCTTGCCACGCCAGCCGGCGAGGAAACCCACGCCCGGCGAGCGTTCGTAATTGACGATGAAGTCAGGGTAGTCCTTGAACTTGCGCGTGCCGTCCGGCTTGGTGAACGCCGGGAATTTCAGGCGCGAGGCGAGTTCGACCATCACCTCCTGCCACGGCCGCACGTCGCGATCGAGCTTGACCAGCGGATAGCGGATCGCATCAGCGGCCGCATCCGGCTCGGAAATCGGGCGGTCCAGCAACGAAATGCAGTCGTGCCGTTCGAGGTAGGTGGTGTCCGGCAGGATCAGGTCGGCAAAATTGGTCATTTCCGAATGGAACGCGTCGATCACCACCAGGAACGGAATCTTGTATTCGCCGAAGTTTTCCTCATCCTTGGCGCGCAACATGTCCTGCACATTGGCCGTGTTCATGGTCGAGTTCCACGCCATGTTCGCCATGAACAGAATCAGCGTGTCGAGCGCGTACGGATCGTGGTTGGTCGCATTGGTGATGACCATATGCATCAGGCCATGCGAGGCGATCGGCACTTCCCATGAATACGCCTTGTCGATGCGCAGCGGGTTGCCGAATTCATCGATCACCAGGTCTTCCGGACGCGTTGGGAAGCCGAGCGGCGGACGCGACAGCGGCGTGTTGGGCGCGTTGATGATATCGATGTTGTTTTCCGGCAGTTGGTGCGGCGGAATCGGCTTCGGATACGGCGCCCGGGCGCGGAAGTTGCCCGGCGCGTCGAGCGCACCCAGCAGCATCTGGATCATGTGAATCGCGCGGCAGGAATGGAAGCCGTTGGAGTGCGCCGCAATGCCGCGCATCGCGTACATCGCCACCGGGCGGCCCACGACCTTGTCGTGCTTGCGCCCCCACACATCGGTCCATTCGATCGGCAGTTCGACGGTTTCCTTGAACGCGACATGCGCCATTTCCAGCGCAATCCGGGTAATGGTTTCGGCCGGCAGGCCACATTCCAATGCAACGCTTTCTGGTGCGTAACGTTCGTCGAGATAACGCTCGGTCATCAGCGACATCACGGTCCTGACGCGGCGGCCATCGGGCGCAACGTATTCACCGAACAGCGCGGGGGCGATGTCGCCGTCCAGGCCGTTCCTGAAGGCTTCCTTGTCCAGATCCCAGATCAGCGGGTGGTCGTTTTCATCGCGCAGGAACAGCCCGTCGCCCTTTTGTCCCGGGCTTTGCACCACCAGCCATGAAGCATTGGTGTAACGCACCAGGAATTCGTAGTCGAACTGCTCGTGCTTCAACAGCACATGCACCATCGACATGGCGAGCAGGCCGTCCATGCCGGGCTTGATCGGCAGCCATTCGTCGGCAATCGCCGAATAGCCGGTGCGCACCGGATTGACGGTGACGAACTTGCCGCCCTTGCGCTTGAGTTTTTCCAGGCCGATCTTGATCGGGTTGGATGAGTGATCCTCCGCCACGCCCCACATCAGGAAATACTTGGCGTAATCCCAGTCGGGCGCGCCGAATTCCCAGAACGAAAAGCCGATGGAATACAAACCAGCCGCCGCCATGTTGACCGAACAGAATCCACCGTGCGCCGACCAGTTGGGGGTACCGAACTGCTGCGCCCACAAACCGGTCAATGCCTGCATCTGGTCGCGGCCGGTGAAGAAGCCCAGCTTCGACGGATCGGTCGAGCGAATTTCTTCCAGCCGGTCAGTCAAGACGTCGAGCGCCTGTTCCCAGGAAATCGCCTCGTAAATCCCTTCGCCACGCTCGGTGCCGGGCTTGCGCATCAGCGGCTGGGTCAGCTTGGCGGTGGAATACTGCTTCATGATCCCGGCCG
>Ga0315271_10002048_pt1 | contig 12525 bp, 8 predicted proteins | sample C3_top_MG_FD_204664 | JGI IMG/M metagenome (GOLD analysis project Ga0315271, IMG submission 204664) | Sediment microbial communities from Yellowstone Lake, YNP, Wyoming, USA - C3_top | ecosystem: Environmental > Aquatic > Freshwater > Lake > Sediment | place: USA: Wyoming | collected 2017-08-01
CGCGCTCGCGGACCAGCCTGACCGCCTCCACCTTGAACTCCCGACTGTGCTTCCGCCGTGCTCGCATTTGACACCTCTCCGACCCAATGTACCTAAGGATAGTGTCCACCGAACCCGGCGCATCTCATTCACGATCGAGGGCGCATCCGCCTTGGCAACCGCCGAAGCGCGAGTAGCGCCGGGTGCGACACCCTCGGCGAACGGTGACGTAAGGTCGGCGCCCGTGCAGGCAGCCAGGAAGAGGGCCATCAAGGGAACTGTGTGGCGGCGCATGTCTTCACTCCGGTGTGAGGTCCGCGTTCGCCCCATGGCATCAGTGGGAACGACGCAGAGATGTCACACGCAGTGTACGAGGCCGCGTCAGTCGCGCGTAAAAGGCCGCCCCACGCTCCCGAGGTCGTGCGTCGGCAGGGCGTCGCCCTAGCGAGCAACCACCTCGATCTCCACCGCCGTCATGGCCACGTCCTCGCCCCAGGTGCCGGTAAAGGCGGGCACGACCTTGGTGCCGAGCATGCAGCGCCTGAACGTCCGCTGGATCACGCCGTCGCGTGCGGCGGACCGCAGTGCCTCCAGGCTGACGTCCTGCAGGTCGTTGCCGTCGTTCCAGGCCGGCTCGTGGCAGGTCCAGTTGGTCTGCGAGAACACGAAGGCCGCGCGCGTCTCCGCGCCGAAGGCGGCAATGATCGCGTACCGGCCGTGGGTTCGTGGCGCAATGCGGTGGATGGGCATTTCGAGCTTTCCATCGTCGAGCGGCGTCACGAGACTGCGAAAACTCGTGGTGTCGCTGCGGCGATCCATCCAGGTGGCTGACTCGCCCATGAAGATCGTCGCACCGCTCAAGACGGTCCGGTAGCGCAGCAGCAGGCGACCATCAATTTCGGCACCGGGCCGGACGGTGATGCGGGGCATCACACCCGACACAGGCGTTCCGTTGATCGAACCGCCCACGAGCCACAGCCCGGGACGCTCCCTGACGTACTGCCAGCGGACATCCCGAAGTCCTTCCGCCGAGAAATGCAGGACGAGACCGTAGTTGTAGTTCGCCGCCACCTGCTTTGGCACGGTATCGAACGCGACGACGCCCGCGCGCGTGCGCTCCGCCCCGGAACGAAATCGCTTGTCGCCGAACGTGATATCGAAGACCACCGGCACGCCGTCGGTGTGCAGTCGCCGGCCCAGCCGATCCTCGACGCCGATCACCACACGGCGTTCCATATACCCGGTGGCCACATTGGTGAAGATCGGCGCCTGCACGACCACCAGCACGGCGGGCGACGTCAGCCATCGCAGGGCGAGGATGACGCCCGCCAGCACGGCGGCCCTTGCGATCCACCGCCGCGCGCGGCGGCGCGTCGTCGGAGCCGTCATGATCCGGCGGAGCCTGCGGGTCAGCACGTCAGCGCGCGCCCGCGGCAGCGCCCCGCGCAGCATCTCGTCCATCTCGGGCCACGTCACGCGGCCGGCGCGGTCGCTCCGGGCCCATGCGGTGAACACGGTCACGATCTCGTCGTCCGACGCCTCATCGGCGATCATCCGCACGGCCCGCCGCATCTGCGCCAGCGACGATGCGTGTTCCACGAGCGTTCGCCCCAAGGCGGTGCGCCGTGTCGTTCGCTCGACGTCCGTCAGCAGCGCGAGCACCTCATCCGCGATTTCCTGGTGCGCCACCGCCCACACGGCGTCGCCACGACGGATGGCGAGGCCGCGCTCCTCGAGCGCCACGAGTGCGCCCGTGACTTCCGCAGCCGGCAAGCCCGACGCTCCCGCCAGCGCCGCTTCCGCCAGTTCGGCATCGGCGAGCGCCAGCAGTTCGAGCAGTCGGCGCGCGGCCTCGGGCAGCTTCACCACGCGCACGCCGGCCATGGTCCCCTCGGCGGCCTGCTCGAGCAGCGCCGAGGGACGGGCGCTCGCCCACACCCCGGCCACGGAGTGCAGCAGCAGGCGCTCGAGCAGGAAACCGAGCGCCATGAGGATCCGCAGCGGGGAGCCGCCTGTGGCGGTCGTCATTCGGGCCACGAAGGCGCTCCACCACGCCTCGTCCGGCGCTGCCGCGATGGACTGCAGCAGGGCCTCGACATGCGCGACCGTCAGGTTCTCGAGCATCGCCAGCGCCCACCCTTCGGGCGCACCGAACGAGTGCCGCGACGTGACCACCACCAGCAACGGCTTGCCGCGACTGCGCTCCACCGCCTGGATGAACAACCGCAACGACGTGGCGTCGGCCCAGTGCGCGTCATCCACGAGGATCGCGAGCGGGGCCTCGTCGAGCAGCGCGCCCAGCAGGTCCTGCACGGCCACCAGCCGTCGCCGGTGCGCCTCGTCGCCAATGCTGACGTCGGGCGCCACCGAGAACGTGGACGCCACATCGGGCGACAGCGCGACCAGCGAGGCCGCCGACGCGGCCGACACGCCGCCGGCGCCGCGCAGCGTGGCCAGCGCCGCCACGATGGTCGCCGCCAGCGCGAACGGGACGTCGCGTTCGGTGCGCAGCGCCACCACGCGAATGCTCCGCCCTCCGCTGGCGACAATCCGGGTGTGCAGTTCTTCGAGCACGCGCGATTTTCCCAGTCCCGCCGGTGCCAGCAGCTGCACCGCGCGGAACTCGCCCCCGCGACTCCGCTGCCAGTCGGCCATGAGCTGGGCGAAGACGCTGTCGCGCCCCACCATCTCCACGCGCAGCGGATCGTGCCGAATGCCGTGGTGCGGCGCCGAGCCTTTTCGGATTCGCGTCAGCAGGGCGCGCGTGGAAGGCTCGAAGGGCCGCTGATCTTCCGCGAACTGCGCTTCCACGCGGTCCGCCTCGAGGAGCGCGACCGTGGATCCGCCCGCGGCCAGCTCTGCCTCGAGGCGCAGCCGGATGACCGCTTCGTTGTCCGGGTCCTCGCGCTGGAGGCGTCGCGCGAGCGAGAGCGCGCCGGACGCATCCGCCCTCGCCATCCGGTCGCGCACCAGGTCCTCGCCCGCCCGAAGGAAGAGGAGCCGCAGGTGCGAGCGCTCGGCGTCGCACCAATGCTCGAACGCCGCGCCGCCAGGAGTGGCGAAGTTGGGGACGAAGTCTCCGCCGTACTGCGCCACGGCCTGCTCGAGCTCTCCGGCATCGATGGCCCGCAGGAACGCATCGCGATCCGACGGGAGCGGTCGCGCGAGGCTGAGACGCTCACCTTCCACCACGAAGCTGTCACCGCCGAGGGTGCGCCGCAGCACCAGCAGCGCCTGCCGGAGGTTGGCCCGCCCGCGCTCGGCGTCGAGGTCCGACCAGAGCAGGTCCACGAGCTGCCCGCGCGTGCAGCTGCGCGCCGGAGCGCTCGCGAGCACCACCAGGACGGCTGCGGGCTTGCCGGCGTGCAGCACGACGTCCGCTCCCCGCCGCAGCGACAATTCGCCAAGGACGTGGAGCGTCAGGGGGGCGGGGCCGTCGACCGGCGCGGGATTGCGGTTCATGAAAGACTGCATGGATGCGACGGGGACGTTAGCAGGGCGTCAGTCGGCCCGTCAGGGCTGGGCGGAAGCAAACCACGCCGTGGGCCGTACGCTCTACGCCGTACGCCGTACGCCGTCCGCTGAAGGCGGAGGGCGTACGGCGTAGAGTTCACGGCTACTGGTGCCTGGCGCGACATGCCACAGCCGCGCCTCTTCGATCGAACCTCGGCCGCAGGCTAGTGGCCGTACCCCGCGGGGGTCGCGTGCGCCGTCCACCAGTGCAGGTGGTCGGGGTCCATGCCCTGGTCCATCAGGACTTCGAACGGTCCCCAGATGCAGGAACTGCCCGCCGGGGTGACGCCCGCGGCGCAGTCGGCGGACCACTTCGTCTTGAAGTGCTCCGTGAAGCGGCTGCCGTCCGGACGCATGCCGTTCCACTCGTTGTCCGTCCAGGCGTCATACGGCGGCTTGAGCCAGTTCTCCGAGTTGCCGAGGTCCCATCCGGCGTTCCATTTCATGACGAGATGATCGTTGGCGTAGTCGGAGCCGCCGCAGGTCCAGTCCGGGGTGTTGCCGTTCTTCGCGTCGAATGCGGCGCACCAGCCGCCATACGTGCCAACGAAGTTCCGCGCGCAGTAGTTGTAACCGAACTCGTTGAAGCCGCGCGCGTATGTCCCGTCGTAGCGCACGCACGTGGCGGCGCTCGCCGAGCGCATCGCGGACGACGCCGCCACGGCGGTCTCGACGGCAGGGTGCGGATCGGTCACCGCGCTCTCGCACGCGGCCAGGATGATCGGCAAAGCGAGGAGCAGTCTCTTCATGACGCGAGCCTCCGACTAAGGTAAACCCTGAACCCATGGGCCTTCGGGCGGGTCTGCGTGCTTCAGCCGGGGGTGTGAAGCGGACGTGTAGCATGAAGGGCCATCGTCAGTCCTCCGTCAGTTCAGAGCAGCCCCGCCTCCGCAAACGACACGTACCGCCCCCGCCCCACGATCACGTGGTCGTGCACCGGGATATCCAGCAGGCGCCCGGCCGCCACCAGCTGCTCGGTGACGGCCCGATCGTCTGGCGATGGCGTGGGATCGCCGCTCGGATGGTTGTGCACGAGGATGATCGCGGCCGCCCGCTCGGCGATGGCCTCGCGAAAGACCTCGCGCGGATGCACGAGACTGGAGTTGAGGATGCCGCGGGTCACGCAGACGTCGCGCTCCAGTCGGTGCTGCGCGTCGAGGATGGCGACGTGAAACTCCTCCACCGGCAGGTCCTCGAGCCGCGCGGCGAAGGCGCGCCAGACATCGCGCGGCGCGCGCAGCGGCACGGCCTCGCCGTGCGTCTCCAGCGCGAAGCGGCGCCCGAGTTCGAGCGCGGCGTGGATGGCCGTCGCCCGCGTTGGCCCGAGCCCCGGCACGGCGGCGAGCGTCGCGAGCGGACGGTCGGAGAGGCGGCGCAGCGAGCCGTCGGCCCGGGCCAGCGCGTCGTGCGCGAGGGCGAGCGACGATCGGCCGCGCGTCCCCTGCCCAATGACGAGCGCAATGAGTTCAGGGGCGGAGAGGGCCCGTGCGCCGAGCGCGCGCAGCCGTTCGCGGGGACGGTCGGTCGGCGAGAGCGCCAGTGGTATTGCGGGGAGTGCGGTCATGGCTGACGCTATCGTCGTGCCGGCCCCGCTCCGTCATCAGACGATTTCCGCTCGGCGCAAATCGCACCGCCGGTTTTCCTTGGGATTCCGGTACTGCAACTGCTTACCACGGATGACACGGAATTGGTTCACGGATGGACACGGATACGGCAATGGAACTTGAAACGGCAACGGCAATTGAAAAGGGGCTCGGCGGACAGGGCTGTCCGCCGAGCCCCTAATGAATTGCACTTGTAGTATCCGTGTACATCCGTGAACCAATTCCGTGTGATCCGTGGTAGGCAGTTGTAGTACCAGCCCACACACTAAACCCGGAATGCCGCTACGAACCCGCTCCGTGGCACTTCTTGAACTTCTTGCCCGACCCGCACGGGCAGGGATCATTGCGCCCGACCGTGGACCAGTCCTGGCCGCCGGCGCCGCTGGCGCCGCCGGTCATTCCGGTGGCGCCGGCGCTCAGTGAACGCGCCCGCCCCGCCCCGACGATCATCGGGTCGGGCTTCACCAGTTCGTCGTCGCCGGGCTCGCCCGGGCCGATGTCCACCACCTCGCCCTCGGGAATCTCCTCGGAGACGCCCAGCGCGTTGAACCGGCGCTTTGGCTCCGGTGCGGCCGGCGCCTGCGGCTCGTCGTACATCAGCTGCACGCGCAGGAAACGCTCGGCGAACGTGTGATGGATGTCGCCCATGAGGTCCACGAACATCGTGTACGCCTCCTGCTTGTACTCCAGCAGCGGGTCCTTCTGGCCCCACGAACGGTAGCCGATGGAGTTGCGCAGCTGGTCGAGGTCGTACAGGTGGTCCTTCCACTTCTCGTCCAGCACGTTCAGCATCACGAGCGCCAGCACCTGCGACGCATGCTCCGCCAGCTGGTCGAGCTTGTTGTGGAACGCCTTGCGTCCCGCCTCGCCGCCCTGCGCCACGGCCTCGGCGGCGGTGTGCGGGCGCGTGCCGTCGGCCTCGAAGCAGGGGACGGTGAGCAGGTAGTGCATCAGCAGGTCCTGCGCCACGAGCTCGATGTCCCACTCGAGCGAGTCGGTGACGTCGCCCAGCGCCGTCTCGATGCGCTTGCCGACGGCGCGCTCGATCATCTTGATCGCCTCGCCCTTCAGCTCCTCGCCGCCCTCGAGCGCGAACGCGCGGAGGTTGTAGATCACCTCGCGCTGCTGGTTCATGACGTCGTCGTAGTCCAGCAGCCGCTTGCGGCTCTGGAAGTTCTGCAGCTCGACGCGCTTCTGCGCCTGTTCGATGGAACGCGTGATGAGCGGGTGCGTGAGCATCTCGCCCTCCTGCGCGCCCAGCCGGTCCATGAGGCGGGCAATGCGGTCCGACCCGAAGAGGCGCATCAGGTCGTCCTCGAGCGACAGGAAGAACTGTGACGCGCCCGGGTCGCCCTGGCGGCCGGCGCGACCGCGCAGCTGCCGGTCAATGCGGCGCGACTCGTGCCGTTCCGACCCGATGATGTGCAGGCCGCCGCACTCCATCACGTCCATGTCCTTGCCGTCCGGATCCTTGATGCGCGACGGCTTGGAGGGGAGCACGCCCTCGCCCAGCTTGATGTCGGTGCCGCGGCCGGCCATGTTGGTCGCAATCGTGACGCCGCCGTACTGGCCGGCCATCGCGACGATCTCGGCCTCGCGCTGGTGGTACTTGGCGTTCAGCACCTGCTGCTTGAGCCCGGCGCGCGTGAACATGCGCGACAGCGTCTCGGACGCTTCCACCGACGTGGTGCCGACGAGCACCGGGAAGCCGAGGCCGTGCAGGCGCTGCGTCTCCTCGACGATCGCGTTGTACTTTTCGCGCCGCGTCTTGTAGACGAGGTCGTGGCGGTCGTCGCGGATGATCGGCCGGTTGGTGGGAATGACGGCGACCTCGAGCCCGTAGATCTGGAAGAACTCCGTCTCCTCGGTCTCGGCGGTGCCGGTCATGCCCGCCAGCTTCTCGTACATGCGGAAGTAATTCTGGATGGTGATGGTGGCGAGCGTCTGCGTCTCGCCCTTCACCTGCACCCCTTCCTTGGCCTCCACCGCCTGGTGCAGCCCCTCGCTCCAGCGGCGCCCGTGCATGGTGCGGCCGGTGAACTCATCCACGATGAGCACCTGCCCGTCCTGCACCACGTAGTTGACGTCCTTTTCGTACAGCGAGTGCGCGCGCAGCAGCTGGTGGATGATGTTCAGCTTCTCGCTCTTGATCGCGTACTCGCCCTCGATGACCCGGCGCGCCTCGAGCTTCTCCGCCGCCGTCATCTCATGCGACTTCTCGATGCGGTGCACCTCGGTGGAGATGTCGGGGAGGATGAACTGCTCGTGGTCCTGCGGGTTCATGAAGTCGATGCCGCGGTCGGTCAGGTGCACCGTGTGGCCGCGCTCGTCGAGCACGAACAGCAGGTCTTCCTCGAGGTCGCGGAACTGCTGCTTGGCCGGCGGCACCTTGCGGTCGGCCAGCACGTCGAGCTCCTGCTTCTGCACGAGCATCTTGACGCCCTGCTCCGACAGCACCTTGGTGAGCCGCTTGTTCTTGGGCGTGCCGAGCTGGGCCTTGTACAGGCAGAGCGCCGCGAGGGCGTGGTCGTTGGCCTCGAGCGCCTTCTCGCCCCGGGCCACGAGGTCGTTGGCGAGCTCCGTCTGGCGCCGCACGAGGCGGGTGACCATGGCGTTGTGCTCGGCGTACTGGCCGTCGTTCTCGTTCCCCACCGGGCCCGAGATGATGAGCGGCGTGCGCGCCTCGTCCACGAGCACCGAGTCCACCTCGTCGACGATGGCGTAGACGTGCGGGCGCTGGACGCGCTGGTCGAGCGCCACCACCATGTTGTCGCGCAGGTAGTCGAAGCCGAACTCGTTGTTGGTGCCGTACGTGATGTCGGCGTGGTACGCCGCGTGGCGCTCCGGCGAGCCGGGCTCGGTGTCGTCGAGGACGGCGACCGACAGCCCGAGATAGTTGAACACGTGCCCCATCCACTGCGAGTCGCGGCGGGCGAGGTACGAGTTCACCGTCACCAGGTGCGCACCGCGTCCCGGCAGCGCGTTGAGGTACAGCGGGAGCGTGGCCACCAGGGTCTTGCCTTCACCCGTCGCCATCTCGGCGATCTTGCCCAGGTGCAGCTGGATGCCGCCGACGAGCTGGACCTCATAGTGGACCATGTTCCACTCGGTCTCCTGCCCGGTCACCATGACCTTGGTGCCGACGAGGCGCCTGGCGGCTTCGCGCACCGTGGCGAAGGCCTCGGGGAGCAGTTCGTCGAGCGTGTCGCGAATGACGTCGCGGTAGTCGGCCTCGAGGCCGCCCTTGCCGTCAGCGCCCAGCAGCTCGTTGTCGATGGCCTCGCGTTCTTCGGCGTCAGCCGCGACGCGCTTCTTCTCCTTGAGCGCCTCGATCTTGCCGCTGAGCTCCCGGGTGCGCTCGGCGATGATACCGCGGAACCTGGCCGTCTGCGCCTTCAGCTCGTCCTCGCTCACCGCCGCGAGGCGCGCCGCATGCGTCTCGATCTCCGTGAGGATCGGACGGATGCGCTTCAGTTCGCGGTCATGCCGTGATCCAAAGACGGCGCTCAGCAGCTTGTTGAACATTCAGTCCCCTTTATCGGTACAGGCCGTGCGCCGCGATGTAGTCCGCCACGGCGTCCGGCACGAATCCCCGGATTGACCGCCCCTGACGCACACGCGCGCGGATCTCGGTCGCCGAGATGTCCACGCGCCGCGTCGAGAGCGTCAGGACGCCGGCGGGCGGCTCGAGGCCCTCCCCACCACGCGTCAGCACCACGATCTCCGCCAGCGCCCGGACCTGCTCGGGCTCCCGCCACTTCGGCAGCAACGCCGCCGCGTCAGCTCCAAGGAGCAGGAACAGTGCCGCGCCGGGATGCCGCTCCCGGAACGCGCGGAGAGTATCAACCGTGAAAGATAACCCGCCGCGCTCGATTTCCAGCGTATCCACCGAAAACCGGGGGTCACCCGCCACGGCCAGGCGGGTCATGGCCAGGCGGTGCTCGGCGCTGGCCGAATCGGACCCATCCTTCAGCGGCTGGGTGGCCGCGGGGATCCAGGCGAGGTGGTCGAGGCCAAGGGCCTCCGCGGCGTCACCCGCCGCGAGGAAATGACCGAGGTGCGGCGGGTCGAAGGTTCCGCCGAAAAGGCCGAGCTTCACGCGTCACGACGCCGGCTTGGCCGGCTTCGCGAGCGAGTCCGGCTTCGCCGTGGAGTCGGGCTTGGCCGCTGGCGTCACGCCCACGCAGGCCACCCCGGACTCCTTGTCGCCCGGATACAGGGTCTGCAGCGTCGCGCAGACCTCCTTGGCGTCTTCCCGGTAGTTCATGATGGGCGAGCGGAACGCCAGGACCATCTGGACCATTGCCCGCCGCGCCTTGTCGGTGTTCGGGTAATTCTTGATGATGTCGCGGTAGTAGATGATGGCCGAGTCAAACGCCTTGCGCCGGAAATAGGCGTCGGCGATGTCGAAGTCCTTGGTGGCAAACCACTCGTCGAGGCGCTTCAGCTCCGCTTCGCCCTCCTTCCGGCGCGGCGAATCGGGGTAGAGCGTGAGGAGCAGTCGGTACTGCACCTGCGCCAGCTGGCCGTACTGCGGGTCGAGCGCCGGCCGGCGCCACAGGCGCGAGTAGCTCTTGCCCGACTCGAACAGCGCGTCGTCGGCCAGCGAGTCGTCGGCGAAGTTCTCGGCGAGCTTGGTGTACTCCTGCGCGGCCAGCAGGTGCTCGATGCGGCCGGTGTGCGCCTGCGCGAGATACCAGTGCGACAGCGGGAGCAGCGAATCGCGCGACGACAGGTCGAGCGTCAGCTTCTCGAAGCCGGCGATGGCGTCATCCCACTTCTTCTTCTTGAAGCGCTCGAGCGACGCCTGGTACAGCTTGTCGTTGCTCGTGAACTTGCGGGGGGCGAACGCCGGGGTGCACGCCGCGAGGGCGGCGAGCAGGACTACGGACAGGCGGGTGCGGAGGGTCACGTCGGATTGATACCCGGATCAGGGCGGTCGGTTCGGGGCGCTCAGCGCGCGCGGGGCGCCATGCGCGGCGTCCCCACGAGCGTGCGGAAATAGTCGATGGTGCGCTGCACGCCCACGCGGACGTCAATCTTCGGCTCCCAGCCGAGCATGGCGCGCGCCCGCGTGATGTCGGGCTGGCGCACCTTGGGATCGTCCTCGGGGAGCGGCTGGTACACGATGGGCGCCTTGGAGCCGGTGAGCTCGACGACGATCTCGGCGAGTTGCTTTACCGTGTACTCCACCGGGTTGCCGATGTTGCACGGGTTGGCGTCACCCTTCAGGAACAGCTGGTACAGGCCCTCGACCTCGTCGTCCACGTAGCAGAACGAGCGCGTCTGCGACCCGTCGCCGTAGATGGTGATGGGCTCGCCGTTGAGCGCCTGCACGATGAAGTTCGACACCACGCGCCCGTCGCGCGGCCGCATGCGCGGGCCGTACGTGTTGAAGATGCGCACGATCCGCGTGTCAATGCCGTGGTACCGGTGGTACGCCATCGTGAGCGCCTCGGCGAAGCGCTTGGCCTCGTCGTACACGCCGCGCGGGCCGATGGGGTTCACGTTGCCCCAGTACGACTCGACCTGCGGATGGATGAGCGGGTCGCCGTACACCTCGCTCGTGGACGCGATGAAGAAGCGCGCCCCCTTGGCCTTGGCGATGCCCAGCGCGTTGTGCGTGCCGAGCGACCCCACCTTCAGCGTCTGGATGGGCAGCTCGAGGTAGTCAATGGGGCTGGCCGGCGAGGCGAAGTGCAGCACGCCGTCCAGCGGCCCAGCGACGTACGTGTACTCGGAGATGTTGTGGCGCAGGAACGAGAAGCGCTCGTTCCCCATCAGGTGCGCGATGTTGTCCGGGTGGCCCGTGATGAAGTTGTCGAGCCCCACCACCTCGTGCCCGTCCCGCAGGAACCGGTCGGTGAGGTGCGACGCGAGAAAGCCGGCGGCGCCGGTGATGAGCACCCTCATGCGAACTCCCGGCCGATCGAGCGGTACGTGAAGCCGAGCTTCGCCATCTTGGCCGGGTCATACAGGTTGCGCCCGTCAATGAGCAGCGGCTGCCTGAGCGCCGACTTGATGCGGGCGAAGTCGGGAAAGCGGTATTCGTTCCAGTCGGTGACGACCACGAGGGCATCGGCCCCTTCGAGTGCCGCGTACCCCGACTCGGCGAACGCCACGCGGTCGCCGAGGCGGCGCTTGGCCTCGGGCATCGCGGCCGGGTCGTGCGCGCAGACCGTGCCGCCGGCCTGCAGCACCTGCTCGATGAGCACCAGCGCGGGCGACTCGCGCATGTCGTCGGTGTTGGCCTTGAACGAGAGCCCCCAGACGGCCACGCGCTTGCCCTGCAGCGCGCCGAGCGCCGCGGCCAGCTTGGTGCCAAGCACGAGCTTCTGGCGCGCGTTGGCCTCCTCCACCGCCTCGAGCACCGACAGCGGCGCGCTGACGCCGTGCGCGGTGCGCAGCAGCGCCTGCACGTCCTTGGGGAAGCACGAGCCGCCGTACCCCGGCCCCGGGAACAGGAACGCGGGGCCAATGCGGCCGTCGCTGCCGATGCCCTTGCGCACGAGGTCCACGTTGGCGCCGACTTTTTCGCACAGGCCGGCGATCTCGTTCATGAACGAGATGCGCGTGGCCAGCATGGCGTTGGCGGCGTACTTGGTCATCTCGGCCGACGGGATGTCCATGAAGATGATCGGCTTGCCGGTGCGCACGAACGGCGCGTACAGCTCGGCCATCACCGAGCGCGCGAAGTCGCTCTCGACGCCGAGCACCACGCGGTCGGGCTTGAGGAAGTCGTCAATGGCGGCGCCTTCCTTGAGGAACTCGGGGTTGGAGCAGACGTGGAACGGGAACTTGGCATTGGCGGCCACGGCCCCGCGCACCTTCTCCGCCGTGCCCACGGGCACGGTGGACTTGGTGACGACCACCAGTTCGCGCGTCATGTGCCGGCCGACGGTGTCGGCCACGGCGAGCACGTGCTTGAGGTCGGCCGAGCCGTCCTCGTCGGGGGGCGTGCCCACGGCGATGAAGACGACGTCCGCCGACGCGATGGACGCGCCGATGTCGGTGGTGAAGTGCAGGCGCCCCGCGGCCTGGTTGCGCTCGACGAGCGTGTCGAGGCCCGGCTCGTAGATCGGGAGCACGTTCTGCTTAAGGCCGTCAATCTTGGCCTGGTCAATGTCGGCGCACGTCACGCTCGCGCCCGTCTCGGCGAAGCACGCGCCGGCCACGAGGCCAACGTATCCCGAACCGACCACCGTGATGTTCATGGCTCAGACCTCGGCGTGGTGCTTGGGCGCATCGGGCGTGAGCGAGACCACCCGCGCCTTGCCGTCGCGGACCTTGGCGGTCGCGTGGCGCGTGTCCACCACGAGCGAGGCCAGGTTCACCACGCGCTGGTAGTCCACGGCCTTGTGGTCGGTGACGATCACGACCACGTCGGCCGCCACCAGCACCTCGTCGGTGAGCGCGACGCCGACGATCT
>Ga0315271_10002049_pt1 | contig 12521 bp, 6 predicted proteins | sample C3_top_MG_FD_204664 | JGI IMG/M metagenome (GOLD analysis project Ga0315271, IMG submission 204664) | Sediment microbial communities from Yellowstone Lake, YNP, Wyoming, USA - C3_top | ecosystem: Environmental > Aquatic > Freshwater > Lake > Sediment | place: USA: Wyoming | collected 2017-08-01
GAGCGCCGGGTCGGTGCCCGGAATCTCGCCGACGATGTTGAACGACAGCGTGTCGGGCGTGACGGTGTTCTGCATGGTCAGCTCGAGCGGGACGGTGAGTCCCTTGTCGAGCATGCGCACGATGCGCCCGTAGGCCTCGCCCGACACGTGCACCGCCGGCATCTGCGGCGGGTTCTTGACGCGCGGCGCGCCGTTGTCGGTGGCCACGGTCCCCATGTCCTGGCGGCTGGCCATCAGGATGCCCGACGCGCCTTCCTTCACGAGGAACTTGAGGAAGGTCGTGTCGCCCGGGAGGCGCGCGAGGTTGAAGCGCGCAAACTGCGCGCGCTGCGCGGCGGTGAGCGTGGCCGGGTTGGGCGCGGCGCCAAACGGCGCCGCAGGGGCGGGCACTGGGGCAACCGCGAGCTTGGCCAGTTCCTCGTCCGTCAGGCGGTGTGCGTCGGCCTCAAAGTGCGGCTTGATGTCCGGTGCCGGCGACAGCATGACGAACTTCCCCTTGAGCTTGCCCGCGAACTTCACGGTGTCGGCGAGGGAGTCGAGCTTCAGGATGAACGCGTCCCCCTTGGCGACGCCCTTGGCCGGCGCGGGCGACCACGCGCGCGGCGCGGCGGCCACGGGGAACGGGTTGCTGCCCGTCACCTGCAGTGCAAAACGGTCGTTGCGCCATCCCTTGTAGAACGGCCACGACTCGAGGTGGGCGTTCTGCACGCCCCAGCCGGTCATGGTCTTCACGGTCCAGTCGGCGGCGGCCTTCTCGTTGGGCGACCCGGTGAGGCGCGGGCCGTACACGTCGGTGAGCCAGCTCATGGTCTCCATGATCTGGCTGTGCGTCATCGCCTCGGCCTTGATCTTCGAGATGGTGGCGAGGTCGACCTTTTCCTGGGCAAGCGCCGGCGCGGTGGCCAGCGTGGCGAGCAGCGCGATGGGGAGCGCGCGACGTGCGAGACTGCTCATGGGTTTCTCCTGAGGTGAGACTGCAAGATCCTGTGCGACATCCGCGGTGCACTTCCGTGCTACGGCTTCTCGCCCGGCCGGTAGCGAACCACCACCTGCGCATCCACGTCCTTGGCCTCGTACGCCACGGGCTTCAACTCGCCCCTGGCGAACAACGCCGCCTGGTCGGAGAACCAGGGCGACTCGGGGCGCGGGCTCTCGCCGTAGGCCAGTGCCGAGAATGCGCGCGGCGTGTCACCGAACTCGACGGCCAGGATCCATCCATCGCCGCCGTTGGCCGACATCTTGCCGTCGGGGTCGCGCGCGAAGTTGAGCACGCGGAAGCAGCCGAGCGCCCCGCCGCAGCCGCCGACGGGCACGTCCACCGTGCCGCGCCGCACGCGGTGCACCGTGCCCCACGCCACGTCATACGCGCCGTAGCGGCGGGCCGTCTCGCCGACGGCCCAGGCAAAGGCCTCGGCCGCCTTGGCCGGCTGCGACAGCCCGACCGGCGTGTTGGTCGGGTCGGCCGACGTCCACGCCCTCGTGTAGCGCAGCGAATCGGGCAGGCCCGCGCCGTAGCGCTGCCACCACGTCTCGAAGAGCATGGCGCCCTTGCTGTCCGGGCCGGCCGTGTTGTCCCACCGCTCCATCATGGCGAGCGCGGCGGCGACGTCGCCGGTGGGCTTGGCGGCCTTCACCGCCGCAATGAGGTCGGGCTTCACGCGGTCGGCCAGCAGCATGCGGTAGCTGTGCTTCAGCTTCATCACGTCCTCGAGACTCACCTTGTTGGTGCCGCCCACGAGCTGCAGCGCCAGCTGGCTGCGCAGCGACAGCGAGGGTTTCTCGAGGTTCGGGTACGCGTTGGTGGTGTCCACCTTCTCGCGAATGTTCGTGAAGTGCGGGGAGCTGTTCTCGTTGTGCACGTAGCCGCCCTTGGGGTTCAGGAACTGCGGCAGCGAGTCCCACGGCACGTACTGCGTCCACATGTCGTTGGTGTTCTTCACGGCGATGGCCAGCGTGTCGCCGCCGGTCGGGTGCGGCAGCAGCGGCAGCGCCGCGTTCCAGACCATCAGGATGTTGCCCGTCTTGTCGGCGTACGTGAAGTTCGACGTGCCGCGTCCATGCAGGCGCATCGCCGCCTTCCACTCGGCCAGCGTGGTGGCGTGCATCATGCGCAGGAACTGCTCGCCGCCGCGGTACTCGCCGTCGTTGGCCGTCTTGATGATGTAGATCTTGCCGCCCGCCCGGTGAATGACCGGCCCCGCAGGGGTGGACCAGAACTCGCGCGTCTCGGACGACGTGCCCTTGCCGTTGAGGAACTCAACCGTCACCAGCTCGCGCGTGAGCGGCAGCGAGGTGCCGTCAATGAGGTAGTGGTCGGGCTGCGCGGGGTCCACGTCGAGCGCGTAGAACTCCGACAGCCGCTGCGCGTTGTTGGTCGTGGACCAGCCGAGGTTGCGGTTGAAGCCGCCGACCACGGCAAAGGGACCGCCGATGCGGAAGTCGCCGTAGAAGTCGAAGTGCCCGGGCACCGTCATGTGCGCTTCGTAGTAACCCGACGTCCACACCAGGTGCGGATTGCGCAGCAGGATGGCCTTGCCCGACTTGGTGCGGCTGGGCGCAAAGGCCCACGCGTTGGAGCCGACGTTGTCGCGCGTCAGCTCGTCGTCACCTTCGCCCGGCGGGCCGCGGCGCCCTGCCTCGGGCGGAAACTGCTTCGGGTCGAGCTTCGACAGAAAGCGTCGCACGCCCGCGTACGCCGGCTCGCCCATGTCGCCGGCGAGCACGTCGTAGCCGGTGAAATCCACCGGCATGGTGACGGGATACTCATCGCGATGCAGGGAGATGTAGCGATCGAGGCCTTGGGCGAAGCCGTCGTAGATGTCACGCGTGTTCGGTTCGAGCCGCGGGTAGCTCTCGACCGCGCGCTCGCGAGCGCGCCGCGCCGTGAAGTCCTGCTCCATGCTGTCGCGCCCGAACACGAGCCCCATGCGGCCCGACGCGCGCAGGATCTGCATGGCCGTGCGCGGCCCGTAGTCCTCGAGCTGCAGCCAGGCGAGCGCGTAGCCCGCGGCGCGCAGGTTCTCGGCGCGGATGTGGGGCACGCCGTGCGCGGTGCGTATGATCTCGACCTGTCTCCACAATTCTGGCGCGGCCTGCCCGTGCACCAGGGCGGGGAAGACGGCGAGCGCGACGACGAGCGAGCGGGCGGCGGAGCGACGCATGCGGGCCTCGAACGGGATGGGCGGAGCGGGGTGGCTGGCCGGGGAACGGCCGCCTGAATCTTACGAGACGCCCGCACCGAGCGCTGGACGGGGCCGCCGCGCGTGCCGCGGGGGGCCGGCGAGTCCTACGGCTTGCGCATCCCGCCGCCGAGCAGCGCGGCCTGGTCAATGACCCGAACGCCCGCGGGAGGCTCAAACACGAACGCGTTCTTCGGCAGCTTGGCGCCGAGCCGCATGTTGGAGAACCGCAGGCGGCGACGCAGCCCGCTCGGCTCCTCGATCTCGAGCTGCCGCACCAGCGCGTCGGCGCCGATCCAGACCTTGGCCGACGTGAACGGCGCGCCGCTGGCGCGCGGCGTCAGCGCGTACAGCCGCACCGACTCGCCGCCCACCATCTCGCGCTCGAGCGCGACCGTCACCTGGTTCTGGTCGCCCGGGTTGGCGAGCAGGCGGGCCACGACGTCGAACGCGCTCCCCAGTTCACGCGGCAGCTTGAGCACCTGCCCCTTGGCGGTGCTGGGCAGGTAGATCCACAGCGCCTCGCCGTCGGCGACCACCAGGTCGCCCGCGGGATCGGAAAAACGAAACGCGAACCGGGCCGGCGGCCGCTGCAGCATCTCGCCGCGCGAGCGGCGCGGGGTCTTCGTGACGACGCTGATGATGGTCTGCTCGAAGTCGGCGCGCATCGTGCGCGCCTTGGCGAAGCGTGCCGCGGCGCGCCGGTAGAGCGCCATCGCGCTGGCGGTGTCGCTGCGCGACGCCTGCGGCGTGCCCGGCGCCGCGCGCTGTGCACGAACGGAGTGCAGCGGTGTCACGGCCGCAGCGAGCACGGCACATGCGCCGAGGGCGCACCGCACGCGGCGCGCCCCGGATCCCCGCACCATCGGCCGCATCACGCCTGCACGGGCAGCGCCGAGATGCTCCGGCCGAGCGCCTCGCTGATCTGGCGCAACTGCCGAACCAGTTCGGTGAACTGCTCGGGGAAAAGCGACTGCGCGCCGTCGCTCAGCGCCTTGTTCGGGTCCGGATGCACCTCGATGAGAATGCCGTCGGCTCCCGCGGCCACCGCCGCACGCGCCATCGGTGTCACCTTGTCCCGCACGCCGGTGCCATGGCTCGGGTCGGCGACCATGGGCAGGTGCGACAGCTTCTTCACGGTCGGAATGGCGTTGAGGTCGAACATGTTGCGCGACGACGGGTCCCACGTGCGCACGCCGCGCTCGCAGAGGATCACCTGGTCGTTGCCCTCGGAGAGGATGTACTCGGCGCTCAGCAGCAGTTCCTGCACCGTGGCCGCAATGCCGCGCTTGAGCAGCACCGGCTTGCGCAGCTTGCCGACCGTCTTGAGCAGCGAGTAGTTCTGCATGTTGCGCGCGCCGATCTGGATGCAGTCGGCGTACTCGGCCACCAGGTGCGCGCCCTCTTCGTCCATGGCTTCGGTGACGATGGCGAGGCCCGTCTCCTTGCTGGCCAGCTGCAGCAGCTTGAGGCCCTTCTTGCCGAGTCCCTGGAACGAGTAGGGCGACGAGCGCGGCTTGAAGGCGCCGCCACGCAGCGCCACGGCGCCCGCTTCGCGGACGGCATGGGCCGAGGCCAGGATCTGCGCCTCGCTCTCCACCGAGCAGGGGCCGGCGATGACGGGCACATCGTTGCCGCCAAAGACGACGCCGGGGGCGATGGTCACGAGCGTGTTGTCGCTGCGCCACTCGCGCGACACCTGCTTGAACGGGCTGGAGACGTAGATGATCTCCGCGACGCCCGGCATGGCCTCGACGTTGGATCCGTCCACCCGGCGGTCGTTGCCCACCAGGCCGACGGTGGTACGCTGTGCCCCGGGCATCGGCAGGGGCTGGAAGCCCATGGCGATGATCGCCTCGCACACCCGCTCGATGTCTCCCTGCGTCGCGCTCGCCTGCATGACCACCAGCATTCGGACCCCTATGAAAGAACCGTCCCGGGTCGCGAGAACGGCGCACCGGGACATCGAAATATGGCGAAAACCCGCGAAAATTGCAGGTCTGCAGCCCTCTGTGGTTCTCTGCAGTTCTCTGCCGTTCTCTGTGGTTATCTCCCCTTGTACAACGCCTTCCGGAAGGTCTCCACGCCGCCCGCGCGCAGCCTGATCAGGTAGACGCCGGGGGGCACCGGATGCCCGTCGTCGGCGTAGCCGTCCCACGAGAGTCGGGGGTCACAGCCGCTGTTGCTCCCTTCGCTCGCGCGGCCGTACCGGCCAGCCGCCAGTTCGGCGGCCGCGGGAAACTGGGCGCTTGGGATGATGGCGCGCACGTGGTTGCCGCGCAGGTCCATGATCTGCAGTTCAACCTTGGCCGCCGTCCGCAGGTCGAACCAGATGCAGGTGGCGGCCACGCGGTCATTCGGAAACGGGTTCGGGAAGTTCTGGAACAAGATGGTGGCCGGGGGCACGGTCGAGTCGAGCACGACGAACGACGCGGCGCTCTGTACCCGGGCGGTGTCGCCGGCCTGCGTCCATCCCATCAGTGTCCAGCGATACGAGGTGTTGCCCTCGAGATCGCGCGGCGGCACGTACGTGGTGTCGTCGAGGCGGCCGACCACGATCACCTCACCGCGCGTGCCGAGAATCCTGATCTCGTACTGCCAGCGCCCGGCCGACGCGTCAATGCGCGCGCTCGTCCAGGTGAAGGCGGGGCGCTTGGTGGTGACGGTGGAGCCGTTGGGATTGTTCGGCGCGAGCAGCGTGAGCCACGTCGCCGTCAGGCGGGGTCCCGTGACGGCCGAACTCACCTGCAGCCCCGTGATGGTCGTCACGACGGCACGCCAGTAGACCGCGCTCTTCTCGGGGATCAGGTGCCGCGGCGCGATCGTGACGCGCGTGGCCGCGACGGTGCTCACCGTCGTGTCGGTGACGATGCCCGTGGCAAAGCCGATGCTGGTGCCGATCTGCAGCGTGAAGCGCAGCGGAAAATCGCCGGGCAGGAACCCCTCGGCCGAGATGCTGAACGCCGGAATGCCGTCGAGCAGCGGGTTGTCGGCCGGCGCCTGCACGGTGACGGTGCGCTGCGCGGTGGCCGGCGCTGCGCCCACCACCAGCGCGATGAGCAGCAGGGTGGCGCACCGCGCGAAGCGGCGCGCGCGGTGCGCGGCCGCGACCGCGACCGCGAGCGACGGCGGGGTCACGCCTGTCGTCACGAGGCCGTCGCGGCCTCCACGGCGTCCTCGTCCACCGGTTGCCCCTTCATGCGCACGCTCACCAGCGACGACACGCCGGGCTCCTGCATCGTCACGCCGTACACGGCGTCGGCCGCCTCGGTGGTGGTGCGCGGGTTGTGCGTGATCACGATGAACTGGGTGTTCACCTTGAACTGGTTCAGCATCTTCACGAAGCGTCCCACGTTCTGGTCGTCCAGCGGGGCGTCCACTTCGTCGAGCAGGCAGAACGGGCTCGGCTTGGTGAGGAAGATGCCGAACAGCAGCGACAGCGCCACCAGCGCACGCTCGCCGCTGGAGAGCAGGTTGATGCGCTGCGTCCGCTTGCCGCGCGGCGACGCGTGGATCTCGATGTCGCAGTCGAGCGGCAGCTCGGGATTCTCGAGCCGCAGGTCGCACTCGCCGCCGCCGAACAGCGTCATGAAGATGTTACGGAAGTGCTCGCGCACTTCGGCGAAGGTCTTGAGGAACATCTCGCGGGCCGTCGTGTCAATCTCCTTGATGGCCTGCTGCAGCGCCTTCTGGGCGTCGGCGAGGTCGGCGCGCTGGGTGGTGAGGAACTCGAGGCGCTTCACCGCCTCGTCGTGCTCCTCGATAGCCAGCTCGTTCACGGGGCCGAGCGCCTCCATCTGGGCGCGCAGCTGTTCCGCCTCGGCGCGCAGCGCCTCGTCGTCCAGGTCGAGCGCAGCATAGTCGGCAAACAGGTCCTCGAGCGACTTGCGCCACTCGGCCTCGAGCCGCTCGCGGATGGCCGCGCGCTTGCCGCCCAGCTCCGTGTGGCGGAGTTCGGCCTGGTGCAGGGCCTCGGCCAGCGCGGTCGCGTCGCGGCGTGCGGCGTCGAGGTCGTGCTCGGCGGCCCCCAGGCCGGCGTCGGCACTGCGCACGGCCGCTTCCGCCGCTTCCAGGGCCAGCTCGGCCGCGGCGAGGTTCTGCGTGCGGCCCGCGAGATCCTGCTGCCAGTTGGTGATCTGCCGGGCCAGCTCGTCGTCGGCGGCATCAATGGCCGCCAGTTCCTGCAGCAGCGCGTCGAGGCGCGCCGACGCGCCGGCCTGCTCGAACGCGAGTCGTTCCTCGCGCTCCGTGGCCACCTGGCGCCGGGCCTCGGCCTGCGCATGCGCCACCTGGGCGGCCGCGCGCGTCTCGCGCGCCTCGTCCTGCTGCTTCTCGGCCGCGGCCAGCGCCTCGCGCGCGGCCAGCGCGGCCTGCTCGGCGTCGGCCAGCGTTGCCGTCTCCTGCTGCACGCGCGCCACGCCGTCGGCCACGCGAGCCGTCAGCTCGGCATGGCGCGCGGCCAGGCGTTCGGCCAGCGCCTCGGCCTCGGCGTGGTCCTTCTGCAGGCGCGCCAGCGCGCGCTCGCGGTCGGTGCGCAGCGCGACGGCGCGCTGCGCCTCCTGCTGCGCGTTGTTGGACGCCTCGGCCGCGCCCGATGCCGCCGACTCGGCGGCGACGACGTCGGCGTGCACGCGCTGCAGCGCCGCCTGCGCCTCCTGGCGTCGCACGTCAATGGTCTGCAGGTCGCCGCGGAGCTGGAACAGCTCGGCCTTGCGGCGCAGCGGGCCCGCACCGCCGCCGCTGCCCGGCAGCCACACCGCACCGCGCGCATCAACAAACGCCGTGCCCTCGTCCACCGTGTGGACCTTGCCGAGCAGGGCGCGCACCCACGAGCGCACCGGTCCCTCGGCTTGCACGCGGCCGGCCAGCTCGCCGGCATCCTCGCCCTCGTCGCTCGTCGCGATGGCGTCCAGCGGCAGCAGCAGCAGCGCGCCCGGGTTGGTCTGCGCGTGCCACAGGCGGATGGACGCGGCCACCGCGGCGTCGCGCACCACGACGGCGTGCACCGTGGCGCCCAGGAAGCGCTCGACGAGTGCGGCGGCCGACGAGTCGGCGCCGATGTAGTCGGAGAGCGGGCCGAGCACGGCGCCGTCGCCGAACTGCTCGCGATCGCGCAGCAGGCGGGCGGCGGCCGGCGCGAGGCCCACACGTTCGCGCTCCAGCCCCTCGAGCGCGTTGAGCTTGCCCTGCAGGCCGGTGTGCTCCTCCTCCACGCGGCGCAGGCCGGCGCGCGCGCCGGCTTCCTGCTCGCCGCATGCGCGGGCCAGCGTGCGGGCCGTGTCGAGCTCCGCGGCGGCCTGCGTGGCGGCGGCCTGCGCGATGACCATCGCCTCGTCCGCGGCGGTGAAGTCGCGCTCGGCCAGCCGGCGCTGCTCGGCCAGCTGTTCGTGTTCGCCGCTCAGCACGGCGCCGCGCTGCGCCACTTCGCCCGCTTCGCGCTCGGCGCCTTCGCGCTCGAGCTCCAGGCGGCGGATCCGGTCGCGCAGCTCGCGCACCGTGCCCTCGTAGCGTCCCAGCACGTCGCGCGCGGCGGTCACCGCACCGCGGGCCTGCTCCTCGGAGGCGACGGCGCGCTGCAGCGACTCGAATGCTTCCTTGAGGTCGGTCTCGCACTTCGCCTCTTCGGCGCGCGCGGCATCCCACTCGCCGCGCAGGCGGTCGCCAAAGGCGGCGCCCTCGTTGCGCTCCTGCTCGGCCCGCTGGCGGCGCTGCACCGCGTTCTGGTGCCGCTCCTCGGCCACCGCGACCTCGCGCTGCAGCTGCTGCTGCGATTCGCGCAGCTGCGTGGCGTCGCGCGTGCGCTCCTGGCGCGCCGTGTCGGCGGCGCCGCGCGCCGCGTGCGCCGCGTCGCGCGCTTCTTCGGCGGCCCGCACGCGCCCCTCGCCCTCGGGGGCGCGCTCGCGCAGCGCCACCAGCTCGTCGTCGAGGCGCAGCAGCTCGTCCTTCCACGCGGCCATCTCGCGCTCGGCGAGCGTCAGCTCCACCGACTTCCGGCGCGCGGTCACCTCGGTGTGCCGCTCCGCCTTCTTGCGCTGGCGCGCCAGCGAGCGCACCTGGCTGCCCACTTCGTTGATGAGGTCGTCGAGGCGCGCGAGGTCGGTGGACGTCTCCTCGAGGCGCCGCTCCGTGGACCGGCGACGGTCGCGATACAGCCCCACGCCCGCCGCCTCCTCGAACAGCTCGCGACGGTCGTCGGGACGATCGCTGAGCAGCGCGTCAATCATGCGGCTCTCGATCACGACGCCGACGTCGGCCGCCAGCCCCGTGCCGCGCAGCAGGTCGTGGATGTCGCGCAGGCGGCAGGGCGTGCGGTTCAGCAGGTACTCGCTCTCGCCCGAACGCGACAGGCGGCGCGTGATGACCACTTCCTTGAACGCGATCGGCAGCGCGCCGTCCTCGTTCTCGAAGTGCAGCGACACCTCGGCGATGTTCACCGGCTTGCGCGCCGATGAGCCCTGGAAGATGACCTCTTCCATCTTGGCGCCGCGCAGCAGGCGCGCGCGCTGCTCGCCGAGCACCCAGCGCACGGCGTCGGACACGTTGGACTTGCCGCACCCGTTGGGGCCGACGATGGCCGTCACCCCGGGCTCGAACGTGAGGTCCGTGGGATCCGCGAACGACTTGAAGCCGTGCAACTCGAGTTTCGTCAACCGCACTTTAGAACGTTCTCCCGGTTCGGTACGCCACCTGTGGTGCCAGCCCCTTGGCGCGGAGATCCGCGCTCAGGAGCACCGCCGCAGCGGCTGACTCGAATGCGCCCGCAAAGAGGCGCACCGTTCCAGCATCCTGCAATAACGCATATGCCGGCACCCCGCGGCTAACGAATCCGGCCACCCTCGCCGGCGCCGTACCCCGCGGGACATCCGCCTCAAGCAACAGCGCAATGGGGGCCCGCACCACCCGCCCGGCCTCCGCGCGCAACACGCCGTCGTCTCGCAGGGCGGCCAGCATCGAGTCGGCCGCCATGCGTTCGCGCCACGCGCCGGCCAGCACCTTGTGCCACCGCACCCGCCCCGTGCCGAGGAGCACGGGTGAGACGGTCACACCGGGAAGCCGGTCCCCGCGTTCGCGAAGCCACAAATTTGCACCCGCGACCGTGTTTGTCGCTACGAGTTCGACCGCAAAATCGGCGGCGATCGTCGAGTCCGAGGGATTGACAGGCGCCGAGACCTCCACCGTGTCGGCGGGTGCCAGCGGCTGGACGAGGACGGTCGCTCCCTCGGCGGCAGCGGCGGGCGCCGCCAGCCGCGGCCGCACGCGCGTTGTGGTCTGCCATCGCTGCCAGAGCAGCGTGGCGCCGGCGACGACTGCGGCCACGAGGACCACGGCGCCGAGCACGCGCAGGGGGCCGGCGGGCCGCACGGCGCGCGGCACGCGCGCCGACGGGGCCTCGCGGCGCACCACCGGCGCGCGATCTCCCACCTGCGCCAGCACGCGCCACTCGAGAGGCAGCATGGCGTCGCCCACCGAGATCGCGCCGTCGGCCTGCGGCACCAGCGCGTCGAGACCGGGAGTTCCCGCGCGCGCCACGAGCAGCAACAGCGCGCCGGCCTCGGCGAATCCCGCGGCCAGGCGTCCCCAGCGTTCGCTGGCGAACACGGCCTCGGGCACCGGCACGTCGCTGCCGCACGGCAGGATGAACAGCGAGGCCGTGCCGTCGGCCGACGGCCGTGCCGCGGCATTCAGCGAGATGCCATCGCGAAAGCAGTCGGTGATGCCCACGCCGTCGGCTGCGCCCGCCAGCTCCCGCAGCGTCGGCGATTCGCCCGACAGGTCGGCGATGGCCACCCGGCGTTCCAGCCCGGCGACGCGCGCCAGTCCCAGCGCCACGCGCGCCGCCGACTCGGGATCGGCGCCAATGATGACCGCCGACGAGATGGAGCCGACGAGGGGCGCCAGGCGGCGCCCCTCGTCCTCCCACGGATTCACCGCGGCGGGCGCTGCCTTTCTGCGGAAGATCACGGGGCCGTCTCGTACACCCAGTACGGCAGGCCGCTGCGGCGCCCCGCATCCTCGGCGGCCTCGCGGGTGGGGAACGGCCCGGCGACGACGCGATACACCGTGGTGCCCTCGCGTTCGCTCGACATTACGCGGGGCGCGGAGCCCTCCACGCGCATGGCCGACGCCATCGACTTGGCGCGGCTCTCCGAGAGCACGGCGGCAAAGCTCAGCATCCACCCGCGTGACTTGCCCTCGCTGCGTGCACCGGGCGGCGGCACCAGGGCGGGGGCGATGGCGGCGGTCGCCACCGAGTCGGCAGCGAGACTGTCGGCCAGCGTGGAGTCGGCGTACTCGTCCACGAACTTCACGGGTTCGTCGAGCGTGGCCGACCGCGGCCGGAAGCCATTCCAGCGCACGAGCGCCCAAACGTCTGACGCGCCACCGGCCACTCGCGCGCGCTCGCGGCGCGTCTCGGCGTCCACGATGACCAGGGCATCGTCTACGGCGAGCGCCAGGCCGCCATCAGGGGCCACGAGCGGCAGGTCGGTGCGCCACGCGGTGGCCACCGTGCTGATGACGCGCTGCGTGCCGATGGCGATGACGCGCGCCGAGTCGCCGCCGGCGCTGCGCGCCAGGAGGTACTGCCCGTCGGGGTCCATGCGCAGCGCGGCCGGCGCGTCGGGCAGCGCAATGCGGTCGCGCACCTTGCTGTCGTAGCGGTCCACGACGAACAGCGTGGGACTGCCCCTGACGGCGACGAACAGGCGGTCGCCGCTCGGCGTCGGCTCGACGGCCACGATTGGCTCACTGAATGAGATGCTCAGCGACGGCTTGAGGTCTCGCGTGCGCAGGCCCTCGAGCCGGTCGCCGGACGCGAAGTAGACGCGGTCGCCGACGGCCGTCGGGATCACCAGGTCGGCGCCCCGAATGAGCGTGCTGTCGGTGACCTTCGATTCCGGCGGGTGCACCTTGCGCACCGCCACCTGGCCGCCGGCGGCGTCGCTGAGGATCAGCAGCGCGCCGTCGGGCAGCGGGAGGAGCGCCCGCACCGGTGCGGGCGGCTTGAAGCTCCACTCGCCGCTGCTCGTGAGCCGCACCACATCGCCCGTGGGCTCCACGCCGAACACGGCGTAGCCGTCGGCCGAGGCGATGGAGCGCAGGCGCTTGGCGGTGGCGGGCGTGACGCGTCCCACGCGCAGGTCCACGCGCACCGGCACGCGCGCCGCGTCCACGACCACGACGATGCCCTGCTGCGCGTCGAAGGCAATGGCGTCGGTGACGGCCGGCGCTCGCTGCTCCGAGGCCCAGATGCTGCTGTCGCGCCACCAGCGGTACGCGTGCGCCGTGCCGCCGAGGCGGGGAAAGCGGATCAGGATGGCGTCAGGACCTGCGGCGCTCGCG
>Ga0315271_10002050_pt1 | contig 12515 bp, 7 predicted proteins | sample C3_top_MG_FD_204664 | JGI IMG/M metagenome (GOLD analysis project Ga0315271, IMG submission 204664) | Sediment microbial communities from Yellowstone Lake, YNP, Wyoming, USA - C3_top | ecosystem: Environmental > Aquatic > Freshwater > Lake > Sediment | place: USA: Wyoming | collected 2017-08-01
CAAAAGCCTTGCGGTATCCCTCCCGCTTTCGCAGTATGGTCAGCCAGCTCAGGCCGGCCTGCGCCCCCTCCAGTGTGATCAGTTCGAACAGCCGGGAGTCATCATGCACCGGGCTGCCCCACTCCAGATCATGGTAGGCAATATTCAGGGGATCCGTGCCGGCCCAGCTACACCGGGCTGTGTCCATGGGTGCACTCATTCCACCACCTCCGTCAAAGCCAGCCACTCCCTGGGGTGAATATTTGCGCCGCTGATGATTGCTCCTACCTTTTTACCTGAGAACAGGTGCGGGTAACGCCTTATTGCGGCAATAACGACCGCTGACGACGGCTCTATCAACATGCGTGTGTTCCCCCAGAAAAGCACCATTGCAGACCGGATCTCTTGTTCCTCCACGGTCAGGACCTGCTTAACGTGCTGTTGAATAATCAGGAAATTGCGCTCACCGACCAGGGCTCTCAGGCCATCAGCAATGGTATCCGGATGGAAGGAATTGACCCGGTGGCCCAGGGCCATGCTGGCAGCGGTGTCTGCAGCACCCGCCGGCTCGGCTGCGTAAACAATGATTCCACGATCGTTGGCAACCAGTGCCGTGCCTCCAATCAGGCCGCCGCCGCCAACAGGGGCAATGAGGATATCCAGGCCGGGAATGGACTCCACCAGCTCCAGGGCCGCGGTTCCCTGGCCGGCGATGATGTCAAAGTGGTCGTAAGGCGGTATGGGGATATGGCCTGCCTGCACCAGCCGGGCCAGGCCGGACTCCCTGTCCATCTGCGTAGGGGAGCAGAAGTGAACTATGCCGCCGTTGTCCCTGACCGCATCAACCTTCAGGGTGGATGCGTTTTCGGGCATGACGACGTGTGCGGTCCGCTGGTCCAGGCTAGCCGCCAGGGCCAGTGCAGAACCGTGGTTGCCTGAAGAATGGGTTGCGACATCGCCGCTGATTCCGGCTTCGCGCAGGCGGATAACGGCGTTGCTGGCGCCACGAAATTTGAATGCACCTGTGCGTTGCAGATGCTCACATTTGCACAGCAGCTCACAACCCAATTCGGCGTTGAGACCGTCGCTGGCGAGAACCGGTGTCAGGTTTATCAGGTTCCGGATGCGCCTGTGCGCCTCCTGAACAGCATTTATGTCTGGAATGTCAGGTGATTCCGGGCTCAAGTTAGCAGATCCTGTAGAGTGCGGGTCATCGAAAATGCGCTCATGGCGGCTTGGGCATATAATACGGGCCCTTCGCACTCCAGGACTACTTCGGTCCTGGCAGTTCCAATCCTATTGCAAAGAAGGATTCGTCGCATGAAACAAGGCTCCGCCCGCAAAATTGTCAGGCGAGAAGAGTACACCCCCTTCCCCTGGCAGATTGACGAATTCCGGCTGAATTTTGAGATCGACAGAAAAATTACCACTGTCCGGGCTGATATCGCTGTGCGGAACGTAGCTGCTGACAGCGGCACCCGTGAAATTGTTTTGCATGGCAAGAGTCTCGAGTTGGTCCGGGTCAAGCTTGATGGCAGGGACTTAAGCGCTGGAGAGTATTCCGTTGACGCGGACCAAATGGTCATTTTTTCTTGCCCAACAGAGTGCCTGATCAGCACCGAGGTAAGGATTCGCCCGCGGGAAAATACCACGCTTGATGGCCTCTATCCCTCGGGTGATTTTCTGCTCACGCAATGCGAAGCGGAAGGGTTCCGGAAGATTACTTACTTTCCCGATCGTCCGGATGTCATGACGCGCTACGACGTCACTGTGACTGCAAACCGGTCGCAATTCCCCGTGCTGCTGTCGAACGGGAACGCAGTGAGTTCCGGAGAGTTTGAAGATGGCAGGCATTGGGCGCGCTGGGTGGATCCATTCCGCAAACCTTCTTACCTTTTCGCGCTGGTTGCCGGGGACCTGCACTATATCGAGGACCATTTCACAACCCGCAGCGGCAGAAAAGTCACCTTGCGCGTTTACGTGGAAAAGAAAAACATCGATAAGTGCGACCACGCCATGGCGTCCCTGGTGCGCTCCATGAAATGGGACGAAGACCGGTTTGGGCTGGAATACGACCTGGACATTTACAACATTGTCGCCACTGACGATTTCAACATGGGCGCAATGGAAAACAAGTCGCTGAATATTTTTAACTCCAAGTTCGTGCTGGGCAGGCCGGAAACTGCTACTGACAGTGACTTCCAGGCCATAGAGGGCGTAATCGGTCACGAGTATTTCCATAATTGGACAGGCAACCGGGTAACCTGCCGGGACTGGTTTCAACTTACGCTCAAGGAAGGCCTGACAGTTTTTCGAGACCAGGAGTTTACCTCCGACATGCAGTCGCGCGCGGTCAAGCGAATTCAGGATGTGCGGGATTTACGCAGTCGGCAGTTTCCCGAAGACGACGGGCCGATGTCTCACCCTGTACGGCCGGACGAGTTCTGCGAAATCAACAATTTTTACACCATGACGGTGTACCAAAAAGGCGCGACCATAATCCGCATGCTTCATACATTATTGGGCGAGGCCGGCTTTCAGAAGGGGATGAAACTCTACTTCGAACGGCACGATGGCCAGGCTGTCACCTGCGATGATTTCCTGGCGGCCATGGCGGATGCCAATGCGGTCAACCTGGATGAATTCGGCAAGTGGTATGGGCAGTCGGGCACTCCTGAAGTCACGGTCCGAACAGAATACGACGCCGGCAACAGGAGCCTGACCATGCATCTGGGGCAACGGACACCGCCGACTCACGACCAGGCGCTGAAGCAGCCCCTGGTTATTCCGTTTGCAATGGGCTTGCTCAGCGAATCGGGCGAACCAATCCCGCTGCGTCTTGCCGCTAATGACACACCGGCAACATTCACGCGGGTACTGCTATTGAAGGAAGAGCAGCAAACTTTTGTGTTCGAGGACATCGCGCACAAACCGATTCCTTCCTTGCTGCGCAATTTCTCTGCGCCGGTAAAGCTGGTTTATGCCTACACCGCGACAGAACTTGCAGTGCTCATGAAACACGACCCGGACGCGTTTGTCCGCTGGGAAGCGGCACAGTTGCTGGCCCAAAAAGAGATCATGAGCAACCGCCAGCGCCTGCAGGATGGTGAAAGTATGCAGTTGGGGCCTGAGTTGACCTCTGCCTTCGAAGCATTACTTGGCGACCGGTCAAGCGACCAGGCGCTCCTGGCCCAAGCCATGATGCTCCCCGGTGAGGATTACCTTGCAGACCAAATGCAGGTGATTGACATCGATGGAATTAATGCAGCGCGCAGGTTTGTGAAAAAGGAGCTTGCAGCTCATTTTTCAGCACAGTTTGAGACGCTCTATGGTGACTTGAACCACGGCCAGGTCTATGACCTGACGGCCAGGGCAATTGCCGGCAGAAGCCTGAAAAACCTGTGCCTGTCTTACCTCGTTGAACTTGGGACCGGGGTAAATCTCGCCCTGCAGCAACTGTCCAATAGCGACAACATGACCGATACGCTTGCGGCACTCGGCTGCCTGGTTCGTTCCGGCGCCGTGCAAGCGGAAGCGGAGCTGGAGTTGTTTGCAGAAAAGTGGCAGCAGGATGCACTGGTTATGGACAAATGGTTTGCCCTGCACGCCACGCGCCCCGGTGCGGCAACTGTTGAAAAGCTGGCGCCCTTGTTGAATCATCCGGCGTTTTCCCTGAGCAACCCCAACAAGGTTCGAGCACTTATTGGCGCCTTTGCAATGTCAAACCCCACTGGCTTTCATGCGGCGACAGGTGCGGGTTATCGTTTTGTGGCCGACCGGGTCATTGAACTGCAAAGAATTAATCCGCAGATTGCCGCTCGAATCGCATCAGCCTTCAACCATTGGAAACGCTATGACCCGGTGCGTTCCCGGCTGATGCAAGCCGAACTCCAGCGTATTGCCGCAACACCGGAGCTTTCTTCTGATGTGGCGGAAATCCTGCACAATGCGCTTAGGGATTAACTGATAGTGTGCGCTTCCCGGTGAAAACTCTTAGGTTGCTGGCGACATGCCTGTTTGCACTGTCGTTGTGCACTTGCTCGAGCGAACCAAAACATGCGCGTAACACCGCGCCCGGCATTGCAATTGAGGGCGTTAAAATCATCAATCAATTGAGCACCACGGTTACCGATGTTCAAATTCTTGTTCCATTGACCGGAAATTTCGTCAGTTGCGGAACAATACTGCGACACACGTCCTGTTCTACCTCGTTTCCGGGGCGGCAATACGAGCGCAGCCCGGTGCAGGTTTCCTGGAAAGAGCAGGGCAAAGCCCACGCCACCGGCAATTTCGTGATTCAGCCCCCGGCAGACCTGGACCTGGCGCGCCCGATGTGGATAGAAGTAGTGATTTTTGCTCCCGGCGAGGCCGGCGCCAAGATGGTTCAGTACCCGCAAAAAACCGGCGGCGCCTGACACTCCCGAATTGCTTTGGACAGCCTTCCTGTCCGGGGCCGGCTGCATGGTCGCCTTGCTTGTCTCTCTGTTCAGAATACGTTCATGCTCGAAGTGTTAATCTTGTAACAAAGATGGGTGCTGGTCGCCCGCAGTGATGCGTTGAGGGGAGGGTCCTAGAGTGAAAAAGCAGATTGTTTCCAGCCTCGCCATCCTGCTGCTTTCGGGTTGCGTCTATTACGTTCCCTACGAGGTCGCAGCGACTGAACCGTGGGTGGACGAGCCTGTTGCGTACGAAGAGCCCGCCATAGCCTATGAATCGTATGTGGCCTCACCCTATTATCCCTGGGCATCGCTGGACTATTTCTATTTCGGAAATAACTATTACCGTCCGTATTCAGGTTTTTCCTTCTCATTCGGATTTTATGGGGGCGGGGGGTGGTATCCACCCTATTACAGCCCGTATTACTACTCGGCCTGGTATCAGCCGTTCTACGGCTTCCCCTACCCATACTATTACCCGTACCCATACGCTTATTACGGGGGGGGCTACAATTACTGGGATCACCACCACGGGGATGATTACCATGGTGGCGGGCACGATGGTGGTCACGGGGGAGGCCATGACGGCGGCTACGGTGGTCACGGGGGCGGCCATCCTGGGAATGGCCCCGGGGATAGTTATTATGGCAAAGGAGTTGACCAGAGCATTCGCAAGGGTGTTTACCCCTCTTTGGATCGCCACGTGCCGGTCCAGCGCGAGCCCGGCCAATTCAACCGCAATGTATCCGCAAAGCCATCGGCGAACGGTGCCGCTCATGGCCCGGCCGTCGTCAACCGGGGCGACAACAAGATAAAGCCCAGCCGCCCGCAGCCCAGTCCTGTGCAACCCAGTTCTGTGCAACCCAGTCGTGCGCAGCCCAGTGGGGTGCAACCCTCGGGAAACAAGGCTTACTCCGGTAGTCCAAAGCCCGTTGACCTGTCTGGATTCGCTGGTCAGAAAGGCCAGGCCGGGACGGCACAGCCGGGACAAAACAATGCCACTCCTTCACGGACCGGCATGCCTCCCGGTTTCAGCCGGCCAGCGCCTGTGGAGGGTTCTAACGGCAAGCAGTATTCAGTGCGGCAAGCTGCTCCTGCAGAACCTGCGCCCGTTCAGCAGTCAGCGCCCCAGCCCTCGTTTAACCAACAAAACGCGCCTCAGCCCGTTCAGCAGTCAGCGCCCCAGCCCTCGTTTAACCAACAAAACGCGCCTCAGCCCGTTCGCACCGCGCCAACCGGTGATTATTCGAGGCGCCCGGAGGGCGACTATGATCGAGGCTCACACGAAGGCGGGGATAACGACGGTGGGTTCCACCACAGGGACCGCGACGACCGGTAAGTCTGTTTGAGTGATGTGCTCTGGCAGTAGCGCAATGCGGTCGCCTGGTTTACCGTCCGGAATGAGCTGGCGGGTTTGTTTTGTTGATACAATGCGCGGTTTCAGGCATTTCGGAATCCGCCGTGATCTACCCGCAACATTTTGATGTGATCGTTATCGGAGGGGGCCATGCCGGCACCGAGGCAGCCCTTGCATCTGCGCGCAGCGGGGCGAGCACGCTGTTGCTAACGCACAATATCGAAACCGTAGGGCAAATGAGCTGCAATCCCGCCATAGGGGGAATTGGGAAAGGCCACCTGGTCAGAGAAATTGACGCCCTTGGCGGTGTCATGGCCCGCGCAGCAGACGCCGCAGGCATCCAGTTCCGCACACTCAATTCCAGCAAGGGGCCAGCGGTACGGGCAACCCGGGCCCAGTGCGATCGAAGTTTGTACCGGAGTTTCATTCGCAAATCCATAGAACACCAGCCCAATCTTGTGGTATTCCAGGCTGCAGTAGATGACCTGCTGCTAAATGGCGACGAGGTAGCGGGCTGCAGAACTGCAGGCGGAGTCAGCTTCCATTCCACCACCCTGGTGTTGACTGCAGGCACCTTTCTGGCCGGAAAGATTCACATCGGGGAAACCACGTTTGCCGGCGGACGCGCGGGGGACCCTCCTGCGAGCCTGCTGGCTGCAAGGATGCGGGAAATGCCGTTTCGAGTGGGCCGGCTCAAGACCGGAACGCCGCCGAGAATTGACGGGAAGTCGGTCAATTTTGAGGGATTGAAGGAGCAACCCGGCGACGATCCAAGGCCGGTGTTTTCGTTCACAGGAAGCACCGCTGATCATCCGCAACAGGTGTGCTGCTGGATAACCCATACATCCGAACGTACCCACGAAATTATTCGCAAAGCATTGCACCGCTCGCCAATGTATAGCGGGGCAATAGAAGGTATTGGCCCGCGCTACTGCCCCTCGATAGAAGACAAGGTAGTACGATTTGCCGAGCGCTCCAGCCACCAGATTTTTATTGAGCCGGAAGGACTCAATACCCGGGAGCTTTACCCTAACGGCATATCCACGAGCCTGCCTTTTGAGGTTCAGCTGGAGTTGGTGCAATCCATCCCCGGTTTTGAACGGGCGTTCATTACCCGCCCGGGATACGCCATTGAGTACGATTATTTCGATCCGCGGGAACTGCAAGCTCACCTGGAGACCAAGCAGATCAAAGGGCTGTTTTTTGCCGGGCAGATCAATGGAACCACGGGTTACGAGGAAGCGGCGGCGCAAGGCCTGGTAGCCGGCGTGAATGCAGCCCGCCTCGCCAGCGGAAAGCCAGCCTGGACGCTGCGCCGCGACGAAGCCTACATTGGCGTAATGATCGACGACCTGGTCACCAACGGCACGCTGGAACCGTACCGGATGTTTACCAGCAGGGCAGAGTATCGCTTGCAGCTGCGTGAAGACAATGCTGACCTGCGCCTGACGCCAGCAGGTCGTGACCTGGGCCTGGTTGACGACGACCGGTGGAAAGCGTTCAGCACCAAACGCGCAGCCGTCGAACAGGAAACCGCACGCCTGCACGACATATGGGTTACGCCGGAGAATGCACTGGGTAAGGCAGTCACTGCGGCCTATGGTGTTCCGGTCAGTAAGGAATCCCGTGCGCTGCATTTACTCAAGAGGCCGGAACTGGGGTATGGGCAGTTGATCACAGTCGAGGGAATCGGGCCGGGCGTAAGTGACCCCCAGGTTGCCCAACAGGTGGAAATCCAGGTCCGCTATGCCGGTTATCTCGACCGGCAGGCGGATGAAATAGCCCGCCGCCTGCAACATGAACTGTTTGAAATTCAAAGAACTTTTGACTATAGCCAAGTCTGCGGTCTAGCCGCTGAAGCAATGGAAAAACTGGCAACAGTCAGACCGGCCACAGTGGGGCAGGCGGCCCGTATCCCCGGCATTACTCCGGCGGCTATTTCATTGTTGATGGTGCATCTGAAGAAGACGCGGCACCAGGCAGCCTGAGTCGATTTCGAAAAATTGAGGAAGCTTTGAATGAATCAGAGTTTCTTACGAAGAATTACGTTTTAGCAACGTTCCGTTGACAGATTCTTAACGGCGAATGAGTAAGCTAAGCGTGTAAGTTGACTGTGCCTGGCGTGTCGCACCTCTATACAGGCAGTCCCCACACTTCTATGCCTTACGCGATACGCCTTTCAAACCCCGGTTTCTACCGGGGTTTTTTTTGCGCTCTTTCCCTGCGAAGGCAAATGGCATAGAAAAACCTGTCACCGGTTGCTGCCCAAGTGCCACAATGCGCTAGAATTTGCCGCTCTCGCCGACAGATTGCCAAACCAGACGAAGCCAGACATGAGCACAGAAGAAAGCAGCAGGACCAGCCACTTCATTCGCAACATCGTTGCAGCTGACCTCGAGTCAGGCAAGCATCGGACCGTGTTGACGCGTTTTCCACCCGAGCCCAATGGGCATTTGCATATTGGTCACGCCAAGTCGATCTGCCTTAATTTTGGACTGGCCCATGAATTTGGGGGCTCGACCAACCTCCGTTTTGATGACACCAATCCGCTGAAGGAGAGCGAGGATTTTGCTCTTGCCATCATGGAGGACGTGCGCTGGTTGGGATTCGAATGGAAGGAGTTACGCCATGCTTCCGACTATTTCGGGCAACTCCACGACTATGCCGTCCACCTGATCAAGCAGGGCCTGGCCTACGTGGAAGAGCTTTCGGTTGAGGAAATTCGGGAGTTCCGCGGCACCTTGACCGGGCCCGGGCGCGATAGTCCCTTCCGCGACCGGCCTGCAGGGGAAAGCCTGGAGCTTTTCGCGCGCATGAAGGCGGGTGAATTTGAAGATGGAAAATACGTGTTGCGGGCGCGCATTGACATGGCCTCGGGCAATATCAATTTGCGCGATCCGGTAATCTACCGCATCCGCAATGCAGTGCATCACCGCACCGGTGACGCCTGGCATATCTATCCCATGTACGACTGGGCACATGGCATTTCCGATGCCATCGAAGGCATCACGCACTCGCTGTGCACGCTGGAATTTGAGGACCACCGTCCGCTGTATGACTGGATCCTGGAAAATATCCCATCGCCTTCCCGTCCCCGGCAAATCGAGTTTGCCCGCGGCAACATCGACTACACGGTGATGAGCAAGCGCCGCTTGCGCCAATTGGTTGAAGAAGGCCACGTGTCCGGCTGGGATGACCCGCGTATGCCCACGCTGGCTGGTCTCCGCCGGCGTGGGTTCACTCCCGCCGCGATCCGCTCATTCTGGAATGAAATGGGTATTTCCAAGTCCGAAAGCATCATTTCGATGAGCGTGCTGGAGAATGAATTACGCAACGACCTGAATGCACACGCACCCAGAACCATGGCGGTACTGGAGCCCCTGAAAATCACGCTCAGGAATTTTCCGGAAGGCGTGACGGAGTGGCTGGAAGCTGCCGTGCACCCGCAGGATCAATCCATGGGCGTTCGCCAGGTAGCGCTCAACCGGGAAATCTGGATTGAACGGTCCGATTTCATGTTGGATCCTCCGGCCAATTTCTTCCGCCTCAAGCCGGGTGGAGAAGTGCGGCTGAGGAACGCATTCATCATCAAGTGCGTTGACGTGGTCAAGAACGCAGAAGGCGATGTTGTTGAGCTGGTTTGCGAATTTGATCCGGAGTCGCGCAGCGGTTTACCCGGTGCCTCGCGCAAGGTGAAAGGCACCATACATTGGGTCTCTGCCACGCATGGCGTGCGCGCGGAAGTCCGCCTGTGCGACCGCCTGTTCACCGTGCCGAACCCCTTGGGTGACAAGGCCCGGGATTTCCTGGAATTTCTGAATCCGCACTCGCTGGATGTGATCACCGATGCCGTGGTTGAGCCAGCAGTGGCCGCAGGCCTGCCAGGTGATTGTTATCAGTTCGAGCGCATGGGCTACTTCGTTCACGATAGTGTGGATTCAAAGCCTGGCCGCCCCGTGTTCAACCGCTCTGTCACCTTGCGGGACTCGTGGGCAAGAGTGGAGCAGGCGGGGAGTTGAGCCCGGGCATGGGCAGCAAGTCATTACTTGCTGCACGCTCTGGGGCCGCGCGGCTTTGCTAAAATGTGGCCGTTGATTTCAGCGTGGGAGGTGTGTCATGGGTAGTTGGATTTTCCTCGGATTGATCGTCGCAGCAATCCTGTTTGCGATTTCGATATACAACCGCCTGGTTGCCGGCAGAAACCGCTACAAGAACGCTTTCGCCCAGATCGATGTGCAACTCACCCGGCGGCACGACCTGATTCCAAACCTGGTGGAAACAGCCAAAGGATACATGGCTCACGAACGTGAGACTCTGGAGGCGGTCGTCAACGCGCGCAATGTGGCTGTCTCCGGTTTGAAGGCTGCCGCCCGCGACCCAACGAATCCTGACGCCATGAAGCGCCTCGCCCAAGCGGAGCAGGGTTTGTCAGGCGCTTTGGGCCGCTTGTTCGCCCTGTCCGAGGCGTATCCCGATCTGAAAGCCAACCAGAACATGATGCAGCTTTCCGAGGAACTCACTACTACCGAGAACAAGGTCGCATTTTCACGCCAGGCATACAACGACTCGGTCATGGAATACAACACCATGCGCGAGTCCTTTCCCAATAACTTTTTCACGGCCTGGTTCGGTTTTGGACCTGCGGAACTACTGCAGATTGAGGATGAGGCAAAGCGCGAAGTTCCCAAGGTCTCTTTTTGAGCCCTGCGCTCTGCGGATGAATATGACTTCACCGCCAGGTCGCGCTTGCGATGAGTGCGATTGCGATGCCTGCAATTGCGATGCCCGCAATTGCGCTGCCTTTGGCGGGGCAGGGCAATGAACTTTTTTGAAAACCAGGAACAGGCCAGGCGGCAGACACGCTGGTTGGTGCTGATGTTCATCCTTGCCGTGCTTGCGGTTGTTGCTGCCGTTGACCTGTTGCTACTGCTGGTGGCCGGTTATTCCGATAGCACCACAGCTCAATGGGAACCCTTTTCCAGCCAGTCTTTGCATAACAACGCGTCCCTGCTGATTTTTGGCGGACTTGCTTGTGCACTGGTGATTGCGTTTGCCAGCCTGTTCAAAACCATCCGCCTGCGTTCCGGCGGAGGCGTGGTTGCGCGGGAACTGGGCGCCGCTCTGGTTGAGTCCGATCCGCGGGATCCCTTGCGCCGGCGCTTGCGCAATGTAGTGGAAGAAATCGCCCTGGCATCAGGCATTCCTGTTCCCGAAATTTACATCCTGGAGCAAGAAGCCGGAATCAATGCCTTTGCTGCCGGTTACACACCGGCTGATGCAGCCATAACTGTCACCCGCGGAACCCTGGAAAAACTCAGTCGCGAGGAGTTACAGGGCGTTGTTGCACATGAATTCAGCCATATTCTGAATGGGGACATGCGCATCAATATCCGGCTCATGGGGGCCCTGTTTGGCATACTCTTGCTGGCGATCGCAGGCCGGCGAATCCTCATGCACAGCAATTTTGGCCGATCGCGGGATAAAGGAGTCATCGCTATTTTTCTGATGGCTTTCGGGCTGATGGCAGTGGGCTACCTTGGCCAGTTTTTTGGCCGCTGGATCAAAGCGGCCATCTCCAGGCAGCGCGAATACCTGGCAGATGCCTCCGCCGTGCAGTTCACCCGTAATCCCGATGGCATCTGCGGTGCGCTAAAAAAAATTGCCGTAGTCAGTGGTGGTTCTCACCTTGCAGCGGATACAGAGGAAATCAGTCACATGCTGTTTGGAGATGGACGGCAAATGTTCCTGTTTTCGACGCATCCGCCACTGTTTGATCGCATCCGCCGCATTGAGCCGCGCTTCCAGGCCGAAGATCTTGAGCGCCTTGCGGCCAGCATGGCCCGCAACGAGTCCGGACTTGAGCTGCGCCAGGAATCCCCCGCGCTTGCAACAGGTGGCAAGACAGGCACAGCAGGTACAACTCGTGCAGCAGGTATGGAAATCGGTGGATTGATCAAGCAGATTGGCCAACCTGCCTGGGAGCGCATCCTGATGGCTGCAACATTGGTTGCTTCCATCCCCGACCACGTCAGACAGGCAGCACAGTCACCGGAGTGGGCGCCCGAGGTGCTGTTTTATTCCATGCTCGATGCGCAGCCCGAAATCAGGGAGCAGCAACTGCTGCTGATAGCCCATCGCATGGGTGCTGACAGCGAAGGCCAGGTTCGTGGCTTGCTCAAGGCCGGAGGTGTGCCCACTTCGGCGCAGCGCTTACCCCTGCTTGATCTGGCTTTCCCGGCACTGAAAAGGCGGCCGCCAGAGTTTGTGTCACGCGTTCTGGCCACGGTGCAGGACCTCGTGCAGGTGGATGGCCGCGTTGAAGTCTTTGAATACCTGCTGGCGCGGATCATCACTCAGCACCTGTGGGAGTCGCAGAACCCGCACCGGGCGATCCTGTCCGGCAGCCTGCCTCTTGCCCGCTGCATGCCACAGGTTTCGCGTGTGCTTGCCGTACTCGCGATGCATGGTCATGCAGGAAGGGCAGAGGCAGAACTGGCATATCGGGCCGGAATGAAGTGCCTGGCTGTTGAGGACAGTGCTGACATGCCGACGATCGCTGACTGGGTTCTGTCGCTGGATGCGGACCTGCCGAAGCTGGACCAGTTGCGCGCTGCGGACAAGCAGCTGCTGGTCAGCGCGCTGTTGTCAACCACGATGTATGACGACAGGTTCGAGCCCGCCGAACTGGAACTACTCAGGGTAATCTGTGGCCTGGTTCATGTTCCCTTGCCCATGCTGAGTGG
>Ga0315271_10002051_pt1 | contig 12515 bp, 10 predicted proteins | sample C3_top_MG_FD_204664 | JGI IMG/M metagenome (GOLD analysis project Ga0315271, IMG submission 204664) | Sediment microbial communities from Yellowstone Lake, YNP, Wyoming, USA - C3_top | ecosystem: Environmental > Aquatic > Freshwater > Lake > Sediment | place: USA: Wyoming | collected 2017-08-01
CCCAGGCCTTCAGCAACCTGGGCGAGGCGCATTTCCGTGCGGGCGAAACCGAGCAAGCGCAGTCCTGCCTGAGACAGTCGGACGCGCTCGCCGGCTCCCCCGAGAAGTACCCCGACATTCTCTTTTTCAACGCGTTCTACGAGTGGAAGATGGCCGGCAGCCAGGGGAATCCGACCCGCGAGAAGATCGCATTCGGACGCTTGAAAGCGCTGCGGTCCAGTTTGGAGCGTCGGTTCCTCGAGGTCGAAGCCTTCGATGCTTTCGTGGAAAGGAGGCGAAGCGATGGTTGAGAAACGTGCAGTACTCGCCCTCTTGCTCGCAACCACGCTGACGGGTTCTGTGTCCGCCGCATCGGCCACCAGACAAACGGTTTCGCCGGCGGCCGCGAAGAGTGCTCGAGTCGCTGACCACATCGCTCGGTTCGATGGGCGACTCCCAACGCTGCTTCTCATGCGTGATCGACTGATCAGGCTTTTCCAGGCTTCGCACGGCATCGGGATGGTGATCTTTCCGACCGTAGGCATGGGCAACCAAGTCTTCGGGATCCAGGACGGACCCGACGGGGTCGATCCGCTTGGTGCGAAGGGGACCGGCATCCGCGGGGAGGGTTCGCTCCCCGCCACCTCGAGTACCCGGACTCCGTAAGTTCAGGGGTCGGGGGGTCGCGGATCCCGTCTCGGCGTGGGACGCATTTTACGTCTCACTTTCGTCATCCTGACCTCGAAACTCCGTCATAAACCTCTTGACATCATTTGTTTAGCTTCTTACCATTCGCGCGGTGGTCAGAAGTGGAGTGAAGTGGCCTTAATGGCCTAGCGACACTCCACAGATCCCCACGGGCGGCACGGGTCAAAGAGGCGAGAGGTCCGACGAGCGCGAAGCTGATTCGCGCGATCCCCCGTTCTCTCCGAGCCGGCTGAAGGAAGGCGGAGCGATGTTGCGAGGAAGCTCGCTCGCAAAACTCGACGACAAGGGCCGCCTGAAGCTGCCGGCTTCGTTTCGTGCGGTGCTCGAGCCGAAATTCGGATCCGACTTCTTCGTGACCAGCCTCCGCGGAGACTCGGTTCGTATCTATCCGATGGACGTATGGCTCCGCGTGGAAGAGCGGCTCGCGCGCGCGTCATCGCTGAATCCGTCGGTGATGCGCTTCAAGAACGCCGTGAACTACTTCGGTCAATCGACACCGATGGACTCTCAGGGCCGCATCTTGATCCACCCGCTGTTGCGCGAGCGCGCGGACGTCCGAGGCGAGGTGGTCGTCCTGGGACAGCAAGAATTTCTCGAGGTTTGGAATCGTACGGCGTTCGAGGAGCGCCTCCACGCGGATCCGCTCACCGACGCCGATCTCGAGGCCCTCTCGGACCTCGGAATCTGAAGACGAACGACGAAGGGACTTCATGCCAGCTGCTTCCGTCATCGAGTGTGAGGAGACGTTGACGCAACCCGAGGTCCCTCATCGCCCGGTGCTTCTCCTGGAGTCGCTGGAGCTGTTGCGCCTTCAGCCGGGTGCCACCGTCGTGGACGCGACGCTCGGACCCGGCGGTCACGCCGAAGCGTTGCTCGAGTCGATCGGACCGGGCGGACGCGTGATCGGCATCGATCGCGACCCGGCGGCCATCGCGTTCGCGCGACGACGTCTCGCGCGTTTCCAAGAGCAATTCATCCCGCTTCTTGGCGACCACCGGGACCTCGTCGAGCTGCTCCTTGGTGTCGACGTCGTCGTCGTCGATGCTGTTCTCGCCGATTTGGGGATCTCGTCTTTGCAATTGGACGACCCTTTGCGCGGATTCGCGTTCTCCACCGACGGCCCTCTGGACATGAGGATGGACCCGGATGCAAATGGAGTTTCCGCCGCGGACCTCGTGGCGACGCTCGACGAATCCGGTCTGCGCGACATCATCGCGACTTGGGGGGAGGAGCGACTCGCCGGCAGGATCGCCCGCGCTCTGGTGCGCGAGCGCTCCAAGAGGCCGATCGCGACGACGCGTGAGCTGGCGCTCATCGTGGAAAAGGCGGCCGGTCCGGCGGCGCGTCGGTTCCGGATCCATCCTGCAACGCGCACGTTTCAGGCGCTGCGCATTGCGGTCAACCGCGAGATCGAGGGGATCCCGGCCCTCGTCTCGGGAGCCGTGTCGCTTCTGCGTCGCGGCGGTCGATTGGCCGTCATTTCGTTCCACTCGTTGGAGGACCGCGCCGTCAAGACGGCGATGCACGGTCTCGCGCACCGATGCGTCTGTCCGCCCGGCTTGCCCGTCTGTGGATGCGGCCGCGAGAACATCGTCCGGATCGTCACGTCCCGCCCCGTTGTCCCGGGGCTCGCCGAAAACGCGTCGAACCCGCGCGCGCGGAGCGCAAAACTGCGCGTGGTGGAGAGACTGTGATGAGTCGTCCGGCATCCGCATCCGACCGTGGCTGGAGCAACAGCGCCGTCCACCGCGAAGTGGACAACCGTCACGCCGTCTGGGTCGCCAAGATCGTCGTCGGCGTGGCGCTCGCGCTCGTGCCGCTGGCGGTCTACCTCTTGCAGACGATGTCCTACGTGCAGACGAGCTACGCCATCGAGAATTTGCGTGTGTCGGAAGCTCGGTTGACCGACGCGGAACGCCGGCTGACGATCGAGAAGGCAGTGATGGAGTCCCTCCCCGTGGTCGAACAGCGCGTCGGAGTGGAGCTCGGACTCGAGCACCCCACGGCGTCCCGCGTCATCGTCGTCGCTCCTTCGGAGCTCGGTCCGCCACTGGCGTCCGAGGCCCTTTCCCATCAGCCCCCGTCGCGCTGATCGGGAGTTCCGCTCATGCGCGTGTGCAGAGGATCCCGGCCGTCGTGAATCAGAGCTCGATCCGAAATCGCGTTTTCGTCGTAGCGGCGGCCGTCGCCTTCGCCGCCGTTGCTGTTGCCGCTCGCCTCGGCGACCTGCAGGTTCTCAAAGCCGACGTCCTCGCCGCCCAGGCTCGCCGCCAACACCAGCAGGTCATCGAAATCGGCGGCCGGCGCGGATCGATCGTGGACCGAGAAGGTCGCGAGTTCGCCGTCAGCATCACCACCCGATCGCTGTACGCCCATCCCCCGCGACTGAGAAAGGACGCCGACCGAGCCGCGCGTTTGCTCGCACCCTACCTCGGACGCACCGAGTCCGAATTGCGCGCCCTTTTCCTTTCGGACGTGCCGTTCGTTTGGCTGAAACGACGGCTCGACCCGGCAACGTCGCGTGCCGTCGCCAATCTCGACCCCAGGCTCATCTACAAGGGCGGGCCGATCGACTTTCAAGACGAGCCCAAGCGTTTCTACCCGCAGGGCCCGCTCGGGGTGCACATCGTCGGCTTCGCCGACGTCGACCAGAAGGGGCTCGAGGGTATCGAGGCGACGTTCGACGACGCCCTCCAGGGCGATTCCACGAAGTACCTGGCAGCGCGCGACGCTCGGGGACAGATGTTGTTGCAGCCCCTCCGTCCACCCGCCAAGCGCAGCCACGACGTCGTTCTGACGATCGATCTCGTCCTCCAGCACGTCGTCGAGCGAGAACTCGACCGAGCGATGGAGGAAACGGGTGCAAAGGCTGCCTCGGCGATAGTCCTCGACCCCAAGACCGGACAGATCCTGGCGCTCGCCAACCGCCCCACGATCGATCCTCGGACAGCCGCCAAGGGCGCCGCCGAGGCGCGCCGCAACAGGGCGATCACGGACTCGCTGGAGCCGGGGTCGACGTTCAAGGTGATCAGCGCTTCCGCCGCGCTGGAGCAGGGAACGGTCACTCCGGAGCAACGCTTCAATTGCGCGTCCTACACGGTGGCGGGCAAGTCTTACACCGACGTGCACAAGTACGGCGTTCTGTCGGTGCGCGAAATCCTCGAACATTCTTCGAACGTCGGCATGGTCCAGGTCGGACGGACCTTACCCAGGGAAATCCTTCGGGACACGATCGTGCGCTTTGGTTTCGGCCGCAAGACCGGAGTCGAGTTGCCCGCGGAGCGCAACGGAAACATCACGTCGCTCGCCAGGATGTCCGCGACGTCCCCGGCCGCCATGTCGATCGGGTACGAGATCGAGGTGACGCCGCTCCAGCTCGCTCAGGCTTACGGGGCCCTGGCGAACGAAGGCCTGCTGGTCCCCGCCCGGATCGTGCTCGGCACCCGCGACGAGGACGGGCATTTCGTCGCCGCCGAGCATCCGGAACCGCGTCGCGTGATCTCGGCGCGAACCGCGGTGACGATGACGAACATGATGGAAGGCGTCGTCCTCCGCGGCACCGGAGGAAACGCGAAGGTGTCCGGCTATCACATCGCGGGTAAGACCGGGACGGCAAAGAAAGTGCGGCCCGGCGGCGGCGGGTACACGGAGCACGAATATTTCGCGTCGTTCGGGGGATTCGGCCCTCTGCGCGATCCGGCGCTCGTGGGCTTCGTCCTGTTGGACACGCCACGAGGCGGCTTCTACTACGGAGGTCTGGTCGCGGCACCCGTCTTTTCACGCATCATGGCCGACGCACTGACTTATCTCCGCGTGGCCCCCGACGACGACCCGTGGGAAGCGCGTCGCAACGAGCTTCAGGCGCAGGTCGACAAGGACGTCGCGAGACGCGCATCGAAAGGCAAACCGAAGATCCCCTCAAAGGACGACCCAGGTCGCGACGACGCGCCCACGCTCCTCGTGACAACGCCCGGACAGGTCCCCGATCTCCGCGGCAAGACCGCGCGCGAAGCGGTGGCCGGCCTCGTGGCGCGCGGATATCGCACGCGGGTCGAAGGCACGGGGGTCGTCGTGCGACAGACGCCGCCGGCGGGAACCGCCCTCGCCGCAGGGCAGTCGTGCACGCTCCACCTCGGCGAGTTTTCGCAAGTCCTCGAGGACGAGCGTCTCGTCCGGGCCGGCGTCGCGCCGAAAGCCTCGGCACCCCTCCTGGTCGCTGCGCGCGAGGCCGTCCCGGCGGCGCGAGACACCCGGAGACGACGGTGAACGCCCGTCCGCTGGCGTCTCTGCTCGCCGGGGCCGGGGTCTTGCCGCTGGCTCCGATCCCCGCGAGCCTTCTCGTCCGCGGCGTTCGTATCGACTCGCGCACGGTAACTCCGGGCGACCTCTTCTTCGCGCTTCGAGGCGCGCTGGACGACGGCGCTCGGCATGCCCAGCATGCGGTCGCAAAGGGAGCGGTCGCGGTTGTCGCCGAGTCTCCGGAACCCCAGCCGGGCCCCGGCGTCCCCTGGGTCCGGGTCGCCGACGCGCGTCTCGCGATGGGACTCGTCGCCCGCGAATGGTTCGGGCGCCCCGACGAGGCGATGACGCTCGTCGGGATCACGGGAACGAAGGGAAAGACCACTGTCGCTTATCTCGTCGAGTCGATCGCCCACGCGGCCGGCCGAAAGGCGGGCCGGATCGGAACCGTCGGCTACGCCTTCGGCGGGCGCGAGACTGAAGCGTCGCGGACGACGCCCGAGGCGACCGACCTCTACGAGATCCTCGCGTCGATGCGTGACGCCGGTACCGAGCTCGTCGCCATGGAGGTCTCTTCCCACGCTTTGGCCCTCCATCGCGTGGCCGGTGCGCGTTTCCCGGTCGCGGCCTTCTTGAACCTCGGCCGGGACCATCTGGAGTTCCACGGCGGAAGCGAAGCCTACTTCGAGGCCAAGGCATCCCTGTTCGAGCGGCTGGGCTCGGGCGACACAGCGATTCTGCCATCCGATGATCCCCGCGGAACCGTGCTCGTGGGCCGGACGCGGGCGCGCGTGATGGTATTCGGACACGCGGAAGGCGCCGATGTCCGCATCGAGGACGAACGCTTCGGCCCCACAGGGTCGGTGGCGCGGTTGATGACGACCGCAGGTCTCATCAACGTTCGCACGACGCTTCCGGGACGATTCAACGTGCTGAATGCCGCCGCGGCTGCCGCCTGCGGTATCGCACTCGGTTTCGTCGGTTCGGACATTGCGGCCGGCATTGCGGGGCTCGCCTCTGTGCCGGGACGGCTCGAACCGGTTTCCGCCGGCCAGCCGTTCAGCGTATTCGTCGACTATGCCCACACGGAGGAATCGCTCGCCGCCGTCCTCGACGCAGTCCGCGAGCTAACCGCGGCCCGGCTCGTCGTGGTGTTCGGCTGCGGCGGAGACCGCGACCGGGGCAAGAGGTTCGGAATGGGGCGAGCCGCCGCCCTCAGGGGCGATCGCATCATCGTGACCTCCGACAACCCCAGGCGAGAGGATCCCCTGGCGATCCTGCACGACGTCGAGGCCGGCGTGCTGTCGGTCGCGGGCGCCGCGGCGCGTTGCTCCTTTCACCCCGACCGGGCCGCCGCCATACGGCTCGCGTTGGGTGAAGCGCGATCGGGAGATGCGGTCGTCATCGCGGGGAAGGGGCACGAGACGACGCAGACGTTCGACGGCCGCGTGGAAGCGTTCGACGATCGCGCGGTGGCCCGCCGCGAGCTCGGCGCTCTCGGTTTTTCTGGAGGATCGCGTGCCGACGCTTAGCGTAGGCGACATCCTCCAGGCGACCGGAGGCACCCTGCTCTCCGGCGCCCCGTCGCTGGCGGTGACCTCGTACGCCATCGACACGCGCAAGCTCGCCGGAGGGGGAGCGTTCTTCGCGCTTCCTGGCACGAAGGTGGACGGCCATGCGTTCGTGGGGGACGCGGCTCGCGCGGGCGCGCTCCTGGCGGTCGTCGCGCGCGCTCCCGCCGGAGGTGGCCCGTTTCCCGCGGCGATGATCAAGGTCGACGATGTGGCCGCGGCGCTCGCGCGTTGCGGCGCTTACGCCCGCCAGCGTATTCGAGCCAAAGTCGTCGTCATCACGGGGAGCGCCGGCAAGACCACGACCAAGGAGTTCGTGGCCGCCGGGCTCGGCGCCACGGCGAAGGTCCATCGTACGACGGGCAACCTGAACAACGAGTTGGGACTCCCGCTGTCGCTGCTTTCGTGCCCGGACGATGCCGAGGCCGCGGTTTTCGAGATCGGAATGAACGGGCCGGGGCAGATCGCGTTCCTCGCGCGGCTCGCTGATCCCGACGTCGCCCTCGTGACCAACGTGCTGCCGGTCCACTTGGAGTTCTTCGAATCGATCGACGACATCGCTGCGGCCAAGGGAGAGCTCTTCGCGGTCTTGCGCGAGAACGCGACTTCGGTCGTGAACCTCGACGACGGCAACGTGCGCGTTCAGGCCAGCCGCCACGCTGGGCCCCGCGTAACCTACGGCCGCGCGGAGAGCGCCGATCTGCGGCTCGAGGCGATCGAGAATCGGTTCATTCCGGGCGCCTCGCTCCGCTTCACCCACGCCGGGCACACCCACGCGATCTCGCTCAAGATCGGGGGCGCGCATGCCGCGCTCGACGCGCTTGCGGCCGCCGCCACCATCGTCGCTTGCGGCGTGCCCCTCGAGCCGGCTCTCCAGGCCATCGCCGCGACGGAGCCGGCGCCGGGACGCGGGCGCATGACGCGCCTCCCCGGGGACATCGTCGTCGTGGACGATACGTACAACAGCAACCCGGAGGCGCTCGCGTCCGTGCTCGCGACGCTCGACGCGAGTCCGCCGCCGGGCCGACGGGTTCTCGTCATGGGCGACATGCTGGAGCTGGGGCCGCGATCGATCGCCTTCCACGAGGCCGCGGGCGCGTTGGCGGCGCAGTCCAAGGTCGCCCTTCTCGTCGGCGTGGGACCGCTCTCCCGTCACGCGGTCGAGGCGGCACGACGGGCCGGCATCGAGGCTCATGCGGCGGACAACGCGGCGCATGCCGCCCAGACGGTGCCGGGCTTGACGCGTCCCGGCGATCTCGTGGTGATCAAGGGATCGCGAGGCGTGAAATTGGAAATCGTGGTCGAGGCGCTCATCGCGCGGCGGGGCGAGGTGGCCTGATGCTGTATCTCCTGCTCTACCCGCTCCACGCTTCGTTCAAGGCGTTCAATGTCTTTCGCTACATCACGTTCCGTACCGCGATGGCGATTCTGACCGCGCTGGTCGTGTCGCTCATTCTCGGACCGTGGTTGATCCGGCGCCTGCAGCATTTCCAAATCGGCCAGGAGATCCGCGAAGAGGGCCCGGTCTCGCATCACGCGAAGCGCGGCACGCCGACGATGGGCGGCCTCCTGATTTTGACGGCCGTGGTCCCCACGACGCTGCTCTGGACGGATCTTCGGAATTCGTTCGTCTGGATCGCCATCGTCGCGATGTGCGCTTTCGGCGCGATCGGCTTCTGGGACGATTACGTCAAGGTGGCGAAGAAGCGGAGCTTGGGACTGACCACGAGGGGGAAGCTGGGCCTCCAAATTGCGCTCTCGCTCGCGGTCGGGGTGCTCCTCTACCTCATGTCCTACGAGGGGCTGTTCTCGACGCGGCTCGTGTTTCCGTTCGTGAAGACGTTCGCACCGATGCTCGGTGTGTTCTTCCCCCTCTGGGTGGTCCTCGTGCTCACCGGTGCGTCGAATGCGGTCAACCTGACCGACGGCCTCGACGGACTCGCCATCGGCTCGTTTCTCATCGCTTCGGCCACGTTCACGATCCTCGCCTACGCGGCCGGGAACGCAATCGTCGCGGACTACCTCGGCATCGCGAACGTCAAGGGGGCCGGCGAGCTCACCATCTTCTGCGGCGCGCTCGTCGGCGCCTCCTTGGGCTTCCTCTGGTACAACGGACATCCGGCCGAGGTCTTCATGGGTGACGTCGGATCGATGGCGTTGGGCGGCGCCCTCGGCACGATCGCCATTCTCATCAAGCAGGAATTCATGCTGGTGATCGTCGGCGGCCTGTTCGTCGTCGAAGCGCTGTCGGTCATTGTTCAAGTCGCTTCGTTCAAGTCGCGCGGCAAACGGGTCTTACGCATGTCGCCGCTGCACCACCATTTCGAGCTGTCGGGCTGGAGCGAGATGAAGGTCGTGATCCGCTTTTGGATCGTCGCGATCATCTTCGCGCTGTGCGGTCTCGCTACGCTGAAGTTGAGGTAGCAGGTGCCGAAGCGCCGCTCGTTCGATCGCTGGCTCCTCCTCACCGCGGCCCTCACCGCGTTCGCGGGCCTCTTCATGGTCGGGAGCGCCTCTCACTACGTCGCGATGAGCTTGGGGAAGGATCCGACGTACTTCCTCGTCCGCCATGGGGCCTTCCTGGCGGTGGGATTGGCGACGATGGCGGGGGCGATGGCGCTTCCGCTCCACCGCCTCGACCGGCCGCGCGTCGTGGGGGCGATTTTCGGAGCGTCGTTGGCGCTCCTCCTGCTAGTGCTCGCGATGCCGGCGGCCGGTGGTGCCCACCGGTGGTTTCGGTTGGGCCCGCTGGGCTTGCAGCCGTCGGAGCTCGCGAAGATCTCGACGGTTCTCCTGCTCGCCTATCTTCTGTCGCGCCGATCCGTCGAGGAGGTCAACGATCTTCGATCGACGCTCGGTCCTGTCGCGGCGCTTGTCGGCGCGACGGTTTTCCTCATCGTGATCGAACCGGACCTCGGCTCGGCGGTCATGGTCCTCGCGGCAGCGGCGGTGATGCTGTTCGTTGCGGGCTTGCGATTCCGATACCTCGGCGCAGCGTTGGGGATCGGCGTTGTGTTCGTGGGCCTCGCGATTCTCGCGCAGCCCTACCGCATCGAGCGGATCAAGACGTTTCTGAACCCGGGGAACGATCCGCAGGGCACTGGATTCCAGTTGGCGCAGTCGCGGCTCGCGGTCGGGAGCGGCGGCTTGTCCGGGGTCGGATTCGGGATGGGCCAGCAGAAGGCGTTCTACCTGCCGGCCCCACACACCGATTTCATCTTCTCCGTCGTCGGCGAGGAATTCGGCCTCATCGGCACGCTCACGCTATTGACCGCCGCCGGGCTCCTCGCGTGGCGCGGGCTGCGCGCGACCTTGGGAGCACCCAACCGTTTCGCGTTCTATGTGGCCCTCGGCGGCACGATGCTCATCGTTCTACAGGCTCTGATTCACATGGGGGTCTGCGTGGGCTTGTTGCCCACGAAAGGGCTTCCGTTCCCGTTGCTCAGCTATGGCGGATCGTCTCTCATCGCGTCGTTCGCGGTGATCGGTTTGATCCTGAACGTGTCGCAGCATTCCAACTGAGGCGCCTGGTGGCTCGGTGGCCAAGGACCGTTACATCGTATTCGCCGCGGGCGGGACGGGAGGACATCTCTTCCCGGCCATCGCCGTTGCCGACGCGCTGCACCGGCGGCATCCCGGCGCGACGATCGTGTTCGTCGGCGGGACGCGAGGCCTCGAAACGCGCCTCGTCCCGCAGGCGGGTTATCGGTTGCGCGCGCTTCCGCTCTCCGGCCTCAAGGGGAAAACGGCCGGCGGGCGGCTTGTCGCCGGATGCGCCGCTGCGTACGCCGTGCTCCGTTGCGCTGTCTGGTTCCTCGCCCGCCGTCCCGACCTGGTCGTCGGAGCGGGCGGCTACGCCTCCGGTCCCGCCGTGCTCGCCGCATGGCTCGTGCGCGTGCCCACAATGCTGATGGAACAGAATCACTTTCCGGGCGCTACGAACCGTTGGCTCGCCCCGCGGGCCGACGCGGTCTGCGTCCCATCGGAGCTCGCGAAGGCGCGCTTGCGCGGCATCGGCATCGTCACCGGGAACCCGGTGCGTCCGGAGTTCGCGGCCGTCGGGCCTCCGCCACGCGCGGACCGCTTGGCGCTCCTGGTGTTCGGCGGAAGCCGCGGCGCGCGCTCGATCAACCGCGCCCTCGTCGCGGCTCTTCCGCAACTGGCCGGGATGACACCCCCACCGCACGTCGTTCATCAGACGGGCCCGGACGAGCACGAGGCGGTCGCAGCGGCCTACGCCGTCCACCCCGGCCTCGCCGCCGATGTCCGGCCCTTCCTCGACGACATGCCGCGGCGATTGGCGGATGCCGATCTCGTCGTGTGCCGCGCCGGAGCCACGACCCTGGCCGAGCTCGCGGCCGCCGGGCGCCCCGCGATCCTCGTGCCGTTCCCGTTCGCCGCGGACGACCATCAGCGAGCCAACGCCGAGGCGGTGCGCGACGCGGGGGCCGCCGTTGTGATCGAGGACAAGGACTTTGACGGCCCGCGGTGCGCCGCGGAGATCGCGTCGCTGGCGATCGACGGAGCGGGTCGCGACCGTATGGCCGCGGCCTCGCGTACCCTCGCGCGGCCGGATGCCGCGGAGCGGATCGCCGACGTCGCGGACGCCCTCTGTGAAGGCCGGGGGGTGCCGCGTGTTCCGTAAGGCGCGGCAGATCCATTTCGTCGGTATCGGCGGGTCGGGGATGAGCGGCATCGCGGAGGTGTTGGTCAATCTCGGCTATGCGGTCAGCGGATCCGATCTCCAGGCAAGCGATGCGACGCGGCGGCTGAAGCGGTTGCGCGCGAGGATCTTTCCCGGTCACAAGGCCGATCACGTCGCGGCGGCCGACGTCGTCGTGGTTTCGTCCGCGATCCGACCGGAAAACCCCGAGATCGTGGAGGCGCGACGACGGAAGATCCCCGTCATCCCCCGTGCCGAGATGCTGGCCGAGATCATGCGCATGAAGTACGGGGTCGCCGTCGCCGGCGCGCACGGCAAGACGTCGACGACCGCGATGATCGCGGCGGTTCTCACCGCCGGCGGGCTCGACCCGACCGTCGTCATCGGCGGTCGCGTCAAAGCGCTCCGGTCGGGCGCGAAATTGGGCGGCGGCGAGTTCATGGTCGCCGAGGCGGACGAGTCCGACGGGTCGTTCCTGAAGATGAAACCCACGGTCGCGGTCGTGACCAATATCGACCGCGAGCACCTCGACCACTACGAGAACTTGGGCGAGATCCAGGACGCGTTCGTCCAATTCCTGTCTCGGGTCCCGTTCTACGGCGCCGCGGTGGTCTGCCTCGACGAGCCCAACCTGCGCGAGATTCTCCCGCGCGTCGACCGCAAGATCGTCACCTACGGCCTGTCGAGCGAGGCGGATCTCGTCGCGACCGACGTCGCTTTCGACGGCTTTGCCTCGTCGTATCTGGCGCGGTGGCGGGGTGCGAAGCTCGGACCGGTTCGCCTTTCCGTCCCGGGACGCCACTCCGTGTACAACTCGCTGGCGGCGGTCGCGGTGGGCCTCGAGTTGGACGTTCCCTTCTCGAAGATCGCAAAGTCCCTCGCGCGTTTCCAGGCGGTCGACCGCCGGTTCCAGCGCAAGGGCGAGGCCTTCGGCGCAACGGTGATCGACGACTACGGGCATCACCCGACGGAGATTCAGGCGACGCTCGCGGCGGCACGCGAGGGTTTCGGCGCGAGGACGCTGGTCGCGTTCCAGCCGCACCGCTACTCGCGGACACGCGCCCTGCTCGAGGAGTTCGGCCGTGCGTTCGTCCAGGCCGACCGCGTGATCGTCACCGCGGTTTACGCCGCGGGAGAGGCGCCGATCCGGAACATCGACGGAGCCGCGGTCGCCGACGCCCTCGTGAGGCACGGGCATCCCGCGGTGTTCTACGAGCCGCGCCTCGACAGGGTCGCGGGTCGCCTGAAGGCTCTCGCGCTGCCGGGCGACCTCGTCATCACTCTCGGCGCCGGTGACATCTGGAAGGTCGGCGAGGCCTTTCTCGCGCTCGCGTCGAAATCGGGTCCGGCGCGGG
>Ga0315271_10002053_pt1 | contig 12506 bp, 9 predicted proteins | sample C3_top_MG_FD_204664 | JGI IMG/M metagenome (GOLD analysis project Ga0315271, IMG submission 204664) | Sediment microbial communities from Yellowstone Lake, YNP, Wyoming, USA - C3_top | ecosystem: Environmental > Aquatic > Freshwater > Lake > Sediment | place: USA: Wyoming | collected 2017-08-01
TTCGGCGGCGATGCCCTGATACTCCTCCAGAATGTGCCGCAGCCCCTTGAGGTCCTCGACGGTCGTGCGCACCATGTTGTCGATGCTGCTGACCGAGGCGGCCACCTGCCGGGCGCCGCTGGTCTGTTCCTGGGCCGCGGTCGAGATCTGCTGGGCCGACTCGACCACCTCCTGGAACTTCTCGACCACCTGGGAGAAGACCTGGTTGAGCGAGGTCGCGAGCCGGACACCGCCGTGGACGCTCTTGGTCCCCTCCTCGGTGGAGAGGACAGCGGAGTTGGTCGCGGACTGAATCTCCCCGATGATCCGCTGGATGTCCCGGGTGGAACGCGAGCTTTTCACGGCGAGCTCGCGGATCTCCTTGGCGACCACCGCAAACCCCTTGCCGTGCTCGCCCGCCCCGGCGGCCTCGATGGCGGCGTTGAGCGCGAGCAGGTTGGTCTGTTTCGAGATGTCGCCGATGGCCTTGACGATGGCGCCGATCTCCTGGGACTTGCCCGCGAGCAGCAGGATCTGCTCGGCGATCCGGCTCACGCGCTGCTCGATGACGTCCATGCCCTCGATGGTGAGCCGGACGTACTCCCGGCCGTCCTCGGCGACCTGCATCGCGTCCTGGGAGGAGCGGAAGACAAACTCGACCATCTGGGCGGTCTGCTTGGCCGCGATGGAGACTTCGTTGACGGTCGAGGAGGTCTCGTGGATCAGCTGCGACTCCCGTCGGAAGTCGGCCTCCCGATCGACGATCGCCGTGGAGAGCGCCCCCGAGTGCTCGAGGATGCGGGCCGCGCGATCCTGCAACTGGGTGACCAGGAGACGGTTGTGCGCGACGACGGACGCGACCCGCTGCGCCAATTCGTACAGGGGGCTCTCGGGGGCGAACGCCGCCGCGGCCTGATCCGGCGCGATGGTGCCGAGTTCGAGGCATTGCCGCAACTGGTAGATCTCCTCCCGAGACACCGCCGTGAGGGACTGGGCGCGGGTACGCTCGAGCTTCTCGCGCGCCTCGACGGCGTGCAGCCGGGCCACGACGCGGCCGAGGGCCGCCACCGCTCCGGCGCAGGCGGGATCCTCGGCCGGGGGGAGCTGGCGCGTGTCCTGGCCGTCCGCGATGTCGGTGAGCGCCGACTCCATGCGCTGGAAAAAGCGCTCGACGCGCACCTGCTCCGTGCGGCGGCGCTCCTCGGCCACGCCCTGGGCGGTGGCCGCGGCGCCGTTGGCTGCGCGCAGGCCGGCGAAATCCCCGCGGACCACGGCGGGGGCCGCGGCGCCCGCGAAGTCTCCGGCGGCGAGCGCCCGGGCCTGCGTGGCCGTGCTCAGCGCCGAGCGGCCCGCCACGGCGATCGCGGCGCCCAGGACCGCGGTTGCCGCGAGTCCGACGAAGAACAGGACCCAGCGGTGCTGCCGGGAGCGTTCGCCGATGCGCCAGAGACGCGCGGACTCTTCACGGGTGATTTCCTCGAGAACGGCTTCGCGAAAAACGTTCCAGCGCTCCTCCAACGACCCCTTCAGCCCGGACATTCCAGCCGGGGACGGCACGGTCCCGCCGGCGGCCGGACGCCCGGCGGCCTCGACCTTGTCCAGCTCTACGACGAGCGGCCGCTCGGGGAAGCGGGCCCCGGGCAGGGTGCCGGCCTGAAGCGTTTGCAGGCTGTCGCGAACCGCCTGAACCTCCAGCGCCCAGGGATCGACCACCGCTTCCGAGCGGGCGGTCTCGATGCGCCGCTCCAGTGCGCGCACCGTCTCCTCTACGGCGTCGAGAAGCTGCACGTAGCGGCGGGACGCCTCGAGCGCCCTGATCTCGGCGCGCAGCCGCGCCCCCTCGGCGAGCGAGAGGCCGCCGACCAGGGTGCCGATGGCGAACAGCATCAGCAGCGCGCGCACGCTCCAGAGCGCGAGCGCCGCCGCGATACTGCCCGGCTCAGATCTTGTACTTGCGCGCGACATTGCGGAGCGCCATCGCCAGGGCGTTGAAGTCCTCGGCCACCTGCTGAAGACTCTCGGCGCTGGTGGTCGTCTGCTTCATCCCGGCGTTGATGTTGGCCATCGCGATCGAAACCTGCTGGATCCCGACCGACTGCTGCTTGGCGATCGAGGCGATCTGCTGGACCGCGTCCGACGTGTTCCCGGTCATCGCCATCACGCTCTCGATCGTCGAGCCGGCCTTCAGCGCCAGTTGCACCCCGAGCTCGACGCCCTTGGAGCCCTCCTCGGTCGCCACGACGCTGGCCCGGGTCTGCTTCTGGATCTCGGTGACGAGCGCGCCGATGCGCGCCGTCGCCTGCTGGCTCTGTTCGGCAAGCTTCTTGACCTCCATCGCGACGACGGCGAACCCCTTCCCGTGGACGCCGGCGCGGGCCGCCTCGATCGCCGCGTTGAGCGCGAGCAGATTGGTCTGCTCGGCGATGTCGTTCACGGTGGTGACGATCGTGCCGATCTGCTGCGCCTGGTCCGAGAGCCCGAGGATCTGCTGGGCGATCGCCTCGACGCGCTCGCGGATCAGCTGCATCGTCTCCATCTCCTCCCGCACCGCGGCCTGGCCGTCCTTGGAGACCTCGACCGATTTCTGCGCCGAACGAACGACCTTTTCGGCCTTCTCAGCGGTCTGCTGCGAGGTGATGTCGAGCTCTTCGATCGTGGTCGCGACCTCCTTGACCGAGGAGGACTGCTCCGAGATGCTCTTCTTCTGCTCCTCGGTGTTCGAGAGGATCTCCCCGGCGATGTTCAGGATCTGGGTCGAGGCGTCCTGAACGTGCTTGATGACCTCGACGAGGTTCATCAGGTTCTTCTTCTCGTCCGTGACGTCGCGCAGGATCTCGAGAAAGCCGACGTTGCCCTTCTCCGCGGACAGCAGCACGGCGCCGCTGGCCTGCGCGACCAGGCTGTCCTGCCGGCGGTTGATCACCTCGCGCTCGGCGCCGTGGAAGGTCCCGGTGCGCAGCGCCCGGGAGTAGAGGCAATCCTCGCGGCAGACCGCGCCCCGGAAAATCTCGTGGCACTTGCGCCCGACGATCTCTTCGGGGGAGAAGCCGACGAGCGCCGCCGCGGTCTCGTTCACGAAAGTCACGGTCTTCTCCTGGTCGACGGTGAACATCGGGTCGGCGACGGCCCGGATGACCGACTCGGTCCAGGATGTCTTGTTCGCCAGCTTGCGCTCGGCCTTTCGCTGCACGGAGACGTCCCTGAAGATCCCGATCGCGCCGCGCAGGTTGCCGGCAGCGTCCCGGATCAGGGAGGAGGTGGCGAGCGTCTGCACGGAGCGGCCGCCGCGGGTGCGGATCGTGTGCTCCTCGGTGCCGCCCTCCTGGCCGGTCTTGATCAGCCGCAGCAGGCCGCAGCCGCCCTGGCACTCGACGCAGTTCATCAGCTCGCGGCAGGTGAACTTGCCGACCACCTCCTCGCGGGGGTGTTCGGTGAGCCGCTCGCCCGGCTCGTTCATGAAGGTCACGATGCCGTCCGGGTCGACGACGACCATCGGGTCGGCGATCCCGCGCACGATGCTCTCGTTGCGCTCGAGCGCGTCCTTGAGATTGAGGATCATCGTGTTGAAGGCGCTCGCGAGCTGGCCGATTTCGTCCTCGCTTTTCACCGGCACCGCGACGACCGCCTGCCCGTTGGCCGCCGCCGTCGCCGCCCGTGAGAGCCCGGAGATCGGGCCGAGCACGAGCGGCTGGAGCAGGACGAGCAGCGTGCCGATGATCAGCAGGATGATCACCACCGACCACAAGACCATCGTCTTGGTCATCGAGGAGATGTGCCGGCCGATGAGCTCGATGTTCAGGTTCAGGTCAACCGCCCCGAGGACGGCCCCCGGACCGACCTGGCGGTGGCAGCCGGTGCATTGCGGGGAGTTGCGCAGCGGGAAGATCTGGCGCAGGATCGGGCGCTCCCCCACCACGACGGCTGAATGCACCGGCAGTCCGGTGCGGAAGGCCTCGTCGACGAGGGCGTCGCCGGCGCGCGAGCCGATCTCGCCCGGTTTGTCGCTCTGGGTCACGGCGCGGCTCCAGTTGATGATGCGCAGCCCGGCGATGTCGCCGCCGGCCATGCTCTCGAGCATCTCCTGGATGCTCGCCATGTCGCCCTGGCGCATCGAGCGCTCCATGCTCTTGACGATGGCCTGTCCGACGGTGAGCATCAGGTGCGAGGCCTGCTCGGTCGCCCCGTTGCGCTGGTAGCGGGTCATGAAGAGCATGAACACCCCGAGAATCAGGGCCAGGGAGAGCCCGAGAGAGATGATCAGCTTCGGTCCGAGCTTCATTCTTGCACGCATGCACTCCTCCTCCTGCCGACCGACGGGCCCGCCCGGGGCTAGACCACCTCGTCGACGATGATACGCGGGTTGCGGAGCACCCTCTCGAGATCGATGAGCACCACCATCTGGCCGCCGTGCGCCGCGATGCCGACGACGTAATCTTCAACCGGTCCCTTCGCTGAAGAAAGCGGCGGCTTGACCTGCGCCGCCGGCAAATCGACGATCTCCTCGACCTGCTCGACGAGGAAGCCGACCACCATGCCGCCGCCCTCGGCGATGATGATGCGCGCCTCGGCCCCCACCGGGCCCGGCTCCAGCCCGAAGAAGACACGCAGGTCGAGGACGGTCATGATGACGCCGCGCAGGTTGATCACGCCGAGCACGAAGGCCGGGGCGGTGCTCACCGGCGTGAGCTTGCCGACCCGCAGGATCTCGCGCACCGAGACGATCGGCACGGCATAGCGATCGGCTCCCAGCCGCAGCACGACGAGCGTGAGCAGCTCGCCGACTTCACGGTCGCGGTCCGGCGCCTCGGCAAGTTCGATCGCACGCCGGTGCCACAGCGCCGTCAGATCCTCGGCCGCGGGCGCGGCTTCCGTGCCGAGCTCGAGCTGCTCGATGCGCCTGCGAATCTCCACCCAGACGCGCTCGGAGTCCAGCCGGCGCTCCTCCCAGCTGCCTGGGGTCATGTCAGTCCGCCTCCCCGGAGACGCCGCCGGGGATCATGGCGATCACGGTTTCACGCAGCCGTCCGACCGTCATCCCCTCGACGCCTTCGACGGGGTCGCCGGCGGCCCGATCGCTCAAGATCCGCAACGCGTTGAGCAGGGAGCGCCGGGCGGTCCTGGTGTTGCCGGACCGGAGATAGTGCAGGCCCATCTGAAAGTGCCCGAGAACGAAATTCGGGTTGAGGTACACCGTCTTCTTGAGCAGAGCCAGCTCCTGATCGTGCCCGCCGGTCTCGCGCGCGAGGATCGCCAGAAGGTAGGTCGCCTCCAGGTGCAGCGGGTTGGCCTGGATGAGTCGCTCGGCACACGCGACCGCCTCCGCGGTGTCGCCGGCGTTTGCCAGCAGCATCGCGACGGCGTAGAGGGCCCGCTCGTTGCGCGGGTTGACGGCCAGCACCTGCCGGAACGCGGCGATCGCCTCCACCGGGAGCATCTGCCCGACCAGCAGGGCCCCACGCTCGAACAGCACGGTCTCCTCGGTCCCGGCGGGCCGCTGCAGCCCCTCGCGCCGGGCGCCGGGAGGATCGTGGGTCAGAATCCCCGGCGGCGGCGGGCCGCTGCCCCGAAAGCGGATGGCGATGCCCTTTTCCCAGACCGGGTTCTGGCCGTGTTTCTGGTAGACGATCGTGTGGTCGATGAAACTGCGCGAAAACCCGGGGTAGACGAGATTGCTGTGCTCCGAGTGGCCCACCAACAGGGAGCCCTGCTCCTCGAGACAGGCGAAGAAACGGCGGGTAATCTCCAGGCAGAGACCCGGGGGAAAATAGATCATCACGTTGCGGCAGAGGATCAGATCCAGCCCGTCCGTGCCGGTCGCCGTGTTCGGGAAGGTGTCGTCGGCGAGGTTGAGATAGCGGAAACTCACCATCGACTGCACCTCGGGCCGGATGCGCGAAACATCCCCCTCCGGCGTGAAAAACTGGTGCCGGTAGTGCTCCTCGACCTCGCGGAACGACCAGTTCCGATAGACTCCCTCCCGGGCGGCGGCGAGCGCTTCTTCATTGATGTCGGTTGCCAGGATGTGGATTTTCCAGTCGCCGATGTCGGCGAGAAGTTCCCGCAGCAGGATCGCCAGGGAGTAAGGCTCCTCACCCGTCGAGCAGCCGGCGCTCCAGATCCTCAGACATTGATTCTTGCCGCGGCGGCGCTTGATGATGTCGGGCAGAATACGGTCGCGCAGCGCGCTGAACTGCCCCTGGTTGCGGAAGAAGTAGGTTTCCCCGACGGTCAGCCGGCTGACCAGGCCGCGCAGCTCGCGGCCGCCGTCCTCCTCGCGCTCGAGAAAGGCGAGGTATGCGCCCAGGCCGGCGAAGCGGTGGAGCACGACGAGGCGGTCCTGGAGAACCGTCAGCAGATCCCCGCGCTTGTTCTCCTGGAAGAAAAGGCCGGTCTTGCGGACGATGAAAGCCCGCACGGCCTGGTATTCGGACTCCTCTACGTCGATCACCATGTGCGCCATTCGCTTCCCTCGACAGATTGGTCATTGTAGTCGATTCGCGAGTGCCGTCAACGACAAATCACAATACACCATCGGTACTTAGCCCGCATGGGGCGCCTGACGCGCGGCGGACTCCCAATTGACGCAATCGCCCCCCGGCTCTAGTATGCGGGGACTGGACGGGCGGACCTTTCGGCAGACACGACTGGGGTGAAGCGCATGAGGATGGTGAGAACAGCGGCGGGGACTGCGCTCGGCGCGGCGGCGGGGGTGCTTCTGGTGATTGCGCTGCGGGATCCCCACCCCGCCCGCGCCGCGATTCTGGCCGCTGTCGGCTCGGCGGCGCTCGCCCTCTCCGGCCTGGCGCTGGGCGCGGCGGCGCTCGAATGGCTCGCGCGCATCCCCGGCTTCAGGGCGGTGCAGGGCGGCGAGCCGCCGGCGTCCGTTGCGTCACCGAACCTCTCGGGGGCCTCGCCCGTCGACCCCGGTCGCTCCAGCCCGAAGATTCTCGACACGAACGTCATCATCGACGGGCGGATCGCCGACATCTGCGAGACGGGATTCGTCGAAGGCGTCCTGGTCGTACCCCAGTTCGTGCTGCGCGAGCTGCAGTACATCGCCGACTCGACCGATTCTCTCAAGCGCAACCGCGGGCGAAGGGGCCTGGACGTGCTGGCGCGGATGCAGAAGCGGCCCGACCTGACGATCCTGGTGAGCGACCGGGACTTCCCCCTGGTGCGCGAGGTGGACGCCAAGCTCGTCGCCCTGGCCCGGGAGACCGGCGCGCGGATCGTCACCAACGACTACAATCTCAACAAGGTTGCCGAGGTCAGCGGTGTGACCGTCCTGAACATCAACCAGCTCGCGAATGCCCTCAAACCGGCGGCGCTCCCCGGGGAGTTGATGCGGGTGAGCGTCATCAAGGAGGGCAAGGAAGCCAATCAGGGCGTGGCCTATCTCGAAGACGGCACCATGGTCGTCGTCGACAACGCCCGGCGGTTCATCGGGAAAAACCTGGAGGTCACCGTCACCAGCGCCATCCAGACCACGGCCGGCCGGATGATCTTCGCCCAGTACCTGCCCCGCGAAACCGCCCCGGGTGTTGTGGAGGCCGCGCCGTGAGCGGGGCGGCCGCGATCATCCCCGCCGCGGGCCGGGGCTCGCGCATCGGCTTCAAGACCCCGAAGACCTTCATCGACCTCGGGGGGCAGCCGCTGCTGGCTCACACCATCGCGATCTTCGCAGCCAGCCGGCGCATCTCCCTGATCCAGCCCGTCCTGCCCAGGACGCACCTGGCGCGCTTTCGCTCCGGGATCCTCGACCGCTTCGGCTGGAGCACCTGTCGCCCGGCCGTCGCCGGCGGGAGGGAGCGTCAGGACTCGGTGGCTGCGGGCCTGCGCGCCCTGCCCGCGGGAGTCGAGTACGTCGTCATTCACGACGGCGCGCGCCCGTTCGCAACCACCGCCCTGGTCGAGCGGGTGCTCGCGGAGGCGCGCCGCCACGGGGCGGCGCTGGCCGCGGTGCCGGTTTACGACACCATCAAGAGGGTTTCGCCCGACCTGTTCCTCGACGGCACCGTGGACCGGCGCGCGCTCTGGCTCGCGCAGACCCCCCAGGCTTTTTCGGTCGGGCTGCTGCGGGAGGCTCACGCGCAAGCCCACGCTGCCGGCCTCGCAGCCACCGACGACGCGGCGCTCGTGGAGGCGCTCGGCCACCCGGTGCGCGTGGTCCCCGGCTCGAGGCTGAATTTCAAGATCACCACGCGGGAGGACCTCGCCCTGGCCCGCATGCTGGCCGGCCAGGTGGTGCCGGGGAGCCGGGCGTGAGTCACGATCCCGGGCTGCGGGTCGGCACGGGGTTCGACGTTCACCCCTTTGCGGATGGCCGGGCCCTGGTCCTCGGCGGCGTCGCCATTCCGCACGAGCGCGGACTGGCCGGGCACTCCGACGCCGACGTGCTCTCGCACGCGATCTGCGACGCGCTGCTCGGCGCCGCCGCCCTCGGCGACATCGGTCGCCACTTCCCCGACCGCGACCCGGCCTTCCGGGGGATTTCCAGCCTCGAGCTGCTCCGGCGCACCGTCGCGATCCTCGCCGCGGCGGGCTGGACCCCGCTGCAAGTTGACAGCTGCGTCCTCGCCGAGGCGCCGCGCATCGCGCCGCACGAGCCGGCCATGCGCAGCGCGATCGCCGCCGCGTTGGGTATCCCGGAGGGGAATGTCGGGATCAAGGCCACCACCACGGAGGGCCTCGGTTTCGTCGGGCGGCGCGAGGGCATCGCCGCCCAGGCGGTCTGCCTCATCGTCAGGGCCGCCGGGGCGCCGTGAAGCTCGCGACCGCGGCAGAGATGGCGGCGGTCGACCGCTGCGCCAGCGAGTGCCACGGGATTGCGGTGGTGGAACTCATGGAACGCGCTGGCCGCTGCACCGCCGACGCGGCCGAGCTGCTCCTGGGCCCGGTGCGCGGTCGCCAGGTCGCCCTCTTCTGCGGCCGCGGCAACAACGGCGGCGACGGCTTCGTCGCCGCGCGCATTCTTCGGGCGCGCGGCGCCGTGGCGAGGGTCGTTCTCGTCGGCCTCCCGGCTGAGCTGCGCCCCGAGGCCCGAGCCGCCTGGGACGCAGCGCAAGCCGCCGGGGTCGAGCTGGCCGCCTGCGCCACCGCCTCGGCGCTGGATGCGGCGCGCGCACGCGCGAGCGGTGTCGACCTGGTCGTGGATGCGCTGCTCGGCACCGGCTTCACGCCGCCAGCCCGCGATCTTGCCAGGGCGGCCATCGGCCTCATCAACTCCCTGGGCCTCCCGGTGCTGGCGGTGGACATCCCCTCGGGTCTCGCGGCGGACGACGGCCGCGTGATGGGCGAGGCGGTCCGGGCGACGGCAACGGTAACCTTCGGCTACCCCAAGCCGGGGCTGGTCCTCCATCCCGGGGCGCGGCACGTCGGGCGCCTCTGGCTGGCGGACATCGGTTTCCCGCCCGACACGGACGACCTCGTCGCGGGCGAGCTGCGGGTGACGACACCTGGGGACCTGGCCCCGCATCTCGCGGCCCGCGATCCGGAGAGCCACAAGGGCACCTTCGGCCACGTGCTGCTCGTCGCGGGCTCGCGCGGTATGGCGGGCGCCGCGGCCCTCGCCGCCCGCGGCGCGCTGCGCGCCGGTGCCGGTCTGGTTACGGCCGCGCTGCCGGCGGCGATCTCCCCGCTTCTGCTCCCGGGTCTGCCGGAGGCCATGCTGCTGCCGCTCCCGGACGATGGGGCCCCGGCCGGTGGACGCGACGCGGCGGCGGTGGTCACTGAGAACCTCTCGCGCTTCAGCGCCCTGGCGGTGGGACCGGGGCTCTCCCGGGGCGGCGGGACGGCCCGCCTCGTCCGGGATCTGTGCGCCGCCGCCGATCTTCCCCTGCTCCTCGACGCCGACGCGCTGGACGCCCTTGCCGCTGCCGGCCGGCAGGCGATTTCCCGGCGCCGCACGCCCGCCGTCCTTACCCCGCACCCCGGTGAGATCTCCCGTCTGCTCGGGATGAGCGCGGCAGAGGTCCAGGCGGATCGGGTCGGGGCGGCACGCGCCTGCGCCGGGCATTTCAACGCGGTCGTCGTCCTCAAGGGCTCCCGCACCGTGGTGGCCCCCCCGGTCGGGCCGTCCTGGATCAACCCGACGGGCAACCCCGCCATGGCCGCCGCCGGGATGGGCGACGTGCTCTCCGGCGTGATCGCGGCGCACCTGGCGCGCGGCATGGCGCCGCTCGCGGCCGCACTGCTCGGCGTGTACCTGCACGGCCTCGCGGGAGATCTCGCCGTCGTTGACTCCGGACCGTGGGGCATCCTCGCATCGGAGGTCGCGGACCGCATCCCGGCCGCCGTCCGCTCGCTCAGAAACCGTGATGACGCGCCGGGCGCAAAGCTTACACTCGTCGTCCCCTGAGCGGACGGCGTCGATCGCGCGTCGCCTCGTGCGCACGCTCGCGCCGGGAACGGTTCTGGCGCTGGTCGGGCCGCTCGGCGCGGGCAAGACGGCCTTCGTGAAAGGTCTCGCGGCGGGCCTCGGGATACCCCCGCGCGAAGCGCTCAGCCCGACCTACACGCTCATCCACGAGCACGCCGGCCCGGTGCCGCTCTTCCACGCCGACCTCTATCGGCTCGCCGGCCCGGCCGAGGTGGCCGAACTCGGGCTCGAGGACTACGCGGAGCGCGGGGGCATTCTCGCGGTGGAGTGGGCCGAGCGGGCGGCGGGGCTCCTCCCCGCTGACGCCGTGACCGTGCGCTTCGAAATCCTCGGAACCCGGGAGCGCGCCATCACCATCGAACGCCCCTGACGGCGGGCGTGCTGCCGCCGGTCACCCGTCGTGACAGCCGATGCAGAATTCCGTGGACTTGATGGTCCCGCGCAGCCGGCTGTTGGAGTTGTCGAGCATGTGCGGGTTGTGGCAGGTGGCGCAGATCACGCGGCCTTTATAGAGGGGCAGTTGATCCTGAACGTGGCCCTCGTCGAGTTCGCGACCCAGCACGCCCGCGTGGTGCACCGAGCCGTCCGAGGCGCTCTGATCGTGGCAGCGCAGGCAGAGCAGGTCCGGATCGGCAATGAAGGTCACCGTCTTGATCGTGTCCTTGCCGGGCTGGGGTCGCGTCTTGTGGCACATCTCGCACGACCTGCCCTCGTTGATCTCCACATGAATCTTGCTGGCCTCGAGCTTGGCCGTGCTGTGGCAGTTGGGGCACACCGCACGCGGCGTGGCGTACGGCCCGCCGTGGAGCATCCAGCGCCGCTTCGGCTGGTCCTCGTGGCCCTGGTCGTGGCAGGTCAGGCACGTCACCGAGCCATTGGTCAGCGGCCAGCCCTTCGGCACGGTAATCGTGGGCGGGACTTTGCGCAGCGGGTGGATGTTGGCCACGATTTTGCCGCTGGCGTGGCAGCGGTCGCACAGGGCGTTCACGTCTTCGTCGCGCAACGCGTAGTCGTCGGTGTTCGCGTGGCAGGTGAAGCAGAGACCGCGGCGAAAATGCGGGCGGATGAAAACGCTGTCGTTCGCGGCCGCGCGGTAGCCATCCGAGAGCAGCCCGGGCGACGCTGAGGAGACACCGTGGCGGTCGTGGCAGAGCAGGCACTCCCGACGCGCGCCGAAGGGCGTGATGCTGGCGAAATGGGTGTCTTTCACTCCCCGGTGACAGACCAGGCAACGATCGCTGAAACCCGAAGGCGTCTCTTCGGACTTCCCCTCGCGCCGCGGCTGCCCGGCGTGGCAGAAGACGCAAGAGCGGTCGCCGCCGGCATGCGCTGAGCGGGACGCCAGATTCGCGCCGTGGCATTCCTCGCAAAAGGCCGCGGCGGAGGCGAAATAGCGGGGATCGGGGGAGCCCGGAAAGCCGCGCAGCAACCCGTAGCGGGTGTCCGCCGAATGGATGAAGTGGCAGCTGGTGCACACGATCCTGCCGGCAACCGTCGCGCTGGTCCCCGGGGGAAGGTAGCTGGACGTGCGGGCGCCGGCCGGCCCCGACCCTGCGGCCACGAGCACCGGGTGCAGGTGCTGCGCCGCCGGGTGGCACGTGGTGCACAGGCCCGGATCGTCGGCGCTCGTCGTGAAGGTGACGTCGTAGCGGTTGTCGATGCCGAAACGGGGCGTGGTCGGGTGACAGGCGGAACAGGAGCCGAGGTTGTGGGGGTTGCCGGCAGCCACCGCAGGCTGCACGGACAACACGAACATTGCGGCCGCCACCACCATCCGCACCGTCGTTGCTCGCACCTGCGGTCAACCTCCCGTGGACTCAATCACGGCTGCCCTGGGAGCGGTCAGAAAACGATCCCGGGCAACAATGGCGACAAAAATGATATTCGATGCTTTCTCTTATCAAGGCGCACGAACGATGTCAAGAAATACCTGCCGGAATTTTCCGCCCGGCTGCCGCCGGTGCCGCGTTGCTCATTTGCAGATCCCCCGCCAAGGAGTACGATACGCTTCACCACTCCAACTGGGAAGGAAGGTGCCATGCTGCGCTACAGGATGCTCACCGACGAGAACGGGGACCAGCGTTGCGAGACCAACGCCACCGGACAGGACGTGCTGCGCCACCCGATGCTCAACAAGGGGACGGCGTTC